>Ga0299913_10000810_pt1 | contig 21161 bp, 17 predicted proteins | sample RVTome_9_FD_201360 | JGI IMG/M metagenome (GOLD analysis project Ga0299913, IMG submission 201360) | Soil microbial communities from uranium-contaminated site in the Upper Colorado River Basin, Wyoming, United States - RVT155D38 (version 2) ... | reverse complement strand
CTTGAAGTAGTCCTCTTCCGAGATCCGGCGCTTCCGCCATTCTCCGTCGAAGGCGTACCGGTCCTCGCGCCCCTTGGAGAAGCTGTCGAAGGGCTCGTTGTCATCGCGCCGCGCCTTGAGGCCGTTGGCCATCAGATCCTCGACCAGGATCTTCGTCGCGGGGTCCGATGCCGCGTTCAGGTCGATGTAGACGTCCCGATAGTTCTTCAGCAGGATCTTCTCGTTCAGCAGGGCCGGCGCGGCGTACCGGGCCTGCACCACCAGCAGCTGCGAGCCCGGGAAGTACAGCGCGGCGATGAACTGGTCGGGCACGTTCGGGTCGCGGGCGGCCACGCTGTCGAGCTTGCGCGCGTCGAGCAGGGCCGTCAGCCTCCCGGCCAGTTCCTGGGTGCGGCCGCTCTGCTCCGCCGCGCCGAGCGGCGGCGCCACGCAGAGCACCCCGGTGACGGCGAGTGCGGCGAACCGCGCCAGGCGCGAGGATGCTGATGCTGCGTTCATAGCCTCACCTATCGTGTGAACGTCGCCCGGGGCGCCGGCCGGGTCAGCCGATGAAGAGCGGACCGTCCTCGTCCATCCGGCTCGGCCGGCGGCGGAGCCCGGTGCGCATCCCGCGCAGCGCGGCGACGGCGGCCCGGAAGCCGGCGACGACGGCAACGCCCTCTCGCGCGGGCTGCACGACCGCCGCCTGCACCAGGGCGCTGGTTTCCTCGATGCGCTGACTCATGTCGGCGAACAGCCGGTCCGCCCGCTCCACCTGCGCCGTGGCCAGGGCCGAGGCCCGCGCGGCCTCGGCGCCGATGGTCTGCAAATGCGCCAGAAGCGGTCCCGTCTCGCGCTCGACCTGATCGACGACCCGCGTCACGCGCTGGGCGATCCGGGCGCCGTACACGGCCATCCCGACCTGCAGGATGGCCATCACGAGGACCGAGACCGCGATCACGCCGAGAAAGACGGCCGTCCAGTCCGTCACGCGGGCTCCTGATCCGACCGGGCCTGCTGATACGCCTCACGCCCCCGGTCGATGGCGCCCTTCACCGTGTCACGCTGGCGGTTCACGAACTCACGGCCCTGCCGGGCGGCTTCGGCGGCACGATCGCGCCCTTCCTTCGCCCGCTCACCGAGAAACTGGCGGGCCTCCTCCCCCGTGGCGGGCGTCAGCAGCAGGGCCACTGCGGCTCCCGTCACCGCCCCGGCCAGGAAGGCCAGAACCAGCGTTCCTCCGCCGACCGAATGGTCTGTCGCCATAAATCGCCTCTTCTCCGGGGATGTCGCCCCCCGCCGGGCGCCGACCCACCGCTACTTTAGAAAATGCTGACTCGGACACGCAAGTATTTCTGAGGATCCTTGCGAATATCGGCAATCAGCCCGCGCAGTTCGCCGGTCGCGGTGTTCAGGTTCTCGTACAGCTCCCGATCCTGCAGCAGGCGTCCGGCGGTGCCCTGGCCGTCGTTGAGCCGTTCGACCAGCGTGTCGAGGCGCGCCGTCAGCGAATCCATCCGCTCGTAGAGCGCCGTGTCGGTCACCAGCTTGCCCGCCGTGCCCTCTCCCCGGTTGATGCGCCCGGCGATTCCGTCGAGGTTCCGGGTGGTGGACGTGAGCGAATCGGCGAATGCCGGATCGTTCATCAGCCGCCCCAGGCTGCCTTCGCCGGCGTTCAGCCGCGCCGTCATGGTCTGCAGGTTGCTGAGCGCCCCCTCGAGCCGGTCGTAGACGGCCTCGTCGTTCATCAGCCGGCCCGCCGTGCCCCGCCCGTCGCGCAGCGCCCGCGCCACCGCATCGGCGGCGCCGACGAAGCTCTCGATCTCCTTGTACAGGTTGTCATCGGTGAACAGCTTTCCCACCGTCCCCTTGCCCGCCCGGATGTCCCGCAGCAGCGCCGTGGCCTGCTCGAGGCTCTTGGTGGCCCCCTCGGCGACGTCAGCGAGCTGGCCGGGCGAGCGGACGCTCGGCACCAGGCCGCCTTCCGGCACGGGCGTCCCCTCCATCGACGGGGTCACGTCGAGCGCCGACTCGCCGAGCAGCGACACGGATCCGATGGCGGCCCGCGATTCGCTGGTGATCCGCGGCTGCATCTCGCGCGACACCTCGAAGGTGACCACGACCTCCGCGCCGCTGAACTCGACGCTCGAGACGGATCCGACCTCGACGCCGGCGACCCGGACCGGTGCGCCGGACTTGAGGCCGGCGACGTTGCTGAATGTCGTCTTCAGCTCGTAGCGCTGCCAGAAGAAGCCCCCCTCCCCGCTGATCATGAAGATCACGACGGCGGCGACGAACAGCGCCGCGACGGTGAGCAGGCCGACCTTGAGCTCCGTCCAGGCCAGTGATCGGGTGCGTGGCATTGCGGTGACGACCTCTCAGAAGCGGCCGGCCCCCGGGGGGACCGTCATGACAGAAACGTCCGCAGGTACGGGTCCTCGGAGCGCCTCAGCTCTCCGGTCGGACCCTCGAAGATGATGCCGCCGTCCTTCAGCATGATGAACTCGGCCTCTTCGGCCTTGTCCTCGCCGGCGGGCACGATCCGAATGGTCTCGCCCTCGCGCACGGCGGTATGCGTGGCGATGTAATACGCGTCGCGGAGCTGGTGCGTGACGAGAATCGAGCTGACGCCCTCGATGTCGCGCAGCTTGATGATCTCCTCGTCGACCGTCGTCGCCGTGATGGGGTCGAGCCCCGTCGTCGGCTCGTCGTAGAGCAGCACCCGCGGCTTCGCCGCCATCGCCCGGGCGATGGCGACGCGGCGCCGCTGCCCGCCGGAGAGCTCCGACGGCATCCGGTCGATGTAGTCGGTGAGGCCGATGAATCCCAGGACCTCTTCGACGCGCGCGTCCACGCGTTCCCACGGCCAGCGCAGCTCCTCGTACAGCTTGTAGCCGACGTTCTCGCGCACGGTGAGCGAGTCGAACAGCGCGCCCTCCTGGAAGACCATGCCCAGATCCCCGCGCACGGCCATGAGCTGCCGCTCCGAGAGCTCGTCGACGCGCTCACCGTTCACCCAGATGACGCCCGCGTCCGGCCGCAGCAGCCCGAGGATCAGCTTCAGAATCGTGGACTTCCCGGCCCCGCTCGCGCCCAGGAAGATCTTCGTATGCCCCTTGATCAGCGTGAAGCTGACCTCGCGCAGGATCACCTTGTCGTCGAACGCCAGCGACACCTTGTCGAACACGACCACCGGCGCCCCGGTGGCGTCGAGCAGCTCGCGGGCGCTCGTCGTCTCGGTGAACGGCTCGGAGTGCATCATCAGTACAGCAGCGTGATGAGCAGGCGGGTGATGAAGAAGTCGACGGCGAGCACCCCGACGGACGCGCCGACCACCGCATTGGTCGTGGCGCGCCCGACGCCCTGCGTGCCTCCCTTCGCGCGCAGCCCGACGTGGCAGCCGATCGTCACGATCACGAACCCCAGGAAGAACGGCTTGATCAGTCCCATCCAGGCGTCGGCCGGATACAGCGCCTCGAGGACCGACGACCAGTAGAGGCTGGAGGCCACGCGCAGCTGGAACACCGCGATGGCCCAGCCCCCCAGGATGCCGACGAAGTCGGCGACGATCGTGAGCACCGGCGCCATCAGCGTCCCCGCGAGCACCCGCGGCACCACGAGCTTCCGGATCGGATCGGTCCCGAGGGCGCGCAGCGCGTTCACCTGATCGGCGACCACCATCGAGCCGAGCTCCGCGGCGATGCCCGATCCGACGCGTCCTGCCAGCATCAGCGCCGTCAGCACCGGCCCGAGCTCCTTGATCATCGAGGCGCTGACGAGCCGGCCGACGAACGGGCGCGCGCCGAACTGGTCCAGCGTGATCCCACTCTGCAGCGCGAGCACGGCGCCGGTGAACAGCCCGGTCAGGATCACGACCGTCAGCGAACCGAGCCCGATGTGATCGAGCTGCTGCACCAGGTCGCGGTGATAGAAGGGACGGCTGACGCTGCCGGCCGCCGCGGCCGCGCAGAGGCGCGCGTACTCCTGCACCTCGAGCAGCGCGCCCTTCAGCCACTCCACCGGAGCGCTCAGCACCGCGTCAGCGCTCCACCGGCGGCGGCGCCAGCCCCAGGCCGGCGATGCGCAGATCCCGGATCCGATCGCGCAGCGCGGCGGCGCGCTCGAAGTCGAGGTTGGCCGCCGCGCCGCGCATCTCCTCCTGCAGCGAGGCCAGGCGCGCGTCGCGCTCCGCGGGCGTCCGGAACCGCTCCGCCTCCTCCTTCGCCACCGGCAGCGTCACGTAGTCCCGCTCGTAGATGCTCGAGAGGACCTCGTCGATGGCCTTGACGATGGAGGTCGGCGTGATGCCGTGCTCCGCGTTGTAGGCGGCCTGGACCGCGCGGCGCCGGTCGGTTTCCTGCAGGCAGTGGCGCATCGAATCGGTGACGACATCGGCGTACATGATCACGCGGCCGTCCACGTGCCGGGCCGCGCGGCCCGCGGTCTGGATGAGGGAGCCGCCCGACCGGAGGAATCCCTCCTTGTCGGCGTCGAGAATGGCCACCAGCGAGACCTCCGGCAGGTCCAGCCCCTCGCGCAGCAGGTTGATGCCGACGAGCACGTCGAAAGCCCCCAGCCGCAGGTCGCGCAGGATCTCCACGCGCTCCAGCGTGTCGATGTCCGAGTGCAGGTAGCGGACCCTGACGCCGAGCTCCTGATAATACTGCGTCAGGTCCTCCGCCATCTTCTTGGTCAGCGTCGTGACCAGCACGCGCTCGCGCCGGGCCGCGCGGGCGCGGATCTCCTGGAGCAGGTCGTCCACCTGCCCCTTCACGGGCCGCACCTCGATGGGCGGATCCATCAGCCCGGTGGGACGGATGATCTGCTCCACCACGATGCCGCCCGACTGCCGCAGCTCGTAAGGGCCGGGCGTCGCCGATACGTAGATCGCCTGCCCGACGCGCCCCTCCCACTCGTCGAAGTTCAGCGGCCGGTTGTCGAGCGCGGAGGGCAGGCGGAAGCCGTACTCGACCAGCAGCTCCTTGCGTGAACGGTCGCCGTGATACATCCCGCGAATCTGGGGCACCGTCTGGTGGCTCTCGTCGACGAATGTGACGGCATCGTCCGGCAGGTAGTCGAGCAGCGTGGGGGGCGGCTCACCGGGCGCGCGCCCGGTGAGGTGGCGCGCGTAGTTCTCGATGCCGTGGCAGTAGCCGATCTCCCGGATCATCTCGAGGTCGAACATCGTCCGCTGGTGCAGCCGCTGCGCCTCGAGCAGGCGTCCCTCCGACTCGAGCTCGGCCCGCCGCCCCTGCAGCTCCTCCTTGATCGTCTCGACCGCCCGGCGCGTGCGATCGCGCGGCGTGACGAAGTGCGACTTCGGGAACACCGCGATCCGCTCGAGCCGCCGGACGGTCTTGCCGGTCAGGGGATCGAACACGGCCAGCGCGTCCACCTCGTCGCCGAACAGCTCGATCCGGATCGCGCGCTCGTCGTACGACGGGAACACCTCGACGACATCGCCGCGCACCCGGAAGGCGCCGCGGCCGAACTCGAGATCGTTGCGCTCGTACTGGATCTCCACGAGCTTCCGGAGGATCTGCTCGCGGTCGATACGCTGCCCGCGGGCCAGCGGCAGCACCATCCCATAGTAGGCCTCCGGCGAGCCGAGGCCGTAGATGCACGAGACGCTCGCCACCACGATGACGTCCCGGCGCTCGAACAGCGACCGGGTCGCCGAGAGACGCATGCGATCGATCTCGTCGTTGATGGTGGCTTCCTTCTCGATGTACGTGTCGCTGGCGGGGACGTACGCCTCGGGCTGATAGTAGTCGTAGTAGCTGACGAAGTACTCGACGGCGTTCTCGGGGAAGAAGCGGCGGAACTCCTGGTACAGCTGCGCGGCGAGCGTCTTGTTGTGCACCATCACGAGCGCGGGCCGGTTCACGCGCCCGATGACCTGCGCCATCGTGAAGGTCTTGCCGGAGCCCGTCACGCCCAGCAGCACCTGGTGCCGGTCGCCCCTGTCGAGGCCCTCGACGAGCTCGTTCTGGGCGCGGGCCTGGTCGCCGCGCAGCTCGAAGTCGGTGACGAGATGGAAGCGGTCGGTTGCGGATGCCATGGTCCGGGGGCAACCTTCGGCCGTTCAGGGAGCGAAGGTTGGTGACGGGCCGAACGGCCATGGTACCACAGTGATTCGCGCGGTCCGGCCGCGCCGCGGCGCCTAGGGGTTGGCGCGCAGCGGCGCGAAGTACCCGGGCCGGGCGCGCACCTTGAGCCCCTTGCGGTGGCGGGCGGCCAGGCGCACCTGCAGGCGGCGCCACTCGCCGTCGACCCGCGCATCGCTCGGGATGAACCCGAGGCTGTACTGGCTCCGGATCTGAGTCGCGATGCGATCGTAGATCTCGTCGAGCGACCGCGTGGACGAGGGGAAGAACGCCTCCCCGCCGGTGACCGCCGCCATCTGCATCAGCCGCATGCGCTGCGAGTTCTTCACCGACCCGGGCTGGTGCTCCAGGAAGCCGAGCGCGTACACCGTGACGTCGGAGGCGCGGAGCATGTCGAGCGCTTCCGAGTAGGACAAGGCGCTCCGGGTGTCGCCGCCGTCGCTGTACAGCACCAGGATCTTGCGTCCGTTCAACTCGAAGGAGCCGTCGAGGTACGTGCCGAGCGCGTCGTAGAGCGCCGTCCACCCGTCCGGCTTCCGCTCCCGGATGCGCTCCACCAGCCGCGGGAAGCTCGCCTGCTCGAACCGCGCCACGCGGACCTCGGTGTCGAAGTCGACCAGCGTGATGTCGATCGCCTCCTGCAGGCTGTTCAGGAACCGCACGGCGGCCGTCCGCGAGAGCTGGATATCCCGGTCCATGCTGCCGCTGGTGTCGAAGAGGAGCCCGAGCCGCAGGCGCTGGAGGTCGTCGGCTCCCGTGGCGAACGCGTCGCCGCGCGCGAAGTATGCGATCTCCTGCCGCTCCCCCTCCTCGTAGATCTCGAAGTCCTCGGCCGTCAGGTTATGGACGACGCGGCCGTCCTCGTTCAACACGGTGACGCCCACGGTCACGAGCTCGATCCCGGTGCGGAACCGGCCCGGCTGCGCCGGCAGCGCAACCGGCGCCGAGACCACCGAGGCGACGAGGACGGCGCGAAGAACCGAAGTACCCATGGGCGGCTCCCTGTGGTTCCAACGTGGCGTACGACGCGGGCGCTATCGTCCCGGCTCCCCCGGCTCGGCCGTAACGCGGGTCTCCGCCCGCGTGGGCAGCGCCATCGCACCAACCATGCCATCCTTGCCCACGTGAGCCCCGGCCGGCACCGTCGCGTGGTACGTCAGGCGGGCGTGATCCGCGATGGCCGTCTTCTGGAGCGAGACCTGGCGGATGCCGTCGATGTCGTGCGTGTGCGAGTAGACGTTCACGCAGTCGGAGATGCTGACATGCCGCGAATCGAAGGACGCCCGCTGGACGCGAAACCCGAGGGGCACCGGGTCTTCGGCGAGCGCGGCGGCATCGAACGGGACGCCGTACAGCGACGCGATCGCGTCCCGGCAGGTCCCGGCGCGATCAAGCGCGCGGTCGTCCAGCTTCTCCGCCAGCTCGCCGACGAACCTCGAGAAGAGCGACTCGGCGAGCGGATGCAGGTCGCGACAGGACACCGGCGTACCGGAGCGCACGGCCATGAAGCCCCCGGCGGCAGCGCCGCGGATCTCTTGCGTTCGGCTAAGGATACAGGAATCGCCGCCGGCCGGCGCCGGTTTCCGAGCCGCCCCCGGCTGCCGGGCGTATAATGTGGAGTTACCACTCATGCACCGATCCCTGCAGGCGGGCGCCGGGCCGTCGTCAGCCCGATGAAGTGCCTCGCGGTCTGTCACGATGAGCTGATCATCAGGGTGCTGGACGACATCCTGCTGCCCAGCTTCGAGATCGAGTTCCTGGTCGAGAATCGCGCCCTGGCGCGGCGCCTCGGCGACGCGGGTGTCGACATCAGCGCCGGCGACCTGCGCCGCACCGAGACGTACCTCAAGGCGGATCTCTCGCCCAATACCTGCGTCATCGTCGAGGACAATGGCCGCCGCGGCCTGAAGGGCGTGCTCGAGGCCATCCGCGACGCCGGCGGGACCCTGATCTACGTGCTGGGCGTCGGCACCGGCCACGACGGCAAGCGCGAGGAGCAGTTGAAGACGCACTTCCCCGAGATCTCGTATCTCGGGATGGCGGAGCTGTTCGGCGGCCCGCTGCTGACCGAGTTCGGCCGGTCCCTGACGCGCGCACGCGTGCAGCAGTATCAGCGGTACTTCAGCGACGCCGACCGCGTGCTGATCCTCCTCCACAACGACCCCGACCCTGACGCGATGGCCAGCGGCCTGGCGCTGCGCAGCCTGCTGCGCCGGACGAAGGCCACGGCCATCATCGGGGCGGTGCAGGGCGTGACGCGTCCCGAGAACCTCCGCATGGCCAACCTGCTCGACATCCAGGTCGAGGCGCTCACGCCCGCCGACCTCGCGAGCTTCGATCGCATCGCCATGGTGGACGTCCAGCCGCACTACTTCAGCGGCGCCCTCGACCGTGTGGATCTCGTGATCGACCACCACCCCGAAACGCCGGGCTGGAGCGCCGTGTTCAAGGACATCCGATCCGACTACGGCTCGACCTGCACGATCCTCACGGAGCACCTGCGCGCCGTCGACGCGAACATCTCGGAGCGGACGGCCACCGCGATGCTCTACGCGATCAAGTCGGACACGCTGTTCTTCAATCGTCAGGCGAACCGGGTGGACCTGGAGGCGTTCTCGTACCTGTACCCGCTCGCCGACGCGGCGCTGATCCGCAAGATGGAAGGCGCGGAGATCACGACGGAGCGGCTCGAGTACGTGGTGCGCGCGACGCGCGACGGGCTGCTGCGTGAGCAGGTCTACAGCGCGTTCCTCGGGGATACGCCCCGCGAGGACTTCGTCCCCTACGTCGCCGACTTCTTCCTTCAGCTCGAGGACGTCAAGTGGACGATCATCTCGGGCATCGTCGGCGACATGCTGACCATCTCGGTGCGCAACCTGGGGTACTCGCGCAACGCCGGCGAGTTCGTGCGCAAGTTCTTCGGCGCCATCGGCAGCGCGGGGGGGCACCGTGCGATGGCGAAGGCCGTGATGCCGGTGGCGGCGTTCCGCGAGCGCTACGGAAACCTCGAGGGCGCGGAGCTGAACGGCAAGATCCTGGAACTGGCGCTCGGCTTCCTGCACGAGCACGCGGGCCAGGAGCGGCGGAAGGAGCCCGTCAGGTCGTGACGTTCAGCGCCTCACCGCTCCCGCCGACCACCGGCTCGATGAACTGGCGGTACGCGTCCTCGTAGCCGCGCTCGATCAGCTCCGCCAGCGGCTGCCGCCGATCGGACCGCTGGTCGTAGGCCCCGCCCAGATCGAGCGGACCGATCGGGTTGTGCCCCGGTCGAATCACGAAGACGCCGTCGGCCCAGTCGACCGCGAAGCGCAGCGCGTCGCGCGCCGATGCCGTCTCCTCCGACGACAGGTAATCGCTCAGGCGCGCTCGCGGCGACGCCCGCCGGGTGCTCAGCGCGTGCGGGCCCTCCTCGTCGGGCGACGCGGTGGCGACGATCACCTGCCGCACCCCGGCGCCGGCCACTTCTTCCAGCACGCGGACGAGCGAGGAGGGGCGATCGCACAGGCGGTGCGCCTCCCCCCGCCAGTAGCCTTCCGCCGGGAACACGACCAGGTGCGGGTCGGCCGCCACCGGCAGCGCAAGCGCCGCTTCCATCGCGTCCAGCGTGAGGTCCCGCGAAACGCCGGCGAGATCGAAGGCCTCCGCGGAGCGCGGCTCGATGCCCGAGGCCGGCCGGCGGAGGAAGAAATCGCGGCGGAAGCCGTCGGCCAGCAGCGCGAACGTCAGGTCCCGCCGGGCGTCGACGTCGTGCACGACGAAGAGCAGCTCCCGGAACCCGGGCTGTCCGAGATTCTCCGCCAGCAGCTCGGCGTAGCGCCGGGCCAGGTCCCTGATCGCCGGCTGCCGGATCGGCGAGCCGCCGCTCATCAGCTCCCAGAGGACGCCGCGAAAGCGGGCGGCCGCGTGCGTGCGCGACAGCGGCGCGCCCAGCACGGCCCACCAGAAGCCGTCGCGCTGGCGGCGTCGTGCCGGCAGGCGCCAGAGCGTGCGAACCGATGCGACGACGACCATCGCGAGCAGGACGGCAATCAGCAGGAGCGCGAGCCGCGGCAGCAGGGTCGGCAGCCCCGAGGGCTGGAACGCCTCGACGACGCGGAACGTGAAGCCGCGCGCGGCGCCGCTGGCCGCGCCTTCACCGGCGGGCTCCAGGAGCAGTGCGAGCTGGTAGACGAAGAGCCCGATGGCCGCAACGGCCGCAGGGACCGTCAGGAGCACCGCGCCAGCCGCCGCGACCCAGCCCATCGCGCGGAACAGCGAGCGCCACGGATAGAGCGCGGCCGCGTCCGGCTGCCGCCACACACCGCCCCGCTCCCAGAGCCGGGATCCGCCGTCAATCGCGCCGAACAGCGCGCTCACCGCGCCGATGCCCCGTCCGGCCACCACGTCGATCTTGACGCCGGCTTCGTTGAGCGCGCGCAGCACGCCGGCGTGGTAGGCGCCGGCGGTGCCGGTGCCGGTCAACACGAGGGCGGTGCGCAGGTGGGGTGAATAGACGAAGCGGCCGGAGGATCGCTCGCTCACCGGAGGGAGCCCGGGCTACGGGGCGTCATGAATCGTGACGAGGCGGCGGAGCTCGAAGTCCTTCCGGCCCATCGGCGTCTGGACGACGACCTCGTCTCCTTCCTCCTTGCCGAGCAGCGCGCGGCCGATCGGCGAGGACGGGGAGATCAGGCCCTTGTCGGGGTCGGCGTCTTCCGGCATCACGAGCTGGTAGACCACTTCGGTACCGTTGCCGTCGCGAAGGTGGACGGTCGACCCGAGCGCCGCCTTGCCGTGCGGCAGGCGGTCGAGATCGATCATCGAGACCGTGGCGAAGCGCTTCTGGAGCATCGCCAGGCGCGCCTGCACGAAGCTCTGGCGCTCCTTCGCGGCATGGTACTCGGCGTTCTCCCGCAGGTCTCCGAGCTCGCGGGCGCGCTTGATCTCGCGCGGCAGCTCCGTCTTCAGCTCGCGATCGAGCGTGGCAATCTCGTCCTGCAGCTTCTTGAGGAGTTGGTCCTTCATGGGCTCTTCGCGAAAAAAAAGAAGGCCGGAAGACATCCCGGACGCGCTGCCGGGACGAGCCATCCGACCTTGCTTCGAACGGGCGATTTTAGCATATCTGCTATGCTCGGTCCGCCGCCCCACATGCCTGACCGGCTGCCGTTCCGCAGCGTCACGAGCCGCCAGAACCGCATCGTCAGCGCCTTTCGAGAGGCCGCCGCCCATCCGTCCGGCGAGCGCGTGCTGATCGAGAGCGCGCGGCTCGCGCTCGAGGCGGCGCAGGCCGGCTGGACGCTCGAGGTGGTCGCCATTGCCGGTGAGAAGCGGGAGAGCGCCGCGGCCGCCGCGCTCATGGCGGAGCTGGACGACCGGACGGACCTGATCGCCGTGACCTCGCCGGTCCTCGACGCCATGAGCCCCGCCGCCTCCCCCTCCGGCATCGTCGCGCTGGCCCGGCCCCCGAACGAGCCGCGCGATTGGATCCGAGGACCCGTGCCGCTCGTCATAGTCGCCTGCGATGTGCAGGATCCGGGTAACGTCGGCGCCATCGTCCGCGCCGCCGAGGCCGCCGGCTGCAGCGGCCTGCTCGTCTGCGGGACGTCGGCGCATCCGTTCGGGTGGAAGGCGCTCAGGGGGAGCATGGGCAGCGCGTTCCGCCTGCCGATCGCGACGCATGCTGCGCCCGCCGACGCCGTCCGCGCGGTGCGCTCCCGCGGCCTCGCCGTGATTGCGCTCACGGCGCGCGAGGGGAAAGATCTCTACGATGGGGACCTGCGCGTGCCCTGCGCGATGGTTGTCGGCGGCGAAGGGTCGGGGCTGCCGGCGGAGGTCCTCGCCGCCGCCGACCGGACGATCTCCATCCCCATGGCGCCGCCCGTCGAGTCGCTGAACGTTGCCGTGTCGGCAGCCGTTGCCCTCTACGAAGCCCGACGCCAGCGCTCCCTGACCGCTGATCCTGACCGCTGACCGTAACCGCTCTAACCAGCTGGCCGCCAGAGATGCAGTCCGACCTCTTCGACACCGGCCTCCCGCAGCCTCCGGGACACGGCGCCCCGCTCGCCGACCGGATGCGCCCGCGATCGCTCGACGAGATCGTCGGACAGGACGACATCCTCGCGCCGGGACGGCCGCTGCGCGAGGCGATCGAGCGCGATCGGCTCCAGTCGCTGATCCTGTGGGGCCCGCCCGGCACCGGCAAGACGACCATCGCGCGCCTGATCGCGGAGCGCAGCCAGTCCCGCTTCGTCGCGTTCAGCGCCGTCCTGTCGGGGATCAAGGAGGTCCGCGAGGTCATGGCCGCCGCCGATGCCACGCGGCGGCGCACCGGCCGCCGCACGATCGTCTTCGTCGACGAGATCCATCGCTTCAACAAGGCGCAGCAGGACGCGTTCCTCCCGCACGTCGAGACCGGATCGATCGTGCTCATCGGCGCCACGACCGAGAACCCCTCGTTCGAGGTCAACGCCGCCTTGCTCTCCCGTTCGCGAGTCTTCGTGCTGCGCGGTCTGAGCGAGGAGGAAGTCGGAACCATTCTGAAGCGCGCCCTGGAGGACGCCGACCGCGGCCTCGGCACCGAGGCGCTCGACGTGGACGACGAGGCCCTGGCGCTGATCACGCGGGCGGCGGGCGGCGACGCACGGTCGGGGCTGAACCTGCTGGAGCTCGCCGCCGCCTCCGCTCCCGCGGACGCGTCGGGACGCCGGCGCATCGACCGGGCGCACGCCGAGCAGGCGCTCCAGCGCCGGATGCTCCTCTACGACAAGGCCGGCGAGGAGCACTTCAACATCATCTCCGCACTGCACAAGTCGATGCGCAACAGCGATCCCGACGCCGCCGTGTACTGGCTCGCGCGGATGCTCGAAGCCGGCGAGGATCCGCTCTATGTCGCCCGGCGCCTCGTGCGGTTCGCCTCAGAGGATGTCGGCAACGCCGACCCGGTGGCGCTGACCGTCGCCGTCGCCGCGAAGGAAGCCGTCCACTTCATCGGGCTGCCGGAGGGCAACACCGCGCTCGCGCAGGCGGCGATCTATCTCGCCACGGCGCCGAAGAGCAACGCCGTGTACCTCGCGTACGGCCGCGCGGCGGACGATGCACGGAAGGGAGCGGCGGAGCCGGTGCCGCTGCACCTGCGCAACGCACCGACGAAGCTGATGAAAGAGCTGGATTACGGGCGCGGCTACCGCTACGCCCACGACGAGGCCGAAGGCGTCGCCGACATGGACTGCCTCCCGCCGTCGCTGGCGGGCCGCCGGTACTACGAGCCGGCGGGTCGCGGGTTCGAGAAGGAGATCGCGGAGCGCCTCCGCGCATGGGCGAAGGCGAGAGAACGCAAGGGCTGAAACCCTACCGCGCCGGCTCCGGAACCGTGGACTGCTGCAGCGTGAGCTGCGTCCGAGGATCGATCGGCGGCGCCGGCGGCGCCGGCGGTGCGAGCAGACCTGGAACCTTGCGGAACATTTCCACCCGCAGGGGGAGTATGAACGAGAAGCGGTAGTCGCCCTGCATCCGGCCGATCGGAATGCCGACGAGGTCCCCTTCCCTGTTCAGCACGCCGCCGCCCGACACGCCGGGGTGGCCGTCGGTCAGGCAGGTGACCAGACCGTTGCCGGTGCGCTGGCCGATATAGCCGGTCGAGAGGATGATGCCCTTGGAGTAGTCGTTGCCGAGACGGAAGATAGGCTCGGCGAAATCGTACGCGAAGTCGGGGTTGAGGCGGAGGGGCGGCAGATCGACCGGCTCCGCCACCTTCAGGATGGCCCAGTCGCCGCTGTGGACCTCGACGTTGGCATCGCCGGCGTCGATCACGCGGGCCGTCACGCGGCGCCCGCCGAAGCTCAGCTTGATCGATTCGATCGTGCGGCCGGACGGCTGGCGGTCGGGATCCTCCAGCACCATCACGCCGTGTTTGACGGTGATGAAGTAGCCATCGCCGAGATAGCCCGCGGTGCCGTAGTTGGTCTTGCCCGTGTTGTCGTACGCGTAGAGCTCCACGAAGCTGTCGCGCCGCTCCCTCAGCAGCCGCACCGGCAGGAGGCCCATCTCGGCCTGCAGCTGGCGGACGATCTCCCCGATCAGCGCGTCGCGGCCGTCGTCGACCCCTCCGCTGGTCCCCCGCGCCCGTAGGACCGGCGCGCGCTCGTACTGCGCGAGGGCTCCCAGCAGTTCGGCTCGCAGCGCGTCGATGCGCGCGTCGCTGTCGGCCTTCTGCCGCGCGAGGAGCCGCTGGGCGCTGTACTGGCCCATGCCGAAGAAGAGCACGGCCGTGACTATGGTGAGGGTGGCGGCGAAGATGAGGCGGCGCACGGACATCGAGGCTCCACGTCTCTGCGGCTGCCGTGGACCTTCGATCGCGGTTCGCGAACAGTCCCAAGTTCGGCAGCTAAAACCACCATGCGGATGTACGCATGGCTTCAGCTTTGCGACCCCGGCGGCGGGGCTGCCCTTTCGCTTGGACCAACGTCTGAAGTTGTTATCGGCGGCTGACCGAGCCGGCTTGAGAGTAACAGCGACGGTCCGGCTAGTCAATCTCTGCCGTATCCGTACGCGGTCCTCCGGCTCAAATCCGCTGGAAGTTCTTCTCGATCTCGCGCCGGGTGAGCCGCAGCATCACCGGGCGGCCGTGCGGGCATACGGTCGAGTACGCCGTGGCTCGCAGCTCGTCCAGGATGTGCGCCATCTTCTCGTAGGTCAGGCGATCGTGCGCCTTCACCGCGGCGTGGCACGCGATGGTCGCGGCGAGGCGCCTGAGCGCCTCCTCGACGGGCGAACCGCCCTCGAGGCCCTCGAGATCCTGCGCGAGCGCCCGCACGACGGCCACAGCATCGTCCGCGCCGAGGAGCGCCGGCACCGCGCCGACGCGTACGGCGCCCCCGCCGAACTCCTCCACGTCGAAGCCGAGGCGCTCGAGATCCGCCGCATGGCTGGCGAGCGCCGCGCGCGCGTCGGACGGCAGTTCCAGGATGACCGGGTGCAGCAGGCGCTGGCTCTCCAGCCGCCCCGCCGTCAGGCGCTCCATGGTGCGCTCGAACAGGATGCGCTCATGCGCGACGTGCTGGTCGATGATCGCGATGCCTTCATCGTCGACGGCGAGGATGAACGTGTCGCGGAACTGGCCGAGCGGGGTCAGCGGGCGGATTGTGGGCGGACGCTGGTCCGGACCGCCCGCTGGCGCCGGCTCCGGGCCTCGGGCTACGGGCTCCGGGCTCCGTCCGGGCTCAGGGCCCGAGGCCCAGACGCCGCCCGGAGCCCGAAGCCCGGAGCCCGGAGCCCAGGGTGAGGTCCCGGCGCCGCGGTCCATGGGCAGGGCGATCTCGCGCGGCGCCGCTGCAGAAACGTCCGGCGCCGTCAGGGTCAGCTCGGGAGCGGCGCCCGCGCCAAGGGTGTCGCCGACCGCGCGCCGCACGAGCTCGTGGACGAAGGACTGATCGCGGAACCGCACCTCCGCCTTGGTCGGATGCACGTTCACGTCTACCGCCTCGAGCGGCATGTCCAGGAACAGGTGCACCTCCGGGCTCCGCTCCTTGATCGACGCCACGCTGTAGGCGCCGGCGATGGCGTGTGCGAGCGTGCGGTCACGGACGATGCGCCGGTTGACGAAGAGATTCTGCGGCCCGCGCCTCGGGCCCTGCTCGGCGAGCGCCGCCACGAAGCCGAGCACGCGAACCCCGCCCGCCTCGCGGCGGACCTCGAGCAGGTCGTCCGACGGGCCGTACAGCTGGTACAGCCGCTCCCGCAGCGTCGCCGCCGGGGGACACTCGATCAGCCGCCGCCCCGCACTGACCAGCGTGAAGCCCACTTCGGGAGCGGCGAGCGCGAGCTGGGCGACGATGCGCGAGACGTGAGACGACTCGGCCTGATCGGACTTCAGGAACTTGCGGCGCGCCGGCAGGTTGTAGAAGAGATCCTCGACGTCGATTCGGGTGCCTTCCGGCATCCCGACTTCCACGAGCGCCGCCACGGCGCCCGCGTTGACGCGAATCTCAGTCCCGCTCTCCCGCCCGCGCTCGCGCGACCGCAGCGTGAAGTGCGAGACCGACGCGATGCTCGGCAGCGCCTCGCCCCGGAAGCCGAGCGTCGCGATGGCCGCCAGGTCCTCGGCGCGCCGGAGCTTGCTCGTGGCGTGCCGTTCCACCGCCAGCCGCACGTCCTCCGGCTCCAGGCCGTGGCCGTCGTCCTCGACGCGGACCAGGCGCTTGCCCCCGTACTCGATCGTGATGCTGACGCGGCGCGCGCCGGCATCGAGCGAGTTCTCGACGAGCTCCTTGACGACGGAGGCCGGCCGCTCGACGACTTCGCCGGCGGCGATCTGGTTCGCGAGATCGGGCGGCAGGCGCTGGATACGGGTCATGGACGCTCGTTCAGATCCAGCGCTTGTACCGGAAGAGGCCCAGCATCCCGAGCACTGCCGCGGCCATGCCGCTGATGAGCCACCAGAACGGGCGCGGGTCCACCTCGCTGCCGACGAGCGGCAGCTTCATGTTCATGCCGTACAGCCCGGCGACCAGCGTCAGCGGCATGAAGATCACGGTGATCACCGTCAGCACCTTCATGACGGCGCTCAAACGGTTCGAGATGTTCGAGAGGTGCGCGTCCAGCAGCGCCGAGACGCGATCCTGGAAGAGGAGCGCCTCGTCCGACAGGCGCACGAGATCGTCGTACACGTCGCGGAAGCGGTAGGCGAGCTCCTGCGTGATCATGGGGAACTCGCGGCGCGCGAGGCGGCTGATCATGTCGCGCTGGGGCATCGCGATCCGCCTGAGGGCCGTCACGTCGCGCTTGACGTGGAGGATCTGGCGGACGAGATCGCCGCGCGGCCGCTCGAACACCTGCTGTTCGAGCTCGTCGAGCCATGCCTCCAGCCCCTCGACCTCCGGCCGGTAGTGCTCCACCATCTGGTCGACGATCCGGTGCATGAGCGCGGCCGGCCCTTCCGCCAGGACGTGGGCGTTGCGCTGGCAGAGCTCCTGAATCGCGGCGATAGTGCGCGTCTGCCCGTCGTGCACCGTCACGAGGTAATTCGATCCCAGGAAGAAGTCGGTATCGTGCGTCGCGAACGCCTCCTGGGACTTCTGGTAGTGGATGCCGTGCAGCACGAGGTAGAGGTACCCGTCGTAGGCCTCGACCTTGGGATGGTGCGTCTCCGCAACCGCGTCCTCCACCGCGAGCGGATGGAAGTGGAACAGGTCGCGGAGGACGGCGTACTCCTCCGGCGAGGGCGCCGCGAGATCGACCCAGACGTACGCCCCGCTGTCCGGCGCGAGCATCGCGGGATCGATCGAGTCGCGCCGCTCGGTGACGCCGTTACGGTGGACGAAGACGGAAATCACGGCAGGCTACAGGCGCCAGGCTGCAGGCCTCTCACGGCTGCAGGCCTGAAGCCGTATCAGCGCCTGAACCCTGTAGCCTGCAGCCTGCAGCCTGATCATCGTCAGTCTCCGACCTTCACCGACATCGCCGCGTGCGCGGCCGCCAGCCGCGCCACCGGGACGCGGTACGGCGACATGCTCACGTAATCGAGGCCCGCCTGGTGGAAGAAGTGCACCGACGAGGGATCGCCGCCATGCTCGCCGCAGACGCCCAGCTTGATCTCCGGCCGCGTCTTCCGGCCGCGCTCCACCGCCATGGTCACGAGCTGGCCGACCCCGGCCGCGTCGATCGAGGCGAACGGATCGCGCTCGAGGATCTTCTTCTCCTGGTAGATCGCCAGGAACTTGCCCGCGTCGTCGCGCGAGAAGCCGAAGGTGAGCTGCGTCAGATCGTTCGTCCCGAACGAGAAGAACTGGGCCTCCTGGGCGACCTCGTCGGCCGTGATCGCGCCGCGCGGCACCTCGATCATCGTCCCGACCAGGTACTTCAGCTTGACCCCCTGCTCCTTCATGACGTCGGCCGCCACGCGATCGACGATGACCTTCTGATCGCGCAGCTCCTTCACGTGGCCGACGAGCGGAATCATCACCTCGGGCACGACCCGGATCCCCTCCTTGGCGAGCTGGGCCGCCGCCTCGAAGATGGCGCGCGCCTGCATCTCGGTGATCTCCGGGTAGGTGATGCCCAGCCGAACGCCCCGGTGCCCCAGCATCGGGTTGAACTCGTGCAGCTGCTCGACGCGCTGCAGGAGCTGGCGCTTCTCCTCGAGCACGCGGCCGGCCTGCTTCGTCGCCTCGAGCTTCGCGATCTCCACCATGAGGTCCTCGCGCTTCGGGAGGAACTCGTGGAGCGGCGGATCGATCGTGCGGATCGTGACCGGCTCGCCGTGCATCGCCTTGAACACGCCGTAGAAGTCCCCGCGCTGCAGCGGCAGCAGCTCCTGCAGCGCCGCCCGGCGGTCCGCCTCGTTGTCGGCGAGGATCATGCGCTGCACCTTCTCGATGCGGCCCTCACCGAAGAACATGTGCTCCGTGCGGCAGAGCCCGATGCCGCGCGCGCCGAACGCATACGCCAGCTCCGCCTGGTCCGGCAGGTCGGCGTTGGCGCGGATGCCGAGCGTGCGTTCCTTGTCCGCCCACTTGAGCAGCTTGTCGAACCGCTGGTAGATGTCGGAGGACTCGGGCTTCATCCGGCCCGCGAGCACCTGGAGAATCTCGCTCGGCTTCGTCGCGACCTGGCCGACCTTCACCTCCCCCGTCAGGCCGTCGAACGACGCCCACTCGCCTTCCTTGATCGTCTGCCCGCCGATCGAGACGGTCCGATCCCGCTCGCTGATGCGCAGCTCCCCGGCGCCGACGACCGAGGGCTTGCCCATCTGCCGGCCGACCACGGCGGCGTGCGACGTCATGCCGCCCGTGGCGGTCAAAACGCCCTGCGCGACCTCCATGCCGTGAATGTCGTCGGGCACCGTCTCCTTGCGGACGAGCAGCACGCGCTTCCCCTGCTGCGTCCACTCCACCGCATGGTCTGCGGTGAAGACCACCTGTCCCGACGCGGCGCCCGGCGAGGCCGGCAGGCCGCGCGTCGCCGTCGGCAGCTTCTTCCACTCCGCCGGGTCGAAGACCGGCGCCAGCAGCTGCGAGAGCGCCATCGGCTCGACCTGCAGCAGCGCCTCGCGCGGCGTGATGATGCGCTCGGCCGCCATGTCGGTGGCGATGACGACCGCGGCGTAGCCCGTGCGCTTGCCGTTGCGCGTCTGGAGCATGTAGAGCTGGTCGTCCTCGATCGTGAACTCGAAGTCCTGGACGTCCTTGTAGTGGCGCTCGAGGCGCGTCGTGATCGTCCGCAGCTCCTTGTACGCCTTCGGCATCACCTTCTCGAGCTCGGCGATCGGCTGCGGCGTCCGGATGCCCGCGACGACGTCCTCGCCCTGGGCGTTCACGAGGAACTCGCCGAAGAACTCCTTCGCGCCCGTCGCCGGGTTCCGCGTGAAGCCGACGCCGGTCGCGGAGCGATCGCCGGTGTTGCCGAAGACCATGGCCTGGACGTTCACGGCCGTCCCGATGTGGTCGGGGATCTCGTAGATGCGGCGGTAGTCCTTCGCGCGCTGGTTCATCCACGACTTGAACACCGCGTCGCGCGCGCCGCGCAGCTGCTCGAGCGGATCCTGCGGGAACGCCTTCTTCGACGCCCGCTGCGCGACGTCCTTGTAGCGCTTCACGACCTCGCGCAGCCCCGCCTCGTCGAGGTCGGTGTCCAGCTTCGCGCCGCGCTCGTGCTTCACCGCCTCGAAGGCGTGCTCGAACCGGTCCTTCGGGATGCCGAGGACGACGTTGCCGAACATCTGGATGAAGCGGCGGTAGCTGTCGAAGGCAAACCGCCCGTTCCCCGTCTTCGCCTTCAGCCCTTCGACCGTCTGATCGTTGAGGCCGAGGTTCAGGATCGTGTCCATCATCCCGGGCATCGAGAACTTCGCACCCGAGCGGACGGAGACGAGCAGGGGGTTTTCCACCGACCCGAGGCGCTTGCCGGCCGCCTTCTCGAGCTTCCGGAGGCTCTCCTCGACCTCGCGCTCGATCTCGGACGGAATCTTCCCCCCTTGCGCGTAGTAGATGTTGCAGACCCCCGTGGAGATCGTGAACCCCGGCGGCACCGGCAGCCCGGCGTTGGTCATCTCGGCGAGGCCGGAGCCCTTGCCGCCGAGCGTGTCCTTCATCGTGCGGTCGCCGTCGGCCCTGCCGTTGCCGAAGAAGTACACGTGCTGCGTCCGGCGCGCCTTCGGCGGCTTCGCCGCGGCCCGCACCGCCTTCACCAGCGCCTTCGCGACCGACGCCTTCTTCGCTGCTCTCCCCGTGGTCTTTCGGTTCTTCGCCATAGCGTTTACGACTCCGTCTGAGGAACGATTTCCGAGATGTCTGCCAGCGTGAGAATGAGCCCTGCCAGGTGCTTCACGAGCCGGAGGCGCCCGCGGCGGAGCGCCGGATCGTCGACCATCACGAACACGTCGGTGAAGAAGCGATCCACCGCCGGTCCGAACGCCGCGGCTTCCGCGAACGCCCGGCGGTACCCGGCGCCCGAGGCCAGGACCTCCTCCACGACGGGACGCCGCTTCGTCAGTTCCGCGAGCAGTGCGCGCTCCGCCGGCTCGCGCAGGATGTCCTCGAGCGGCGGGTCCTCGCGTTCGGCGCGATCGAACGCCTCGTCGTCGAGCTCGCGCGCGATGTTCTTCACCCGCTTGAAGGCGGTGGCGAGCTGCGTGAACGCCTCCGTGCCCGTGAACTCCGGCAGCGCCTGCAGCATGCGGCGCGCGACCAGCGGACTCACGGCGGCGAGCGGCCGCGCCTGCAGCACGGCGCGCACGTTGCGCACGTCGCAGCCCCGCTGCTCGAGGACGAACGCCAGCCGCTCGGCGAGGAACGCCTCCAGCGCGGCGCGATCCGCGGCCTGCACGGCCACCGTGCCGTCCAGCGTCTCCGAGGCCGCGTCCAGCAGCGGACCGATCGCGGGGCGGACGTCGAGCCCCGTCAGCTCGGGCAGGTCCACGAGCACCTTGAAGAGTCCATGCGCCTGGCGCCGCAGCCCCAGCGGGTCGCGAGACCCCGTCGGGCGCTCCCCGGCGGCAAAGAGCGCCGTGAGCGTGTCGAGCTTGTCGGCGATGGACACGGCCGCCCACGTGACCGCCGCGTCCCCGAGCTGCTGCCGAGTGGGCGGGGCGTCCTCCTCGAC
>Ga0299913_10000809_pt1 | contig 21180 bp, 16 predicted proteins | sample RVTome_9_FD_201360 | JGI IMG/M metagenome (GOLD analysis project Ga0299913, IMG submission 201360) | Soil microbial communities from uranium-contaminated site in the Upper Colorado River Basin, Wyoming, United States - RVT155D38 (version 2) ... | reverse complement strand
AGGTTCAAATCCTCGTACGCCCACCAATTTCTACGCACATTCCTGGCTGAATCTGGCTCACTATCTGGCTTATCGCTGGTTTTGGTCCGTCTGTGGTCCGTCAGCAATCATTTTCCATTTGTGCGTGGGTCCGAGAATCTTGTGTAGCGGCCTGTACATAAGAGCAGACCTCTTCTGTGGATGAGCGGGTCCTATCAGGTATTGCCGCCTTTTGTCAGTGGTTGCCGATAAGCTTTCAGCCGTTTGCAAAGTTCCAATGAGGTCGGTGAGTCTCGGTAGGGGCTCGAGGCGGCAATGTGACGGGGTCCCATGCTTACGAAAATCCACGTCCAGAACTACCGGTACTACGAGCGGTACGCCCTTGACTTCAACAAGGGCCTCAATATTCTCGTCGGCGACAACGACAGCGGAAAGTCCACCCTCCTTGAGGCCATCGGACTCGCTCTCACCGGGCGCGTTGCAGGGCGAACATTCGCGACCGAACTGTCGCCGTTCCACTTCAACTCTGTGGCCGTGGCGGCCTACTGCGACGCGCTGCGCGCCAAGCAGGAGGCCGTAGCTCCTGAGATCGTCATCGACCTGTTCATGGAGAAGAATGACGACACCGCCAAGCTCCAGGGCACCAACAACGTCCTCGGTGAGGACAGTCCGGGCGTACGGGTTCGCGTGTACCCGGATCCGGACCTGACTGCCGAGTTCCTGGAGTTCCTCAAGCCCAACAGGGTCTGCGGCGTCACGCAGAAGCTCGTCCAGCGAGTTCGCGGGAGCAGGCGGCTCGCCGCCGCGAGAAATACCCGATCCCGATGGCGCATCTCAGGGCGACCGACCTGCCGGTGCGCAGAACGCGGAGCTGGTGGCGAAGAACGACGATCTCGAGGTCCCTCGAGTCTCGGCGGTAGTGGGGGAAGAGACGGAAGAGCGTGCGGATAAACAGGTAGGCAATCGAGAGAAGCATGAGTGAAAGGCTAGGGGCAGCTCCTTATACGAGCAAATTCTGGTTTTGGCACCCCACAGGCGCCCGCTGCGGACAGAATCCAGTCCAAGCATTCCGTTCGAGCTGTTAGCACCCATCGCTCCGCAAAAGCATTCGCCCGAGGCGCCCGATATGGAGTGAGGACGACCTCGATACCTTCCGCCGGGAACACCTCGTCGAAGGAACCGGCGAACTTTGAATCTCGATCGTGTATGAGAAACCGCGGGGTGGGGGAGCCGTCATTTCGACGGACGCACATATTTCGTGCTTGTTGGGTCACCCACGCCGAATCGGGATGTGTCGTTATTCCGGCCAGATGCACCTTGCGGGTGGAGAGCTCGATAAAGAAAAAGACGTACCGGGTTTTTAGCCAGACAGTCTCAACCGGTTGGGTCGAGCCGGGGCGCGGTGCCGGCGTTGCCGCCGGCCCGTTTCCCCGGCCCGCCCGCCGAACCGGGCGTGCCAATTCCTCGGCACCCGGCTCTCCACAGGACTGCGCTGTCCGTTCTCGGGTGGCTGGTCAGGCACCAGCGACTGCGGCCGTTTGGTGGTTCGGGTTTGTCCGCGGGTCGCTCCACGGCGAGGGGATGCGGTAACCCCGGTAGCGGTAGCGGGTTATCGCGACCTCGGCAGGCCAGGCGAGCCTCGCGCCGTTGACGCCGTCCCATGTGCGTTGCCAGTACCGCCGCGTGATCTGTTTCCAGGTCAGACGCGGATACTTCTTGCGCAGCCAGCGTACGACTCGCCACCACAGGTAGTGGCTGAGGTAGGCGAAGCAGCGCTTGCTCGCGCCGTGGCGGTGGTAGTTGGTCCAGCCACGGAGGACTGGATTGAGCACATGGATAAGCGCTTCCAGCGAGAGGTTCGTCGTGGTGCGTCCGGTCAGTTCCTTGATGCGGTGCATGACCTCGCGTAGCGCCCGCTTGCTTGGGAAGCTGTAGGCGACCGGCGCGTGACCGGGCCTCGGGCGGCGCACGATGCGAAACCCGAGCAGGTCGAAGCCGTCGTCGACGTGGGTGATCTGCGTTTTCTCGGGCGAGAGGGTCAAACGCATCTGCTCGCGCATGAACTCGGCCGTTTGCTCTTTGAGCGCCTGCGCGTGCGCCTTGGTACCGCGTACCAGCACGACGAAGTCATCCGCGTAACGGATCATTCGGTAGCTGGGTCGGCCCTTGGCCCGGTCGCGGACGCGTTGATTCTTCGTCCGCGCCGCCCAGGCCGCCTGGAAGTGGCGGTCGAGCACCGAGAGGGCGATGTTCGCGAGGAGCGGTGAAAGAATCGCCCCTTGCGGCGTGCCCGATGGCGTGGCGGCCAGGGATCCCTGTTCGGTCATGATCCCCGCGCCGAGAAACTGTCTCACCAACGCGAGCACGCGTTTGTCGGTTACCCGACGGCCCAGCTCGGCCAGAAGCAGCCCATGATGGATGCTCCCGAAACAGTTCTCGACGTCTCCCTCGATCACCCACTCGTAGCAGGCGGGCGGGTTGATGAAGTGCCGCACCTCTTCGATGGCGTCCTGTGCTCGGCGCCCGGGCCGGAAGCCGTACGAGGTCGGGCAAAAAAATCCGCCTCGAAGATCGGCTCCAACACGAGCATCACCGCCATCTGCACGATCCTGTCGGCGAGGGCGGGGATGCCGAGCTTGCGCACCTTTCCCGTGCCGCGCTTGGGGATCGCGTGCTCGCGCACCGGCAGCGGCGTGTAGGTGCGCTCCCGGAGCGACCGACGGAGCTCGTGCAGGAACTGCTGCACACCCTGCCGCTCGATGAGCTCGCGCGTGATGCCATCAACACCGGCGGTACGAGACCCCCGGTTGCGTTTCACCCGTTCCCAAGCGACGAGCAACGTCGCGTGGTCGCAGACGAGGTTGAACAGATCGCCGAAGCGCTTCTCCTCGTCCTCGCCTGCCCAGCGGTGCAGCTTGGTCTGCCATCCCAGTACCCGCTTCTCCGCCTGCTCGGCGTCGAGCGGCGCGGGCGTATTCACGCCCGACCTCCCGAACGGCTTCTCCCGCTGCCGTCCTGCTGTCCGCCTTCGCCATGTACCGGGCTTTCCCCGGCTCCGACTAATACGCGGACTCCGCCACGCCCCGGCTGCGTCAGCCGGCATCGGGCCTCGCCGGGCCGCCACCAGCAGCCCGGCGCCTCCGAGGCGCTTCCCACGTTCACTGTGATCCGCTCGACCGGGTCGGCAGTCGGCTCTACCCCTGCAGCGCATCCGAGAAGCACTCGCAGCCTCTTCACGGCCATCTGGCCCCGCTCATTACGGGGCCGGAGCGACCTGCCGTCTTCAAGGGCGTGGTCGTTGCTGCGTCCAGCCCATGTCCGCCAGGTTTGGGGCCGGTCTGCGAATGAAGGGGCTTCTGTCACCGCTTTGCCTTCGCTCTACCTTTCGGTCTGGCTTGCACGCGCGCGGGCGTCTGGCAGTACCGTCCGGCCGTCACGTTGTCGGGGCTGCTCCCACCGCTCGGTGCGCGATCCCGCACCACGGCTGCCCCCAGCTTCACCAGGCTGCTGCGTCAGCCCGGGGCCGGCATCGCAGCCGGCACGGATAGAGATGTCGTTCGCTCTCATCCATCTCCTTTCACACAGCGCCTCGTGGCGCACTGAAGAAGTCGCAAGCGATGATCACTCCCAGCGAGTGGTCACCCCTCAGATATCCGGCCGGGCTTGCTTGCCTTGTCCCAACTGGATAGGCTGAAAATATGCTCCGATCGGCGGATCTGTCGGGGTGACAGTCGGTTGAGCGCGCCTCCGGGGTAGCGCAGACGAGACCGAGACCGCCTGAGGATTCTGCGAGCGATGCGGGGACCCATGCGCTACGAGCGTTACACGACCACCGAAGTCCCCGCTGCCGTTGCATGCTCGCCCGACGGCAGCCGCCTCTACGCCGCCTCGGGTCGGGTGATGGTTCTCTACCGGCTCGAGGTCGAGTCGGGGGTACCCGAGCGTCTCTCGGAGGTCGAGGCACCCGGCGAGATACTGGCGCTTCACCAGACCGACCCCGCAGGGCCGCTCGTCGCCGTTCGGCAGGACGATGGCGACGCACCCGAGCCCAGACCGATCGTCATCACGCGCCTGCAGGACGACGGGTTCCGCCAGATCGCCAGACTGCCGACCGCGCTGAGGGACATCGTGGAGACGAGCGATGGCATCTTCGCGCTGCTCGGTCCCAGCGAACTGGAGCCGTCGCGCGTTCTGAAGCTCAATCGGCGCAGCGGCGCGGTTCTGGCCGTGCGGGCCGTCGATCCCGAGGCCGAACGGCTTCGCCCCGGTTCCGGGGCCGCGGTCCTGACGGTCGCGCCGCGTGCGCGCCGCGTCCGACGCGTCGATTTCGACGAGCGTTGTCCGCCCGACCCGCCCGGTCGTGACCCGGGCGGCGGGCCCGGCGGCGATCCAGGCGATGATCGGTCAGGCTCCGGTCATCGACGCCCCAAATGCGCGTGCTGCGACGATGATGATCCGCAACGGCCGGGCAACGGCGGAGGGCACCGGCCACCACGCCGACCTCCGCCCGACCACTGCGACGACGGCGACGACGGCATCGACGACGGCTGCCGGTTCTACACGACGTTCGGGGCCATCGTGATCTGCATCGACCGATGCCGGCCCGAACGCACGCCATGCCGCCGCACGCTGCACTCGCGCATCGAGCGGCTCGACCTGGTGGGCGGAACGCTCTTCGCAACGACACGCAACGGCCGGAGCCTGGTGCTGCTCGACCCGCACACGCTACACGTGCAGGAGCAGCGCGCGACGCCCGCCCCCGGGAGCTTCGTGCTCGCCGCACCGGCGGCCAATGCCGTCGTCACGGTTCATCCGACCATCGAGCGGTTCACGCTGGTCCCGGCGCAACCGACTGTGCCGGCGGCCGCTCAGCTGCAGCTCCAGGCCGACATCTCTGAACGGGTCTTCGAGGGCTCGGACCTCACCGACAGCTCCATGGGCCCGCTCTTCGCGCTCGAGAGCAAGTCGGTTCTCGTCATTCCGACCGTCGACCCGTCGCAGAACTACAGCGGACCGCAGGACGGCAATACCTACCGGGACGCGCTGTTCACCGTGCTGGAACCGCCCGGATCCAGCGCAGCCGCCGACGCGCCCCTGGGCAAGATCGTCCGGTATTACGACGAGCAGAGCCACGCCCAGCAGGATCTCGATTTCACGATCTTCGGGGCGGACACCTCCCAGTTCTAGTCCGGACCTCCGATCGAGATCGAGAACGCGATCCAGAGCTACTTCAACGGCTCGTTCATCCCCGGTGCGCTCGTCTCGAATGTCACGTTGGGCGCGAGCCCCGCGTCGGTGAGGTTCCGAGGCAACGAGAGCCGGACGATCACCGCGTTCTCGGCGGTCGGCGACCAGACAGATGGTGCAAACGAGTTCGACTTCACCCTCGAATTCCCGGCCGCACTCCTCAGGATCGCGCTCGCCAATGGCACGACGGTCGAGATCGACCAGTCCGGTCCGTCGTGGTCGATCGAGTACGAGAGCTCGACAGGAGCGATCGACAATCTCGTCCTCGATCCATCGGCCCTTCCCCAGGACGTCTCGGTCACGTTCGACGCCCAGGGCGGTGTGTTCGCTGCGGAGCTTGCGGACCTCACGCAAGCCTTCCAGACCATGATTGATGCCACGGCGCAGGCGAACAACTTCGAGCCCATCGAGGTCGTGTGGGGCAAGCGGCCTGGCGAGGGTCTGGGAAGGCTCTACGTGCTCTTCCGCTTCGCAGGCGGCGGGCAGGTTCCGCGCGTCACGGACCCGGGCAGCGACAACGCCATGGCCGCCTTCTTAGGCGTCGACGCCGGCAGCATCCGGTTCCAGATCGGCGCAGCCGACTTCGACCTGTCCGCTTCGCCGAGCGCGCAGGACGACGAGGTCACGGAGTTGCGGGACTACCTCATCATCGTGTCGCGGCTCGCCGAGATCGCAGCGACCACGGGGAGCGATGTGAAGGACCCCGTGCTGGGCAGTGTCGGGGTCACGATGGGCTCGATCGGAACGAGCGTCCTGCTGGGTACGCGGTTCGAGCTCGCCGACGTACACGGCCAATCACCTGCACTGATCGAGTCCGGGTCCGGGTCCGGCGCCGATCCGCTGAACCTTGCCGACGGTTTCGGGGACAAGGGCAGCGACTTCGCGCCCGACAACCACAACAGCATGATCGACCGTCCGGCGTTCTTCGAGGGGTTCTACGAAAGGCTTGTCGCCGCCGTGCAGGACGACCTGGGCGGCGCGCCGGCGGGAGGATGGGGCGAGCTCGTCTCGTTCCTCGAAGGCTTCGACACGGTCTACGTGTTCCCGGTCGACCCGCCACCGCCGGCGCAGCCGGCGGCCTGGAGTGTCGACCATGCGGTCCCGACGACCTTGCGCGCGTTCGTGATACGGCTGCCCGACCCCACGAGCGACCCCAGCGGGATCGGGGATCCGGTCAGGCCCAGATGGGGCATGAACTTCCAGAGCTTCGACCCGAGCGTGCCTTCCGGCGACTCGATCAGCGGCCTGGAAGCCGACACGCGGACGTTCGGTCACGAGCTCGGGCACACGCTCGGCCTCGGCGACCAGTACAGCTCGACCGAGTTCGACCCAACGCTCGACTATGTCGGCGGCCTGGACCTCATGGGCTCGTCCAGCAGCGAATGGCCCCACTTCTGCGCCTACCACAAGCTCGCTCTCGGCTGGCTGGGCGAGAGCGACCGGATCGTCATGGACCCGCCCGGCGAGGGCGATACGGTCCCGACCGAGTTCCTCCTGGTTCCGACCGAATGGTGGGACGGAACCCAGGCGCAGGATGCTCGCGACGCCTTCGGCGCCCCGGGCGGCACACCCGTCGCCCCCGCATTCATCTGCAACCTCGACGGCCAGGGTGGCCTGCTCGGCGTGATCGAGGGGCGTTCGCCGGGCCCCGAGTTCTCCACCGGCATGGACACTTCGAGCGACCTGGGCCGGGTCACGGTCATGAACATCCTCGACTACGCGAAGGCCGGGCGCTACGGACAGGTCATCGCCGACGAGCAGGCCATCCCGCCGGAAGTGATCGACAACTTCTTCCGGTACCGGAGGCGCCTCCACAAGCTCGCCGGCGCGCTCCAAGCGGGTGACACGTTCGATTTCGCCGATGCGCCGGGTTTCCCCTTCGATGGCATCGTGCTCGAGGTCTTGGGACAAGCGACCATCAACATCGGTGCAGCCACGGTGCCCGTCTATCGCTGCCAGCTGGACTGGACCGGTGGCCAGGCGGACGATGTCGGCTTCGCCGACAACGACGAGGAATGGCGAAGCACCGACATCGCGATCGACTACATCGGCGACGACGCGGGCAACCCCGACGCCGGCGAGGACAACTGGCCTGACGGCGAGCCGCTGGGCACGGGGGAGAAGATCGTCGTTCCCTCCAGCGGCACCGAGCCGCACCGGGTGCGCGTGAGGGTGCGCAACTTCGGTGTCCAGACCGCCCGCGACGTGAAAGTGCACCTCTACCTGCGCGACCCCGGCGGCGGCGGTGACATCGACGACGAGGAGCCCTTTGCCACGCAGACCATCGAGGAACTCGAGCCCGAGGCCGACGCCGGAGCCTTCGATCTGCACTTCCCCTGGGAGGTGCCGCACGACCAGGAGCTGCACATCTGCTGGCGCGCCGAGATCGATTCCTTCGAGATCGGCAGCGGCGCGAGCTCGCAGAGCATCACCTCAGATGCTTCCGTCCTGAACAACTGGGTCCAGCAGAACATCTTCGAGGCGGATGTGACCTTCTCCAGCCCGCCGGAGCCGCTCGTGAACCGATTCTCCGTTGGCAACGACGGGCCGTTCATCGAGAGCGTGCGGCTGGTGCCGGAGGGCCTGCCGAAGGGGGTCACATTGACAGTGCGCCCCCGGCGGTTGCGCGTGCCGCCCTTCAGCCGCCGGTCCTTCTCGCTTCGTTTCGACTTCGACGAGGACGTCACCGACGATCCTTGCCGGCGCGAAATGGACGTCCTGATCCACTGCATGCGCACCGTGGACCACGATGAGGAACCCTGGGGCGCCTCGCTGTTCCGCATCCACCTGCGCCGGGAGACCGAGCCCTCCATCCAGGGAACCTGGTACGGGAACAACCTGAACCTGACGGGGCAGATCTCGCCGCCGATCGGCGTCGGCTCGATCTCCATCCGGCTGGATTTCGACAACGGCGAGCCGGCGACCTGGCTATCGACCACCCTCGACCCGGGGGGCGTCTTCGACGCCTCGTTCGACACGTCCGGGACCGACCACGGTGCGCTGGTCCATGCCGCTGCGCACTATCGGGGAACGGACGTCTACGCGCCGTCGGTCTCCGAGCCCGCCAAGATCGTCCAGATCCTGCCGGCCGGGTGAAGGCTTCGTCGGCCGGCTGCGCCGCGCTGGGTGTCGCGGAGTAGGCGAGCTCGATCGGACACGTGTACATGCAGAGCACCACGATGAAGCCAAGGCCGTTGCGAGCCGGACTTCGCCGGTCAGCTCAACGCCGGACTGCTGAACTTCTGGCCGAGGAGGAGCAACCGGCCTGGGCAAATTGGTTGAATGATGGTGTGGGGTGCCAAAACCCAGATTTCCCCGTAGGGTTCAAAAACTCGGCCGCCACGCTGCGGTGTCCTCCAAATGAGCAACAAGCTGGACCCGTTTGGGGAACTGAAGCCGCGCGAGGGCGTGATCAAGGCCAACCACGAAACGGCCACCTTTAGGGTGGCTGCATCTCGTCCAGAGTGGCGGATGAGGACGGTCTACGTCGAAATGAATCAACTTCGTCGCGTACGTCCGGCGGTCCGCATTTGGTCCGTCAGTCACTGAAAAACGACGCTAGATGGCGCAAAACTATGACAAACGCCGTTTCGTGAAATCGAGCGATTTCTACGTACAAGCTAGCGGAAATCGGACACAATGAGCGTGAATCGCGGTGCAGTCGACTTGGATTCGGACGCTTTGACACGGAAGAGGTCCGAGGTTCAAATCCTCGTACGCCCACGAAATTCCAGGCACATTTCTGGCTTAATCTAGGCCTGTTCCAGATCTATAGTCTCGGGGCGTCCCGTGAATGTCCCGTCAGTCATTGATTTCCAGGTCTAGTAATGGGGATCGTGCGCGTCTTGGGAAGCTTGGTTTTGGCAGCGAATCTCTGACTGTGAAGAGCGTTTTTGAAACCGAATTTTGTGCCTGAGATCGCCAGAAATTTGTCAGATGTCGTCGACCAAGAGTGAACGCTAAGAGATGTCTGACGGCGGAACTTCGCGTTGGCCGTCACCGGGGTTTCGACGCGGCAGTACGGTCTTACCTAGGGCGTTACCTAAGCCATGAGGGAAAAGCCTGGGTCCCGCAGTACCACCGGCGCGTGGTGGTATTCGGTTCTCCGTCCGGCAAGCCCGGCACCTCCGGTTCCCCTTCGGGTCTATGTACGTGTTCTCCTCGTCGTATGGGTGACCGCGCACCATAACCGCCTTATTCAAACCTTGGGCTGAAAAAAGGGCCTCGAAGAGGTCCGTGAATTCCGGCTTCGCTTTGCCGTCTTTGATGTGTACTGCATTCAGAACCGCCTCATTGAACCTGCGTCGCACCTTTGGCCTTCTTTCAGGTAAGCGTCATGACAGCTGCCAGCCAGCTTGATGGCAAGGCTCAGGATCTCCTGCCAGCCGTTCAAATCGGCTTCAACTGCCGCTAGTTCCCGCTTTGCGCTGCCCTCGGCTTGCCTTATTCGATCCTGCTTCCTTTTCAAGAGTGGGTTTCGTCGGAAGGTCGTTGAACGGTCCCGCAGTCAGGTTAACGCGAGAGTGCCGCTGGTCGTATGATTGCTGGCTGAGCGATCCGGATTGCGAGTAGCCAGATTCGGACCTCGCCGGTCGCCGGAAGGGTGCCTGACGTGCGCGTAGCTGGCCTGGCCGGGTTGCTGATGGTTATCAGTCAACTCGCGGTGGGTTGTGGGGAGGCTGTGCCCGAACGCGAAGCGCAGCCGACCCGCGTATCGCCGGCTGCATCATTCGATCCCGCCAGCGAGGTTCCCGAGGGCGAGCGGTTAGTCCCGTCAAGTCAGGTACGCTGGCAGACTCCACCCCCGCTAGCCGGTCTGCCGGAGGGCGTGATGATTGCCTTCATCGACGGGGTTCCGGTGGTGCAGCGCCCCTTCACCTTCCAGCTGCGCTTTCCTCCAAACTCGGGGCTGATGCCTCACACTCACCCGGTTACCACCAGGATCACGGTCGTGAGCGGCGAGATGCTCATGGGAATGGGGACCGAGTTCGATCGGTCGGCGTTGAAGGCCATCCCCGCCAGCCAGTTTATCTACGACGTGAAGGGCACACCTCATTACGTCTGGTTCGACCAGGAGACGATCATCCAGTTCCGGGGAATGGGTCCGTTTGGGATCGACTACCTCGATCCGGCGGACGATCCGAGGCTCTGAAACAAAGTAGCCGCCCTGTCTGACGGGTGTCAGGGATTCGTATATCACTCTAGCGTTGATAGCTCGAAAGAAGTCGCCGACCGTGTGGGTGCGAAAAACTCGGTTTTGGCACCCCACAGGCTATGGATCGTGGTTTGCGCGTCGCGGTCTCGATGTCACAGCTTCGGGAGCTGCCCCCGACACCCTCGGCCGCATCATGACAGGTGCCACAAGGGTGAAGATCCCCACGGGGTCCGTGACGCACTGGGAGGGGGAGAATGCCCCGCACCAGGGCAGGATCGGGTTGGTTTGAATAGTGTCCTGTTAGTGAGCATGCCGCGCCCTTCCGCCACGGCACCAGCAACTGATGAAAGTCAGATCTCGTTACCACCCGTGCGGGGCCGTGTTGCCTAGCTCCGGAAATTGAAAAGTAGTGGATTTCAGGGGAGTTTTAGAAGTCGTGTCCAAGAACTCTGCGTGCCTGCTCGTTTCATTCGGCCCTCCAGCCAGAGAAAGACCAGGCAATTGAGGTGAGGTGTCATATTGATCTCGTGCTAAATCAAGATCATGCCGACCACGCCTGCCCCCTTTGTGGGCGACCGCTAAGCGAAGAGCCATGCGACGACGGCCATGTTTTCGGCGAGGCCTTCGGGGCCGCGCGAGAGTTCGCTGTCACAGGGTCTGCAATAGCGTCAGTGGACACACTGCCGAAGCAGCCCTACACCGCGTCCCGTCAGCGTCCCGTCTCTCGATGAGAAACAAGGCAAAACAACACCAACTAATGAGAGATCAGAAGGGGCGCATTTGTGCGTAAATTGTGCCTGTGGCAGAGATCCACGCACATCTTGTTTGGCTGGCGATATGCCTTGACACGGAAGAGGTCCGAGGTTCAAATCCTCGTACGCCCACCAGTTTCCAGGCACATTTTTGGCTGAATTTAGGCCCATCAGCACAACACGGAAGGGAATCAGCCTGATGAGCGCCGAGCCGGCCCCAAGCTAGGAGCGTCGCCTAATGCCGGAACCCGAGCCACCGAGAACACGGACTGGCCCCACGGCGGCCGGAAGACCGTTTCGACTGCCTTGGTCACCGGCAGTACGAGTCTGTCGTAGGCCATGACCAGCGGGCCCTCCTTAGGGACGAGCCGGAAGATGCTCGTCGCGAGGTAGTACGAGAGCAGACCCAGCGCATTGACGTAACACATCTGATCGATGCTCAAGCCGGCCTCGTGCAGCGCATCTGACAGCGTCCCCTTGGTGTACCGGCGGAAGTGGCCGGTTGCAACGTCCAGCGGGCTCATCGCGAATGGAAAAGCCGGGACGATGAGCACAATCGCGCCACCGGGCCTGACCAGCCGGCCCATACTTCGTAGCGCCTCCACGTGGTCTTCGATGTGCTCGAGGACGTTGTAGGAGACGAGGCCTGTATAGTCGGCCTCCTCGGTGGTCGGCAGCAGCAGCTGCCGTACTTCGACGGAAGGCACTTCGGCCAGCCGGTCCCTGAGCATTTCCAGGCGATCGGGGTCGGCTTCGGTAGCCGTGAAGCGGGGAAACCGGGCCGCCCACTCGAGGGCGTAATCCCCGAGGCCGCTACCGATCTCGATTGGATTCTCGCCGAGATGGGGAAGGGCAAGATCCACGAACCACCGGCGGTGGTTGACTGCCGACGCGAGTCCCTCCAACACCGCCGTCTGGACCCGGGGATCTCCGGTGATGACGGGGAGGGTCAAGCCTTGCGGAAGACTCTCCCATGTCGTTCCCAGGTCATGCTCGTTGGCAGCGGCCATTTGGAGAACACTCTACGCTTCGTCGATGCGTTGCGTCCCCGAGGGGATCCACTTCTTCAAAGCGTCCTGTATGCTCCCGAAGAGGATCGACGGACGAACGGAACGATGGCATCTAGAGCCAGAGTTATCTGGTTGACCTTAGCGGTGATACTCGTTGGCGCGAATATCTTCGGCCAATTGACCGGCGGCGCACAGGTCATCGATGATCTCTGCCCCTCCCCGACCCAATCGTCAACACCGGGTCCCACTCCGACACCCACGCCTGCCTCCACCAACTCACCGCCGGTTTGCCCTTCGCCATCGTCGTCGCCGACGCCTCCCCCTTCGCCATCGTCGTCGCCGACGCCTCCCCCTTCGCCATCGCCATCGCCGACGCCTCCCCCTTCGCCATCGCCATCGCCGGCCCCGCGGGCAGACCTGGCGATCAGCAAGACGGCCGTACCCAACCCCGTGGCGGCGGCCGGGTTTAACTACAAGATCACGGTCAAGAACAACGGTCCCTCGGCGGCCCAGAACGTGGTCGTCACCGACGACCTGCCGCCGGGGATGACCGCTGGGCCGGTAGCAAGCTCCGATCCGTCGTTTACCTGTATAGACCCGGCTGGCCCGGTAGACGTGCGGTGCACAAGCCCGTCCATGTCTCCTGGGGCTACGGCAACCTTCACCTACTCAGCCAACCTGCCCGAGAACGCCACCCCGGGAGCATCGGTAACCAACAAGGCAAACGTAACGTCAACCACTGCCGATCCCAACCTTGCGAACAACACAGCCACGGCTACGGTCAGGGTTCCAGGCTGCCAAAGGACGGGATCCACGATCGCGGGGGGCCCGGGCAATGACATACTCTGCGGAACCGCGGGCCCCGACTCCATTACCGGTGGCGGAGGCCATGATCTGATCATCTTGTTCGGAGGGAACGACAAGGCCACCGGCGGCGCCGGCAACGACACCATCTTCGGTGGGGCTGGAGCCGATCAGCTGACCGGGGGCGACGGCAACGACCGGCTGTTTGGAAACGATGGAAACGACCGGCTCACCGGAGGACCGGGCAACGATCTGGGCGTGGGCGGAGTGGGCACGGACACCTGCACCACCACCGAAAGTGGCGTCTGCTGATCTACTCCGGACCGCTGAGGTCCATCCAAGCTGAAAGGCGAGATTGATCCACGGCGAGCCCTGACCCAGGCGTGAGAATCAGAGCTAGGAGCGCCGCAGGCTCGCGGGATTTCCGAAGAGGTACACCCCCGACGTTCGAATCGCCGTCCCGTGGCGCTGAAGGTGCCATTAGAAGGGCCTTCGGGCTTCTCGCACCCTGGCGATAAGTAAGCTAGTTGAGATAGGTTCGGCCGGTGCCGAATGCCGTCCCCGGAGCAGACCGTCAGAGCGATCAGCCCACGAGCTTTCAACGACGAGATCCGGTTGGCCTGCACCCCATCGCTTGGGATTTTCTCGCCTGTACGTGTTTTGTGCTGATTGCGATTTGGCTTACTTCCGGGCTATGGGGAAATTCCGACTCCAAATTCCTGACCCACAACCCCGGTGACCAAATCTTGCACGAGTGGTTCCTCGCCTACGAAACAGGGATCTGGTCTGGCGACTTCAACATCGTCACCGACCGGCTGAACGCCCCAGAGGGGGTCAACCTCCTGACGAATACGCCGATCATCGCGCTGGGCGTCCTACTGGCTCCAATCACGGCAACCTTTGGCGGCCCGACGGCGTTCGCCGCGGTCGTGTCTCTCAACCTTGCCGCAACCGCGATCGCCTGGTATTTGCTATTCAAGCGGAGCCTGGGAGCCACCAGCTTTGCTGCCACGGTCGGGGCGACATTCTGCGGCTTCGCTCCCGCAATGATCTCGCAGTCGAACAGCCATCCCGGTCTCACCGCGCACTTCCTTATCCCGCCAATGATTTGGAGCGTGACCAAACTCGCGCAGGCGGCGATGCAGCGGCCGGTGCCCGTCAAGAAAATGGTAGGAGCAGGCGTCCTTTTTGGGGTGCTCACCGCCCTTCAGATCTTCGTCGGCGAGGAAATCATGTTTCTCACTGCTTTGACTCTGACGGTGGTTACCCTGGCTTACGTGGCCCTGACCCGGCCATCCGGACGGGAGATCGTAGCCTTTGGAGCGGGGCTCGGCATCGCCGTCATTGTGGCCGCGTGCCTGCTCGCGTACCCGCTGTGGCTGCAGTTCGCCGGCCCCCAGTCTCTCTCGGGCGGGCTGTACAGCCCGCAGCATTACTCCGCCGACCTTGCGAGCTTCACCGCTTTTTCACCGCTCTCGATCGCCGGAAGCGAATCCTCCGCGGTGTTAAGTGCCAACGCAGCGGAGTACAACACGTTCCTCGGCTGGCCCCTGGTTCTGCTGACCCTGGGGCTCGCGATTTGGCTTCGGCGCGACCCCCTGGCGCACGCCTGCGTCTTTGCCCTGGGGGTTATGTACGCTTTCTCGCTAGGGCCTGAGGTGGTCATCAACGGGGACCGAACTGCGGTGTTCGGCCCGTTCAAGCTGTTGTCCTTCCTGCCCTTGATTGATCTTGCCCTCCCGATGCGCTTTGCGCTCGCCGGCATACCCCTCACGGCAGTATTGCTCGTCCTCGGCCTCGAAAGGGCTGCAGCCCTGCGCAAGCCTATCGTTCCGCTGCTCGTGGCCGTCGCATTGCTGCCACTGATACCGAATCGCCTTCCCACCACTGAACGGTCTGCCGTGCCACGCTTCTACGCGGAGGGCCACTGGCGGCAGTGTGCAAGCCGTGGCGAGGTCATCGTCCCGGTCCCGTTGCCCACACCTGCTTACCCTGAGCCGATGCGGTATGCCACCAGGGCGCTGGCCCAATTCGCGATTCCGCAGGGATATTTCATCGGACCGTACGGCCCCGACGGGGCGGGAGCGCTGGGGCCTCCGCCAAGAAGCACATCCGCACTACTGGACACCGTGGCGCAAACAGGCAAAGTTCCGGACATCGACGACACCGTGCGGGCCGAAGCTCGCCGGGACATCTCATTTTGGAAAGGCAAATGTCTCGTACTCACCGCCCACCCTCGCTTCGATCAGCTCCGCGACACACTGAATCTTCTCTACGGACCAGCCACGCAGGTAGCTGACGCGAGCGTATGGAGCGTTACCGATGATTAGACGTGCGCTGCCCCCTCCGCATCTCGGAGCCCGTCGCAGCCCTTCCCTTGCAGCCGAACTGGGAGTGCGCCGCGGCCGCCTCGGTGCTCTCGCTGCCGGTGCACTCCCATTTGACAGTGCCGAGCTGGAACTCCATCGTTGCCTCGGTTCGCGGCGCCCGGCAGCGGGCCTCGATGCGGGCGCGACCCTGTAGGCTTGTCCGACGATGGCCAGGTCGTTCGCACCCGTTTCCCTCGCCGCGCCCACGTTCGGCGATGAGGAGATCGAAGCAGTCCGCGAGGTCCTTGCTTCCGGTTGGGTCGCGGGCCAGGGGCCTCGAGGCGCCCAGCTGGAGGAGCGGTGGGCCGCCCACTGCGGTGTCGACCACGCCGTCGCCGTCAACAACTGCACGGCGGGGCTCCACTTGGCGCTGCTCGCTCTCGGTGTCGGTCCGGGTGATGAGGTACTGGTGGCCGATTACACCTTTCCCGCGACCGGGCACGCCGTCATGTACACCGGAGCGACGCCGGTTTTCGTCGACGTCCGGCGCGACACGGCGACCATCGACCCCGATCTCGTCGGCGCGGCCGTCAAGCCGAAAACGGTCGGCATCATCGCCGTCGACGCCCTGGGTCAGGCTGCCGATTACGAGCCGCTGCAAAAGCTGGCCGACCAGCATGGCCTCTTCCTGTTGGAGGATGCGGCCTGCTCGATGGGTGCGACCTACCGCGGTCGGGCGACCGGGGCCTTCGGTGACGTTGCCGCCTTCTCGCTGCACGCCCGCAAAGGCATCACATCGGGTGAGGGGGGAGTAGTCACGACGGCGCGCGCCGACATCGCCGCCGCCGTGCGAAAGCGGTCGTGCTTCGGAATGGAGTCGGCGTGGTCGCGCGAGTTGTCCGACCACCTTCCGGTCCCCGTGTTCGACGAGCTGGGGTACAACTACAAGCTCAGCGACATCCTGGCGTCCGTCGCCCTGGTGCAGCTCGATCGGCTCGATGTACTTCTGTCGCGGCGGCGAACCGCGGCGGCACGCTACCGCGAACTGTTGAGCCACGTGCCTCACGTCGACCTACCGGCGGAGGCCGAGGACCGTGAGCACGTCTGGCAGACGTTCGCGGTGACCGTCAACCCGCCCCTCGACCGGGACGGCCTGGTCCTCGACCTGCGCCGTGAAGGTGTCCAGTGCTACATCGGCACCTATGCCTCGCACTTGCAGCCCGTGTACGGCTCCACCCAGACGTGCCCCGAATCGGCGCGGCTGCTTCGCCGGCACCTCGCCCTTCCGATGCACGCCAACCTCTCCGCCGGCGACGTCGAGTGCGTCGCCGCGGTGTTCGCGGCGGCGGTCGGCCGCCAACTCGACCGCGCCTGATTTACGACCCCGGAGGTCCACATACCAGAGCCAAAGATCGTGCTCGTCACCGGCGGTGCCGGTTTCATCGGGAGCATCGTGTGCCGCCGGCTGCTCGAGAGCGGCTCGAGCGTCCGCATTCTCGACAACTTCTACCACCCGGACCGCGAGCGCCTGGACCAGATCTCGGGGCACGAGCGAATCGAGATCATGGAGGGTGACGTGCGCTACCGCGCCGCGGTCGACCGCGCGATGCGCGGCGTCGATCGGGTGGCCCACCTGGCTGCGCTCAGTACCAACAAGAGCGTCTCCGATCCCAGCGAGAGCTTCGATGTCAACTTGATGGGCAGCCAGCACGTGTTCGCGAGCGCCGGCGAACACGGCGTCGCCCGGGTCGTCTTCGCGTCGAGCGCGTCGGTGTACGGCGATCCGAAGGCCCTGCCGATGACAGAGGACGATCGCCCGGATCCGCAGACGCCATACTGCATCTCAAAGCTTGCCGCTGAACACGCCCTCGCCTTTCACTCGAGGCAGTACGGGTTCGGCTGGAGCGCACTGCGCTTCTTCAACGTCTACGGACCGGGCCAGCAGACCGACGCCTACTACACATCAGTCGTGCTGACCTTCCTGAGGCGAATCGCCCGCGGCGAGGCACCGGTAATCGATGGCGACGGAGGCCAGACGATGGACTTCGTACACGTCGAAGACGTCGCTCGGTCGGTGATCCTCGCCCTCGACAGTACGGACACAACCGGGGTGCTGAACGTTGGCACGGGAACGCAGACGTCGATCGCCGAGCTGGCGCGCATCTTGATCGCCCACATGGGCGCCGACATCGAGCCCCAGTTCCGTCCCCGAGACGTGCTCGTGGCCCATCGGGAGGCCGACATCACCAGGATCCGCGACCGGCTCGGGTGGAGGCCGACGATTGGAGTCGCCGAGGGGCTGGCCACGGTCGTAGACGAGCTCAAGACCAGTGGCCGGCTCGACTGACGGGCCGGGCGGGTTCGACCCCTCCGCGCGGAGCAGCCGCGGTGTTAACGAGGGACTCCCGCCCAACCGTTTCAACCCGCACGCGTGGATCGTGGGGGAGCCGGAGGTCGGGGAGGGCACGTGGATCGGGGCGTTCACCGTGGTCGACGGGTCGGGAGGCCTGCGCATCGGTCGCGGTTGTGACATCAGTTGCGGCGCGCAGATCTACACGCACTCGACGGTACGCCGGTGTGTGAGCGGTCGGGTGTTCCCGAAGGTCGAGCAGGCTGAGGTCGAGATCGGCGATCGCGTCTTCGTCGGCGCCAATGCCGTGATCTTGATGGGCGTCACCATCGGCGATGGTGCAGTCGTGGCCGCCGGGGCGGTCGTCACCGAATCCGTGCCGGCCGGAACCATAGTCGCCGGTGTGCCGGCACGGGTGATCGGCCGGGTCGAGGTGGATGGGGATCACGTCGACCTGCTCGTCGAGCCACTGGACAGGTCGGACCATCCCGATGTCTCCGGCCCCGCCCGGTAGGCTCACGAACCGTGCGCATCGCGCTCGTGAACAATTTCTTTCCACCGCGGGCGGGTGGGAGCGCACACTTCACCGAGGAGCTGGCGCGTCGCCTGGGAGCGCTCGGACACGACGTTCTCGTCGTCACGACGGCCGACAACGCGCCCGCTGGGTGGGAGGAGCGTGACACCTACCAGGTGTACCGGGTGCCTTCCTGGTCACTACCGGTTGGTCGCCTGGCATTTAACTATGACCTCGCGTTCAGCTTCAGCCCCCGCAACGTTCGCCGGATCTGGAGGGTGCTCGACGGCTTCCGTCCCGACCTCATCCACCAGCACAACCAGGTCCTCGACCTCTCGCTGCTCTCGTCCGTGTGGGCCAGGCGCCGGCGCGTGCCTGTGCTCGTCACCATCCACACCGCCCTGATCCACACCGAGCCGCTACCGCGGCTGATCCTCTGGTTGATGGACCGCTGTATCGCTCGACTGTTCATCGCCATCAGCCGAGCCCATCTGGTGGCGCCCGATGTCTTCATAGTCGACTACATCGCCAACCGGTACCGGCTGCCAGAAGAGCGCGTTGTACGTATCACCATCGGTATAGATCTCAGTCGTTTCGAGGCCGCCCCACGATCTGATCTGCGCGCCGAGCTGGGGCTCGGCGAGCGCCCGGTCGTGTTGTCGCTGGGCCACGTCATCCCCTTGCGCGACCGGATGGCTCTGGTCGAGGCGCTCCCGCGGCTGCGCCGGCGCATACCCGACGTCGTGGTCGTCGTCGCCGGGCACACTTACGACGACCGCTTCCTGAAACGGGCCCGGGCCCTCGGGGTGGGCGATGCGATCCTGTGTCTCGGGGCGGTACCGAGGTCGCAGGTGCCGATGCTCACCGCGATCGCCGATCTCGAGACGCACGACCTCCAGGGTTACGGTTTCGGCACCGCGAGCCTCGAGGTCATGGGAGCCGGGATTCCGGTCGTTGCCGCCGTGCGGCCCGACAACTTCCCCGGACTGGAATTGCGCGACGGTGAGCAGCTGCTCATCGTGCCCCTCTCCGATCCCAAGACATTGGCCGACGCACTCGCGTCCCTGCTGCAGGACCGAGAGCTGCGGACGCGGCTGGGCAAGGGCGGGCGAGACTTCGTGCTCGACCACTTCTCGATCGAGCGGATCACGGGTCAGTACCTCGAGACCTACGCACGGTTGACGCACGAGGTCCCACTCGTGCCGGATGTTTGACCCGCATCCGCAGCAAGCGTGCTGCGGGCTTGCTCGCTGCGAATTACGCCGCGACAATCGCGTTGCGCAGTTGGGGTCGCGAAGCAGCATTCTCAAGGACTTGAATGGATAACCTCCCGCCCGCGAATCCGGAGCATTTTCAGCACTCCACTGCAACCGTCGAGCCGGGAGCTCAGATCGGTCCGGGCGTCCGCATCTGGCACTACACTCACGTACGCGCCGGCGCGTCCATTGGCGCCGGGACGCAGCTCGGCATGAACGTCTATGTCGACGCTGTGATCGGCAGCCGCGTGAAGATCCAGAACAACGTTACGGTCGGCCGTGGTGTCGTCCTCGAGGACGACGTCTTCGTCGGTCCCAATGCCGTCTTTGTCAATGATTTGCACCCGCGAGCCTTCGGCGACTGGTCCCTTGCCACGACCGTTGTGCGTCGCGGCGGCACCGTCGGAGCCGGCGCCGTCGTGCTCGGGGACCTCGAGATCGGGCAGTTTGCCATGGTAGCCGCAGGGGCAGTCGTGACGCACGACGTCGCGCCTCACGCGCTGGTCCTCGGCAATCCGGCGCGACAGGCAGGGTGGGTGTGCCGCTGTGGGGCGACGGTAAGCCGAGCTGCGGAACAACCAGCCTCAACGTGGTGCGGTAACTGCACCTTCGCCGAGGAGCAACCGTGATCGAGCTCACCTCTGCCGATATCGGGCAGGGGGAAGAGGACCTCGTCATGAGGGTTCTTCGCTCCGGACAGCTCGCCCAGGGGCCCATGGTGGAACTACTGGAGACGCGCTTCCAGGAGGTGGCTGGGGCGGCGCACGTAGTCGCGGTGAACAGCGGAACGACCGCGCTGACGGCTTCCTTACAGGCCCTTGGCATCGGGGCGAACGACGAGGTGATCACCAGCCCCTTCACCTTCGTGGCGACGCTGAACGCCATCCTGGCTGTCGGGGCGAGGGCCCGCTTCGCGGACATCGGCAGCGACTTCACGCTCCTGCCCGCCCACGTCGAGGCCCTCATCAACGACCGCACCGCGGCGATCCTGCCGGTCGACCTCTACGGCCAGATGGCCGACATGCCCGCACTCACGCAGATCGCCCGTACGCATGGGCTGGCCATCATCGAGGACGCCGCCCAGGCGCATGGCGCTGATGTGGAAGGCCGGCCTGCCGGTTCCTTCGGCGTCGGCTGCTTCTCGCTATACGCCACCAAGAACCTCACATCGGGTGAGGGCGGGCTGATCAGCACGGACGATGCCGGCTTGGCCGACCGGCTCAGGGCCTTGCGGAACCAGGGCATGCGCTCGCCTTACGAGTACGAATCGATCGGCTTCAACTACCGGATGACGGATCTACAGGCAGCATTGGTTCTCCCGCAGCTGGACCGCCTGCGGCGGCGCACCGGGCAGCGCCGGCACAATGCCGGGCAGCTCTCATGCGGACTGTCCGGCGTGGACTCACTCGTCCTGCCGCTCGTGCAGCCCGGCCGCGGGCACGTCTGGCACCAGTACACAGTTCGTCTGACTCCCAATGCCCGGATGTCCCGCGATGACCTCGTGATCCGATTGCGAGAATCCAACATCGCCAGCGGCGTCTACTACCCGCGGGCGGTGATGGACTATCCGTGCTTCGCGCAACATCCACTCGTAGCGCCTGACCCCGTCCCTGCGGCCAGACAGGCAGCTCGCGAAGTGCTCTCCATACCCGTACACCCATTGCTGAACGAGACCGACATCGAGCACATCGTGGAGACTGTCGGGGGGGCACTACGTGCTTAGGCTTGCCATCGTCGGTGCAGGAATCATGGGTACTAACCATGGCCGGGTCTCCCGGAAGATTCGCGATGTAGAGATCACCTG
>Ga0299913_10000808_pt1 | contig 21197 bp, 20 predicted proteins | sample RVTome_9_FD_201360 | JGI IMG/M metagenome (GOLD analysis project Ga0299913, IMG submission 201360) | Soil microbial communities from uranium-contaminated site in the Upper Colorado River Basin, Wyoming, United States - RVT155D38 (version 2) ... | reverse complement strand
CGGCCAGGATTCGAGATCGACGAGCACAATGCCGCGGCGGTGGGAGAGATAGTCAGACACCTCGATGGGTTGCCGCTCCTGATCGAACTGGCGGCAGCGCACCTCTCAGTTCAGTCACCCCGCGAGATCCTCGGTGGCTTGGAGGACAGCTTCCGATATCTGCACAGCCGCGATCCCGACCTCTCCGATCGGCATCGGACGATCGAGGGGTTGCTGGACTGGAGCTTTCGGCTGCTCGAGCCCCGGGAGCAAGTCACCTTCCGGCGCCTGTCGGTGTTCGCCTCGGGCTTCTTCCGTGAGACGGCAACGGCGGCAGCCGCCAACGGTGACATCGAGGTCGACGAAGTTGACGAGCTGGTTTGGTCGCTGGTCGAACGGTCTCTGGTCGAAGCGGACTTCGAGTCCGACGACACGCGCTACGGGCTCTTGGAGACGGTGCGCAGCTACGGAAGGCGTCGCCTCCACGAGGCCGGCGAAACAGAGGCACTGGCCACTCAGCTCGCCCGTTGGTTCCTTGAGCGGATCGGGCCCTGGTTGCCTCCCGACCGTCGCTGGGTAGGAGACGTCGGTGTCGAGCTCGACAACCTACGGGGCCTCATCCCCCTGATCCCGGACGAGGATCAGGACCTGGCGCAACAGATCGCATGCACCATCGGCCGCCATCACGACGCCACCCAGTCGTTCCATGATGGAATCCAAGAGCTGACCCGCCTCGCGTCGCTGCTGGGGAGGCCGTCGGCCACACGGGTGTCGCTGCTGACGACGCTCAGCGACCTCTATTTGCGAACCGGGGAAGTGGACCGGGCTCGCGAGCTGGTGGAGACAGCCGCGGAGCTGCGAGCCGAGCACGGCGCTCCCGAGTGGGACGACGTAGCGGTCGAGCGCTCGCGGGGAGAGATCACCCGGCGCACCGGGGACCTCGCCGGAGCCGTGGAGATCGCCAGGGAGGCACTCGAGAAGCCTCTCAGCGACCGGGGACGATCACGGATGTACAACCTGTTGGGAACCACTTCGGCTGCCCTGGGCGACTTCAGCACCGCCTACGACGCCTGTCAGCGCGAGCTGGAGCTGCAGGAGCGCCTCGGGAACGAAGGCTTCATCGCCAGCGCCCACGGCAACCTCGCCGAAGTGGCCCTTCGCCTCGGCGACATGCCCGCCGCTGCCGGCCACCAGCGGTCTTGCCTCGAGCTGGCCATGGCATTGGGGTCGCCGGCGTTGGTCGCCTTTTCACTGATCGTCGCGGCCCGGATCGCCGGATGGCGGGATGACTGGAGCACGGCGGTGGCTCTCCACGCCAAGGCGGATGAGCAACTGCAGCAAATCGGCCTTGTCCTCTACGAGGACGATCGCAGGGAAAGTGAGGCGCTTCTTGACCGCGCCCGGGAGCAACTGACCGAGAAGACCTTCGTCGCATCGCGCTCCCAAGGGCTGGAGACGACGCTCTCCGACGCCGTCCGGCTCGCGGACGAAGTGCTGGCCACCGCGGAAGGCCTCTAGGAACCGGTAGGCTCCGCGGGACGACGAGAAGGGGGCGCGGATGATCACTGTCAACCCGGACCGAGAGACTGGTCCCTGGCAGACGCGGGTCAGATTCGGACCCGATGGAGCGTTCGCCTACCGGCCCGGGGAGCTGCTGGTCAAGGCCGACGTCGCCGACTTCGCCAACGAGAAGCTGTTGGGATGGGCCGACGAACGTCGAGACATGGGCGAGACGATCGACCTGTTCCGGGAGGAAGGCCTGGTGGCAGAGTCGTTTGCTCGGTTCAGAGGGACCTTCGATACGCGGGAAGCCATGGAGGAGCTCCACAGCCAGGGGATCCTCAGCCAGGTCAATCATGTCCTTTTCGCCACGTCGTGCTGTCCTCCCCATCCCTCGGATCCAGCCGCGGAGTCGTTCTACGCCAGCCCGTTCTACGCCAGCCCGTTCTACGCCAGCCCGTTCTACGCCAGCCCGTTCTACGCCAGCCCGTTCTACGCCAGTCCCTTTTACGCCAGCCCGTTCTATGCCAGCTCCGGATGCGGCTGCGGCGGCGGCGGTTGTGGTTGCGGATGCGCCGGGGGAACGGAAGCCAACCCTTTTTATGCAAGTCCCTTCTATGCCAGTGCCGATCGCAGCCCCTTCGTCGACGCGTCGAGTCGGCACACTGGGGGTCGCAGCAGTTCGGCGCGACCTGCAGCTGATCCGAAGCGGCCGCAAAGGCCGCCGGTCGAGGGGGTGCGCGTCGCCATCCTCGACACGGGCTGGGCCCAAGCCAACGTTCCCACCGGGCTTCCCGGGATAGACGTCACCGCTTACGGAGGTGACCGTGCCGACGCTGACGGAGATGGATTTCTCGACCCCGCCGCCGGGCACGGCACGTTCATCGCCGGAATCATCGAGCAGCTGACTCCCGGCTGCTCGATTGACGTTATCGAGGTGCTGAGCACCTATGGCGAAGGTGACGAAGCCGAGATCGCTGAGGTCCTCCTCGCCCTGGCCCAACGCCCCGACGAGGAACGACCCCAACTCGTCAACTTGTCGTTCGGCGGGTACTCGCCGGTGGGCATGGCAGTGCTCGCCCAGGCGATTAAGGCGCTACATGATGCCGGGTCGGTGGTCGTGGCCTCGGCGGGCAACGACGCCACATGCGTCCCTATGTTTCCGGCAGCGCTACCCCACGTCGTCGGGGTGGCCGCTCTCGACAAGGAGGGCAAGCCCGCACGGTTCACCAACTACGGGCCGTGGGTGCGCGCCTGCGCCCACGGTGGTGATGTCGTCAGCATCTTCTTCGAAGGCTTCGATGGCGCCGGGCCACCGCAGCAGAATTACGACCTCGACCGATTCGAGGGGTGGGCTCAGTGGAGCGGCACGTCGTTCGCCGCGCCGGCGGTGGTGGCCGCTTTGGCCGCGGCCGTCGGCCGAGGCACCGCGCCGCATGACGCAGTGGCGCAGCTGGTCGACGATCCGAAGCTTGATCGCAAACCGATGCTGGGCACGATCGTCCATCCGACCGACGCCGAGCCCAAACCTCAGTGAACCTTCTTCAAGCAGCCGGTTAAGTCGGTTCGACTTCACAGCCTTGGGTACGTCGGGGACGCGGCTGCTTGGACCTCTCGGAAGGGTGGGCCGCTTCTGTCGCCGTATGCTGGATTTGTGTCTGATGGAGCTGCCGCCGGGCCGGATCGGGTGAGGGCGGCGGAAGTGGTTGCCGCCTTGTGCCTGGCTACCGATCTGGGGATGGGCCTTCCCTTCGAGCACGGCCTGGAGGCGACGTTGATCTCGATGCGTCTGGGCGATCTGCTTGATGTGGACTCGGAGACCACCACAGATACCTTCTACGTCAGCCTTCTCATTTATGTCGGCTGCACAACCGACGCCGAGAAGTCCTTGGCCGAGCCCATCAGTCGAGCCCCAGCTTGCTCGCTGCTGAGCGGTCACCTTCGGACGTGGCTTGGGCCACCGATCCGAACTCGCCGATCCAGAGCCCTTCGAGGTGGTGGCCAACCAGGATCCTCCACCGGCTCCTGACCCAGTTGAGGTCACCCGGGCCTGGATCCAGATGTCAGCTCTCGAGGACTTCCCTCAAGTTTTCCGCCCACCGTGTATTGGGGTTGTTTATGCGCACCATTAGGGGAGCCATGACCCGCAGCAAACCTCTGGTTTCGAATCGAATCCTTCGCGTGTAGCGGGTGCCATCTCCATCTGGTTGGAAGGTGTGGGTGAGAACAGGCTGGACTGGGCCTTCGCGCGTCGTGATCTGGATAAACCGATTTGGCTCGAGCGCCGTGATCTCCAGGGTGTACGTCTTGGATCCTCCGAACTTGATGACCCACTGGAAGGTCTCGCCGAGCTCGTACGCGCCGTTCTGGGAACGGAGGACCTCCTTCACGTCGTAGTGCCAGTCAGGTTCGTTCGATGGGTTCGCTACGAAGTCGAACACCTCATTGACCGGCCGGTTGATGGTGACGGTATGTGTCTCGTCGATCATCGTTTGCTCCTCGCTTGCTGTGACAACCACGCTACGGACACTCCTAAATCGCCGCATCGGTGCGAGCACGCAACCTCAGGACTGGCCTCAACTCAAAGTGGCGCTGAACACGTATGTGATCAGTTCCTCAGGATGTGGGCAACCGCAGCCGCCCTGGCCGCCCTGCCGGACACCCCCAGCTTGCGATAGACGTTGGAGAGGTGGCGTTCGACGGTGCGGGCGCTGAGTGTCAGCTGTTCGGCAATCTCGTCGTTGGTGAGACCTTCAGCGACGAGGTGCACAAGTTCGACTTCTCTTTCTGTCAGCTGTGTCACCGGCTCCGATCTAGCTGACTGGGTGAGGGTTGACTTACGGTCAGGCTCCAGGAACCCCGTGACCTCCTCCAGCCAGACCTTCCACGCTGACTCGCCGGCGAGCGGCGCCATGTTCTCACTCTCCAGCGCGACCAAGCGTGCATCGGGAATGTGGGCGGCCATCAGCCGACCCTGCTCGAACGGTGCCATCCGGTTGCCGCGGGTGTGGAGCACGAGGGTGGGCACAGTCACATCGACGAGGAGGCTCGTGACGTCCGCCTCATGGCGCACCTGGGCCGCGGTGATCGCCGTCTCCTTGCTGGTGACGAGTGGTTGAAGCTCGTCGATCCAGCGTTTCTGGGCCTCCGTTGCTCCAGGGACCATGCTCTCTGAGAAGACGCGACGGAAGCGGGAATCGGTGTGCGTCCAGCCGAAGCGAACGATCTGTACGAGCGTCGCGAAGTATTCCTCGAAGCTCGCTCGGTACTCGTCGGTCACCCCGGCGAACGTGCCGTTGAGAATCAGGCGGGTCACACGCTCAGGATGTTGGACGGTGTGACTGATCGCCACCTGGCCTGCTTGCCCCATGGCCATGACGGCATATCGATCGGAGCCAGATGCGGCCACCACTGCCTCCAAGTCGCCGAGTCTCGCCTCCAGCGAGAAGTCCTCCGGCTCCCAATCGGAAAGGCCGTAGCCGCGTTCGTCGTACCGGACCACGGTCACGACACGGCCGAGGGCATCGAGGAGGTGTCCGAGCACCGGGTCATCCCAGTCGTACTGGAGGTGGCTGATCCAAGTCTTGCCGAGGATCAGCGGCGGTCCGTTGCCGTGGACCGCGTACGCGATCCTCACTCCGTCATCGGCGCGGCAGAAGCGAACCACCTCCCCGGAGGCACCTGATCCACTCATCAGCCTGTCCTCGGCCACTGTGGCACCAGAGGCGGCTTCGGGTAGGAAGTCACCTCACGAGGTCGCCCTGCACCTGAATGCCTGGCGAGCGGGCTCTCGTCGAGTAACAGCCATCCTTCCCATCTCACAGTCCCGACCCTAGGTAACGGACCTAATGAACCTACCGCGCCCACCACAATCGATCTGGTGCAGCTCCGCCCCTATCTGAGACCATTCAAATGGTGGGTCTCCGATCGGTTAATGCTGCTACGAAATCGCACATATCTGAGATCAAGCGAAATCGGCACATGTGTGCGCCGAGTAGCATCGGATTCGATGACGCCGACATTGCGGGTCTGGGCCAGCGAGGACGGCGAGTCTCATCTGGAGGAGGTGGACCTCGCTTTCGAGGAATCGGACTTCTTGCCACCCGCACCCCCTATGCACCTCACCGCGCAAACGCCAGCGTCTGGCTATTTCATCGCTCGTGTGCCAACTGGATGGCATGCGGACTGGCATCCGGCGCCGGTCCGGGAACTCGCCGTGTACCTCACCGGTGAGGGCGAAATCGAGGCGAGCGATGGCACGGTTCGGGAACTTCGACCGGGGACGATCCTGCTCGTCGACGACACAACGGGTAAAGGTCACATAACCCGAGTGACCGGTACCGAGGAGGTGCTGGTCGTGATCGTTACCCTCCCCGACGATCCCACACGGGCATAGGGCACCTTTCTGTAGGTTCGTAGCCTGACCATCGTCCGGCATGGCTCGGCTAAGTCGACCTGGACCACTGTGTGGCCAACCCCGTCCCCTGCCCACCGGCGTCGTCCCCTCTGCGGTGTGGCACTATGACCGCGCGGCCAGGTCATCGTCAGATCCGAGAGGAATGCAACATTGCGACTAGGAACTTCGCTGACGGACGTGGTCGGCGGCACGCCGGTTGTCCAAGTCATCAAGGTGACGCCCGAAGGTGCCGCTGACCTGTTCGTGAAGCTGGAATGGTTCAACCCGACCGGGTCATACAAGGATCGCATGGCGCTGGCCATGGTGGAGGAGGCGGAACGACGGGGCGATCTGAGACCGGGCATGACGGTGGTCGAGTACACCGGCGGCAGCACGGGATCTTCGCTGGCGTTTGTGTGTGCCGCCAAAGGTTACCGCTTCAAAGTGGTGTCCTCTGACGCCTTCAGCGCCGAGAAGCTCAAGACCATGACCGCGTTCGGCGCCGATTTGACCATCGTCCCCAGCGAAGGTGGGAAGATCACCCCGGACCTGGTCCCTCGCATGATCGAACAGGCCAAGGAGTACGCCGCCGAGCCCGAGACGTATTTCACCGACCAACTCAACAACGCCGACTCCCTGATCGGATATCGAAAGGTTGGTGAGGAGCTGCTCGAGCAAATGGACCGACCGATTGATGTGTTCTGCGCCGCTGTCGGTACCGCCGGCCTGGCCATGGGTGTCTCAGCGGCGCTCGCCGAGGCGGAGTCGGGAGCCAGGATCGTGGTGTTCGAGCCGGCGTCCACCGGTGTCATCTCCGGTGGCAAGCCAGGAGCACACAATGTTGAGGGGATCGGGATCGGCTTCATCCCTCCCTTGTTGGATCCGGCTCACTACGACGAGATTCGGGCGATCGAGGAGGCCGACGGTCGGACGATGGCCCAACGCCTGGCCGCCGAGGAAGGGCTTCTCGCCGGGACATCGAGCGGACTGAATGTTGCCGGGGCCGTTGCCATCGCCCGCGAGCTCGGGCCTGGACATACCGTGGTGACCGTTGCCGTTGACACCGGGCTCAAGTATCTAGCCGGCGACCTCTACAACCTCTAGAGACCAGGTCCGACAACGCCTGTTAAGACGACTGAGCCTCGGGTCGGAGCCCGCCCCAAGAGCGGGTCCAGCGCTGAGGGGCCGTGTTGGTCAGTCGGCGACCTCGAATCGGTATCCCATCCCCGGTTCGGTGATGAAGTAGCGCGGGCTGGTTGCATCGGGTTCGAGCTTTCGGCGGATCTGGGCCATGAACACCCGGAGGTAGTTGGTCTCCTGGCCGTAGTTGGGTCCCCAAACATCCCGGAGAAGTTGGACCTGGGAGACGAGCTTGCCCCGGTTGGAGGCGAGCACTTCGACGATGCCCCACTCGGTCGGTGTGAGTCGGATCTCGTTGCCGTCTGGTGTCGTGACGCGTTTCGCGGCCAGATCGATGATGAAGTCGGGGGTGGTGACCACGGGTGCGGAACGATCGGTGTCGGTCGAGCGACGCAATGCCGCTCGCAGACGGGCGACGAGCTCGCCCATTCCAAAGGGCTTGGTCACGTAGTCGTCGGCTCCGGCATCAAGAGCGGCGATCTTCTCGCGCTCCTCCTCCCTGACGGAGAGCACGATGATGGGGACCTTGGTCCATCCCCGCAGGCCTCGAATCACCTCCACCCCGTCGATGCCGGGGAGTCCCAGGTCGAGGATGACGGCGTCTGGCTCGTGATCCGCAGCCTTCTTGAGGGCGTCTTCTCCCGTGCCGGCGGCGTCCACGGCGTAGCCGAGCGCTTGCAGGTTCAGGGTGAGGGCGCGGATGATTTGGGTCTCATCGTCCACGACTAGGACTCGGGCGTCCTCAGTCATCGAGTGCGGTCTCCGAGAGAGCTCCGATCGGGGCTTCCATCAGTGGCGCCGGTCTGAAGCCAATGACCATGGTGGTACCACCCCCAGGTGTGTCTTCGATGAGCAGTTCGTTGTCCATGGCCGCCAGCAGACCTCGGGCGACTGCCAGGCCGAGCCCGACACCGCTTCCCTTTGGAGAGTCGCCGAGTCTCTGAAATGGCTGATAGATGGCTTCTCTCTGGTCGGGGTGGATTCCCGGGCCACGGTCGATGATTCTCAGGTCGACCCGTCCTGACACCCCGCCGGCGGCGACTCGGACATCGTTGCCCGGTGGTGACCATGTGAGTGCGTTCTCGATGAGGTTGGCGACGACACGCTCGAGAAGCGCGGGGTCGGTCTGCACGGCAGGCAGGTCGTCGGGAACCTCCACGACTACCCGGTTGTCCCCGCCGCCCAGGCCGGCCAGTGCGGCGGAGATGACCTCGTCCAGCCCAACAGATGTGTAGAAGACGTGCACGGCACCGACTTGGATTCGGCTGGCATCGAGGAGTCTCCCCACGACTCGGTTGAGATGCTCGGTCTCGTCGAGGATGACTTGCTGGAATGATCGGGTCTGCTCGGGGGACCAGACGACTTCGGCTTCGAGAAGACTGGTGACGGATGCCTTGATGGTGGCCAAGGGTGTCCGGAGGTCGTGGGAAACGGCATTCAGGAGTGCGGTTCGCAGGCGGTCGGTCTCCGCCATTGCCTCGACGGCGGCGGCTTCCTTCTCGAGTTTCTCGCGTTCCAGTGCCTGGGCCATCTGGGCGGCGAACGCTCGCAGCACCCGGCGGTCGTCGCCGGTGAGACTGCCACCGTGTAGAGCCAGGATCGTGTCTTCGGTCAGCGGGATGACTTCGCTGGCATCGTCGGGGTGTGTCAGCTCGATGGCACCGACTGCGGCAAGTGGCTCCCAGCCGTCTTCGGATCGATGCAGGACGGCTGCGGCGTTCATGGCGAAGACGTCCCTGATCCGCCCGGTCAGCCCCGTGGCCTTGGTCCCGAGCTGGGGATGGATCGCGGTAGCGGTGGCCGCCAATGCCTCTGCCTGGGCACGCGCCCGACGGGCTTCGGCGCTTCGTCGCGTGGCGTTACCCACCAGGAGACCCACCGCCGAGGTGACCAGGAGGAACGCGAATAGAGAGAAGAGGTGGCCTGCGTCTGCGATCTTCCATGTCAAGAAGGGAGGTGTGAAATACCAGTTGGCCAGGAGGAAGCCGGCAATACCGCTGACGACCGCGGGCAGAGCTCCGCCTATCACTCCTATCGCAACCGCGGCCACGAGATAGACGAGGAGAACGTTCTCGAGGGCGATCTGGTCGCGCGAGGACAGAAGCAGCGAAGTGAGCAAGGGCAGGCCCACTGCGGCCAGGATCCAGGCGAGCAATCGACGCTGGAGACCTAGGACGTTCGCCCGACCAGGCCTTGGTCGGTGAGGTGGTTGGTTCGCCTCGTAAGAGATGACATGAACCTCGATGGTCCCGGAATCTCGAATCACCTGGCTGACCGGGCTGCCGCCCAGCCACTCTCTGAAACGGGAACGTCGGGAGACGCCAAGGACTATCTGGGTGGCGTTCTCCGCCTTGGAAAAGGCCAAAAGAGCGTCTGCGACGTTGTCCCCGACTACCTCGTGATAGGAGCCTCCCAGGCTCTCCAGGAGGGTTCTCAAATCGTGGAGGTCCCTGGCAGCGTCATCGCTGGGGCCGCTGAGGGGCCGGACGTAGACCCCGACCAAGTCGGCACGAGACCGAAGTGCCGTGCGTGCCGCTCGGCGGACCACCACGTCGGCGCCCGCGGCAGCCGGAATCCCGACCACGATGCGCTCTCTGGTCTCCCATGGCTGGTCGATCCCATGCAAGAGCCGGTAATCGGTGAGTGTCTCGTCTACGCGATCCGCCGTCCAGGAAAGGGCGAGCTCACGCAGCGCCGAGAGGTTACCGGGCCGAAAGTAGTTGGCCAGGGCGGCGTCGATCCTGTGGGCCGGGTAGATCTTCCCGGCGGTGAGCCTCTCCTGAATGCCTTGTTGGGTCAGATCGACCAGCTCGACCTCGGCTCGCTGACGCACGAGGTCATCGGCGATCGTGTCGGTCTCCCTCACCCCGGTGATCTCGTAGATGACGTCATTCAGCGACTCCAGGCTCTGGACATTCAGGGTGGTCAGAACATCGATCCCCGAGTCGAGGAGCACTTCGACCTCTTCCCAGCGTGTCTCGTAATCCGAACCTGGAGGGTTGCTCCGGGCAAGCTCGTCGACCAGGACAAACCGTGGGGAGCGGGCGAGGACGGCCGCAAGATCCATCACGGCACCATCCCGTGAGTCGTCCGTAGACGACCGTTGTGGGATCAGCTCGAGACCTGCGAGGAGATCGAGCACGTCGAGGCGTTCGTGAGGGTCTACGACCCCGACGACGACATTGTGTCCCTCCCGTCGCAGTCGGTGGCCTTCCTCGAGCATGGCAAATGTCTTGCCGACACCCGGGGCGGCCCCGAGGAACACACGAAGCCTGCCTCGGCTCATAGCCGCGACGCTAACCCCGATCCGTGGCTCACGGCCCGGTCGTGCCCGCCCGACACGTCAGGCACCCGTCAATAATCGCCATTTTCGCGTTAGGGGACCGTCAAGTCGGCCTTGAGTGGCCGGTTCGCGATCTAGACAGATGCATATGGCTGCACCATGTCTCCGCCTGTCGGGCAGATAGCGACTACGGCATCCGATGCAACTCTTGATCGGTCTCCGCTACCGGGTCGAAGGGATCCTTCACGAATACCTGGGACCGGCCCGGCTCCCCGGCGAGTCGGGCATTGCCCACGTGTTCTTGCGCAACGAGTGGCGACCCAACACCCCCGATCAGCTCCCGCTCACGCTCGTGGAGGCGTCGGCCGTGGAAGCCGTGGTCACCAAGACACGGATCGGAGGTAGCCGGCCATGAGGATCGTCATTGCCGGTTGTGGCCGGGTGGGAAGTGACCTGGCCTTGACGCTTTCTGAAGAAGGCCACGACGTCTCGGTCATCGACAATCGGCCGGACGTCTTCGACCGTCTCGGATCGACTTTCAACGGCACGACTCACGAGGGTCTCGGCTACGACGTTCGGGTGCTTCGGGATGCCGGCATCGAGTTCGCCGACGCCTTCGTGGCGGCCACCGACTCGGACAACGCCAACGCGATGGCGGTCCAGGTGGCCAAACGTGTCTTCGGGGTGCCAAAGACGATCGCACGTCTTGACGATCCTGCGCGCGAAGACGCGTATCGGGCTCTCGACGTCCAGTTCGTCCCGGGAGCGAAGCTGACATCGAAGGTCATCCACGAGCAGATCGTCAGAGAGGAGTTCAGCTACCACGTCACGTTCTCCGGGGGCGACGTCGAGATAGTGGAGATGATCATCGGGCCCGGGGGCTCCGGCCTGCGAGTCGGCGTTCTCGAGGTCGCCAACGACTTGCGGGTGGCGGCCGTGCATCGGGGACATCGAACTCTGATACCTGACGACGACTTTGCTCTGGCCGAGGGCGACCTGGTCGTGGCTGCAGCTCGCAGCGGAGCCCGGAAAAAGATCCGCCGGTATCTCGCCGTCAAGGAGGATCGCGGGTGAGAGTGGTCCTGATCGGGGGTGGCAAGGTGGGCTCGTATCTGGCGCGCGAGCTCCACAAGGATGGACATGTCGTCACGGTCATCGAGGAATCCCATGGCCACGCGGAGACGCTCACCGACGAGTCCAAGGTGTTGGTGCTGGAAGGTGACGGCACCGACATCAGGCTGCTCAAGGCGGCCGACACCGGACGGGCCGACTGGGTGCTGGCAGTCACTGGGCTGGACGAGGTCAACCTGGTGGCCTGCCAGTTGGCTTCGACCTTGGGGGCAGGTCAGGTACTCGCCCGTCTCAACAACCCTTTGAACCGTCCCACCTTTGACGCCCTCGACATACCGGTGGTGGCGGTGACCGATGTCATGGCCACTCTCATCTCACGAGAGGTGGAAGTGCCAGAGTTTCGGCATGTGACCCTGCTGGGGCGGGGGGAGATCTCTGTATACGAGATCGACGTCCCGCCCGATTTCGAGGCCAGGCCGGTGGCCGAGCTTCGCCTGCCGAAGGGATCGCTCCTGGTTGCGAATGTCACAGGTGACGAGGTGACGGTTCCGACCGCCACGACGATTCTCCATCCCGGTGACCAGGTGACCGTCGTCAGCACGGTCGAGCTCGAGGATCAGGTCCGGTTGGCGCTCGGGTATAGGAATGGTCGTCGTCGGTGAGCGAGCCCCGGGACCGCAGATGGCTGAGCTTCCTCGGTCTGTCGGGAGGCTTGGCGATGTTCGTCGCCGAGGCTCTGATCGTGGTTGGGCTGGTCACGCTCGCCTGGCTGACCTCGGTGTTGATCCTGTCCGTTCTCTGAGATGCTGATCCGCCCGGTTGCAGAAGACTTTCGAGTTATCGGCTCCTACATGGGCCGGATCTTCCTCGTGGTCGCCGCGGCGAGTCTTCTCCCCCTCATCTGGGCGGGAATCGTCCGTGAGTGGCACCCATTTGGGTCCTTTCTCCTGATGACCGCGGTCTTCGCCTTGCTCGGGGTCATCGGGGTGAGACTCGCCCCCGAGGTGTCCGAGCTCGACTGGAGCCACGGAATGGTGGTCGTCGCCTTGACCTGGCTCATTGTGCCGATGATCGGAGCTATACCCCTCCTCCTCTCCGGTCACTTCGGGCGACCTCTCGATGCCCTCTTCGATGCGATGTCCGGCTTGACCACCACCGGGCTCTCCCTGCTCAGCGATGTGGATCATCTCGCCTCTTCACTCAACTTCTGGCGTCATTTTCTCCAGTTCCTCGGCGGCCAGGGGATCATCCTGGCGGCCCTCACCATCTTCGCCGGGACCGGCGGGATCACCCTCTACTTCGGGGAGGCCAGAGATGAGAGGATCCTCCCTTCGGTCACTTCAACCGCGCGATTCATCTGGGCCGTGTCGGTGGTTCATCTCATCTTCGGCGTCACCGCCCTCGGGCTCGTTGGCTGGCTCGTCCTCGGATTCGACTTCGACCGCTCCATCTTCCACGGGCTGATGACTTTCTTCGCCGGATTCGACACGGGCGGCTTCTCCCCACAATCCACCAGCATCGGCTACTACCACTCGGCGGTTTTCGAAGGGGTGACGGCACTTCTCATGGTGGCCGGGGCGATGTCCTTCGGTGTTCACTATGCCCTGTGGCGGGGGCCACGACGCAGTGTGTTCGCCAACCTCGAGACCCGCACGATCCTCTCCACTTTTGGCTTCACGATGGTGCTCACCCTCTTGGGCTTGGCCGCGACCGGCCTCTTCGTGAATGTGGCGGGTCTGACCCGTCAGGGGTTCTTCCAGATCCTGTCCGCACACACCGGCACGGGTTTTTCGACCGTTCCGCCGATCGAGTTGGCCCGGTGGGGCGGTCTTGCCTTTGGGGGCATGGCGATCGCGATGGCCCTCGGCGGAATGGGCTCATCCACCGCCGGAGGAGTGAAGTCGCTGAGGATCGGACTCACCGTCAAGGCAGTGGTCAATCAGATCAAACAGGTCCTACTTCCCGAGCACGCCCTGGTAGGCACCGCCTACCACCAATCAGGGCGAAAGCACCTGACGCCCGTGCTGATCCAATCGGTGATGATCATCTCGCTTCTCTACGTCGCGCTCTATCTCCTGGGGGCCGGTATCGGCCTGGCCTATGGGATCCCCTTGCAGGAGTCGCTCTTCGAGTCGGTCAGCGCCTCCGCAAATGTCGGCCTGTCGGTTGGCGTGACCGACCCGTCGATGCCCATCCTCCTGGAACTGGTCTACATGCTCCAGATGTGGGCCGGCCGACTGGAGTTCGTCGCCGTCTTCTCGTTGCTGGGGTTTGCCTACGCGTGGGTGAGAGGCAAATGAGAAGACTCATCCGGGTCGCCGTCCTGGCCGGCGTCTTCCTGTTCATTCCTGTTTCCGCGTCCGCAGCGGAGGAGGTGTCGGTTGCCGAGATCCTCGAGATGGGAGCAGACCTCGCCGGGGAAGAAGTCACCGTCGAGGGAGAGCTGGTAGGGGACTACGGGTTCCGTGACGACGGGTCGATGTGGACCCAGCTCAACGGTGACACTTACGCACTCCAGCCGATCAGGGAAGGGGGCCGGCCGGCTGGAGCCAACGTCGGGATCGCCCTCAGGATCCCTCTCGATCTGGGCGGAGGCCTCGACCCTCCGGGTGGATATCGGTACCGCGGTCCCATCGTTCGCGTCACCGGTATCTGGAAGTACCACGACACCACACGGCCAGGAGAGTCGTACGTCGAGGTCCAGTCCCTGACCGTGACCGAACCGGGCCGTCAACTCGACCAAGAGGTCGATTGGACTCCCATCATCTTCGGCCTCGTCCTCCTCGTCGGGGCCGGGGCGATTGGGTGGCTCACGCGATCGGGGGATTGACCGAGGAGGCTCTTGGCGGCGATTGCCCGCGGACTCGCACATCACTCTTGGCGGGCCATGACGCCCATTTCTCGTCCTCATGAACAAAGGACATTTGCCTGGATGGGCGTAGGCCCATTCCTCCGGCGAGGGTCCCGTTGGATCGTGCGATGCTTTGCGCTGGTTTGGGGACGGTAGGGGCGGGTTCGAAGGTGGCTGATGCCGTCGAGTGAGTGTGGCGACGGAGTCAATCGCGGCGGCCATCTGATCCGATGCTCCTGTGTCGAGTCGGGTCATAGGATGGTGGCGAGCTTTCAGGAGGTCGTCGATTGCCCAGGATTGAGGAGACACCCCTACCGGGGGTCGGTCTCCGACTCGATTTCACCGCCGATGACGGAAACCGGATCGGTGTAGTCCATCATCGGTCGGGCCGAAAAGAGCTGTTCGTCTGCACGTCGGACGACCCAGACGCCGCGATCGTCAGTCTCAACCTTTCTGACGAGGACAGCCATGCTCTCTCCGAGGCTCTGGGCGGTTCAACCGTGATCGCGAACCTGAACGACCTTCAGCAACGAATCGAGGGATTGGCGATCGACTGGCTGTCCGTCGATGCCGGTACTCCTTATGCGGGCAGAACCATCGGCGAGGCACGTATCAGGACCAGGACCGGCGTGTCCGTCGTGGCCGTGATACGGGGGGATCAGCCCCACCCCGCGCCCGGGCCAGACTTCCAAATCGAGGCTTCAGACACTCTCGTCGTAGTCGGTACCCCGGAGGGCATCAGCTCAGTCGATGAGATTCTGACGGTGGGTTAAAGCCGTGGATCACGGGGCCCGACTCCTCGTCGAGCTGGGGGCAGTCGTGTTGGGCCTGGGGATACTGGCCCGAGTAGCCAGCCGTCTGGCGATCTCGCCGATTCCCCTTTATCTCCTCGCCGGCCTTGCCCTGGGCGAGGGTGGGTTGGCGCCGGTGGTGACGTCAGAGGAATTCATCGAGGTCGGGGCCGAGCTCGGGGTGATCTTCCTCTTGCTGATGCTCGGTCTCGAATACTCGGCGGGGGAGCTGGTGGCCGGGGTTCGCGCAGTGGCACCGGCTGGGGTGGTCGATTTCGCGCTCAATTTCACGCCCGGCTTTCTCACCGGCCTCATCCTCGGCTGGGGGGTGGTGCCGGCACTCTTTCTCGGTGGAGTCACCTATATCTCCTCCACGGGTGTCATCGCCAAGTTGTTGGACGATCACGGCTGGACAGGAAACCGGGAGACGCCAGTTGTCCTATCGATCCTCGTCTTCGAAGATCTGGCAATGGCAGTGCTCCTGCCCACATTGGCAGTCTTGACGGTCGGCGGTTCCACGGGTGGAGCGGTTCTCACCGTCGGACTCGCTGTCGGAGCGATGGCCGCAGCGATCGCGTTCGCCTACCGACAGGGCGACCGGTTTGGGGACCTCGTGTTTCACCGCTCCGACGAGGTCAGCCTGCTCACCGTGTTTGGAGTCACGCTCTTGGTGTCCGGGCTCGCCGAAGGAGTCAACATCTCTGCTGCCGTGGGCGCATTCCTTGTTGGGATCGCTCTGTCTGGAGAGGCTGTGGCCAGGGCGGATTCCCTTCTCTCACCGCTGAGAGACCTCTTTGCGGCCGTCTTCTTCGTCTTCTTCGGCCTGTCGACCGACCCCGGTGAGATTCCTGGCGTTCTTCTGGTGGCAGTTCTCCTCGGCGTCGTCACAGCGGCGACGAAGCTCGTCGTGGGTCGATGGGCAGCGCGTCGCAGTGGAGTTGGTCCGGCGGGTCAGCTGCGAGCAGGGCTGACTCTGGTGGCCAGGGGCGAGTTCTCCATCATCATCGCCGGCTTGGCGGTCGGAGTGTCCGGAGCCGAAGAGCTGCCCGCTCTCGCCGCTGCCTACGTCCTGTTGATGGCGGTGATGGGACCGCTGGCCGCGAAGATCGCCGACCCGGGAAGAAGGTCACGAGCTGTCGTCGTCTGATGTCTCACCGCAGGCCCTGGTCAGGGGAATGGAGGCAGTTCCTCGTCGTCGATCCAAGGGGACATGACGGCAGAGACGTCGACTTCGGTTTGTGCCTGCATGACATCGATGAAGTTCTCGGTGGATATGGATCGACCCTCGTACTCCGCGGTGAGTTGGGCGAGGCCGGCTCGGAACGACTCGTCCCCCAGGGCGACATGCAGGGCGTACACAGCCAGGGGACCACGAACGAATATTGCATCGTCACTCCGATCTCCAGGATCATCGACATCGCGGGGAGCCCTGGTGCTCGGTGCTATCCGCTCGTACATCGACCGCAGCCTCCCTTCGGGTGAGACCTCTTCCTGTTCGGCAACCCAGGAGACGGCGAGGTATTCGGGAAGACCCTCTCGCAGCCAGGAATCTCGGCTGCTCTCCGTGCCGACGCTCCCCCCGATCCATTGATGGGCGAGTTCGTGGGCAACGGTCAGACGACCAAAGACGCCGAGGAAGATCTGGCCGGGAGTCGAGTTGGCGCCGGGAAGGCCGTCGAGCTTTGTCACGCCCAGAGTGGGAAATGGGAACGGTCCCAGGAACGATTCGAGATAGGAGAGCATGCCACCGATTTGGTCGTCGATGGCCTCCTCGTTGGGAGGGACCGGACCCGCCGGCGTCCACATCGTGATCTGGGGTCGGGACACCGAGACGACTCGACGCTGCTCGAAGTCGCCCACAGCCATGCCGAACTCCGAGACTGCCATCGGGGTTTCCCAGGTCGTCTCACCGTTGCTGGTGGCAGGTGTCCCGCTGGCGACGGCCACCGACCCGGCTCCGGCGTCGACCATCACCGAGAACACCGCGGGATCCTTCGGGGTGTCGTTGAGCGGCACCCAAGATGCGGTGTCCCCCGGCAGCAACGCCACGGTGTACACCAGGTCGCCGCGATGGATCCACCCAAACCCCGAACCGCTAGCGGGAGTGCCGTTCAGCAAGGCTTCCACAGTGAAGCCGTTGCCCGCCTCGATGTCCGCAGGCAGCTCGAGCTTGGGGCTGGAGTAGTCGAACTCCACCTTCACCCCATCGACAAAGACCGCCTCCGGAGTCGGTCCCGCGTAGTCGAGACTGATCGAGTCGAGGTTCTCGAGAGCCGTTGCCGTCAGCACCGCGGTACCGGAGAGCTCGCCCGATGACGGATCAACACTGAGACGCCAGTCGTAGCGGATGACGTCGTAGCCAGGGTTGCCGGCCCATGGCACCAATGGATCGCCGGCGCCGACGGGCCCGGGCGCGGTGGAACCCTCCGGTGCCGCGGTGGGCTGTTCATTCGGCTCGGTTTCAGAGCCTGCGCAGGCGATGAGCAGCCCGGCCAGGAGCAAGCTGGAGATGGGCACAAGTCGCATGTCACCTCATGACTGCGGTCATTTCAGCCTAACCAACGGTTGGTGTCTTAGATACCCCCCCAGGGTATAGTGGACCACTGCAGACCACGAGGTGACTCCCATGCGCGGGTATGAGCTCAACAAAGACGACTATCTGAGGCGACTGGCCCGGATCGAGGGCCAGGTCCGGGGCTTGCAGCGGATGATCACCGAGGATAAGTATTGCATCGACGTCCTCACCCAGGTCAACGCGGCATCGGCGGCACTGAAAGGGGTCGCGGTGGGACTGCTCGACGAGCATGTCCGCCATTGTGTCCGTCAGGCCGGCGAAGCCGGCGACTCGGACTCAGCGGATCGGATGATCGCCGAGGCCACCCGTGCCATTGAGCGTCTGGTTCGCTAGGAGTCATTGATGGAGCACACACATCATCACCACGAGACAGCCGGGATGGATCACGCCGAGATGGATCACGCCGAGATGGATCACGCCGAGATGGATCACGCCGAGGGCGGACACGGCCATGGTCACGACGCTCATGGGGACCACGGAGGACACGACCAGCATGCCGGCCACAGCGTTGCCATGTTCCGGGATCGTTTCTGGCTCTCACTCGTCCTGACGATCCCGGTCGTCTTTTTCTCGGACATGATCCAGGAATGGTTCGGGTACACCGCGCCGTCCTTCACCGGATCCGACTGGATCTCACCCGTCTTGGGCACGGTCATCTTCTTCTATGGGGGTGCGCCCTTCCTGCGGGGTGGCGTCGCCGAGGCCCGGGACCGGCAGCCGGCGATGATGCTCCTGATCGGGATGGCGATCACGGTCGCTTTCGGGGCGTCTCTGGCCTCGACCTTCGGGTGGTTCGATCTCGAGTTTTGGTGGGAGTTGGCCGCCTTGATCACGATCATGCTCCTCGGCCACTGGATGGAGATGCGCGCCATCGGCCAGGCCCAGGGAGCCCTGGCTGCCCTCGCCGACTTGCTACCCGACGAGGCCGAGAGAGTCGTCGACGGCTCGGTCGAGACGGTGCCGGTCACCGACCTCGTGGTTGGTGACCTCATCCTGGTCCGTCCCGGGGGCAGGGTGCCCGCCGACGGCGCCATCGCCGAGGGACGGGCTGAAATCGACGAGTCGATGGTGACCGGGGAATCCAAGCCTGTGGCCAAGGATGTCGGCGACCATGTCGTCGCGGGGACCGTGGCAACCGACAATTCGATCAGGGTGCGGATAGGGGCCGTGGGGGAGGACACCGCCTTGGCCGGTATCCAACGGCTGGTGGCGCAGGCTCAACAGTCACGATCGCGGGCACAGGTGCTCGCCGACCGGGCCGCGGCGCTTCTCTTCTATGTGGCAGTCGGCGCAGCCGTGGTCACGGTTGTCGCGTGGCTCGCCGTCGGACGAAACGACGAAGCGGTGGTGAGGACCGTGGCCGTCCTGGTCATTGCCTGTCCCCACGCCCTCGGGCTCGCCATCCCACTCGTGGTCTCGATCTCGACCGGGTTGGCGGCCCGAAACGGCATTCTGGTCAAGGACCGGCTCGCTCTCGAGGAGATGCGCAATGTCGACATCGTGCTGTTCGACAAGACCGGCACCCTCACCAAGGGCAGCCACAAGCTGACAGCGGTCATGGCGGTCGACGGTGACGACGAACGTCTACTCCTGACGGCGGGTGCAGTCGAATCAGACTCGGAGCATCCTCTGGCGAGGGCGATCGTATCCGCGGCTCGGAAGCTCGGCGAGGTGCCGGCCGCCGAAGGTTTCACGTCGATGAGCGGGCGAGGGGTCGAAGCGAGCGTGGGTGATTCCCAGGTCGCCGTCGGCGGGCCTGCCCTGCTTCGCGAGAGAGGCGTCGACATCCCTGCATCGGTCGACCAAGCCGTCTCGGCGTGGAGGGGCCGGGGGGCGGCGGTTCTCTATGTCCTGGTCGATGACGAGATCGCCGGTGCGGTGTCGATGGAAGACGAGGTGAGGCCCGAATCTCGCCAGGCGATCGACGATCTGCATCGGCTCGGGATCCAGGTGGCGATGATCACCGGTGACGCCCATCAGGTAGCCGAGACCGTGGGGGCCGAGTTGGACATCGATCAGGTCCTGGCCGAGGTCCTTCCCGAGGACAAGCATTCCAAGGTGGCCGAGTTGCAGCGCCAAGGCCTGAAGGTCGCGATGGTTGGGGACGGGGTCAACGACGCTCCGGCCCTGGCTCAGGCGGATGTGGGCATCGCCATCGGGGCCGGGACCGATGTCGCCATCGAGTCGGCGGGCATTGTCCTGGCATCCGATGACCCCCGTGGCGTCGTCGGGATCCTTCGACTGTCCCGGGCCGGCTACCGCAAGATGCTCCAGAACCTAGGTTGGGCGGCCGGATACAACATCCTGGCGATTCCCCTCGCCGCCGGTGCTCTGGCCTGGGCCGGAATCGTGCTCGGCCCGGCGGTTGCCGCCGTCCTGATGAGCGCTTCGACCGTGATCGTGGCCATCAACGCCCAGTTTCTCCGTCGCCTCCAGCTGCGCTCGGACGGTTGATCTCCGCCTCGACGCGATTTCGTCAGTAGGGCATCTCCAGGCGGTGCCCGGCGAGCAGCCGGGAGTCGGCGAGCAGCTCTGTGGTGGCGCCTTCGGCGACGACACGACCGCCATCCATGATCACCGCGCGCGGGCAAAGGTCCAAGGCCAGCGGCAGGTCATGGGTGACCACTATCTGAGTGATGTCGATGCCTTCCAGGAGATCGATCAGCTCGCGCCGGTTGGCTGGGTCCAGCCCGGCGCTGGGCTCGTCGAGGACGAGGATCTCGGGTTCCATTGCGAGCACCGTCGCTATCGCAACCTTGCGCTTCTCGCCACCGCTGAGGTGGTGCGGGGCTCGCCCGGCCAGTGCCGAGACCCCGACTGCGCCCATCGCCTCGCTGACTCGCTCATCGAGATCGTGGCCGGCGAGTCCCAGGTTCGCCGGACCGAAGCCGACGTCGTCCCGGACCGTCGGCATGAACAATTGGTCGTTGGCGTCCTGAAACACCAATCCCACCCGGCGTCTGATCTCGGGAAGTGTCTTCTCGTCGAGATGGAGCCCGCCGATCGTGATCGATCCGGTATTGGCCCGGAACAGACCATTGAGATGCATCGCGAGTGTCGTTTTGCCGGCGCCGTTGGGCCCCAGGATGGCCACTCGCTCGCCCGCCTCCACCGCAAGAGTCACTTCGTCGAGGGCGCGTTTCCCGTCCGGGTATGAGTAGGAAAGGCGGTTCACCTCGAGCGCCGGCGGCATCACAGCCAGCCCGCAATCGCAACGAGGGCAGCAGCCAGCGCCAGGACCGGCATGGCAGCCGCGACGGCCCAATCGGTGCCTCGGGCCGGTTTCGAGGAAAGGTCGGGCATGGCCCCGTCATAGCCGCGCGACAGCATGGCGGCATGGACCCGCTCGCTGCGCTCGTAGGAGCGGACGAACAGGGTGCCTGCAGCGGAGGCGTAGGGCCCTGCCTGCCACAACCAGCGCGGCTCGTAACCCCGGGCCCGCATCGCGTTCCTCATCCGACCCAACTCCTCGGCGATCAGCTCCAGGTAGCGCACCATGAACCCGGCGATCGAGACGAATACCGACGGGACCTTCAGCTTCCCCATCCCCCGGAGGATTTCCGGGACTTCGGTCGTCGCGACCAACAGGATCGACGTCGTGGCCCCGAGAA
>Ga0299913_10000807_pt1 | contig 21206 bp, 24 predicted proteins | sample RVTome_9_FD_201360 | JGI IMG/M metagenome (GOLD analysis project Ga0299913, IMG submission 201360) | Soil microbial communities from uranium-contaminated site in the Upper Colorado River Basin, Wyoming, United States - RVT155D38 (version 2) ... | reverse complement strand
GAGCTGTACTCGAAATAGTCAGGAGGGTTTTTACCCATGCAGGAATCTGTACACGAATTTCTGAAGCCGCGTGTTGTCAAAGTCTCACCGGTCGATGCACTACACGCGAAAGTCACGATCGAGCCGTTCGAACGCGGCTACGGCCATACTCTCGGCAATGCGCTGCGTCGCATCCTGCTTTCGTCCATGCCGGGCGCTGCCATTGTTGAAGCAGAGATCGAGGGCGTTTTGCACGAGTACACCAGCATCGAAGGTGTTCAGGAAGATGTCGTCGACATTCTGCTGAATCTGAAGCAGGTTGCCGTGCGCATGCACGGTCGCGACAGCGCCGAACTTCGCATTTCGAAAAAGGGGCCGGGGCCTGTAACGGGCGCCGACATTCAGCTGGACCATGACGTCGAGATCATGAATCCCGAAATCGTCATCGCCAACCTGACCAAGGCCGGCGAACTGAACATGGTGCTGAAGGTAGAGCGCGGCCGCGGATATCGCCCGGCGACACAACGTCCGGCGTTCGAGGAGCAAACCGGCCCGATCGGCCGCCTTCAGCTCGATGCGTCGTTCAGCCCCGTCAACCGGGTTACCTACGATGTCGAGTCTGCGCGTGTGGAACAGCGTACCGACCTCGACAAGCTGATCATCGACATCGAAACCAATGGCACGATCGATCCCGAAGAAGCGATCCGCCGCGCCGGCAGCATCCTGAAAGACCAGCTCTCGGTCTTCGTGGACCTGCAGGGTCAGGACGAAGGCGCCGGCGCGCGGGCCGAGAGCCAGATCGATCCGATCCTGATGCGTCCGGTCGACGAGCTGGAACTCACGGTTCGTTCCGCGAACTGCCTGAAGGCCGAGAACATCATGTACATCGGGGACCTCGTGCAGCGTACCGAAGTCGAGTTGCTGCGTACGCCGAACCTCGGAAAGAAGTCGCTTACCGAAATCAAGGAGGTGCTGGAGCAGCATGGACTTGGGCTGGGTATGCGCCTCGACAACTGGCCGCCGGCAAGCCTGCGTCCGGAGCACGAGCTCGTAATGTAACGCGAAGGCGCCGGACCGAACCGGCGCCGTAGCCTCGAGTCACAAAGACAGCAACCGAATACTGAAAGGCAAAAGCCATGCGTCACAAGAAAGCCGGCCGTCGGCTGGGTCGTAACAGCTCGCACCGTAAAGCCATGTTTCGCAACATGGCCGCATCGCTGCTGCGCCACGAGACGATCAAGACGACCTTGCCGAAAGCCAAGGAACTCCGCCGCGTGGTCGAGCCCTTGATCACCCTTGCCAAGGAAGACGGCGTTGCCAAGCGAAGGCTGGCGTTCGATCGGCTGCGGGACAAGGAAGTGGTCGGAAAGCTGTTCAAGGACTTAGGTCCCCGCTTCCGCGATCGTCCAGGCGGCTATCTGCGTATCCTGAAGCTCGCGCCGCGGCCGGGCGACTCGGCCCCCATGGCCATCGTACAGATGGTCGACGGCCCCACCGCTACCGAAGAAACCCCCGCTACACAGTAAGCCCCGCTGACAGGTCCCTCGACGCCTTGCAGCAGGCTGTAGGAGCCCGCACTGCGGGCGATTACCCGCGTCCGATTTCGCAGGTGCCAACACTGACGCGTGTTATCGCCCGCAGTGCGGCAGATAACCGCTCCTGCGTGATCTGCATTCCCGCCATCCATGGCGGTCGGCTCCTACAGCCTGCTAATCGGCGGTGGTCGGCGTCGTCTGCGCTTCGGCGGTTTTCAGCTTCTCGATCATCCGGCTGATGTATTCGGGCGAATGCGACTTTCTCGCCACCAGCGAATACACGGCCGGCACCACGAGCAGCGTCAGGAATACCGCGCAGCTTACGCCGAAGAACACTACGGCCCCGATCGATTGCCGGGACTCGGCGCCGGCGCCCGTCGCCAGCAGCAAAGGCGTTGCGCCGAACGCCGTGCAAAGGCCCGTCATCAGGACCGGGCGCAGGCGTATGCGGGACGCTTCGACGATCGCTTCCTTGAACTCCATCCCGCGGTCGCGGAGCTGGTTGGCAAACTCCACGATCAGGATCCCGTTCTTGGCAGCCAGGCCGATCAAAATGATCGCGCCGATCTGGCTGAAGATGTTGATGGAGGAACCGAATGCCGTCAGGCCGATGAGCGCGCCAGTGACCGCCAGGGGTACCGTCGTCATGATAATGAACGGGTGCTTGAAACTCTCGAACTGTGCTGCCAGCACCAGGTAGACGATAACGAGGGCCAGCAGAAACGTGAAGTACAGCGAGCTGCCTGACATTTGCAGATCGCGCGATTCGCCGTCGTAGTTTATCTGCGCGGCTGTCGGCAGGTGCTCGCGGATGATCTCTTCGATGGCATCCAGGGCGGCGCCCAGCGAATAACCGTCCACGAGGCTCGCGCTGATCGTGATCGCCCGAAGCCTGTCGAAGCGGCGGAGGTCGACGGGACCTGCGGCCTCCGTCAGCTGCACGAGGTTCGAGAGTGGAATGAGCGCGCCGGAGCGGTCGGATCGAACGTAAATGGAATCCAGATCACTGGGGGTCTGACGCCGCTCATCCGTGCCCTGGAGTATCACGCGATATTCTTCGCCGCGTTCGATGTAGGTCGTGACGACGCGGGACCCGAGTATGGTCTCCAGCGTACGGCCGACGTTAGACAGCGAGACGCCGAGGTCCGCGGCGCGATCGCGATCGATCGCTACATCGATCTTGGGCTTGCGCTCCTTGTAATCCGACTCGAGATTCATGAGGCCGGGAATCTTCTCGGCTTCCCGGATCACGATGTCGCGCCATTCCGCCAGTTCGTCGTAGTCGGTGCCACCGAGGACGACCTGGAGGGGCCTCGAGCTTTGTCCTGCGCTGCCGCTTCCCGGCACGAAGGCGTACGCGCTGACGCCAGGAAGGTCGGCGAACTGTTCGTTCCATTTGCGGACGATCTCCGCGGCGCTGCGTTCCCGGTCTTCCCACAGGGCCAGCGGTGCGAAGATTATCGCCGTGTTGACGTCGCTTCCGGCCCGGAAGCTTCCCGAGCGCGTACCGACACGAAGCACGTCACCCTTGTCGGCCATCATGATCTCTTCGATCTGCCGCACGTAACCCGCTGTGTATTCCAGGCTCGAACCGTCCGGGGCAGTGACCATCGTCAGGGCCATGCCCCGATCCTCGCGCGGCATATACTCGACCGGCAACCTGCCGAGCAACGTCAGGCTGGCCGCGAATATCGCCAGCGCGGACGCTATGACAATCCAGGGATGGCTGATCGCCCTGTACAGGACGGACGAATAGAAGTTCGACAGCGACTGAAAGGCACGGTCTACGGCGTGCGTTACGCGACCGCGGTGCATCCCGGTTGCGAAAAGTTTGGTCGTCAGCATCGGCACGAGCGTCAACGCCACGAGGCTCGAAAAGGCGACGGCCGCCGCCAGCGAAATGCCGAACTCCGCGAACAGCCGCCCGATGTTGCCCGGCATGAACGAGACCGGCAGGAATACGGCGACCAGCACCAGAGTGGTTGCGATGACCGCAAATCCGATTTCCCGGCTGCCGTTGATTGCCGCCAGCAGCACCGGTTCGCCTTTCTCGATGCGGCGCACGATGTTTTCGAGGACGATGATCGCGTCATCGACAACGAGCCCGATCGCGAGCACCAGCCCGAGCAACGTGAGTACGTTTATCGAATAGCCCATGAACGCCATGACCGAAAACGTCGCAATGATCGAGATCGGAATGGTGATCGCAGGGATCAGAGTCGCGCGGACCGTCCCGATAAATCCGTAGATGACGATCAGCACCAGCAGGAGTGCGACGCCCAGCGCTTTCGCCACTTCCTTCAACGATTCACTGATGAAAATCGACAGGTCGATGTTGACGTCGAGGTCTATATCTTCAGGGAGCGTGGTTCTGATGTCCGCAAGCCGCTGCCGAACGTCCCGGTTGACCTCCAATATGTTCGCTTTGGCCTGCGGGATTATCCCCAAGCTCATACCGGGCAGGCCGTCGGTTCGCGAGTAGCCTCGAACGTCCTCCGGCGCCATCTGGATCTCGGCGACCTCTCCGAGACGGATCAGGTAGCCGTCCTCGCCCTTGGCCAGCACCAGGTTACGAAAATCTCCTTCGGTGACGAATCCGGTGTTAGTCCGCAGGGTGAACTCGCGCTGACTCGACTCGAGCCGGCCGGAGGGTATCTGCACGTTCTCGCGGCGCAATGCGTCTTCGATGTCGGTTACGGTCAACTGGCGGGCCGCCAGCTGTTTCGGATCGATCCAGATGCGCATTGCAGGCGTACGGCTGCCGCTCAGCCTTACGAATGCGACGCCGTCTACGATCGACAGCGCGTCCACCAGGTATCGCTGCGCATAATCAGTCAGCTCCATGATCGTACGCCTGTCACTGGACAGGTTGATCCACAGGGTTGTGGCCGAGGAGCTGTCCTGCTTCGACACTTCGGGAGGGTCGGCTTCGTCGGGGAGGTTCCCGAGCACCCTCGAGATGCGGTCCCGGACGTCGTTCGCCGCGCCGTCGACGTCCCGGTCGATGGAAAATTCAAGCGTAATCGTGGATCTTTCGTCGTAGCTGGTCGAGGAGATTTTCTCGATGCCCGATATGCCGGCGACCTGGTCTTCGATAATCTGCGTGACCCGGCGTTCGACCACTTCCGAGGCGGCGCCGCGATAATTCGTGCTGATGGAGACGATCGGCCGCTCGATGTCCGGATATTCGCGTGTCGCGAGGCCGCGAACGGACATCAGGCCGATGATGACCAGGATCAGAGAAATGACTGCCGCGAAGACGGGACGGCGAACGGAAACGTCGGAAATCAGCATGTTCCGGGTCAGGGCTTGGCCTGTGCGCCGCCCCCGCCGCCTCTCTCGGCGGCGTGGCGGTTGACGACTTCCACGGGCGAACCCTCCCGGACCTTGTGCGTGCCTTCGGTAATGAGAACGTCTCCGGATGACAGGCCGTCCGTGATTTCAACCAGCCCCGGAACGCGGCGGCCCAGGGTCACGCGGGTTCTCAATGCTTTGCCGTCGACCACCTGGTATACGAATTGCTGGTCGCGCTCGGGAACTATCGCCTCTTCCGGGGCGACCAGCACCTCGCCGCGATCGCGCTGCAGATCGACCGTAAGAAACATGCCCGGCTTCAGGGCACCGTCCGGATTGGACAAGACGGCACGGACACGGACGGAACGGGCGACAGGGTCCAGTCGTGTGTCAATACTCTCGACCGTGCCGGCGAACGTACGGTCGGGATAGACGAGGCTGCGTGCGACGATGTTCATGCCACTCGCCACGACGGTCAGGAATGCCTCCGGAATCGAAAAATCGAGCTTGATGATCTCGACGTCGTCGAGCGTCGTGATAACCGTGGATGTATCGACGAAACCTCCGGGGCTCACCCGGCGGAGCCCGACTCTGCCGCTGAAGGGTGCGCGGATGACCGTGTTTTCCAGGCGGGCCTTCGCTGCCGCAACCTGGGCCTGGTTGACCTGCATCGTCGCCCGCAACTGCTCCAGGCTCGACGCCGATATCGCCTGCGTGGTCGCCAGCGCCTCGCTTCGGTTATAGGTACTCAGGCTTTCGGACAGGGCGGCTTCGGCCACCGCAAGCCCCGCGCGAACTTCGCTGTTCTCGAGCTCGATGAGGAGATCGCCTTGCCGGACAAACTGGCCTTCCGTGAACGCAACCCGGGTGACGATACTTGAAATTCGCGGCCGTATCTCGACGGACTCGTTAGCGCGCGCGGTTCCAAGCGCCTGGATCTCGTCCAGCAGTCGTTGTGGCTGGGTAACCTGGGTGACGACCTTGATGGCCTCCGGTTCGCCGCGGTTTTGCGTCTCGGTATCGCGATCGCAGGCTGCAACAAGGGCCAGTGCAGCGAGAAGCGGGAACGCTCGGAGTTTTGCCCGTGTAGCCATGGTGGATCGAAGGCGCCTGCGAAAACTGTCGGCTTTGAAAGCTCCCTTTTGCTCGCACGTTGCGATCATCGAGGGGCCCGTAATTCTAACCAGTTGTCCTTACGTTTATCAGGTCCGTGACACTTCTTTGCAGTCCACGAGTTGTGCTGCTTTGACCGGCGGCGAGACCGTTGGTGCCAGCATACTCTCCACCAGAGAAGCAGGCTTACAGCGCCCGAATCGCGGGCGACCGCCCGCCCGGTTCACGGTAACTAGTTGTTACATAAAGCATTTACGAATTTCCCAACCTGTGAGCCCCCGCACAGGCCGCAGAGCGCCGATCGCCTAAACTTGTCAGTTCGACACCCGGAGAATCACCATCGGCAACGAACGCGAATTCGAAGACTGCATCGTGCTCTCCAGTGACGCCTTCGATCCCGATGCGGTCTTCCTCGACGACATCGTCGACGACGACGTACTGCCGCGCCTGTGCCTCGCCGTCGAGGGTCTGACCGGCAACGGCAGGCGCACACGCAGTGCCCTCGAACTGCGGCCGGAAGACGTTGCCGGCGAGCAAATCCGCCCGTCGGTTACCCTGCCGGTGGCCGCTCTCGATCCCGATCAACTGGAGGTATACGGCTGGGAGTCCTCGTTCTGGCGCAAGATTCGGGGCTACCTGGGCTTCTGACTGCCGGCTAGGGCCTGTTAACATCATTCACCGCGTCGCGCCGCGGCGATCGTGTAAATGTCAACAGGCTCCTGGACTTCGCGCATGAACGGCAAATTCAACGGCAAAACCGTCGTCATTACCGGTGGCTCGGAGGGCGTTGGCGCCGCCGTCGCGCGGAGCTTCGCCGCTGCCGGAGCCAGACTCGTTCTGGCCGCGCGGGGGCAGGAGAAGCTCGATCGGATCGCAGAAGAGCTTCGCCCGGGAGCGACGGTGCTTGCGGTCGCCATGGACGTCGCGGACCACGAGGCATGCGTGCGTCTCTTCGCTCTTGCCCAACGCGAGTTCGGCGACATCCACGTTCTGATCAACAACGCGGGATATCACGAGCGCGGTCCGGTCGAGAAAGTCGAAGCCGAGGCACTCGGCCGCATGATCGACGTCAATCTCAAAGCGCCGGTGATTTTGTGCCGGCTTGCCATCCCCTATCTGCGAAAGGCGGGCGGAGGAGCGATCATCAACGTCGCGTCGCTCGCGGGACGGACGCCGGTGCCGGGAGCCAGCGCCTACTCGGCGAGCAAGTTCGGGCTTCGTGCTTTTTCCTTTGCGCTGGGCGAAGAGCTTCACGGCTCCGGCATCAAGGTGGCAGTGGTTTCGCCGGGCCCGATCGACACGGGGTTCATCATGTCCGATATTGACGCTGTCGCGGACATTACGTTTTCGCAACCGCTCAGCACGGCCGACGAAGTCGCGCGAACCATCATGGAGCTTGCCGTCAACGACAAACGGGAACGCTCGATGCCACCTTCAAGCGGCCTTCTCACCACGGTGTCGTACCTGTTTCCGGGTCTGGGACGCGCGTTGCGGCCGGCGCTCATACGCAAAGGCCGCAAGGTAAAGGCACGCATCAAGGCGCAGATGCGGGCTGCCACACAGAAAAGGACGGGCTAGACGGCCGCAAGGGCGGCGCGCGTAAAGTTCTCCGAACCTTCTTCGAGCACCCGCACGTCGTCCTCGATGCGCACGCCACCGAAAGGTCTCAGCCAGTCGACCCGGTTCTGGTTGACCATGGCGTGACCGGGGGTTCCCGCCAGGTTATCAAGCAACAGGTCGATGACATACAGGCCCGGTTCGATCGTCAGAACCATGTTCGGTTCGAGTGTCCGCGTCAGCCTCAGATAAGGGTGTCCACTCGGTCGATCGATGGTTTTGCCGTTTTCGTCGGCCATGAATCCGCCGACGTCGTGGACCTGAACGCCCAGCAGGTGGCCGAGTCCTGTCGGGAAAAAGGCTGAAGTTACGTCGTTGGCAATGAGCGCCTCGACACTACCGCTGGCGAAGTCGAGTTCGACCAGCACCTCGGCGATCTTTCTGTGCGTCAGCAGATGCAACGTCAGAAAATCGACGCCGGCCGTGACCTCGGCGACGAGTTCCTGCTGCAGCCTGTCCATGCGATCGATGAGGTCCCGAAACTCACTCGACGTGTAGGAGTAGGTGCGCGTGATATCCGACGCGTAGCCATTGAACCTCGCGCCGGCGTCGATCAGGAAAGAGCGCATTTCGCCAGGCGCTTCCCGCGACTGATACTGATAATGCATGACGGCGCTGTTTTCATTGAGCGCGATGATGTTTCCGTATGGCAGCTCGTTCTCGGTGTGCGATACCGCGCGGCAGTAAGCAAGATGGATCTCGTACTCGGACCGTCCGGCTCGGAAGCTTTCCTCGGCTGCACGATGTCCGGCCGCAGCGCGGCGTGAGGCGCCGCGCATGCACTCCAGTTCGTAGGCGGTCTTGATGCCGCGGGCGTAATGCAGCAGGTTCAGTACTGTAGTGGGATTGATTCGGTCGACGCCGAACGCATGACCGGTATCCTCGATGTCGCCGATCAGTACGCAATTATCACGATTCTTCGGAAGGTGTGCTGCAACCTCGTCCAGCGTGTGGACGACGCGGACGTCGAAGTGATCTACCCAGAATCCCGTGGGGTCGGCAGGGGGCGTGTGCCAGTAGTCCTTCTCCTGGTAATAGACAAGGACAGGCTTTTTGCCCGGTGTATGGACGAGATAACAGAACGGCGTGTTCGTCAACGGCAACCAGCCGATGAAATGCGGATTCGCCTTGAACGGGTAGTTGTAGTCGTCAAGAAAAACGAGCTTGGGCGCGCCCGAGAATATCACCGCATGACCGGCTCCGGCTTTTTCCAGCGCTCGGTCGTGGCGTGACTGGATGACCTCGAGATGGCCCGGGTAAAGCGCGCCCAGTTCGGAATCATTGGCGTAAACACTGGCTTTCATGCGGCGCATCATAACCTCAAGCGCCGGTCGCTCGCGAGTCTCAAAAAGGAGACGGCAGGTGCGGCACCCCCGGTTTCAATCCGCTTCGGAGACAGGCATCATCTGGCGCTTGTCAGAACTGCGCCGGACCGGGCAGGAAGCCTTTGCACTCGATGACTCAGGACATCTACCTCACAGGAATTACGACGACCGGAACGCCGCACATCGGCAATTACGTCGGTGCGATTCGGCCGGGGATTGCCGCCAGCAAGGACCGGTCGAAGAAGAACTATTACTTCCTGGCGGACCTGCACGCCCTGGCGAAGGCCGAGGACCCGGACAAGATCCATCGGTCCACGCTCGAGATCGCGGCCGCGTGGCTGGCCCTCGGTCTCGATACGGACAATGCCGTCTTTTACCGCCAGTCCGACATCCCGGAGATCCCGGAGCTGACCTGGATACTGACGAGCGTCACCGCCAAGGGGCTCATGAATCGCGCGCACTCCTACAAGGCGGCGGTGCAGGCGAACGAGGAGAGCGGCACCGGCGATCCGGACAAGGGCATCACGATGGCGCTTTACAGCTATCCGATCCTGATGGCGGCCGACATCCTGATGTTCAAGTCGACCAGGGTACCCGTCGGGCGCGACCAGAAGCAGCACGTCGAAATGGCACGCGACATAGCTCAGCGCTTCAATCACCGCTATGGGGACCTTTTCGTATTGCCGGCGCCAGAGATCGGCGACAAGACGGCGGTCCTGGCGGGTCTCGATGGTCGCAAAATGAGCAAGAGCTACAACAATGCGATCCCGCTGTTCGCAGACGAAAAACAGCTGCGTAAGCTCGTCATGAAGATCAAGACCAACAGTCTCGAGCCCGGTGAGCCGAAAGACACGAACGGATCCACGCTCTACGATATCTACAAGGCCTTCGCAACGGATGCGGAAGTGCGCGAAGTCGAAAAGCGCTATGCCGAAGGCATTGCATGGGGAGAAATGAAGAACCTCCTGTTCGAATACATCAACGAGCACATAAAGCCGGCCCGTGAGGAATACAAACGCCTACTGGACAATCCATCGGATGTGGAGGAGCAACTTTTGAACGGCGCGTCGAGGGCAAGGGAAGTCGCGACGCCGTTTATCGACGAGATTCGCCATGCGATCGGCATTCGCAAGCTCGGCTGACAGTTGAGATTCAATCGACGAGGTGGAGGCATGTCCGCAGAGGCAGGTGCGCGCGACGCTTTTCTCGAGGCAGCGATCGAACAAGCCCGGGACGGCCTCGCAACCGGGGGAATCCCTATCGGATCGGTGCTGGTCATCGATGGCGAGATTGTCGGCCAGGGCCACAACCGGCGCGTGCAGCGCGGAAGCACCGTCCTTCACGCGGAAATGGATTGTCTCGAGAATGCCGGGCGGCTCCGCGCCGCGGCCTACCGGCGATCGGTCATCTATACCACGCTCTCGCCCTGCGATATGTGCAGTGGCGCCATTCTGCTTTACGGGATCCCGCACGTCGTGATCGGCGAGAACCGCACGTTCCGCGGACCCGAAGAGTATCTGGCTTCGCGTGGTGTCAAGCTGGACGTTGTCGACAGCGCGGAGTGCTTTCAGCTGATGCAGGACTTCATCCGTGACAACGGCCCGTTGTGGCACGAAGATATCGGCGAGCAGGGAAGCGACGGGTGATGAATGACAGGCGATAGCGGCGAGCTCGCACTGGCAGGATTGGTTCTTGCGATACTGGTGCTGATCTTCGCTATTGTCTGGTTCGTTTTCATGTTGCCGATGGAAAAGGGCCTCCACAACCGGCGAGTGGAACTGCTGCAGCGAAAATTATTGCAGAACGAACAGCGTCTGCGGAGAGAAGCAGATGAAAAAGCCGGGAAGGAACGCGAGTCCGCACGCAAGGACAGGGACAGCGAGCGCCAGTCCAGAAGGCGGGCCAGTGGCTGATCTGACTGGGGGGTCTTTAAGCGGCCGAGGACGGCAAAAGTTCGTGTTTCTGGCGATGCTGCTGACGACAGGATCCGGCTGTGCCGAAGGAGAGACACTGTCCGCCGATCAGGTCCTGGACAGCATGATGACGGCGGTCGTGTCCCGGCGGTCGCGCAGCGCCATACAGAGCCTTACTACGACAGCCGAATGCATGGGGCCGGACGGCGCTTTCGAAACTACCGTCACGTCTATCCGACCGGACACGGTGTACTTCCGACAGGCCTCCGAGCTCGCCATCACCGAAATCTGGAGCACCGCCGAACGCACCTGGGGCGGTAATGCCGGGGAAGAGTACGAATTACTGACGCCGCAGGTTCGGGACTTTGTCCGCGGCCATGAGTTTCACCTGATGGTCATCGATATCAAGGATCGTTTTTCCGCATTCGAGTTGGTGGGACGGGAAAAAACGGGAAATACGGACTGTCTCAGGATCTCGATGAAGGATGCAGCCGGTGCGGATGCTTCGGTATGTGTCCGCAGCGATGATTGGCTGCCGGCCGAAATGCAGCTGAACCCCGGAAGCGCCGCCGGCCCGGTGCGGATCGTGTTCGACGACTGGCACGAGTCAGAGGGACTGAACCTCTTTCACGCCATTGAACTGATAGAAGAGCCCGATCGCGTCTTCTCCTATGACTATGTCGATATTTCGGTCAATACTTTCGCTGTCGAGATGCGTGTTCCGCCGCCTGACCTGCCGTCCTTACCGCGACGTGAGCCGCGATAACGCGCGCCCCTTGGATACAGGACCATGAAGTCGACTTTTATCTCCCTGTTGGCGATGGCGGCATTGGTTTATTTCTGCTTTTGCCTCTATCTCTATCTGTTCCAGCGCTCGTTTATCTATTTTCCGACTTCTGCCGCGAATCACGATCCTGCCGAAGAATTATGGCTCGAGAGCGAGAGAGAGACGATCCGTATCTGGCGCCTGCATGCCGAGCAGCGGGATGCGATCCTGTATTTCGGAGGCAATGCCGAAGACGTTTCGTTGAATATCCGCGAATTTTCGTCGTGGTTTCCCGAACAGGCAATATACCTCGTGAATTACCGGGGTTATGGGGGCAGTACCGGCTCCCCGGCAGAGGCAGCGCTGCTCCGTGACGCTGAAGTCGTCTTCGACTATGCGAGGACCAGGCACGCGAACATTTCCGTTATCGGCCGAAGCCTGGGCGCTGCGGTTGCAGTGAGCCTCGCCGCCGATAGAGACGTCGCGAAGCTCGCTCTCATAACGCCCTTCGACAGCCTCGCCGCGCTGGCGCGCGACTTTTACCCGATATTCCCGACGACGATACTGCTCAAGGACAAATACGATTCCATCGGGCACGCCGATCGTATCCGGGTTCCCGTACTTATCCTGATTGCCGAATACGACGAAATCATCCCACGCGAAAGCTCGGAAAGGCTGGCGCGCGCAATTGCGAGATCGCTCGTCACGCTGAAGGTTGTCGAAGGCACGTCGCATAACACAATCGGAACTTCGCCCGCGTACAGTCGCAATCTTCAGGCGTTCATGACGGATGCCGTGAACCCGAGCACGCCATGAACGGGCGACCGGAACGTCGCTCAGCAGGAGACCCATGAAGCGATTGATGGACAACAAGGGCATACGCACGGGCATTTATTTCGGCGCGACTTCCGGGGTCATCACGACCATCGGCCTGATTGTGGGACTGTACGCCGGCACGGATTCGCTTGTCGCCGTACTCGGCGGGATCCTGGTGGTCGCCGTCTCCGATGCGATGTCCGATGCGCTGGGAATCCACATGGCCCAGGAAGCAGACCCGGAATCGAGCAGCGAACACATCTGGTCGGCAACGTTCTCCACGTTTTTGACCAAGTTGTCCGTCGCGCTCACGTTCGCGTTGCCTCTCATATTCCTGCCGCTCGGCGTCGCCGTCATCGTGGCCGTCGGATGGGGGCTCATTGTCATCGTTTTGCTAAGCTACTATCTTGCGAACACGCAGGAAGTTCCGGTACTCCCGGTGGTCGCCGAGCACCTGGCGATAGCCGTCCTCGTGGTAACACTTGCACATTTCATCGGCGTCTGGGTCGAGAGTGTCTTTTCCTGACAATATCCACAGCATCAAGGCAACAGCAAGCATGGCGGAGATTTCGTGGCAGGATTTCGAGAAGGTGGAACTGCGGGCAGGCACGATTGTCGAGGCGAGAACCCTTCCGGAGGCGCGCAAGCCCGCCTATATCGTGACAATCGATTTCGGCGAGAGAATCGGGACACGCAAGTCGTCAGCGCAGATAACGGACCTGTATTCTCCGGAGGACCTCGTCGGCAAGCAGGTCATTGCGGTGATCAACTTTCCCCGCAAGCAGATCGGTCCCTTCATGTCGGAATGCCTTGTTACCGGCCTGGTCCAGGAAGACGGTCGTGTCATACTGGCGGTCCCGGACAAACCCGCCGAAAATGGTTCGCGGCTGGCGTAGGAACGTTTCGGCAGAACTGAGAGGGATACACGGGAATGTTGCCTGCGGATTGAAGCAGGACGTGAGCCAAACAGTGGGAGCGCTACGGATGCACGAAGAAATAAAACATCCCTGTGTGCAGCATAAGCTCGCGCTGCTTCGCGACGAGAAAACCGGGCATCAGGATTTTCGGGAGCTGGCGAGAGAGATTACGATGTTTGTCGGCTACGAAGCCCTGAAGAGCGTCAACGTTCGACGGGTGTCCGTGCAGACGCCGCTCGCCCGGGCAACTTGCCACAAGATTGCGGAAGATCTCGTCGTGGTCCCGATTCTGCGTGCAGGAATCGGCATGCTCGACGGCATACTGGGGCTGGTGCCGACCGCGCGCGTGGGCTTCATTGGCATGTATCGCGACAAGGCAACGAAAAGGCCGGTTGCCTACTACCAGCGCCTGCCGGTGGAATCGACGAATGCGCTTTATATCGTGATCGACCCGATGATTGCGACCGGAGGATCCACGGCAGCGGCGATCGACCTTATCAAGGCGAACGGCGCCACCCACATCGTGGTAGTCAGCATCGTCACCTGCCCGGAAGGCCTGCGATGCGTCGAAAAAGCGCATCCGGACGTGAAGATCTATACCGCCGCCATAGACGATCATCTCGACGAGCGCAAATACATCGTTCCGGGGCTGGGCGACGCCGGCGACCGCTTGTTCGGCACGAGCTGAAGACTTTCGCTCATGGCCGGCCGGTTGGGCAGGCCATCCAGGACTTGGTATCATTCTGCACGCTCGACAGGCGATCTCGGAGCGACAACGAATCGAGGGGGGCAACAATGCGCAATACGATTTGTAAGACCGTAGTCTTGCCAGCCCCGGCCGACGAGCTTTACAGGATGTACATGAGCTCCGAGGTGCATTCGGAAATTACGGGCGCCCCGGCGAAAATCAGCGAAGAGGCCGGCTCTCCGTTCGAAGCGTTCGGCGGCCTCCTGGTCGGCAAGACCTTGCAGGTCGTAAAACATCGTCTCATCGTCCAGTCCTGGCGTTCGGTGAATTTCCGAAAGTCGGACCCAGACTCGACGCTGATCATTTCCTTCACGCCGGAGGACGACGACGGTCGGATTGACCTCGTGCACCTGCACGTTCCTGACAGCGACTTTCAGGGAATTTCCGGCGGCTGGGACTCGCGCTATTTCGCGCCGTGGCTCACCTACCTGCAGTCGCGACAGGCAAGGGCCGGACGGCAAAATTGACGTATATATCAATGCCTTCGGCCACACTCCGCGGTGCAGGTGGCCCCGCCGGCCGCGTCCCCGCCAGATTTTATTTGCACAATCCGAAGACACGAGTACCATACCGCCCTCGCAATGCGACCGGTAGCGACGAACGGCTAACGCCCGCAGTCCGACTGTTGCAGCGACGTGACCGTCCACCCGGCCGGTTTTATTAACGCCAGATTTTATGGCTTGAAAGTGTAAGAGAAAGTTATGTCAGACGAAGTAGAAGGCACCGTTAAATGGTTCAATGACGAAAAGGGATTCGGATTCATTGAGCGTGAAGGCGGTAAAGATGTTTTTGTTCACCATAGCGCTATCAATGGCAGCGGTCGCAAGACTTTGCATGAAGGCCAGAAGGTAACGATGAAGGTCACGCAGGGACAGAAAGGACCGCAAGCGGAGAACGTCACGCCGCTTTGATTGGTGCTGATTCGGAATTTTAAGTTTGCACGGACAGTCAGCTAGTCCGACCGTCCGTCAAATCCGAAGTGCATACAGGCCCGATGCGAGGTGAAACGCCTCCGTCGGGCCTTTTTATTTGCGCGAAACGCAGAATACTTACAACCCATAACCGTCGGTGGATGTTGATGCACAAGAGCAGGCTCTTAGGCTTTATTATCGACTGCAATACCGACGACCTCACCGCTGCCGCGGAGTTCTGGAGCAAAGCTCTGGGCGCTCCGGCGAAGCGCGGAACCGATTCAAGCGGCTGTTACGTTGCCCTCGACATGCTGCCGGATGAGCCGCATGTGGAAGTGCAGAAAGTGGAGCACGCTTCTCGCGTCCATCTCGACATCGAGAGCGACGACATCGAGGCGGAAATCGCGCGCCTGGAGGCACTTGGCGCACGTCGAATCGGACCCGTTCAGGACTGGTGCGTGATGGAGGCTCCGACCGGTCAGCGGTTCTGCGTCGTGCCTGCGGAAAGCATCGGATTTGAAGACAAGGCGAACGCGTGGGAGTAACGCCGTAGATCGTTACCGTCGACCGGGAACTTTCTGCTGCTTGTCGTCGAGTTCGGTCCAGCGCTGCATGGCCTGATCGAGCGCGGCCTGCTTGTCGCTCAGCTGTCGCAGCACGGCCTGGACGTCCTCCTGTGTACGGCGGTAAAAGTCCTGCGCAGAAATTTCAGTGGCAAGAGCCTCGAGCTCAGCTTCCAGCTGTTCGATGCGCCCGGGCAGCTCGTCGAATTCCCGTTGTTCCTTGTAAGCCAACTTGGCAGGCGTTCTCGCAGGGCTCTGCTGCGCAGCACGACGACGCGATGGCCGGCCGGCCGCGGGAGCATCGACCTCGGCAAGTTCTTTGCCATGACGAAGCCAGTCACTGTAGCCGCCGACGTATTCCCGCACACCTCCGTCGGCCTCGAAGACGATAGTGCTGGTGACGACGTTATCGAGGAACTGACGATCGTGACTCACGACGATGAGCGTACCGCTGAAACTCGTCAGCCGGTCTTCCAGTACTTCCAGAGTCTCCATGTCCAGATCGTTGGTCGGTTCATCCAGGACAAGAAGGTTCGCCGCCTTCGTGAACAGTTTTGCAAGAATCACGCGGTTCCGCTCTCCCCCGGACAGGGCTTTGACCGGCATGAGGGCCCGCTTTGGGGAAAACAGAAAGCCTTTAAGGTAGCCGATGGCATGTTGCTCGCCGCCGGCGGTCGAGATGTGCGTGCGACCTCCGGCGACGTTGTCAATCACCGACTTCCCGGCGTCGAGCGACTCGCGCAGCTGATCGAAATAACCGATCTCCAGGTTTGTGCCGGGCTTGACCGTTCCCGAAAGAGGTTCAAGTTCGCCCAACAGGATCTTGATGAGGGACGTCTTGCCTACCCCGTTGTTGCCGAGGATGCCGATCCTGTCGCCGCGCATGATCCTTATGGAAAAATTCTCGATGAGCGGCTTGTCGTCAAAGCGCCAGGTGACGTTCTTCGCGCGTATGACCTGCCTTCCGGTGCGGTCGGCCTCATCAATCCGGATACGCGCTGTTCTTTCGCGGGTTATCCTCCGGGCACGCTCCTCGCGCATTTTCTGGAGGGCGCGGGCTCTGCCTTCGTTGCGGGTTCGGCGTGCCTTTATCCCCTGCCGAATCCAGACCTCCTCCTGCTGAAGTTTCTTGTCGAAGCGCGCGTTCTCCGTAACCTCGTCTTCCAGTGCCTTTTCCTTGCGCACCAGGAAATTCGCGTAGTCGCCGGGCCAGCTCGTAAGTCGGCCGCGGTCGATCTCGACAATCCGCGTGGCCAGCCGCTGCAGAAATGCCCGGTCGTGGGTGATGAAAAGCACGGCTCCGTCGTAGCCGAATACGATGTTCTCCAGCCACTTGATGGTCACGATGTCGAGATGGTTGGTCGGTTCGTCCAGTAACAGGAGATCGGGCTTCTGCACCAGCGCGGCGGCCAGCGCGACCCGGCGACGCCAGCCTCCCGAGAGTTCGTTCATCTTCTTCTCGCCGGGCAGGCTCAGGTCCGTGAGCATCGAGTCGATACGCTGATCGAGACTCCATCCGCCGTGCACGTCGATGAGGCGCTGTAACTCCTCCAGGTCGCGCAGTCCGCTCTCATCCATCGCCTGTTGCGCTTTTTTCTGGTAGTCGTCCACCAGCCCCTGGACGGCGGACAGCCCGGCCGCGACGACGTCGCGCACGCTCCTGTCCATGCCCTCCGGCAGCGACTGAGCAAGCTGGCTGACGACAAGGCCGCTCTTCCGCACGATCTCGCCCTGCTCGGGTTGCACTTCTCCGGTAATGAGCTTGAGCGTGGTCGACTTGCCGGCACCGTTGCGGCCGATCAGGCACACGCGCTCCCCCGCTTCGATGGCGAAGTCGGCCTGTGACAGGATTTTGTCGTCGCCGAAGTCGAGCGACACCTGGTCGAATCGAATGAGAGTCATGTAGTAATCGGTGGCCCACGTGGCTTCAGGACCGGCAAGGATACACGGCGGGGGCACGACTTCGCGTCAAGGTGCCCGGCGCGGCTGTTGCAGATTTCGTTGGACGAACGTAATGTGCTGATTAACCCGGATATCTTACCGATTCGCGGGAATCTCGGACAAGGGGCAAGCGAGAGCCCGCGAATCGGTGAGATATGCGGGTTAATAAAGGGCAAGGGAATTGGCATGAGTGAGGAGCGGCTGATAGACATCGAGGTCAAACTCGCTCACCAGGAGCACGCGCTCGATGAGGTCAGTCGGGTTCTGACCGATCAACAGGCGCAGTTGTCGCGTCTGGAACAGCTTTGTCGGTCCCTGACCGAAAGACTGCGCAGCATATCCGAGGGCGCGCCCGCTGTTGAGGGCGACGACAAGCCGCCCCACTACTGAAGCCGTATCTGGCAGGCCGGCCACTCAGGAAGCATTGCATGAACGCGTCAACGGAAATACCCGACGCCCGAACGTCGCGCTTCCTGCAGTTCGCCTGGATCGGGACGTTCGCTGCCGTACTGATCTGGTCCGCGATCGGGCCGAAGGACTACCCGACCTGGTTTCTGGAGGTTCTTCCCGCCGCGATCGGCGCCGGCATCCTGTGGTTCACCCGCCACCGATACCCGCTGACGCGCCTGACTTACGTGCTGATACTGGTTCACTCCGTCGTCCTTATCGTCGGAGGGCATTACACCTATGCGGAGGTGCCGCTGTTCGACTGGATCCGCGATACCTTCGGCCAGGATCGTAACAACTACGACAAGCTGGGGCATTTTCTGCAAGGCTTCGTTCCCGCCATCATCGCGCGCGAAATCGTCATCAGGAACAACGTCTTCTCCGCCGCCGGCTGGCGCAATTTCTTTATCGTTGGCGCGTGTCTCGGGATCAGCGCGTTCTACGAACTCATTGAATGGGTGGCGGCGCTGGCCTCGACGGACGCCGCCGAATCGTTCCTCGGCACCCAGGGATACGTGTGGGATACCCAGTCCGACATGGCGTGGGCTCTGATCGGCGCGATCCTCGCTCTGCTTCTGCTCGGGAGCAGCCACGATCGTCAGCTACGGGCGCGCCCGTGGCAGCGTCGGCGGGCTGCGACCGGCGAGCCTTGAAGTCGCGCGGTTCTTTGCCTGAATACCGGACGCGAACTCGTGCCCGAAACCTACAGCATCGTCGCGGCCGCAAGGCAGCACCTTTCGGCAGTGCCGAAACTCGAGCAGGCAGCCGCCACCATGTTCCCCGAAGAAGACCTGCCGGCGGCGTTGCGCTACCTCGTGACCGATCGCGATACGCTGCGCGAGGCGCAACAGGATGGACGACTGTGGATGGCCATCGACGCGGAACGACGCCCGGTTGGCTTTGCGCTTGCGGTGGTGCTCGACGGCGAGGCGTTTCTTGACGAGGTCGATGTGCATCCGCGGCACGCACGGCGGGGCATTGGCACGCGACTCGTCAATACCGTGATCGGATGGGCCGAGAGCTGCGACTTTTCGAGCCTGTCTCTCATTACGTTCCGGCACCTGCCCTGGAATGCGCGCTTTTACGAAAGGTTCGGATTCGCGCCCCTGGCACGGCACGAGCTCGGACCTGCAATGTCACAGATTCTCGAGGAAGAGGCACAGGCAGGTATCAACATCGCGAATCGCATCGGCATGCGCCGCATGCTGCGCACTGATGAGCGTTAGCCCGGATTATTCATGAACGTTTGGCAAGACACCTCTGTACGTCGTCGGTTCATGAATAATCCGGGCTAAGATACATTCGATGACGACGAAGCGATGCGCGTTCCTCACCATGGACAGTACCGAAGGCTGGTCCATCGACGCGGATCTCGCGATTCCGCCGCTGCAGGCACTTGGCTGGCAGATCGATACAGTCCCCTGGCGCGCCCCCGCAATCGACTGGAGCGCGTACAGTGCCGTGTACGTCGGCACGCCCTGGGACTACCCGGAAGACGTGGCGCTTTTCATTCGCGTGCTCGAGCAGATCGAGAGGTCCGGTGCCACGCTGGTCAACGGCATCGAACTCATCCGCTGGAGTATCCCGAAGACCTACCTTCGCGACCTCGAGGCTCGGGGTGCCGACATCGTTCCAAGCCTCTGGTTCGCCAGCCTGTCGCCCGGACACCTTCCGTCGTTTTTCGAGGCTCTGCAGAGCGACAGGCTCGTCATCAAGCCGGTGGTGAGCACCAACGCAAAGGACACGTTTCTGCTTGATCGAGACGACGGTCCCGACAGGACAGAATTGCTGCTGGATACGTTTCGCGATCGCGCATTCGTCGTGCAACCGTTCATCGAAAGTATCCGCACGGAGGGAGAGTTCTCGCTCTTCTATTTCGGAGGGGTCCTGAGCCACGCGATCCGGAAAGTGCCAAAGGCGCAGGACTTTCGCGTCCAGGAAGAACATGGCGCCAGCATCGAAGCCATTCTTCCAGACCTATCGCTCGTCGCATGCGCCGACGGAATTCTCGCCCTCGTAGCGCCTGCGCCCGTTTACGCCCGCTGCGACCTGGTCCGCGGGCCCGATGGCCGATTGCTTCTGATGGAGCTGGAGCTGATCGAGCCGTCCATGTACCTGCGCATGCATCCCGAAGCGCCGCAGAGGTTCGCCAGAGCCTTCGATCGTCATGTCGCCGGAAGGCGAAGGGTTCAGTGACAACCTGACCCGAACCCGGCCGTCTTTTGCGAAGCGCGCTCATTTGTAGCATTCTCCGACCTTTCCCCTAAAGGCCGGCGAACCGGTAAAACAGGCGGTACAGAGCTTGACATTCCTCGTCGTGATCAACCTGCTGGTTTTCCTCGGCCTGATCGTTCTCCTGAGCAGGCTTCGAGCGCCGCGGTTTTCCCTGGCGCAGCGCATTCTGGCCGGACTGATTGTGGGGGTCGCGTTCGGGCTCGCCTTGCAGGCAACCCAGGCAGGCAATCCTGCGGCGATCGAGGGCACGCTGCTGTGGACGAACGTCGTCGGACAGGGCTACATCAACCTGCTCAAGATGATCATCATGCCGCTCGTACTGATCATGATGATTGCCGCGGTCGTGCGAATGCGCGAGCTTGCAACGCTGGGCAAGATCGGCGGCATGGTGATCGGCATCCTCGTGGCGACGACAATGGTTGCCGCCCTGGTGGGCATCGTCATGGTCAAAGTCTTCGGCTTGACCGCCGAAGGTCTGACCGAAGGGGCGCGCGAACTCGCCAGAGCCGAAGCGCTGGCCGTGCGTCAGGAAACGCTCGCCGATCTGACCTTCGCCGACATGCTCCTTCGCTTCATTCCCTCCAACATTTTCCTCGACCTGACCGACGCGCGACCGACCTCTGTGATTGCGGTTGTCCTCTTCGGCATTCTGTTCGGCATCGCGGCACTACAGGTCGCAAGGGACGATCCCGAGCGTGGCCGGTCCATCAGCCGCTTCGTCGAGATCGCCCAGTCGATCATCATGAAACTGGTGCGCATGGTCATGGCGCTTACGCCGTACGGCATCCTCGCGCTGATGACGAAGGTCGTCGCGGGATCCAGCCTTACGGACATCCTTAAGCTTCTGACTTTCGTCGTGGCCTCCTATCTCGCGATCGCGATCATGTTCGTCGTACACGCGATGCTGTTACGTCTCAACGGCGTCGACGTCACCGACTACTTCAGGAAAGCCTGGCCCGTCCTGACCTTCGCCTTCAGCTCCCGCAGCTCCGCCGCCACCATTCCGCTCAACGTCGAAACGCAGATCGACGAACTGAACGTTCCCAGCCCCGTCGCGAACCTCTCCGCGACCTTCGGCGCAACCAT
>Ga0299913_10000806_pt1 | contig 21225 bp, 23 predicted proteins | sample RVTome_9_FD_201360 | JGI IMG/M metagenome (GOLD analysis project Ga0299913, IMG submission 201360) | Soil microbial communities from uranium-contaminated site in the Upper Colorado River Basin, Wyoming, United States - RVT155D38 (version 2) ... | reverse complement strand
CGTAGACCGTCGCCTGCGCGTGCGCGCCGGTGACGACCAGGATGCGCGGCAGGATCGCGCCGTCGCGCGTGGCCTGCACCGTCACGATGATCGGCTCGTGGAGCTCGACGTCGGCCGGCACGTGGATGAAGCCGCCGCCGGTGAAGGCGGCGAGGTTCAACGCCTCGAACTTCTCGTCGCCGCCGGCGACGATGCCAAGCGCGGCGCGCGCCAGCGGCTCATGCTCGCGCGCGGCCGTCGCCAGGTCGGTGACGACCACCCCGCGCTCGCGCGCCTCGGCGCACACGGTCGCGGTGGCAACGCCGCCGTCGACGATGCGCAGCGAGCCGGCGGCGTCCGCCACCGTCGCCGTGATGCCCGTGGCGACCGTCTCGGCGGGGCCGGCGTCGGTGAGGATCGCACGGCCCAGGTCAAAGCGGCGCGGATCGGTGTAGCGCCACTCCTCCACGCGGTTGTCGGGCCAGTCGAGGTCGGCGAACGCCTTGAACGCGGCCAGGCGCACATCGCGCAGCCACTCGGGCTCGTCGTAGGACGCCGACAGCGCGGCGACGTCGGTCTCGGTCAGTTCGCGGGGCGTTGCCATCAGCCGACGGACCCTTCCATGTTCAGCGAGATGAGGCGGTTGAGCTCGACGGAGTACTCCATCGGCAGCTCCTTGGCGATCGGCTCGATGAAGCCGCGCACGATCATCGCCATCGCCTCGGCCTCGTCCACGCCGCGCGACTGCAGGTAGAACAGCTGCTCGTCGCCGATCTTGGAGACGCTGGCCTCGTGGCCGATCTGCGCGTCGTCCTCGGCGATGGTCATGTACGGGTAGGTGTCGCTGCGGGCGGTCTCGTCCAGCAGCAGCGCGTCACACACCACGCTCGACTTCACGCGGTGCGCGCCCTCCTGGATGTCGACCAGGCCGCGGTAGCTGGTGCGGCCGGTGCCCTGCGACACGGACTTCGACACGATGCTCGACGAGGTGTCGGGGGCGTGGTGGACCATCTTGGCGCCGGCGTCCTGGTGCTGGCCGTCACCCGCGAAGGCGACCGACAGGACCTCACCGCGCGCGCCGCGGCCCATCAGCCACACCGCCGGGTACTTCATGGTGAGCTTGGAGCCGATGTTGCCGTCGATCCACTCCATGGTGGCGTCCTCGTAGGCCGCCGCGCGCTTGGTCACCAGGTTGTAGACGTTGTTCGACCAGTTCTGGATGGTCGTGTAGCGCACGCGCGCGCCCGGCTTGACGACGATCTCGACCACGGCGGAGTGCAGCGAGTCCGAGCTGTAGATCGGCGCCGTGCAGCCCTCGACGTAGTGGATGTAGCTGCCGGGCTCGGCGATGATCAGCGTGCGCTCGAACTGCCCCATGTTCTGCTGGTTGATGCGGAAGTACGCCTGCAGCGGGACGTCGACCTTGACCCCCTCGGGGATCCAGATGAACGAGCCGCCCGACCACACCGCGGTGTTCAGCGCCGAGAACTTGTTGTCGTTCGGCGGGATGACCTTGCCGAAGTGCTCGCGGAACAGGTCGGGGTGCTCGCGCAGCGCGCTGTCGGTGTCCAGGAACAGCACGCCCTGCTGTTCGAGGTCCTCGCGCACCTTGTGATAGACGACCTCGGACTCGTACTGGGCCGCGACGCCGGACACCAGGCGCTGCTTCTCGGCCTCGGGGATGCCCAGGCGGTCGTAGGTGTTCTTGATGTCCTCGGGCAGGTCGTCCCACGAGTTCGCCTGCTTCTCCGTCGAGCGGATGAAGTAGTAGATGTCGTCGAACAGGATCTTGGTCAGGTCACCGCCCCACGTGGGCATCGGCCGGGCCAGGAACTGCTTGTAGGCCTTGAGGCGGATGTCGAGCATCCACTTGGGCTCGTCCTTGAGCGCGGAGATCTCGCGCACGACGTCCTCGGACAGGCCCTTCTTGGGTACGAAGACCGACGTGGACTCGTCGTGCCAGCCGTACTTGTAGGTGCCGAGCTGCAGGTCCTCAGCGCGGGTGGCCATCAGTGACTCCAGTGTTGTTGTTCGCGGTCTCGACCATCAGTGGTGGTTCCTCGTTCATGAGCCCGGCAAGTCCGGCGCCCTCGCCGGGGTGGCGGGTCTGCCGCCACTGGAAGAAGCGCAACACCGCCGAGCGGCCGTGTTCCTCCTCCAGGAACGCCAGCAGCTCGCAGGCGAACTGCGCGGACTGGTCGGGGAACAGGCGGCGTCCCCGGTCGGTGAGGTGGTACTGGGCGCAGGGGCGCCCGGGCCCCAGGCGCCGCACGGTCTCGGCGGTGACGAGGCCGTCGCGCTCCAGGACGGACAAATGCCGCCGCACCGCGACCTCGGACATGGCCATGACGCCGGCCAGCTCGCCCACCGAGCGCGGCTCGCGCCGCAGCAGGTCGACGATCCGCCCGCGCGACTCACCGAGCAGGCCCACCAAGTGGGTCTGCTCAGGCGCGCTGGCTTGCGGCGACGGCATCGACATAGAACTTAAGTATAGAGATTGTTGAGAAATCCCGCATCCCCGCCCCTCGCTGCACCCATGCCCCCCCTCGTACCCATGCACCCAATCCTCGACTGGGTGCAAAAGCGCTCGTATGTGGGCGTGAACGCACCCAGTCAAGTGGGTGCATGGGTACGAACTAGGGGGTTTTGTCGATGATGAGGCTGCGGGGCGGCAGGTCGAGGTCGTTCCACAGCCGGGCGCCGCGGAGCTGGTTGCCGTGGCCGACCACGGTCCGCGCGCCGACGATGGCGTTCGACAGCACGACGCCGTCGCCGATGCGCGCACCCTTGCAGACGATCGAGTCCACGATCTCGCAATCCCGGCCGATCTCGACGTCGTCGAACAGCACGCACGAGTCGAGCTGGGACCCGGATCGCACCACCGTCCCGCGTCCGACCACGACGCGGCCGAACAGGTTCGCGCCCTCCTCGAGCACCGCGCCCTCGCCCAGCACAGCCGGGTGGATGATGATCGCCCCGTCGCGCTTGACGCCGGGCTCCTCCCACAGGCTCGGCTCGGCCTCCTCGCCGCCGGGCTGCCAGTCCACGCGCCCTTCCAGCACGTGCCGGTTGGCCGCCAGGTAGGTGCGCGGGCGCCCCGTGTCCATCCAGTAGCCGCCATCGAAATGGCCGTAGATCGGCTCGCGGTCGCGCACCATGCCGGGCAGCAAATTCTTCTCGAACGAAAAGAACGTGTCCCCCGGGATGCGCTCCAGCACCGCCGGGTCCAGCATCAGGATCCCGGCGTTGACCAGGTTCGAGTCGGCCTCCTCGGGCGCGGGCTTTTCGAGGAATCGCTTGACCATGCCCTCAGGGTCGATCTCCAGCACGCCGAACTCGCTCACGTCGCGCACCGAGGTCAGCCAGAACGTCACGGCCGCCGAACGCTCGGCGTGGAAGTCGTACAGCGAGGCCACGCTGGGGCTCGCGACCACATCACCGTTCAGCCACAGCAGCGGGCGGTCGTCGAAGGCGCCGGCGTCGAGGCACCAGCGCAGCGCCCCACCGGTCCCCAGTGGCGCCGGCTCGACGACCAGCCGCAGCCGGATGCCGAGCTCCCCGGCCGCCTGCTCGACCCCGGCGAATGCCTCGGCGTGGTGGCCGAGCGCCAGGGTGACGTCGCGCACACCGGAAGCGGCGAGATGGCGCAGTTGATGAATGACCAGCGGGCGGTTCGCGATCGGGACGAGCGGCTTGGGCAGGTCGGCGGTCACCGGACGCAGGCGCGTTCCCTTGCCGCCCGCCAGGATGACCGCTTGCACGTCCGCCATGGCCGCCCTACTGCCGGGAGCGCTTCCGCCTGCGGACCTCGCCCTGGATCATGTCCGACTGGTGCATGAACTTGCGGAGGCGCTGGTTGAATTCCTTGTCCGGGCGCACGGTCTGGCGCCGCTGGACCTCTTCCTCCCAATCGTCCTCGGCCCGCTTGATGGACAGGTCGATGCGACCGTCCTCCTTGATGGCCATGACCCGGACGATCACGTCCTGGCCCTCGGTGAGGTAGGCGTGGATGTTCTCCACGAAGTCCCGATGGACCTCACTGATGTGGACCAGACCGGTGGTCTCCTCGTCGACTTGCACGAATGCCCCGAAGTCGTGCAGACGGGCGACCTTGGCGGTGACGACATCTCCAACCTGAACGGACACAACACTCCTCTCGCGGCCTGCTCCGGTTCCCGGGCGCACAGCCGCAGTCAATGAATATGCGGATTCGGGAGCCAGGGTACCAGCCCTGCCAGATGCCCGATTCCGCGAACCGCCAAAGTCGGTCGATACTGCGCCAAGTTCCACGGGCAGGAAGGTGACACAGGCATGGGTCGAGCGGTGATCGCACCGGAGGCGGGCGGGCCGGAGGCGCTGGTGTTCGTCGACCGCCCGGCGCCCGCGGCCAAGCCGGGCGAGCTGGCGGTGCGCGTCGCGGCAACGGCGCTCAACCGCGCCGACCTGCTCCAGCGTCAGGGCTTCTATCCCCCGCCGCCGGGCGCCTCGGACGTGCTCGGCCTGGAGCTCGCGGGCGAGGTGGCGGCAGTCGGCCGCGGCGTCGAAGGCTGGGCCGTCGGCGACCGCGTCTGCGCGGTCGTGCCCGGCGGCGGCTACGCCGAGGACGCGATCGTCCCGGCGGCCGTCGCGATGCCGCTGCCGCCCGGCCTCGACGAGGTCTCGGCCGCGGCCGTGCCCGAGGTGTTCACCACCGCGTGGGACAACCTCGTCAATCGCGGCCGCCTGGAACCGGGCGAGACGGTGCTGGTCCACGGCGGCGCCGGCGGCGTCGGCACCGCCGCGATCCAGCTCGCCAAGCGCCGTGGCTGCGTGGTGCTCGCGACCGGCGGATCCACGGAGAAGCTGCAGGCCTGCCGCGACCTCGGCGCCGACGCCGCCATCTCCTATCGCGAGGAGGACTTCGTCGCCCAGGTGCGCGAGCTGACCGGCGGCCGGGGCGCCGACGTGATCCTCGACGTGATGGGCGCGTCGTACCTGGCGCGCAACCTCGACGCGCTCGCGCTGGAGGGCCGCCTGGTGGTGATCGGCCTGCAGGGCGGGGTCATGGGCGAGCTGAACCTTGCCCTGATGATGGCCAAACGGATCAGCGTGCTCGGCTCGACGCTGCGCGCGCGCACCGTCGAGGAGCGCGCGCCGCTGGCACGGCAGATGGTGGCGGAGGTGTGGCCCGGCTTCGCCGACGGCAGCCTGCGTCCGGTGATCGACCGCATCCTGCCACTGGACCAGGTCCGCGAGGCGCACGAACTGCTCGCCGCGGGCGAACAGGTGGGCAAGATCGTGCTGCGGGTGCGCTAGCGGCGCACCGCGAATGCGCAGCCTGCTTGGAACGGCCTGAGCGCGCCGAAGATCCCGAGGTCTTCGGCGGTCGGTTGCGGGTCCTGTGGGCATCTGGGTCGGGACCTTCAGCCCGCGATACTCAAAGGGGGTTCGGGCATTCTTGGCATGCAAGTCCGTGCGAGAGCGAGGTCCAATGCTGACTGCGGTGATGGTTGCCGGGGCTGGGGCCCTCGCCGGTGGGTTTGCCTACATGCGGCTGCTCCGGCCGTGGCAGCTCGGGTGGGGCGCTACCGAGGAAGAGTGTGCGCGAGGGCTGCCGGGAGACGACCTGGTCGAGGCGCCGACGTTGACAGCAACCCGCGCGATCACCATTCGGGCACGGCCCGGCGACATCTGGCCGTGGCTCGTCCAGGTGGGAGTGAACCGTGCGGGGTGGTACTCCTACGACCTGCTCGACAACCTGGGCCGCCCCAGCGCCCGCGAGATCATCCCCGAGCTGCAGGACATCGAAGTGGGCGACATCATGCCGATGAGCCCCGACGGCCGTCAGGGAATCCCGGTTTACGCCCTGGATCCGCCGTATTCGATGATCTGGGGCACGCCGGGCGACACGACGTGGGTGTGGCTGCTGGATCCTCAATCGGACGGCACCACGCGGCTGATCACTCGCGTTCGCTCTCGGTACCGGTGGCTGTCGCCGTCGATCATGTTCTCGATGCTGCTGGAGTTCGCAGACATCTGGATGATGAGGCGGATGCTGCTGAATCTGCGGGAGCGCGTAGAGGCGACGTCGGACCCCGCCTACTTGTACCGGTAGGTGATACGCCCGCGCGTGAGGTCGTAGGGCGACAGCTCCACCGTCACACGGTCCCCGGGCAGGATGCGGATGTAGTGCTTGCGCATCTTTCCCGAGATGTGGCCCAGCACGGTGTGGCCGTTGTCCAGCTCCACGCGGAACATCGTGTTCGGCAGGGCCTCCTGCACGACGCCCTCCAGCTCGAGGGCGGCCTCCTTCTCGCTGCCGGTCCGGGCCTCGCGCTTCGCGCGGGTCTCGGCGTCGACATAGCGACGGGAGGGCGTGCGGCCGCTGCGTGATCTCGCCATACGGTGTGGTGCCTGCCTTTGCGGACTCGGGGAATCTTGCGGACAACCCTAGCAGTTCCGGCCCGTGCGGCCGACCGCGGCGGGCCGCGGCGCCCCTACTGCGCGCTGGGATCGGTGGCGGGGATGCCGCGGACGACCTCGCCCGGGCGGCGGTCGATCGGCACCACGGGCTGGATGGTCACGCCGCGCAGGTTCGACCGCGGACCGCTCCACGGCGCCGGCGGCGCGGTGATCAGGTCGGCGATCGCGTAGGCGATCGATTCGTAGTTCACACGCCAGCCCTGGAAGTGCGGCCACGCCTCCTCGGGGGTGCGGATCATGGGGAAGCCGGTGGAGGCGACGCGCTCGACGCCCTTGAGGAACGACTCGTAGCTGAGCTGGATCCCGTCCTCGGGCGAGGGGTCGGGGTCGTAGGGGATGCCCAGGACGTCGGCGATGTCGCGCAGCGCGGTGAAGCCCATGCGCAGGCACAGCCGCGCCTGACTCGGCGCCTCCTCGCCCTGCAGTGCGTGCTGCAGGGCCGCGGCGTCGAGCACGGCGAGCAGCGACGTGATCCACGACCGCAGCGCGTGCGGCGAGCGGAACGTGACCAGGATCGGATAGGTGGTGTGGCTCTCGGCCACATCGGCGGTCCAGCGCTCCCAGTCGGTGTAGAAGGCGCGCAGGGTGCGCAGCAGGCCGACCGACTGGTGCCGCGCAAGGATCTCGGGCCCCCAGGCCGGCATGCCCGCCCGGCTCTGCAGCATCGTCACGAGCGTCTCGCGGCGTGTGAACGCGGCGTACAGCACCGGCAGGTAGGCGATCAACAAGGCCACGACCAACAGGCCGCTCGCGCTGGCGAGGAAGTCCACCACGGTCGGCGCCCAGTGGTCGCGCGAGGCGAAGCCGAGGGTGAACAGCGACGAGCCCGCCTCGCGCAGCGACGTGCTGAGCGTGCCGGTGGTCACCGCCCACAACACCAGGCCCCAGCCCGCCAGCAGGAAGACCAGCCAGGCGACCAGCATGGCCGCGAGCGTCAACGGTCCGTGCAGCGAGAGGATGCCGTCCTTGCCCTCGTAGGTCGGGCGCAGGCGCGCGACCGCCATCAGCAGCGCGCGCACGATGCGCTCCAGGTACAGCGCGACGCGGTCACGCCGCGCGCGCGGCAGCACCAGCGTCTGCAGCAGCCCGGCGCCCGTGCTGATCACGAGCACCAGCCCGACGGCGAGGGCGATCCACTGCAGCGGGTGCTCGAGCGGCGCGGTCGGGTCGACGAAGACGCTCATTGCGGCGCCGACCAGTACGGGGGCACCTCGCGAGCCAGGTGGAAGCCGTCGAACGGCTCGGTCGAGCGGACCGCGCCGACCTCGACCATCGGCACCTTCTGCAGCGGCGCGCCGCCGTCCACGCGCAGCGTGGTGCCGGTGATGAACCCGGCGGCGGGCGACAGCAGGAAGCACACGGCGGCCGAGACCTCGGACTCGGTGCCGACGCGGCCCGCCGGGATGCGCCGCGCGCCCTGGGCCGCGATGCGCTGGAACTCCTCGGCGTAGGTGTCCATACCGCTGGAGTAGATGGTCCCGGGCGCGACCGCGTTGACGCGGACGTGGCGGCCGGCCCATTCGACCGCGAGCGTCTTGGTCATGTTCTCCACGCCCGCGCGCGCGGCGCCGGTGTGGACCATGCCGGGAAAGCCGTTGCGCGCGTCGGCGGTGATCGTGACGATCGCGCCGCCGTTGGCCGCCATCGACGCGTTGAACACCGCGCGCGACATGAGGAACGTGCCGGTGAGGTTCAGGTCGATCACCGTGCGCCAGCCGTTGGGCGAGATCTGCTCGGCGGGCGAGGGGAACTGCCCGCCCGCGTTGTTCACGAGCGCATCGATGCGGCCGTGGCGCGCCACGACCTCCGCGACGACCCGCTCGACCTCGGCCTCGTCGCGGATGTTCAGCGTGACCCAGTCGGCTTCGCCGCCCGCGTCGCGGATCTCCGCGGCGGTCTGCTCGAGCTGCTCGTCGCGACGCGCCGCGAGCACCGGGGTCCCGCCGAGCGCGGCAATCTCGTGCGCGATGCAGCGGCCGATACCGGTCCCCCCGCCGGTGACCAGGACGACCTGGCCCGCGAACAGCCCGGGCCGGAACACCGACTGGTAGCTCACAGGACGGCCTCCGCCTCCATCTCGATCTTCCAGCGGGGGTCGAGCAGCGCCGCGACCACGACCATCGTCGCCGCGGGACGGATGGCGCCGAAGCTCGCACCGTGCGCCTCGCCCACCGCGTCGGCGTCGGCTGGATCGGTCAGGAACATGCGCGTGCGCACCACGTCCTCCGGCCCGGCGCCCGCCTCGGCCAGCGCCGCGAGGATGATCTCGATACAGCGGCGCGTCTGCGCGCCGGCGTCGGGGTCGCAGGACCCGTCGGGCCACACCGGCGCCGTGCCCGACACCAGGATGCGGTCGCCCACCCGCACGGCGCGCGAGAAGCCGATGGTCGGCTCGTAGGGGGATCCGGAGGAAATCAGCGAACGCTCAGTCGTCATGGGTCGGAAGCCTATTGCGTGGATAAGTTACCGAGTGGTAACCTACTGACCGGTAGCCGCAGCCCGTGGGGGCCGCGCGCGCGTCGACCCGAGGGGACCTCATGGGCCACTACAAGAGCAACCTGCGCGACATCGAGTTCAACCTCTTCGAGCTGTTCCGCATCCAGGACTACCTGGGCACCGGGCCGTTCGCGCAGATGGACCCCGACACCGCGCGCAGCGTGCTCGGCGAGGTCGAGCGCCTGGCGCTCAACGAGTTCTCCGACAGCTTCGTGCCTGGCGACCGCACTCCCCTGAAGTTCGACGCGGCGACCGGCGACGTGACCGTCCCCGAACAGATCTCCAAGGCCCTGTCGGCGTTCTTCGACGGCGGCTGGCACTGCCTGGACCTGCCCGACGAGCTCGGCGGCTTCGGCGCCAGCCCGTCGCTGCGCTGGTCGGCGCTGGAGATGCTGCTGGGCGCCAACCCCGTCCCGGTCATGTACTCCGCGGGCCCGGTGTTCGCCTCGATCATGTGGCCCGAGGTCACAGAGGCGCAGCGCGAGCGCTGGATCCGCCCCATGGCCGAGCGCAAGTGGGGCGCGACCATGGTGCTCACCGAGCCCGATGCGGGCTCGGACGTGGGCGCCGGGCGCAGCAAGGCGGTGCAGGCCGAGGACGGCACCTGGCACATCACCGGCGTCAAGCGCTTCATCACCAACGGCGACTTCGACTGGCCCGAGAACATCATCCACCTGGTGCTCGCGCGCCCCGAGGGCCACGGCCCCGGCACCAAGGGCCTGTCGCTGTTCATCGTGCCCAAGTACTGGGTCAACGAGGACGGCTCGCTCGGCGAGCGCAACGGCGTGTACTGCACCAACGTGGAAGACAAGATGGGCATCAAGGCGTCCGCCACGTGCGAGATGACCTTCGGTGACCGCCACCCCGCGCGCGGCGTGCTGGTCGGCGAGGTGCACAACGGCATCGCCCAGATGTTCCGCATCATCGAGTACGCCCGCATGATGGTCGGCACCAAGGCCATCGCCACGCTGTCGACCGGCTACCTCAACGCACTGGACTACGCGAAGTTCCGCGTGCAGGGCGCGGACATGAAGCAGATGACCGACAAGGCCGCGCCGCGCGTGGAGATCATCCGCCACCCCGACGTCCGCCGCTCGCTGATGGCCCAGAAGGCGCACGCCGAGGGCCTGCGCGCCCTGGTGATGTACACCGCCACGGTGCAGGACCAGGTGCGCATCGCGGAAGCCGCCGGGGACACCGAAGCCGCCGAGAGCTGGGAGCGCCTCAACGACCTGCTGCTGCCGATGGTCAAGGGCTACGGCTCGGAGAAGAGCTACGAGCTGCTCGCGCAGTCGCTGCAGACGTTCGGCGGGTCGGGCTTCACGCGCGACTACCCGATCGAGCAGTACATCCGCGACGCCAAGATCGACACCCTGTACGAGGGCACCACGGCGATCCAGGGCATGGACCTGTTCTTCCGCAAGGTCGCTCGCGACCAGGGCGCGACGCTGATGCGCCTGGCAGGGCAGATCCAGGAGTTCGCCAAGGGCGACGCCGGCAACGGCGCGCTCGCCGGTGAACGCGCGCAGCTCGCCACCGCGCTGGAAGAGGTCCAGGGCATGGTCGGCGCGCTGGTCGGCTTCTTCGGCAAGGACCTGTACCTGATCGGCCTGAACACCACGACGTTCCTGTTCACCCTCAGCGAACTGGTGGTCGGCTGGCTGCTGCTGCGCCAGGCCGAGGTCGCGCTGACGGCCCTGAAGGGCGACGTGAGCGATGCCGACCGTGGCTTCTACGAGGGCAAGGTCGCGGCCGCCCGTTGGTTCTCTGCGAACGTGCTGCCGCAGTTCGGCGCCCGGCGCGCGGTCCTCGAGTCGACCGACCTGTCGTTGATGGAGCTGGCGGACCACGCGTTCTGAGCGCGCCCGCTCGCGTAGAGTGATGGCCGCCCCACGGGCCTCATAGGCCTACGGCTTCGCCTTCTTGAGGCCGTGCGGGGCGGCCATTGTTCTGGCTGGATCCGGGTGCGGGCGATCGAGGGGACGACAGATGCGACGTGTGCTGGGGGGACTGACCGCGGCTGTGCTGCTGCTGGCCGGCTGCGGCGGCGGGGACGAGGCACAGGCCGACGTCCGGCGCTTCTGCGAGCTGATCGAGCAGTACAACAAGGGCACCGGCTTCGAGCAGCCCGAGGAGCAGACGCCTGAGGCGCTGACCAAGGCGCTGCGTGACTACCTGACGCTGCCGGAGATCCAGGCGACGTTGGAAGAGTTGCGCGACGTCGCGCCCGAGCAGGTGCGCGCCGACGTCGTGACGATGACCGACGTGGCCGACGAGCTCCGCGAGACCGGCAAGAGCCGCTTCGAGGAAGAGGAAGCGACCAAGGCCAACAAGGCCATCGTGGCCTTCACCACCGAGGAGTGCGCGCCCAAGGACGGCGGCAGCGACGCGCCAGCCGGAGGCGCCGAGGGTGAAGCCGCCGGCGAAGGCGAGGCGGCAGCACCGGCCGAGAGCTGACCCGCACCGGGCGGGCAGCCGTACACTGCCCGCCCGTGACCCGTCCCGAGATCCTGCGCGTCGATCCCCAGCGGCCCGATCCTGATGTGGTGGCGCGGGGGGCCGCGATCCTGCGCGCCGGCGGGCTGGTCGCCTTCCCGACCGAGACGGTGTACGGCCTGGGCGCGGACGCGCGCGACGCCGCAGCCGTCGATGCGATCTTCGCGGCCAAGGGACGCCCCGCCGACAACCCACTGATCGTCCATGTCGCCGACGCCGACGCGGCCGCCGCGCTCAGCACGCACTGGACGCCGCTGGCCGCCGCGCTCGCGGCAGCGCACTGGCCGGGACCGCTGACGCTGGTCGTGGACGCCGCGCCCGGCCTCGCGCCCGCCGTCGGCGCGGGCCTGGGCACCGTGGCCGTGCGCGTGCCGGATCATCCGGTGGCACGCGCGCTCCTCGCCGTGGCCGCCATCCCCGTCGCCGCCCCGAGCGCGAACCGTTCCGGGCGGCCGAGCCCGACCACGGCGGCACATGTCCTGGGCGACCTGGGCGAGCTGATCGACGCGATCGTGGACGGCGGGGCGTGCGCGGTCGGCCTGGAGTCCACGGTGGTCGACGCGCGCGGCACGACCCCGGTGGTGCTGCGCGAGGGGGCGGTCACGCGTGAGGCGCTCGGGGCGGTGGCCGACGCCGCGGCCGGGGATCTGCAGGCCTCGCCCGGCACACGTCATCGCCACTATCAGCCATCCTGCGCCGTGCGGCTCGCCGACCCGGGAACGGGCCCGCGGACGGCAACGAAGCTGGCGGGCGAGGGGCTGCGCGTGGGGCTGATCGCGCGGGAGGCCGCGCCGGAAGGCGTGGTCGAGGTCGCGCGCTTCGCGGATCCGGCCGGGCTCGCGGAGCGGCTCTACGGCCTGCTGCGGCGCAGCGAGGAACTCGGGCTGGACGTGGTGGTGATCGAGACGGTGGCCCCCGAGGGCATCGGCCGCGCGGTCATGGACCGGCTGCGGCGCGCCGCCGGGGACTGACCGGGATCGTCAGCCCGCGACCTCGTCGACCTCGCCGACCTCGTCCTCGCACAGAAGCTGTTCCACGGAGCGCCACAGCGCAACGCTGGCCTCCGGGCACTCCAGCGTCGCCAACGCCGAAAAGGCGATGTCCCAGCCGAATTGGCCGATCAGGATGCCGACCGCGTCGTCGACCCCGACCGTCGCGATCAGCGCGCGTGCGACCCCCGCGATGCTCTTCAACCGAGGTGCTGGTTCCACGTGCGCTGCCCTCCCACTCCACAAAATCGCAGTGTCGGGGAGTACAACGAGGGCCACCCGCCCGGGGTGACGGCACCGGCTTTACGAATCTTGCAGGCCCGCCGGCGGCAGCATCGGCCTGCTCGCCCACACCGGTTCGCCGATGTAGCGGATCGTCTCGGGGAACTGCCCGAGCACCCGGGCGTCCAGGCTGCTCAGTGCCGCCGCGCCGGCGAGTTCCTCCGCCTCGACGTCGCCCGCGACGAAGCGGCGCAGCAGCGACACGAAACGGTCCTCGAGCAGCGGGAAGGCGGCGTCGACCACCCGGCCGTCGAGCTCGAGCCAGACGTGGTCGACCTCGGCCCCGCGCAGGTCCACCGACCCGCGGTACACCGTCCCGCGCAGGCCGAGCGCATGCGCCGCGCCGGCGACCCGGCGGACGGTGTCGCGCGCGTCGACGGCCGAGAACGGGCGCAGCCCGTGTTCGCGCTGGAGCATGCGCCGCACGTCAGCGCCCAGCGCCGCCGGCAGCGGGTCGGAGCGAAAGCTGACCAGATGCTTCATACGGGGTTTGTCGGCTGCCGCGACCTCCAGGTCAAGGATCCCGCACGCACTCACATGGTCGTGGTCGAGGCGGGCCGGCGCTCGGTGAGGTCCACCTGGCCGTAGCCCAGCGAAGGGGCGATGCGCTGCTCATCCTCCCACGACGCGTCCGGGCCGGGCGCCCGGGACCCCCGCCGCTGGATCATCGTCGCGAGGACCGCGCCGGCCGCCACGCCGATCGCCACGCCGCCGGCCATGGCGCCCCAGGCCCGCTTGCGCGGCACGATCCCGAGCCGCTCGCCCATCGGGGGGCTCGCGAGCCATTCGCCCACGCGCTGCAGCGCCTCGTCGGCCTTGCGTTGCGCCAGCTCGCCCGCGCGCTCGGCCGGCACGTGCTCCATGAGCTCCTCCCGTGCGCTGTGCGCGAGGTCACTGGCCGCGTGGAGCATGGTGCGGGGCTTGCTCATCTGCTGCCTCCTGTCGAATCGGGCTGTGTGGCCTGACTTCCCGATCACCGCGGCGGGGAAACGGCGGGCGCTTGTGGCCCCCGGCGGCCCCGGCGCGCCACACTGTGCGCATGGAGGATCCGCTGCAGATGCTGATCGCCCTGGCGGTGGTCGGCATGCTGGGCCGCGCGGCCAAGCCCGCCTGGCACAACCGGCTGCTGGCCACCGCCGTGTGGCGGCGCATCCGCCTGCACCACGTGCTGGGGTGCCTGGTCCTGCTCGCCGTCGTCCTCGGCACCGCCCTGGGCCTCATGCGCCTCGTGCCGCTGACCGGGTGGGGGCTCGGCCGCGTCGTCGGCCTGGACGGCAACGCGGTGTTCGCCCCGCTCCAGGAGGCCTCACAGGTCGCCGAGGAGTTCCGCGCGCCCGCGCCCGGCGTGCCCGCGGCCCCCGTGCCCGGCACGGACTGGGTGCAAGTCGGCCTCGCCGGGGGGTTCCTCGGCCTGCTGCTGTTGCTGTTCCCGTGGCTCGCCTACGTCGAGGAGCGCATGTTCCGCAGCGGCCTCGAGGACGCGGACCTGCGGGGCGAGCTGCGTGCGGCCCTGCGGTTCGGCGTGGTGCACCTGCTGATGTTCATCCCGATCGCCGCCGCCATCGGCATCGGCGTCGCCGGGTTCGCCTACGGACGCATCTACCGGCGCGCGTACCGGCTCGCCCTGGGCCGCCCGCCCGAGTTCGAGAGCCCGTTCGGGCCGCGCCGCATCATCGAGACCCCCGCGCGGCGCGCGCGCACCGAGGCCGTGCTCGCGACGACGGTGTGGCACACGACGTTCAACTCGCTCATCGTGATGATCGTCCTCGGCGGCTTCGTGCTCGCCGGATGAGCGCGCACCTGTCCGACCGGACCGCCCCGGATGCGGCCGCCGGCGGGGTCATGCGCGAGGATTCACCCACACGCACCGACCGCCCCACCCACCGGGAGCCGCCCGTCCATGCCGCACCGCCGGCCTGACCTGCACGCGCTGACCGGCCTGCGCTTTCCCGCCGCGCTGGCCGTCGTCGCCGTGCACCTGTCCGGCCACGTCGAGGCACTGCTGCCCGGGGCGTTCGTGCCGCTGCGCCCCGCCCTGGCGGTTGGCAAGCTCGGCGTCGAGCTGTTCTTCGTGCTGTCCGGCTTCATCCTGGGCTACCACTACCTCGACGCGTTCGCCCAGCCGAGTTGGGCGCGCTACCGCGGCTTCCTGCGCCAGCGGCTGGGGCGCATCTACCCGCTGCACATCGCGACCCTGGCAGCGCTCGCGCTGTTCGCCGGGATCATGAGCGGGCTCGGGCGCCCGGTCGACGGTGCGGGGACGTATGGCATCGGCGACCTGTTCGCGAACGTCGCGCTGGTGCAGTGCTGGACGCTGCGCGACTGCGGCCTGTCGTGGAACGGCCCGGCATGGTCGCTGAGCGCCGAGTGGTTCGCCTACCTGCTGTTCCCGCTGGTGGCATTGGCCGTAACGCGGACCCGCCGCCGCGGCGGCATCGTGGCCGCTGTGGGGGTCGTCGTCGCGATGCAGCTGTGGGCCTCCGAGGTCGCGGTGCTCGAGGGCGGCATCGGACGCGTGGCCGCCACGTTCGTGCTGGGCGTGCTGCTGGCTCGGCTGCACCTGGACGGCGTGGGGGACCTGCAGTGGGACGCCGTCGCCGTATGGGCGTTCGCCTGCGCACCACTACTGGGCGTGGGCCTGGCCGCCGCGGGCCGCCCGCCGACGGCGATCATCCCGCTGTTCGGCCTGCTGGTCCTGGCGCTGGCGAACGCACCCGATGGTGGGTTGGCGCGGCGCCTGGGCGGGCCGCGGCTGGTGTTCTGGGGGCAGGCCTCCTACGGGCTGTACATGACCCACGCGGTGGTGCTCGCGATCGCGGCGGAGTTCGTGCACCTCGAGACGATCGCCCACGCGCCGCTGGGGGTGCGAATCGCGGTGATCGCGGCGTATCCGCTGGTGATGTGTCTGGTGGCCGCGGTGGCCTTCCGCGAGATCGAAGAGCCCTACCGGACGCTGGTCCGCAGCGCCGCGCCGCGCGGCGGGCGGGCGCGCCCGGCGCCGGCCACGGCGCCGACCCTGGCGCCCGCTGCTCAGCAGCTCGCCCAGTCGGCGCCGATCTCCTGAAGGAACGTCCCCGCGTCCGGACCGAACAGCTGCGTCGGGGTGACAGCGCCGCTCGGTGACGGGCCGTCCATCAGCCGCTGCGCGACCCCGACCGCGATGTGCGCGGTGGCCAGGTACAGGTCCGACAGGCGGCACCACACCCGGGCCGTGTCGTGCCCGCCGCGTACTTCGGCCAGCACCGCGGTGCGGGTGCGCGCGCGGTCCCCGGGCGCGGGGCCCTCGGGCATGCCGTCGGCGAAGCGACGGACGGCGTCCCCGGCCGGGCTGCGCATCACCGCGCCGAGCACGGCCTGCAGCGGCGCCGCGATCTTGGGCATCACCCGGGCACCCGGCGCGACCATGTAGGCGCGAGCCGTGTGCGCGCCGGTGGACGGTCCCAGCGTCGCGACATCGGGCATGGGCGCGCTGACCGCGGGGCGGATCCCCAGCGGCTCGGGGTAGGGCGCCCGCCAGGCGTCCGCGCCGATAGGCTCGTCGACCAGGCGGCCGCCGACCCATGCCGCCCCGGGCGCACCGGCCATGGACACCATGGTGCGGAACGTGCCGCCGCTGACCCGCCCGCGGCGCACGAGGTAGGCGACCCGCGCCTCGTCGACCGGTGCACCGAGCAGGGCGGCCGCCATCCCCGCGAGCAGGTCGCCCGGGAAGCCGTCGAAGCCGAACCCGGGGCACAGCGTCACCCCAGCCGCCCGTGCGGCCTCGTCCTGTTCACGGACCCAGGCGATGAACGGCACCTCGCCGCTGACGTCGATGTAGTGCGCGCCGCCGTCGATCGCCGCGTGCACGGCGGGGCGGCCGTGCAGCCCGTACGGCCCGACCGTCGTGAGCAGCACCTCGGACGCGTCGGCGAGCGCGCGCAGCGCAGCGCCGTCGGTGACGTCGACCACGGCGGTGCGCGGCCCGCCCAGCTCGCGGGCCAGCGCCCCGAGCTTGTCCGGGTTGCGCCCGGCGAGCACCACGTCGAGTCCGCGCTCCTGCGCCACCTGCGCGCACAGGCGCCCCGTGTAGCCCGTGGCGCCGAGGATCGTCAGCTGTCCGCTCATGCCCAGAACCTACAACCCGGGGTGTGTTGCTTTTGACCACCTGAGGTGGTCAAAAGCAACACACCCCGGGTTCAGCGGGACAGGAAGTCGTGCACGACCATGTCGCCGAGGTTCTCAAGGTCCGGGTAGAAGATGCGGCCGCTGCAGCGGCGCACCATGCGCTCGATGAACGCGGCCGCGCCGGGATCGTGATCGAGCAGGAAGACGTTCAGCGTCGTCGCCGACCGCGACAGGCGCAGCGCCTCGGCCATCGTGTGGCGGAGCGTCTCGGCCTCGGGCGGCCAGGCAAAGACCGCATGCTCGCCCTCCAGGTGCGCGGTGGGCTCGCCATCGGTCACCATCAGCACCTGCTTGCGGTCCCCCGGCCGCTCGGCCAGCAAGCGGCGGGCGATCATGAACGCGTGCTGCATGTTCGTCCCGTAGACCCGCTCCCATCCCGACACGAGCAGGTCCGCAGGCTGCAGCCGCCGGGCGTAGTCGCTGAAGCCGACGATGTGGAAGCGGTCCTCCGGGAACTTCGAGGCGACCAGGCTCGACAGCGCCATCGCGAGCCGCTTGGCCGGACCCCAGTTGCCGCGCAGCGGCATCGAGAAGCTCATGTCGAGCAGCAGCACCGTCGAGGTCCGCACGCGGCGCTCGGCTTCGGCCAGCTCCCAGTCGTCGCCGCGCAGCCCGACCGGCAGTCCCCCGCGCAGCACCGCGTTGAACACCGACCGCCCCACATCGACGCGGAACGGATCACCGAACCGGAACGCGCGCGTCGTGCCGGTCGCCTCGCCCTCGCCCCCCACCTGCGGCGTGCGGTGCCCACCGACCTCCGAGGCGATCGTGCGCGAGAAGATGCGCGCCAGCGCCCGCTCGCCCAGGCGGCGGATGCCCTGCGGCGTCAGCTCCAGCCGGCCCTGGCGGCGCCGCAGCGCCCCGGCCTCCTCCAGGATGCGTTCGATCTCGCGCAGCGTGTGCAGGTCGCGGGCCGCCTCATCCCCCAGCGCCCGCCGCAGCGCCTGCTCGTCGACGTCCTCCAGCCGCGCACCCGGGTAGTCCTGACGCAGCGCCTGCCCAAGGTCCTCGAGCTCCTGTAGGTGCTCCATCCACTCCACGCTCGCGTTGAGCGAACCCTCCAGGTCCCCCGCAGGCTGCGCGCCGTCCATCCCGCGCCCCCAGCCGAGCTCGGGAAACATCGACTGCAGCGTGCGGGCGAGCTGGTCCGCCTGGAACGACAGATCCAGGTCGCCGAGCATCTGTTCGGCCAGCTGCGCGAGCTGCGCCCGCTGATCCGGTGACAGGCTCGCGAGCAGCCTGCTCATCGCCGCCATGCGCCGCGCCAGCTCCTCCAGCAGCTCGTCCAGCGTCTCCACACCGTCGGGCAAGAGGTCGTCGTAGCGGGCGCGGAAGTCCTCGAAGTCGGCCGCGACGTCCTCGCCGCGCGCACGGCGCTCCGCCAGCCCGTTCAACTCGGCGAGCATGTCGCGCATGCGGGCGACATCCTCGGGCTGGACCGACCCGAGTGCACCGGCCAGCCGCCCGAAGGTCGCCTCGGCGACCTGCCGCTGCAGGTCCTCCAGCAGTGCGTCGAAGTCGGCACGCGCGGCGGGGTCCATCCACTCGGACTGGCGCAACGCCTCGACCCGGCTCGCGAGATCGGCCGGCAGGGCGTCCAGCTCGTCCAGCCGCGCGCGGCCGCGCTCGCCGTCGGCAGCGAACTGCGCGGTGAGCCGCTCCTGCTCCACGATTCCGGCGAGGCGCTCCTCCAGTTCGCGCAGGGGTCCCTCGACGCCCATCCGTTCGAGCTCGCGCCGCCGGGCCTCGTCCAGCCGGCGGCGCAGCTCCTGCAGACCCGCCACGGACCCGCGCATGCCACGCTGCATGCCTCGGCCCAGCAGACGCTCCAGCGCGTGCTCCGGACTCATCCCCTCGAACAGGTCGTCCTGCAGGGCGTCGAGCAACTCCTCGGCCGACACGTCCGCGCCGAACGGTTCGGTGCCGCCACTCCAGCGGGCGAAGCGCGCCCTCACGCCGCGCCGTACCGGAACAGCCCCGGACCAAGGTCCACCCGGTCGAGGCGGCGGGACAGGTGCAGGCCCTCCAGCGCGAACTCCAGCGCAGACGCCGCGAGCGCCGGCGACTCGGACTCGGCGTCCAGCGCCGCGAGCAGGCGGCCCAGTCCGGGCACCTCGTCGAGCTGGCCGAGCAGCTCCCCGGCAGGCAGCAGGTCGCCAGTCTCGACCTCGACGCCCTCCTCGAACTTCGCCACCAGCGCGTCGAGGTCGACGGCCGAGACGCGCCGGCGGAACACCTCCAGCAGCGACCGCCGCAGCAGCCGCTCGAGGATGGCGGCCTCGCGGCCTTCCTCGTACGACTCGAACTCGACCTTGCCCAGGCAGGCCGAGAGCACCTGCGCGAGGTCGCTCGGCCTGGCCACGGCCCGCTCCTCGCCAGTGCGCACGGCACGCCGCAGCGCGCTCGCGCCGAGCGTCTCGTAGTTGCCGATCGAGAAGCGCACCGACACGCCGCTGCGCTGGTTGACCTCGGGCGCGGCGCGCAGCGCGCGGGTGAACGCGCCGAGCACCTCGGCCATGAAGCCCGGAATCTCGACGGGCGGGAGCCCCGTGCCGGCCGGGGTGATCCCCTCCTGCCGCATCACCGCGACCTCCTCCTCCAGGGTCAGCGGATAGTGCGTGCGGATCTCGGACCCGAAGCGGTCCTTCAACGGCGTGATGATGCGCCCGCGGTTGGTGTAGTCCTCGGGGTTCGCCGTCGCGACCACCAGCAGATCCAGGGGCAGGCGCAGCGAGTACCCGCGCACCTGGACGTCGCGCTCCTCCATCACGTTCAGCAGCGCCACTTGGATCCGCTCGGCGAGATCGGGCAGCTCGTTGATCGCGACGATGCCGCGGTTGTGCCGCGGGACCAGCCCAAAGTGCACGGTCAGCTCGTCGGACAGGTAGCGCCCCTCCGCCACCTTCATCGGATCCACGTCACCGATCAGGTCGCTGACCGAGATGTCCGGCGTAGCGAGTTTCTCGGCGAAGCGCTCGTCGCGCCCAATCCACGCGATCGGCGTGTCGTCGCCGTGTTCCGCCACCAGCGCGCGCGCTTGCGCCGAGAAGGGGTGATAGGGGTGGTCATGGACGTCACTGCCGGCGATCACCGGCACCGTCTCGTCGAGCAGGTCCACCAGCGCGCGCAGGATGCGGCTCTTCGCCTGTCCCCGCTCACCCAGCAGGATGAAGTCGTGCCCGGCAAGCAGCGCCGTCTCCAGGGCCGGCAGCACGGTGTCGGCGAAGCCCACCAGCCCTTCGACCACCGGCTTGCCGGCGCGCAGCCGCGCGGCGGCGTTGGCCGCGATCTCCTGCTTGACGGTGCGGTCGGGATAGCCCGACGCCCGGAGTTCGGCGATGGTGGCGGCGGGACGGGTCACAGAGATTCCTTCGGCTGCGCCGGGGTTGCGTGACTCCGGCGGGTGGAGGCTCCACAATGAGCGACCGCGGCCCCACCCGTCCACCCCCGCCTTGCGGCGGAAGGCGGACCCTTGGCGCCGCACGACGCCGAGCCAGGATGCCGCGAGCCACCGATGCCCAACCCCGCCACCACGCGCACCCCCTTCGGATCCGGCCGCCGGCCGCCCGAGGGCGCGCTGCTGCGCTGCATCCTCGATTCGCAGCGCTGGGCCGAAAGCCTGCCTCCCGTCCCCGCCGGCAAGCTCGTGACCCTGTCGTTCACGTCATCGGCGGCGCAGGTCGAGCACGCCGAAGCGTGCGAGATGCTCGGCTACACCGTGGTGGGAGCACCGTCGGACGACGCGGACGCCACGGTCACCGTGGCCGATCTGCTGGTCGCGCAGGACGTCATCGACGCCCATCCGACCTGGTGGAGGGGGCTGGCGACCCACGCCGACCGCGTCTACAGCCTGGCGCACGGCCCGGCCGTGGCGCTGTTGCGCGACGTGCTCGAACCGCACCTGGCCGCGCGCGCCTGAGCCACCGTCACCGCGCCGGATTCACCCCGGCGCCGGGCGTCAGGACCAGACCGGGCCAGAACTTGCGCAGCCGCACAGCGGTGCCGTCCTCCAGCGCGCGGAACTCGAGATCGTCCACCAGCGCGCGCATCAGCATCAGCCCGCGGCCGGACTCGACCTCGGGGCCGACGTGGTCTGCGGATCTCGGCGCGAAGGGCCCGAAGCCCGGTCCCAGGTCGACCACCTCGATCTCACAGCAGTCCTCGTTGACGGTCAGGACCACGGAGTAATCGTCGGTGTCCACGGCGTGGCGCACCGCGTTGGCGCAGGCCTCGGTCAGTGCGAGCTGGATGTCGGCGTTGAGATCCTCCGGGCAGCCGATCTGGCGGAACAGCGTCTCGGCGACGTTGCGGGTCACGCCGACGTAGCGCGCGTCGCGCGGCAAATGCAGTTCCA
>Ga0299913_10000805_pt1 | contig 21233 bp, 24 predicted proteins | sample RVTome_9_FD_201360 | JGI IMG/M metagenome (GOLD analysis project Ga0299913, IMG submission 201360) | Soil microbial communities from uranium-contaminated site in the Upper Colorado River Basin, Wyoming, United States - RVT155D38 (version 2) ... | reverse complement strand
TGAAGCCGGCGAAGCTGGAGGCGAGCGCGAGCTCCTCGGTCACCTGGGAGGACGTCGCCGGCGTCGAGGAGGCGAAGGCCGAGCTGCAGGAGGTCGTCGACTTCCTCCGCCACCCGAAGCGCTTCCACCGCCTCGGGGCGCGCGTGCCGAAGGGGATTCTGCTCTACGGCCCGCCCGGAACGGGCAAGACGCTGCTCGCGAAGGCGGTCGCACGCGAGTCGGGCGCGAAGTTCTACTCGCAGAGCGCCTCGGCGTTCGTGGAGATGTTCGCCGGCCTCGGCGCCTCCCGCATCCGCAAGCTGTTCGAGGAGGCCCGGAAGAACGCGCCCGCGATCGTCTTCATCGACGAGCTCGACGCCGTCGGCACGGCGCGCCAGGGCGGCGGCTTCCACCGCGAGCACGACCAGACGCTGAACCAGCTGCTCGTCGAGCTCGACGGCTTCGACGAGGGCGCGCAGGTGGTCGTGATGGGGGCCTCGAACCGGCTCCAGGACCTCGATCCGGCGCTGCTGCGGCCGGGCCGCTTCGACCGGCAGGTGCTGGTCTCCGCCCCCGACCTCGCCGGCCGCGAGGCGATCCTGAAGGTGCACACGCGCGGCAAGCCGCTCTCGTCCGGGGTCGACCTGTCCGTGATCGCCCGCCAGACCTCCGGCCTCACCGGCGCCGACCTCGCCAACCTCTGCAACGAGGCGGCGATCTTCGCCGGCCGCCAGGAGCGCACGACGATCCTGATGGAGGACTTCGACGGCGCGATGGAGCGCGTCGTCGCCGGCCTCCAGCAGCGTCGCGTAGTCACCGAGAAGGAGAAGCGGATCCTCGCCTACCACGAGGCCGGGCACGCCCTGATCGCGCACCTGATGGGCGACCTGCTGCCGATCCAGAAGGTGACGATCATCGCCCGGGGCGACGCGCTCGGATACGCGTACTACCTGCCGCTCGAGGAGCGCTACCTGCACACGAAGGAGGAGTTCGTCGACGTGATGAAGGTCGCGCTCGGCGGACGCGCGGCGGAGCAGATCGTCTTCGGCCGCGTCACGAACGGCGCCGCCAACGACCTCGAGAAGGTGACGGAGATCGCCCGCGCGATGGTCTTCGAGTACGGCATGTCCGAGGCCTCGCCCTCGCGGACGATGCGCGCCGACAACTACTCCCTCTCGGAGGAGACGAAGCGGCTGCGCGACTCCGAGCAGGCGCGGCTGACCGACCACGCCTACGAGGAGGCGCAGCGGCTGCTCGTCAAGCACCGCGCCTCGCTCGACCGGCTCGCGGCGCAGCTGCTCGAGCGCGAGACGCTGACCCGGGACGAGCTGCACGAGCTGCTCGGCGGCATCGGCCCCGAGTCGCGGGCGTCCGAGACGGTCGGAACCGTGCGCGCGCTCCCCGCGGCCGCCGAATAGCGCTCGGTTAGCATCGGGCCGTGGTCGCCCGCGGCATCCATCATCTCGGCGTCGCCGTCCACGACCTGGAAGAGGCGCTCGCGACCTACGAGCGCCTCTTCGGCGCCGAGCTCGAGCACCGGGCCCGCGTGGCCGACCAGGGCGTCGAGGCGGCGGCGGTGCTCGTCGGCACCGGCCGCGTCGAGCTGCTGGCGCCGCTCGGCGACGAGACGCCCGTGGGCCGGTTCCTCGCCAGCCGCGGCCCCGGCATGCACCACGTCGCCTACGAGGTCGCCGACGTGCAGGCCGAGCTCGACCGGCTCTCCGAGGCGGGCGCCGAGCTGATCGACGCCGAGCCGCGTCCGGGCCTCTTCGGCCTCCAGGTCGCCTTCGTCCATCCCGACGCCGTCCACGGCGTCCTCACAGAGGTGGTGTCCATTGACTGAGCCCGACTCCGTCCGCGTCGAGCTGTGCTTCGACGGCGGCCAGATCATGGGCGCGACCGTGACCGTGAAGGGTGCGGACGAGCTCGAGCGCGCCCTCGCCACCGACGCCGGCGGCACGATCATGCTCGACGCCAGCGACGGCCGCTACACAGTCGTACTGCCCCGCGTCGTCTACATGAAGCGCTACGCACGCGAGTCCCGCGTCGGGTTCGGGATCTAGGCGCCGGGAACACGTCCTGCGATGACCGAGACGACCCAGAAGGGTCCCCCCGCTGCCGAGATCCGCAAGCTCGTCGAGCGGGGCCAGCAGGGCGACCGCGCCGCGCTCGAGGAGCTGTACCTGATCCACTTCGACCGGATCTACAGCTACCTGCACATGACGGTCGGGAACCGGCACGACGCCGAGGACCTGACCACGCAGACGTTCATGCGCATGCTCGAGTCGATCGGCAAGTTCCGCTTCCAGGCGGCGCCCTTCTCCGCCTGGCTCTTCCGGATCGCCCACAACCTCTCGATGGACCACTTCCGGGCGACCCGCCGCTGGCAGCCCGAGGAGGAAGTGCCCGAGGCGCACGGATCGGAGGAGCGCTCGGCCGAGGACGAGGCGTTCCAGTCGATCGGGCGGCAGTCGATGCTCGCGCTGATCGACTCGCTCTCGCAGGACCAGCAGCAAGTGCTGACGCTGAAGTTCGTCTTCAGCTTCTCGAACGCGGAGGCGGCGACGATCCTCGACAAGACCGAGGGCGCCGTGAAGTCGCTCCAGCACCGCGCGCTCGTCTCGCTCCAGAAGCAGCTCTCCGGCTCCGGGGAGGAGTAGGTGGCGCTCGAGGTCGGGATCGTCGGCCTGCCGGGCGCGGGCAAGACGACGCTGTTCACGGCACTGACGAGGACGGGGGGCGCGGGGTTCGGGAAGGAGAACGTCGGCATGGCGTCGATCGCCGACGACCGGCTGGAGCGGCTGGCGGCGCTCGTGGGGGCGCGGAAGATCACACCCGCGACGATCCGAGTCGTCGATGTCCCCGGGACCGGGCCGACGCTGCTCGGCGGGCTGCGGCAGGTGGACGCGATCCTCGCCGTCACGGACGCCTTCTCGGCGGAAGCGGATCCGGCCGGCGACCTCGAGACGCTCGAGCTCGAGCTGCTGGTCGCCGACCGTGACCACGTGGAGCGGCGCCTGGAGCGGGTCGAGAAGCAGGCGAAATCGGGCGATGTGGCGCTGCGCAAGGAGGTGGACGTCCTGCGGGAGCTGCTGGCACACCTCGACGCGGGCCATACGCTCCGAGACTTCCCGGGCGAGCTGCCCGCCGAGCTGGAGCCGCTGACGACGAAGCCGCTGCTCGCGGTCGAGAACGGCCCGGGCGGAATCGACCTGCAGCTGGAGGCCGAGCTCGCCGAGCTGAGCGACGAGGAGGCGGCGGAGTACCGCGAAGTCCCGTCCGCGCTCGACGAGGTCGTGCGCCGGTTGCGCGACGCCCTCGACCTGATCACGTTCTTCACCGCGGGCGAGAAGGAGACGCGCGCCTGGACGCTGCGGCGCGGCCAGACCGCGCTCGAGGCGGCGGCGTCGATCCACTCCGACATCGCGCGCGGCTTTATCCGCTGCGAGACGATCTCGACGGACGACCTGCTGGCGGCAGGGTCGCACGCCGAGGCGGCGAAGCGCGGGACGCAGCGGCTGGAGGGGAAGACGTACGAGGTCCGGGACGGGGACGTCCTGAACATCCGCTTCAACGTCTAACGCAGCCGGTCGGCGAGGTAGCGGAGGCCGAGCGGGTAGCGGTACTCGATCGCCAGGTGAGTCGCGTCGAAGAGCTCGACGTGGAGGTCGCGGACGGGCAGCGCAGCCAGCTCACGGCGGAGCCACTCCGCTGTGAGGTCGAGGTACCACTCGTCGCGTGTCCCGCAGTCGATGTAGATCGCGCGGAGGCCGCGAAGCGCGTCGGCGTGCCGCGGCACGAGCGTCGGGTAGTCCCACTCGAGCCAGCCCTCCCACAGCTCCGGGATCACCTGCGCCGTCGTGGTGTCGTAAGGGAGGCGCACGGTGCCATCCTCGTCGGCCGAGTAGGCGGCCGCGAAGCCCCACTGGAGGAGAACGTGCAGGTCGTGCGGGTGGGCGAGCGGAGCCGGGCCGGTGCGGAGCTCGTCGAGGAAGCGCTCGATCTCGCCGCCGTAACAGTCGCGAAGCCGGCGGGCGGCGAGGCGGAAGAACGGCCGGATCGAGACCTCGAAGAGACCGCCGCCCGCGTGGCTCGCGAAGCCCTGGAAGAGGTCGGGACGGAGCATCGCCGTCACGGCCGCGCCCTGGCCGCCGCTCGACTTGCCGGCAACGCCGCGCAGGCCGTTCGTCTCGTAGCGCCCGTCGACGAACGGGACGACCTCTTCGCAGATGTAGGTGTGGTAGCGGCCGGTCCCCCGCGAGTCGACGAACTGCGAGCCGCCGACGGACGTCCACGCGTCGACGAGGACGACGCGCGCGTCGACGTCGGCGTCGTCGAGCAGCTCGAGGAAGGTCGGCCGGAAGGCGGCACGGTTGCGCCACATGTCGATCTGGCCCGTGAAGCCCTGGAGGACGTAGACGGCCGGCCCGCCCGCGTACGACGGCGGCGTGTAGACCCAGAGCGGCCGCTCGTGAGGGTCGCCGAGCGGGTTCCCGCGCAGGGCTTCGCTCGTGAGCACGTGCTCGTCGAGCCGCCCGCGCAGCGGACGCGTCGAGGAGTGGCTCACCGGACGTACCACTCGTCCGGGCCCCAGCCGTGGTCCTGCTCGCGCTCGGCGCGCCGCCGTGCGGCGATGGGGTCGCGGGCAACGTGGCGGCTGCGAGCCGCCTGCTTGGTCACGCCCAGCGGTGCCGCGAGCTCGGACCACGAGCGCCCGTGCGAGCGCGCGCGGATGACGAGCGTCGTTTCGAGCGAGACCAGCGCCGCCCGCGCCGCAACGATCTCCCGCAACGCGACGCAGATCGGGTCCTCTTCTCCACGGACATCGTGTTCCACACGGACATCGTGCCCTGCGCACACCTTCGGCGAAAGTGGCCGCTTCGGCCGCTCGGACAACCCGACGTTCCAGGGACTGTCCCTGGACAACGTCCGTTGCCCGGACAACGATCGTTGCCGGGACAGTCCCTGGAAAGCACGCTTGTCGCTGTCCCTGGAAAGCACGCTTGTCGCTCACCCGGCGGTGATCAGGGCGGCGCCGCCGAGGGCGCCGGCGACGCCCAGGCGCTGCATCGGGGCGATCCGCTCGTGCAGGAGGAACGCCGCCAGGCCGACGGTGACGATCGGGTAGAGCGACGACAGCACCGAGACGACGCTGAGGAACCCGCGCGTCGAGGCGAGGCCGAAGAGCACGTTCGCGCCGACGTCGCAGAGGCCTACGGCGACCAGCACCGGCACGTGGCGGAGATCCGGCCGCAACGAGACGCCCACCGCGAGCGCCGCCGCCACGGCGAGGAACGCAGAGACGCCGCGGGCGGTCGAGACCGCGTACGGGACGCTCGCATCCGCGGCGCGGTCGAGGAAGACGAAGTAGAGCCCGAAGCCGACCGCCGCGAGCAGGGCGAGACCGACGCCCACCGCCCTCCCGCCGCCGTTCACACCCGGCTCGCGCGAGGCGAGTGCGACTCCGAGGAGCGCAAGCCCGATCCCGGCCAGCTGCAGCGCGCCCGGGCGCTCCCCCGCGGCGACACCCACGGTGAACGGGATCGCCGCCGCGAGCGCCGAGATCGGCGCCACGATCGCCATCGCGCCGACCGCCATCCCGCGGTACAGCGCCGCGAGGCCCATGCACCCGCCGGAGCCTGCCGCCGCCGCCCACGCGACCGAGGCCCAGCCCGGAAAGCCGTCGCCGGAGAGCCCCAGCCACACGAGCACCGCCCCGAAGCCCGCCGCCTGAGAGAGCGCGAGCACTGTCAGCACGTGCAGCGAGCGCGACTTCAGGCCGCCGAGGAAGTCGCCGAGCCCCCACGAGAGGCTCGCGCCGAGAGCCAGCCCGACCGCGAGCATCTACTCCCCGACGGGCCTCGTCGCGGCGACCGCGTCGAGTTGGTTGGCGTGGTAGAGCACCGCTGCCTCGGCGGTGCGGGCGGCGTTGCGGTCGTGGTGGCAGGCGATCGCGTGCAGGAGCTCGGCGCGCGCCTCCGTGTCCAGTCCCTCCGCCCGCTCCTCGACCAGCCTCAGGCCGAGATGGACGTGGCCGAGGAGACGGCCCTCCTCGGTAGCCCGGAACGATGGACCGCGCCCGAGCTCGCGGACGCGGCCCACGTCGTGGAGCAGCGCCGCCGCGAGGAGCAGGTCGCTGCGCAGCCGCGGATGGAGCTGCGCCGTCTCGCGCGCCAGCGTCGCAACGCCGACCGTGTGCTCGAGCAGCCCGCCCGCGTAGGAGTGGTGGGTCTCCGCGGCGGGCAGCTCACGCAGCGCCTTCCGGACGTCCACGTCGCCGAGGAACCGCGCCACGAGCTCGGCCAGGCCGGGATGGGAGAGCTCGCCCGCGAGGAACTCGAGGAACCCGTCCAGCTCGTCGGCGTCCCGGCGCATCCGCGGCGCAAGCCCCGCGGGGTCCTCGTCCGACGCCTCGACCGACCGGATCTCGAGCTGCAGCCGGTTCTCGAAGCTCTCGACGCGCCCGAGCACGCGGACGGCGTCGCCTTCGTCGAAGCGGCCGTCGAGCAGCTCGACGTCGTTCCAGATCCGTCCCTCGATCCGGCCCGTCCGGTCGACCAGTTCGAGCGCGAGGTACGGCGCGCCCTTCCGGGTCGTCCGCCTCTGCTTGCGCGCGACCGCGTACACGCCCTCGACGGTGCGGTCGGCAGTCAACTCGGAGATGGTGCTCACGAGGGTGAGTCTAGGGCGTTGGTAGGCTCGCCCGATGGCCGTCGTCAAGCCCTTTCGCGCGCTCCGTTACGACGATGCGGCGGCCGGCCCGCTCGAGTCGCTGGTGGCGCCGCCGTACGACGTGATCTCTCCGGAACAGCGAGAGCAGCTGCTCGCCCGCAGCCCGCACAACGTCGTCCGGCTGACACTCCCCGACTCGGAGGACCAGGCTGTCCGCGAGCTCGAGGACTGGAGGTCGCGCGGCATCCTCGTGGAGGAGGCGCCGGCCGTCTGGGCGCTCCGGCAGGACTACGTCGGCCCCGACGGGGTCGCGCGCTCGCGCTTCGGGATCGCAGCGTCGCTGAAGGTCGAGCCGTACGGGACCGGGACGGTGCTGCCGCACGAGCGCACACACGCCGGCCCGAAGGAGGGCCGCCTCCGGCTGTTGCGGGCGACCCGCATCCAGCTGGAGCCGATCTTCCTGCTCTACGACGGCGCGGCCCCGCTCGGCCCGCCGGACCGCGACCCCGACCTGGAGGTCGAGGGCGCGAAGCTCTGGCGGATCGACGACCCGGCTGTCGTGCGCGCGTTCGACGACAAGCAACTGCTGATCGCCGACGGGCACCACCGCTACGAGACGGCCGTCGCCTTCGCCGACGAGGAGGGAACGCCCGCAAGCGCACAGATGCTCGTCGTGCTCGTCTCGACCGAGGACCCAGGGCTCGAGATCTTCCCCACCCACCGCCTCTTCGCCGAGCCGCGGCGTCTCGAGGGCACGCCGAACGGAGGACGCACCGTCACCGAGATCACGCCCGACGGGTCGCGAACCATCCACGTCCCCGACGGGCTGCTCGACGTCCAGCTCGTCGACACGCTCGGGCACGATGGGATCTCGTACACCGCCGACGCGGAGGAGGCCGAGCGCCGCGTCCACGACGGCGAGGCCGCCGTCGCCTACGTGCTCCAGCCGACGCGGATCGAGGACGTGTTCGCCCACGCGCGGCGGGGCGAGGTGCTGCCGCAGAAGACGACGTACTTCTTTCCCAAGCTGATCTCCGGCCTGCTGTTCCATCCGCTGTGACGCCGTGGCTCGAGACGTGCCGGCACGCGGTCGGAGACATCCGCGCCGTGCTCGCCGAGCTGCCGACGCGCGTCGAGCGGGAGCCCGTGCTCGCTGCCGGCGAGGGCGGCGACGACACGACGGCCATCGACGCCGCCGCCGAGACCGCCGTCGTGCACCGCCTGGAACGGCTCGACGAGGGGTTCACGCTCGTCTCCGAGGAGCTCGGGGAGCGCATCTTCAACGGCGGCGGCTCGACGTGGGTCGTCTGCGATCCGATCGACGGCTCTCTGAACGCGAAGCGCGACATCCCCTTCTTCTCGCTCTCGCTCGCCGTCGCCGACGGGCCGACGATGCGCGACGTCCTCTTCGGCTACGTCTACGACTTCGGCTCCGGGGAGGAGTGGACGGCGGAGCGCGGCAAGGGCGCCTTCCTGAACGGCGCTCCGCTCGGCGCCATCCGCCCCAAGGACGAGATCGAGATCCTCTCCTTCGAGGCGACGACGACAGCCGAGGTCGCCGAGCGCGCCGCCGCGATGGTCGGCCGCGCCCATCGCCTCCGGATCATGGGCTCGCTGGCGATCTCGCTCTGCCACCTCGCCGCCGGCCGCGTCGACGCCGTCTGCTCGCTCAAGCCGGCACGCTCCGTCGACATCGCCGCCGGCCAGCTGCTCGTGCGCGAGTGCGGCCTGGCGATCGATCTCTTCGAGGATCCACCCTTCGCCGACGCTCCGCTCGACCTCGTCGGACGCTCGCGCGTCGTCGCGGCGGGAACGACCGAGCTGTGCCGGACGCTCGAGCACGCGCTGACCGCGTAGGAGCAGGCCCTCGGCTAACAGGCAGGCGAAGAGGATCTGCATCCCGGCCTGTGGAAGAACACACCGGGGCCCGACTACACTCGAAGGAACTCTCGCCACCGGCCCTCCCCGCACGGTGAACGAGCCAGAGAAGCCCACAACCGACCACGCCATCGCGACGATCCTCGTCTGCGACGACGACGCGAACCTCCGCGAGCTCGTCCGCGCGGTGCTCGGAACCCGTTACCAGTTCATCGAGGCGGCCGACGGCGTCGAGGCGCTCGTCCTCACCCGTGAGCTGAGCCCCGACCTGATCGTGCTGGACGTAATGCTGCCGGGCCTGAGCGGGATCGAGGTGCTCGACGAGCTGCGGCGCGACGAGAAGCTGCGCTCGATCCCGGTCGTCGTCATCACCGCCTGGAGCCATGCGGAGATCGTCGCCCAGGTCTCCGGCGCCGACCGCTTCGTCGCGAAGCCGTTCGACCCGGACGAGCTGAGCGCGGCCGTCGAGGAGTTGCTCGCGTGACGCTCGCCCAGCGGCTGTGGTTCGGCAGCGGCGCGCTCGCGATCCTCGTCGGCGCCGCGTTCATCGCGCTGATCCTTGCCGTGTCCACCCAGCGGGAGGCGACCGAGCGCGAGGCCCGCTCGAAGGAGGCGACGGTGGCCGCGCTCCAGGTCGAGAAGCTCGTCCTCGACGTCGAGACCGGCATCCACGGCCTCACGATCACGGGCAGCCGGAGTTACCTCGAGCCGTACGAGCAGGCGCGGGCGGAGCTGCCCCAGCGGATCGCGACCCTGCGCGCGCTCGTCGCGAACGACCCTCGTCAGCGCGCGCGAACGGCGGAGCTCGTCCGGCTGATCGGCGAGTACGAGGCGTACGCCGCCGCGATGGTCTCACTCGTTCGCGAAACGCCCGAGATCGGGAGAGACCCGCTCGTGATCAACGAGGCGAAGCGTTACACGGACGAGGTCCGCCTTCGCTTCCGTCGCTTCCGCGCCGCGGAAGACATGCTCGCTGCGGACGCCGCCCGGGTCGCGAGCAGCCGCTCACGGCTGGCGTTCGTCGTGGGCGGCATTGCCGTCGGGGCCTCGATGCTGCTCATCGTCCTCTTCGGAGTCGTCCTCTCGCGCTCAATCGGTCGCCCGATCAGGTCCGTCGCCTCCGGCGCCCGCAGGCTCGCGTCCGGCGAGCTCTCGCTGCGGCTGCCGGTCGAAGGAGCAGGGGAGGTGGGCGAGCTGACGCGCTCGTTCAACGCGATGGCCGAGCGGCTGGAGCAGAGCAGGCGCGAGCTGGAGGCCCAGAACGAGGAGCTGCGCGAGAGCGAGCGGATGAAGACGGAGCTCGTCAGCATCGTCTCCCACGAGTTGCGGACGCCGCTCGCCAGCGTGCTCGGCTTCACGGCGCTGCTGTTGAAGCGCGAGTTCGACGCGCCGAGCCGCCGCCACTACCTCGGCATCGTCGACGCGCAGGCACGACGGCTCGCCGCGCTGCTGGAGGACTTCCTCGACGTGCAGCGGATCGAGCACGAAGGCGTCGACCTCGCCGCGGAGCGCATCGATCTGGCGCTGCTCCTCGACGAGCAGGCACAGCTGTATGCAGCCCAGAGCCCGAACCACCGGCTCGAGGTCGCGCTCGCCGAGCGCCCCCTGACCGTGCGCGCCGATCCGGGCCGGATCGCCCAGGTGGTCGGCAACCTGCTTTCGAACGCGATCAAGTACTCGCCCGCGGGGGGCACCGTCGAGCTCGTCGCAACCCGGAGGGGCGACGGCGTCCGAATCGCCGTCAGGGACGAAGGGCTCGGCATCCCGGAGGACCAGCAGAGCCGCATCTTCACCAAGTTCTTCCGCGGCGACGCCGGCGCCACCGGGATCACCGGCACCGGGCTCGGCCTGGCCGTCTCACGCGAGATCGTCGAGGCGCACGGCGGCAGCATCGGCTTCGACAGCGATCCCGGCGAGGGAACGACCTTCTGGCTCGAGCTGCCGGATGTCAACGGAGACACGACTACGACCAAGTACAAGGAGGCGGGGGGATGAGCAGAAACGTCTGGTTGCTGACCGGGCTGGCCGTCGGGGTCGTCGCGGCAGGCCCGTGGCAGGTCCGCTCGGAGGCGGGAACCGGTCCCGCGACGATCAGGATCACCGACCGACAGCTCGCAGTTGCCCGGGTCGATGTCGGCAGGAAGGGAACGTCGCCGGGGGACATCGAGGTCGTGCGAGTGCGGCTCCACCAGCGCGGAACGCTGAGTCCGATCGGTCGCGGCGAGCTCGTCTGTACGTTCGTCGACAACCGGCGCTCGCGGGTTTGCCGCGGGACGTACGTCCTGCCGAGGGGGACGCTCGTCGTCGGCGGATCGCTGCTGTACCGGCAGTTCTACAGCATCGCCGTCCTCGGCGGGACCGGTCTCTACGACAACGCACGCGGAACGCTGACGGTGACCCGGACGGCGCGCACGCCCGTTCGCAACCTCGTCGTCTTCCGGCTCGTCGGCTAGCCCGCCGGGCGAGTCGAGGGCGAAATCCGGCTGCCTGCCGGCTCCGTAGTTCCAGGAGGCAGGGGAGAAAACAGGAGGGAACTCATGCTGCTCGGACTCACAAGGCGTGCCTTGCTGCTCGCCGGCGTCGCGCTCGTGACGCTCGCTGCAGCCGCGTCCGCACATCCACCGTCCGCCCCGTTCGACGACACGATCTTCGCGCCGATCCAGCCGGGCGGACCGAGGATCGCGGTCGAGACCGTGGCGACCGGACTGACCGCACCGAACAAGGCCGTCGCCGCTCCGGGCGAGCCGCTACGCCTCTATGTCGTCGACCAGCCCGGGAGAATCTGGGCGATCGACCTCGGCACCGGCTTGAAGACGGTCTTCCTCGACGTCAGCAGTCGGCTCGTGCCGCTCGGGGTCTTCGGCCCGAACACGTTCGACGAGCGCGGGCTCCTTGGCATCGCGTTCCATCCGGGCTACGCGTCGAATGGGCTGTTCTACACGTACACGTCCGAGCCGAATGCGGGCCCGGCGTCCCTGCCGTCGACCATGCCCGCAGGCGTCCCGCCCGATCACCAGAACGTCGTCGCCGAGTGGCGCGCAGCCGCCCCCGGCGTTCCGGCCCTCGGCGTGATCGCGGCCAGCAGGCGCGAGCTGATCCGCATGGATCATCCGCAGTTCAACCACGACGGCGGCGACCTCGGCTTCGGGCCGGACGGGAATCTCTACATCTCGGTGGGCGACGGCGGCAACGCCGACGACGAAGGGCCTGGGCACCTGCCGGGAGGGAACGCCCAGAGCCTCGCCGCGCCGCTCGGAAAGCTGCTGCGGATCGACCCGGCCGGGACGGGTGTGGGAGGCAGGTACGGCATCCCGGCCGACAACCCGTTCGCGGGGACGGCGGGCGCGGTGCCAGAGATCTACGCGCTCGGCTTCCGCAACCCCTTCCGGTTCTCGTTCGACTCCCTCACCGGCGAGCTCTACGTCGGCGACGTCGGCCAGAACGACATCGAGGAGGTCGACGTCGTCACGCGCGGCGGCAACTACGGCTGGGCGACGAAGGAGGGAACGCTCTTCTTCCACGGCAACGGCGCCGCCGCCGGCTCCGCGAGCACCGTCGACAACGGGCTCGTCCCGGCCGGGGCAATCGATCCGATCGCGCAGTACGACACCCACCACGAGGGCCATTCGGTCATCGGCGGGTTCGTCTACAGGGGCGCCGCCATGCCGGGACTGCGCGGACGCTACGTCTTCGGCGACTTCTCGCGCGTGTTCCGCTTCCCCTCCGGCCCGAACGACCGCGGCCGGCTGTTCGTGCTCCCGCAGAAGCAGGGCGCGAAGCTCCGCCAGATCAACGAGCTCCACTTCGCCGGCGACGGCGGGCTCGGGGTGGCGGACAGGGAGGGCGCCGAGGGCGCGGCGCTCGGCCTCTCGCTGCTGGGAATCGGACGTGACGCGGCCGGCGAGCTGTACGCGCTCGGCAACACGAACGGCGTCCCCTTCGGCAACGACGGGCGGGTGTTGCGACTCGTGCCCCCAGGCTAGGCACCACCGCGGGGCGGCCCTCCGGGGCCGCCCCGGTACCCTTTCGGGTATGGCACTCGACCGCGACGACGTCCTCCGCGCGCTCGAGCGCGTGATCGACCCGGAGCTGCGCAAGCCGGTCACCGAGCTCGACATGGTCCGCGACGTCGAGATCGACGGCGGCAGCGTGTCTGTCACGATCGCGCTCACCGTCGCCGGTTGCCCGCTCCGCAGCTCCTTCCAGGACCAGGTCGCCGAGCACGTCGGCGCCGTCCCGGGCGTCGAGCGGACACGCGTCGGCTTCGACGTGATGACGCCCGACGAGAAGGCCGCCCTGACGACGAAGCTCCGCGGCGGCCGGCCCGAGAAGTCGATCTCGCTCGACCCCGCCACGCGCGTGATCGCCGTCGCGAGCGGCAAGGGCGGCGTCGGCAAGTCGTCGCTCACGGTCAACCTCGCCGCCGCGCTCGACCGGATGGGTCAGCAGGTCGGCGTGATCGACGCGGACGTCTACGGGCATTCGATCCCGCACATGCTCGGCGTGCACCAGCGCCCGATCGTCGTCGACCGGATGATCGTCCCTCCCGTGCGCGGCCGGATCAAGCTGATCTCGATCGGGAACTTCCTCGACGACAACGCGCCGGTGATGTGGCGCGGCCCGATGCTGCACCGCGCGCTCGAGCAGTTTCTCTCCGACGTGCACTGGGGCGAGCTCGACACGGTCGTCGTCGACATGCCGCCGGGAACGGGCGACATGGCGATCTCGCTCGGCCAGCTGCTCCCTCGCGCCGAGGTGCTCGTCGTGACGACGCCGCAGCCGCTGGCGCAGGAGGTGGCCGCCCGTGCCGCCATGATGGCGCAGAAGACGGGCCAGAGACTCCTCGGCGTCGTCGAGAACATGGCCGGCGAGGCGTTCGGCCACGGCGGCGGTGCGAGGCTCGCGGGGGAGCTCGGAGTGCCGCTGCTCGGCACGGTCCCGCTCGACACCGCCCTGCGCGAGGCCGGAGACGCCGGCACGCCCGTGGTCGAGTCCGATCCGGACGCGGAGTCGTCGCGCGCGATCGTCGCGCTCGCCGAGGCTGTCGCGGCGACGCGGCAGGCAGCGATCCGCAAGCCGCTCACCGTTCTGTCCTAGAACGACGAGAGGCGCCCGTGGGCGCCCCTCGTGCCGTCTCTCCGTGTGGAGCCTTGGCTACTTCTTGCGGACCTTCGCGAGCGTCCACGTGCCGGAGACCTGGACGCAGGTCATCTCGACCTGGTCGCCGGCCTGGATGCGCGCGACCTTGCCGGCATCCGTGACCGCGCACGTCTGCGTGGCCGTGCCGTCCTTAGGCTTGACCGCGATCGACGTCGTGCCGACCGCCTCGACCGAGCCGCGGACGAGCAGGTGCACGCTCGGGCGGGTCTTCGACGGCGCCTTGCAGTTGATCCTCTTCGCGATCACGGCCGCGTTCGCGCCCGCTCCGGTGCCGAGGGCGCCGTCCGTCAGCCCGCCGGTCTTCGAGAACGCGCCCGAAAGGCTGCCGAACAGGATCCCGTCCCGGTGGCCGGCGCTGCCGCGCACCCAGCCGTCGAGCCTGCCGTCGGTGTTCACGGCCGAGAACGACGCGTTGGTGCGGTTGTCGGCGGCGCGGATCTTGAGCTTCCCGCTGATCCAGCCGAGCTTCTTGGTCGTGTTGTAGACACTCTTCACGTGCAGCTCGACCGGACCGCTGAGGTCGGCGGTCGTGCTCGCGGCGGTGCCCGTCCAGCGGCCGGTGGTGACCTCGAAAGTCTGGTCCTCGCATGTGTACGTGCGCGTCTGGACGTTCGCGGGTGTCGTCGCCGACAGCGTGGCGCTCACCGCGTTGACGTCGCCGGACTTGAGGTTCGCCACAGCGACGCCCGTCGCCACGAGGGCGCCGAGGGCTGCGGCGATCAGGAAGATCCGTTTCATGGTCGTTCTCGCTCCTTCGTCGTTGCCACAGTCCTAGACGCCGATCGTGTCGTTTCCCTCTCAGCACGCGGTAAGGAATCCGTGAGGATTTCGTGAACAAGCGGGCGCGTACACTCGACGCGTGCGCGGCGCCGCCTTCTTCGACCTCGACCGCACCCTGCTGCGGCGCTCGAGCGCGCTCGCGCTCGCAGGCTCCTTCCGCGACCACGGCGTGATCGGCCGCGGCCAGCTCGCCAAGGCAGCCGCCTGGCAACTCCTCTTCGCGGCGCGCGGAGCGGGCGCGGAAACAGTACGCAAGGCGGCCGAGGACGGCCTGATGGTGCTGAGGGGATTCGCCGTCGACGATCTGCGCCGGCTCGTCGCGGGCGCGATGGAGCCGGTGTTGAAGCCGCTCGTCTACCAGGAGCCGCTCCACCTCGTCGGGCGGCACCGCGAGCGCGGCGAGCCCGTCTACATCGTCTCGGCGACGCTGCAGGAGATCGTCGAGGAGCTCGCCGACGAGCTCGGCTTCGACGGCGCGATCGGCTCGACCTGCGAGATCGTGGACGGCGTCTACACGGGGCGCTCGCTGCGCGCCTGCCACGGCGCGGGCAAGGCGGCCGCGATCCGCGAGCTCGCCGCGGAGCAGGGCTTCGACCTCGCCGCCTCGACGGCGTACTCCGACAGCCACACCGACCTGCCCTTCCTGGAGGCCGTCGGCAACCCCGTTGCCGTCAATCCGGACCGGGAGCTCCGCCGGATCGCCGCCGAGCGAGGCTGGCCCGTGCTCTCGTTCACCGAGCACGCCCACCCACAGGTGCCGAGGCTACGCCCCGCGCTGCTCGGGATCCCGTTCGTGCTCGGAGCAGGAGCCGCGGTGTGGGCGGCCAGGCGGCGTGCGGCCTGACGAGCGGATCGCGGCGCTCGGCTTTTCCGCCGCGGACACCGCGACCCTGACGGCCCACTTCCTCGACGCGGAGGCACGCGGCAAGCTCGGCCACGGGCTCTCGCGCATCGACTGGCTCGAGACCCTCCCCGGCCTGAAGCCGGACGCGATGCCCGTGCGGCTCCACGCGGAGCCCGGCTACGAGCGTTGGGACGGCGCGGGCGCGCTCGGCTACCTCACGCTCGCGGCGATCGTCGAATCCCAGCTCGCGCACCCGCCGGCAAACGCGCGCGTCGTCGTCGCCTCGAACTGCTTCCCCACCGGCATGCTCGGCTGGTACGTGCGCCGGCTCGCCGAGGGAGGCCTCGCCGCCGCCCTGACCGCCACCTCGCCGGCCCGTCTCGCGCACCCGCACGGCGGCGAGCCCCTGGCGGGGACGAACCCGCTCGCGCTCGCGATCCCGAGCTCCGACGGGGCGCCGCTCGTCGCGGACGTGTCGATGGGCGCGGTCACGTACGGAGATGTTCTGCGCGGCGCGGCGGCGCCGGAGGAGCTCGTCCCCTTCGGCGGCGAGCAGGCCCACAAGGCGTTCGCCCTCGCGCTCGGCCTCGAGCTCCTCGTCGGCGCGCTGGCGGGCGATGGCTACGGCGCGGTGCTCGTCGTCGCGCGGCCCGAGGCCGACCCGGTGCCCGCGCTGCGGGCGCGCGCCGGCGGCCTACGTCTCCCCGGAGACGCGTAGCGGCGCGAGGTCGTCGTCCGTCTTCGCGTGCTCGGCGAAGAAGGGGTCGATCTCGATCGCGCGATCGAGGTGCGTCCGCGCCTCGTCGAGCCGCCCCAGGCGCGTGAGCATGCAGGCGCGGTGGTAGTGGAGCGCCGGGTGGTCGGGGCGCTCCGCGAGCCCGGCGTCGATCTCCGCGAGAGCGCCCTCGAGGTCACCCGCGTCGGCCTTCGGATAGGCGGCGAAAAAGTACTCCCACGCGGAGATCTCGTGCTGCCCCGGCTTGCCGCCGATCGCGAGCACGGTGGTGCCGGGCTCCTCCGCGCGGGCATGCCGCTTCACGTTCGGGTCGCGGAGGAAGACGGCCGAGCCCGCGGGCACCTCGTGCTCCTCGCCGTCGAGGACGAAGGTGGCGCGGCCGGCGACGACGACGTAGACCTCCTCGTGCCCGAGGCGCTCCTCGGTGTGTTCCTCGACCACGTCCTGTCCCGCCTCGGTCGCGGTGTAGGCGTTCAGGCCGAACGCCGTGATGCCGAAGTGCTTGCGCAGCGGCGTCCAGCGCAGCGTGCCCGGGCCCGGCAGCGACTCGACGCCCGTCAGGCTCGCGATCTCGAATCCACTCATGGTTCCCTCCTCAGCTCGGCCAGCACGACGGGGTCGATCTCGTCCTCGCCGTCGACGCGCTCCTCCAGGTTCGCGACGCCCGCCCAGTCCTCGAGCCGCTCGTAGCCGAGCGCGGCGAGGCGCTCGGCGATCTCGGCTCGCAGCTCGTCGTCTACGTTCAGCCAGCGGTCGCGCGGCGTCGAGCCGAAGAGCTGGTCGTGGAGCCCGGCGAGGCGGCGCAGCTCCTCGATCGGCGTCTCGTGGTCGTCCACGCGCAAGTCGACGAGCACGTCGGAGAGGCCCGCGTAGCCGCCGTCACGCTGGACGACGAGCAGCGCGGCGGACTGCTGCCCGCGACTGTCTCCGCCCGCCGCCTGAGCGGCCGCGAGCGCTTCGAGCAACCGCCCGGCGAGCGGCCCGTCGCCCGCCTCGAAGGTCTCCACGAGCGCGGCGACGGTATCGGCCGACACGAGGATGTTGCCCTGCGCCGCGTAACCGTCGCCTGCGCGTCCGCCCGCCCAGTCGTGGCAGGCGGAGCCGGTGTACGTGGCGCCCCGCCCTGCCGCGTCGACCAGGCCGAGCTGCCGCTCGTCGCGGCCGTCGTCCGCCTCGGTCAGCCGGCGCACGACCTCCTCGGCCGCGAGCCCCTGGCGCAGCAACGCCAGGCCGTCGGGCCCGTAGCGCGGGTTCGCGTAGGCCTGCGTCGCGACCGCGCCGGCCTCCGGCTCTGCCCACGGCACGACCGAGCCGACGGCGAGGAACTTCGACGCCACGGCGACGCCCCACTGCCCGCGGTCGAGGTCGCACGCGGCGAGCGAGAACGTCGCCACGAGCGGGGGCTTATAGCTCTGTGTCACAAGGTCACCCGTACGTCAGCTCGGTCAGGTCGAGTGCGAGCAGCTCCGCCGTCGGAACGAGCACGCTCGCGACCTCCGGCCGGGCGAGCGCCGCCTTGACCCCCTCCGGCGTGGCGGCGCGGACCACGACCGGGGTCCCGTTCGCGTGCGCGTCCCGGAGCACGGCCTCGTCGCCGACGCCGTCGAGGACGAGCGCGCCCTCGACGTCGAGCGCGCCCTCGAGCGCGAGCTCGGGCACGCGGCGGCCCGTGGCGCCGAACCAGCGCTCCCTCACAGCTCGACCGACCCGCCCGGCTCGGGCGCGAGCACCTCGACTCCGGGCGCGAGCTCGCGCAGCTGCTCCGGTGTGCCGGTCAGCAGCTCGAAGGTGCCGTAGTGGGAGGGGACGCACCGCTTCACGCCGAGCAGCTCGAGCGCCACCGCGGCCTCGCGGGGCCCCATCGTGAAGTGGTCGCCGATCGGGAGCACGGCGACGTCCGGCACGTAGATCCGCGCGATCAGCCCCATGTCGCCGAAGACGTTCGTGTCGCCGGCGAAGTAGATCCGCGGGCCCGCGCCGAAGTCGAAGACGAGCCCGCACGGCTCGCCGAGGTAGGTGCCGTCGTCCGCGCTCGAGGAGTGGTTGGCGGTCGTGAACGTGACCCGGATGCCTTCGACCTCGACGGTGCCGCCCTTGTTCGCCGCGTGCCCCATGTTCATCTCGACGCCCTGCCCCGCCAGCCACCCCCGCACCTCGACCTGCGCCACGACCGGGCAGCCGAACTTCTGCGCGAGCGCCACCGTGTCGCCGACGTGGTCCGAGTGTCCGTGGGTGAGGAAGATCGCGTCGACCCGTTCTGGCTCCAGCTCGCTCTCGGGGCACTTCGGGTTCCCGTGCAGGAAAGGATCGACGTAGATGCGCTTGCCGCCCCCGCCGTTGATGTCAGTCGTGTCGATGCGGAATGCCGCATGTCCTAACCAGGTGAGTGTCGTGGCCATACCGGCAATCTAGAGGACCGTCCGGGCCGGCGGCGAACATCGGCGCATGACCACGCGCCGCGCCTCCGTCTCGCTCGTCCTCGGCGCCGCGCTCGCAGACGCCGCCGGCCTCCACTCATTGGCCTACTACGCGCTCGTCGCCGCGGTCCCGGTCGTCGCGATCGCGGCCCTGAGCGGCCTCGGCGACGTGCTCGACGGCTCGGCCGCGGAGCCGCACGACCGCGGCATTGCAGTGCTCTCCGCGCTCGCGCTCCCATTCGTGCTCCTCGGCACCGCCGTACGCGCGCCGCTCCTGGCGGAGGGGCCGCCGCCCGCGATCGGGGTCACGGCCGTGGTTGCCGCGCTGGCGATCTTCGCGGTGCAGGCGCTCGTCGCGGCGACCGCCGCCGTGCCGGCGTTCCGCGCGGTCCTGCGCGCGAAGTAGTCAGAACGGCAGGCTCGCCGCCGCGTCCCGGGCCAGCTCGATCAGCGGCTGAACGAAGAAGAACGAGCCGACGGTGACCGCGACCGAGAGCAGCACGGCGGCCTGCAGCGGCAGGTCGAGTGGAGGCGCGCCGCCGGCGAGGGCGGGCCGCGCCCCGGGCTCGGCGGCAGGGCGCAGGTAGAGCGCGCGGATCACGCCGAGGTAGTAGTAGAGCGAGACCGCCGTCGCGATCGCGCCCGCGACGATCAGCCACCACCAGCCCGCCTCGTACGCGGCCGCGAAGACGTAGAACTTGCCCAGAAGCCCGCCGGTGAGCGGCATCCCCATGAAGCCGAGCATGAAGACCCACATCGCCGCGCCGAGGAACGGCCGCTCCCACCCCATCCCGCCGAGGTTGTCGAGCGTCACGGGCACGCCGAGCTCGCGCTCGCGCGCCGCCACGACCGCGAACGCGCCGATCGACATCGCGCCGTACGGGATCAGGTAGTAGAGAAGCGCCCGCCCGCCGAGCTCGTTGTTCGCGGCGACGGCGATCAGCATGAAGCCCGCGTGCGACACCGACGAGTACGCGAGCAGCCGCTTCAGGTTCCGCTGCGCGAGCGCCGCGAGGTTGCCGATCGCGAGCGAGGCGATCGCGATCACGGCGATCGCGACCGTCCAGAGGTGCTCCTGCTCGGGGAAGGCGACCACGAGCAGGCGCAGCGCGACCACGAGCGCCGCCACCTTCGTCGCCGCGGACATGAACGCCGTCACGGATGTCGGCGCGCCCTCGTAGACGTCGGGCGTCCACATGTGGAAGGGCGCCGCGGAGGCCTTGAACGCGAGGCCCGCGATCAGCATCGCGAGCCCGGCGAGGAGGAGGACGTCGTCGCCCGCGTTTGCCGCCGCGATCTGCGAGAAGCCGATCTCGCCGGTCGAGCCGTAGACGAGCGCGGCCCCGAAGAGGAGGACGGCCGAGCCGAAGCTGCCGACGATCAGGTATTTGAGGCCCGACTCGAGCGACTCCTCGCGATGCGTGTCGAGCGCGCAGAGGACGTAGAGCGCGAGCGAGAACCATTCCAGGCCGAGGAAGAGCGTCATCAGGTTCGACGACGTGACGAAGAACGCCATGCCTGCGCCCGCCGCGGCGAGCAGCGCGTAGTACTCGCCCGCGTGGTCGCGCCGCTTCTCTCCCCACGCGAGGAGCACTGTCAGCGCGCCCGCACCCGCCACGATGATCGCGGCGAGCGCCCCGAGCCGGTCACGCGTGAACGACTCGGCGATCAGGGTTCGCCCCTCGGCGCTGCGGTCGAAGACGAGGGCGGCGAAGACACCGGCGGTGACGAAGCCCGCGAAGGCGGCGAAGGCGGTGAAGCCGCGCCGCAGCCACCACGGCACGAGCACGCTGCCGAGCAGCGCGACGCCGGAGGCGCCGAGCAGCGCCAGCGTCGGGGCGAGCGCGAGCCAGTCGATCTTGGGGGTCGGGATCATCGGGACAGCAGCTCCGTCCCGGGCTCGCTCTCGAGTTCCACGAACGACCGCTCGGAGATCGCGGCCGGCCAGGCAGAGAGGACGAGCAGCGCCGCGAGCAGCGGCACGACGACGGACAGGTCTGACCAGCGCAGGTCGGGCGCCGCCTCCGCCCCGCCGCCGGCCGGGGGCGTGTGGAGCACGGCCGAGATCAGTCGCAGCATGTACATCGCCGCGAGCACGATCGCGCCCACGCCGACTGCCGCCCAGCCCCAGCCCTGTACGTAGGCGCCCGCCAGGATCAGGAACTCGCCCGCGAAGACGACCGAGCCGGGGACGGCGAGCGCGATCACACCGGTCGCCATCAGCATCGTCGCGAGGGCCGGCCGGCCGCGCGCCATCCCGCGGATCCGGTCGAACGCGCTCGTGCCCGTTCGCGCCTCGAGCATCCCCGCGAGCAGGAACAGGCAGGCGGAGACGAGCCCGTGCGCGACCGAGTGGACGATCGCGCCGGTGACGCCGAGCTCGCTGAGCGAGAACAGCCCGAGCACGATCAGGCCCATCTGGCCCATCGAGGAGTAGGCGACGACCGCGCGCATGTCCGGGGCGCGGAAGGCGAGCAGCGAGCCGTAGACGAGTCCGATCGCGGCGAGCGAGAGGATCAGCGTCTGATACTGCTGCACGGGCTCCGGGAACTTGTCGATCGCGATCCGGAGCAGGCCGTAGACGGCGGCCTTCGAGACGACGCCGGAGAGGATCGCTGCGACCTCGGGCGGCGACTCGCGGTAGGCGTCGACGAGCCAGCCGTGGAAGGGGAAGAGCGGCGCCTTGACGGCGAACGCGGCGAGGAACCCGAGGAAGACCCACTCGTTCGCGGACGTGCCGGAGTCGACGAGCGAGAACGTGCCCTGC
>Ga0299913_10000804_pt1 | contig 21248 bp, 21 predicted proteins | sample RVTome_9_FD_201360 | JGI IMG/M metagenome (GOLD analysis project Ga0299913, IMG submission 201360) | Soil microbial communities from uranium-contaminated site in the Upper Colorado River Basin, Wyoming, United States - RVT155D38 (version 2) ... | reverse complement strand
CTACACCGCGGCCGCTGTCGCGTCGTTCGCGTTCGGCGGCCGGCACGCGGTCCTCGACACGAACGTACGGCGGGTGCTGGCCCGCGTTGTCTCCGGCCGGGCCCTTCCGGCGTCGGCGCTCACAGCCGGCGAACGACAGGTCGCCGAGACCCTGCTACCCGATGCCGCTCCGGTGGCAGCCACCTGGGCGGTGGCCGTGATGGAGCTCGGTGCACTCATCTGCACGGCACGGGCACCTCGATGCGACGCGTGCCCGATCGCGGCTGAGTGCGCCTGGCGCAACGGTGGGCGGCCCGACCCGGACGGACCGCCGAGGCGCGGGCAGCGCTACGCGGGAACGGACCGGCAGGTACGCGGTCGGCTCCTCGCGCTCCTGCGCGAGGCCGACGGCCCGGTGACTGCTGACGACCTCGTGACCGTTTGGGACGACAGTCGGCAGCGCGACCGCGCGCTCGACTCGTTGGTTGCGGACGGTCTGGTGGAACCGATCAGCGACGTCAGCTTCCGGCTGCCCGGCTGATCACCGCTACAGGAAGGCTGCCGGGTCGAAGTCGTCGATGGAGATGACGCGCACGCGCGGCAGCATGACGTTGAAGGCTGCGACGTCTGCTTCGAGGTCGAAGAACTGCAGACCGTCCACCGAGAGGTCGGAGAACTGCAGGTTCATGAACTCGCGAAAGCCCACGATCCCGACCCGGCGACCGTCCTTGCACAGCCGGGTGATCTGCGGCGCGAAGTCGCCGTCGTGGCTCGCCAGCAGGACGTCGCCGGTCCGGGACGCCAGGGCGTCCAAGGTCCGCTGGATGCCGATGTCCACGACCTTCTGCCCGGTTGGGCCGGAGAGCGGGATCGGTCGGTACTGCATGGCCATCAGCGCCTGGACGAACGTCATCGGGAGGTGACCGGCGCTGGCGTTGAGGAAGAACAGACCTTTCGCCGGCTGGTCCCACACCTGCCCGGCGAACTCGAGCACACGGTCCCAGCGCGGACGCTCGTCCGGGTTCGGGCGCCTGGACAGGACGTTCCCACCCAGGGTGGCGTCGATGTTCTCGCCGTCGACCAACAGGTAGGTCAGCCGTTGTGCCGGCGAGCCGTCTTCTGCCACCGGTCCAACCTAGGGTGTGGCGGCACCGATGACGTGCCGCGAACGCGAAAGGGCCCGGCCGGGACGTCCCGGCCGGGCCTCTGCTCGTCGTACGCCCCTGCTACTCCTGCTGTCCGGCGACCTCGACCGGCGGGGTGTCCGGCAGGGCGGCCTTGTCCTCGCCGACGAAGGTGAACGCGGCCTCGTCGCCTTCGCCCGAAACGTCGACCAGCACGATCTGACCGGGCCTGATCTCGCCGAAGAGGATCTTCTCGGAGAGCGCGTCCTCGATCTCGCGCTGGATCGTCCGCCGCAAGGGTCGCGCACCGAGGACGGGGTCGTAGCCCTTCGTGGCGAGCAGCTCCTTGGCCGCGGTCGTGAGCTCAAGGGCCATGTCCTTGTCGTGCAGCCGCTCGTCGAGCTTGGCCAGCATCAGGTCGACGATGTTGACGATCTCCTCCGGCGAGAGCTGGTGGAAGACGACGATGTCGTCGATGCGGTTGAGGAACTCGGGCCGGAAGTGCTGCTTGAGCTCGTCCTGCACCTTGTTCTTCATGCGCTCGTAGCCGGTGTGGCTGTCGCCCGCGGCGGAGAAGCCGAGGTTGAAGCCCTTGGAGATGTCGCGGGTGCCGAGGTTGGTCGTCATGATGATGACGGTGTTCTTGAAGTCGACGACCCGGCCCTGGGAGTCGGTCAGCCGACCGTCTTCCAGGATCTGCAGCAGCGAGTTGAAGATGTCGGGGTGCGCCTTCTCGACCTCGTCGAAGAGGACGACCGAGAACGGCTTGCGCCGCACCTTCTCGGTGAGCTGCCCGCCCTCTTCGTAGCCCACATAGCCGGGAGGCGAGCCGAACAGCCGCGACACGGTGTGCTTCTCGGAGAACTCCGACATGTCGAGCTGGATGAGCGAGTCCTCGTCACCGAACAGGAACTCGGCGAGGGTCTTGGACAGCTCGGTCTTCCCGACGCCTGACGGGCCGGCGAAGATGAACGAGCCACCCGGACGCTTGGGGTCCTTCAGGCCGGCCCGGGTGCGCCGGATGGCCTGCGAGAGCGCCTTGATCGCCTGCTGCTGGCCGATGACGCGCTTGTGCAGCTCGTCCTCCATGCGCAGCAGCCGCTGGGACTCCTCCTCGGTCAGCTTGAACACCGGGATGCCGGTGGCGGTGGCGAGGACCTCGGCGATCAGCTCCTCGTCGACCTCGGCCACGACGTCCATGTCGCCGGCCTTCCACTCGCGCTCCCGCTGGGCCTTCTCGCCGAGCAGGGTCTTCTCGCGGTCGCGCAACGAGGCAGCCTTCTCGAAGTCCTGCGCGTCGATCGCCGACTCCTTGTCGCGGCGGACGTTGGCGATGCGCTCGTCGAACTCGCGCAGGTCGGGCGGCGCGGTCATCCGGGGTATGCGCATCCGCGAGCCGGCCTCGTCGATGAGGTCGATCGCCTTGTCGGGCAGGAACCGGTCGGAGATGTAGCGGTCGGCCAGGGTTGCCGCGGCGACCAGCGCGCTGTCGGTGATGGACACCCGGTGGTGCGCTTCGTAGCGGTCGCGCAGGCCCTTGAGGATCTCGATCGTGTGGGCGAGCGTGGGCTCGGCCACCTGGATCGGCTGGAAGCGGCGCTCCAGGGCGGCGTCCTTCTCGAGGTGCTTGCGGTATTCGTCGAGGGTGGTCGCGCCGATGGTCTGCAGCTCACCGCGGGCGAGCATCGGCTTGAGGATCGAGGCGGCGTCGATCGCGCCCTCGGCGGCGCCCGCGCCGACGAGCGTGTGCAGCTCGTCGATGAACAGGATGATGTCGCCGCGGGTGCGGATCTCCTTGAGGACCTTCTTCAGCCGCTCCTCGAAGTCACCGCGGTAGCGGCTGCCGGCGACCAGGGCGCCGAGGTCGAGGGTGTAGAGCTGCTTGTCCTTGAGCGTCTCGGGCACCTCGCCCTTGATGATCGCCTGGGCCAGACCCTCCACGACGGCGGTCTTGCCGACGCCGGGCTCGCCGATCAGCACCGGGTTGTTCTTGGTGCGGCGGGACAGCACCTGCATGACCCGCTCGATCTCCTTCTCGCGCCCGATGACGGGGTCGAGCTTGCCCTCGCGGGCCGCCTGGGTGAGGTTGCGGCCGAACTGGTCGAGCACGAGCGACGTCGAGGGGGCGCCCTCGGCGGGGCCGCCGGCGGTGGCGGTCTCCTTGCCCTGGTAGCCGGAGAGCAGCTGGATGACCTGCTGGCGGACCCGGTTGAGGTCGGCGCCGAGCTTGACCAGCACCTGGGCGGCGACGCCCTCGCCCTCACGGATCAGGCCGAGGAGGATGTGCTCGGTGCCGATGTAGTTGTGGCCCAGCTGAAGCGCCTCGCGCAGGCTGAGCTCGAGGACCTTCTTGGCCCGCGGGGTGAAGGGGATGTGCCCGGACGGCGCCTGCTGGCCCTGCCCGATGATCTCCTCCACCTGGGAGCGCACGGCCTCCAGCGAGATGCCGAGCGACTCCAACGCCTTGGCGGCGACGCCCTCACCCTCGTGGATCAGCCCGAGCAGGATGTGCTCGGTGCCGATGTAGTTGTGGTTGAGCATCCGGGCCTCTTCTTGGGCCAGGACGACAACCCGCCGCGCGCGGTCTGTGAATCTCTCGAACATCTATGTCGCTCCTTGGGAGAGAGCGGTCAGCCGGTCGGTGGACGCCCCACCTACCGTCCTCCGCATGCTAGTCCCGCACACGGACTCTCTAGTCTCGAACACGTCTCGATCGTCAGGTTCTGCATCGGGTGCAACTTCCGCCGACTTCACCCTGTTCCGGTACCCCTACGCCGGGAGCGAACGCGCCGCCCGGGAAGCGTTGCGTAATCTTCACCGATGACCGAGATCGTCGCCGTCGTCGCCGCCGGGCCCGGACTCGGGCTCTCCGTCGCCAGGCGGTTCGCTCGCGAAGGCGCCGACATCGCGCTGGTCGCACGTTCGGCCGAGCGGCTGGCCCCCCTGGTCGGCGAGCTGGAGACACTCGGGGTGCGGGTCCACGCGGCCTCAGCCGATGTCGCCGACGAGCGGTCGCTGCGGGCGGGACTCGAGGACGTGCGCCGGGCGCTGGGCGACCCGAGCGTCCTGGTCTACAACGGCTCGGAGTACGTGGAAGGCAAGCCGACGAGCGTCGGCTACGACGCATTCGTCCACTGCCTGCTCGTCGGCGTCGCCGGGGCGCTGGTCGCCGTCCAGGAGGTGGCGCCGGCCATGCGCGCGGCCGGGCGGGGGACTGTGCTGCTGACCGGCAGCGAAGCGGCGATCAAGCCATCGGTCGGCGCGGCCGCGCTCGGCGTCGCCAAGGCGGGCCTGCGCAACCTGGCCTATTCCACGGCGGCGGAACTCGGGTCGGACGGGGTGCACGTGACCACCGTGACAATCCGGGGAATGCTCAAACGGGGCACCGCTTTCGACCCCGATCGCATTGCCGAGCACTATTGGCGGCTGCACGGCCAGGGCCGCGCCGAATGGGAACCGGAGTTCGTCCTCAGCAGGTAAAGGCTCGCCCCAGCGCTTGTGTCCGAAGTGGCACGCAGAGGTACCCGCACACCACTTCGGACACAACGGAAGTGAGAAGAGGAGAGCTCAGCCGCGGGATTTCTCGTAGGCCGCCACGACGTCAGCGGGAATGCGACCGCGCTCGTTGACCTTCTGGCCGTTCTCGCGGGCCCAGGCCCGAATTTCGGCCGTCTTGGTGTTCCTGCCCCGGCTCCGGCCGCGCCCCCTGCCGCTCGCCGAGCGGCCACTGCCGCGGCGTGCCGCGCCGACGTACGGCGCCATGGCGTCGTTCAGCTTGGCGACGTTCGCGTCGTTCAGGTCGATCTCGTAGGCGTCGCCATCGAGCGAGAACTGCACGGTCTTGGTCGCCGGGCCGCCGTCGATGTCATCGACGAGAACGACCGTGACTTGCTGCGCCATCTGCATTTCCTTCGCGTTGCGGGGAGCAATGAGTGCGTCAGGCTATTGCAGCATGGCGAGGAAATGCAATTCGCCCCGAATTTGCGTCAGGAATCGTCGGGGGACTGCTCGCGCTCGGCGCGATTCCGCCCGTCGGTGTGGCGAATTGCCGTGCGGGCTATCGCGATGAATGCGATGGCCACCACCAAGGGGGGCAGGAGCGCCGCGAGGGCATCCATCAGCGGACCTCCATCAGTCCTGTTCGGGCTTGAGCAGCGGGAAGGCGATGGTCTCCCTGATGTTGGTCCCGGTCAGGAGCATGATCAGCCGGTCCACACCCAGGCCCATGCCGCCCATCGGCGGCGCGCCGTGCTCCAGGGCCCGCAGGAAGTCCTCGTCGAGCTGCATTGCCTCGGGGTCGCCGTCGGCAGCCTTGAGAGACTGCTCGGTGAGCCGCCTGCGCTGCTCCACCGGGTCGACCAGCTCGGAGTAGGCCACGCCCAGCTCGACACCCCCGATGATCAGGTCCCAGGCCTCCACCAGGCCTGGCGTTGTGCGGTGGTCGCGCGCCAGTGGGCGCACATCGGTCGGGTAGTCCGTGATGAACGTGGGCTCGAGCAGGGTGTGCTCCACGAGCTTCTCGTAGATCTCGAGCACGATCTCGCCGGCCTCCCAGTCGGGCTGCAGCGCAACGTCGTGCCGGTCGGCGATCTTGCGCAGGACCTCGGGGGCGGTCTCGGCGGTGATCTCCTCACCCACGGCCTGCGAGACGGCCTGATGGATGGGCACCCGGTGCCACGCGGCCTCCAGGTCGATCGACCCGCCGTGCCCGTCAGGGACCACCGTGGACCCGAGCGTCCGGGCCGCGTCGATCACGAGCTCACGGGTCAGCTCGGCCATCGAGTCGTAGTCGCCGTACGCCTGATAGGCCTCGAGCTCGGTGAACTCCGGGCTGTGGGTCGAGTCCACCCCCTCGTTGCGGAACACCCGGCCGATCTCGTAGACCCGCTCGATCCCGCCCACGACGAGGCGCTTCAGGTGCAGTTCGGTGGCGATGCGCAGGAAGAGGGGCATGTCGAACGCGTTGAGGTGGGTCGTGAAGGGCCGGGCCGCCGCACCGCCGTGCAGCGACTGCAGGAGCGGGGTCTCCACCTCGAGATATCCGCACCGGTCGAGCGTGTCGCGCAGGGAGCGCAGGACAGTCGCCCGCGCCTGCACCATGGCCCGGGAGTCGGCGTTCACGACCAGGTCCACATAACGGAGCCTGACCCGCGCCTCCGGGTCGGTCAGCCCCTTGTGCTTCTCCGGCAGGGGGCGCAACGCCTTCGCGGTGATCGCCCAGCGGTCGACGAGCACGGACAGCTCCCCGCGCTTGGACGTGACGATCTCCCCCTCGACCCCGACGTGGTCGCCGAGGTCGACGTCGGACTTCCAAGCGGCGAGGTTGTCCTCCCCCAGCTCGTCCTGGGACAGCATCACCTGCAGGTCGCCGGTGCCGTCACGCAGTGTGGCGAAGCAGAGCTTGCCGCCGACCCTCGACAGCATGACCCGCCCGACGACGCCGACCTTCTCGCCGGTGCGGACATCCGGGTCCAGCTCGGGGTACGCCGCGCGCAGCTCCGCGATCGTGGTCGTCCGGGGGAAGCCGAGCGGATAGGGATCGACGCCCTTGGCCCGCAGCCGGTCGAGCTTCTCCCGGCGTACGCGCATCTGCTCCGGCAGGTCGTCCGGTGAAGCGCCACCATGCTGCTCACTCACGCGGGCAAGGTTACCGGCGCTCCTCGCGCCATCCCCCACCCGACTTCCATGATCGTGAGTGGGATCAGACGCGTTGCTGTACCGATCCCACTCATGATCATGGAAAGGGGTCAGGTGGGGCGGTTGCGCTCGTAGACCAGCCGCAGGCCGACCAGGGTCAACCAGGGCTCGTGCACGTCAATGGTCGTCGACTCGGCGAGCACAACCGGTGCCAGGCCACCGGTCGCCACGACCGTCACGGTTTGCGGGTCGTCGGCGAGCTCGGCGGCCATCCGGGTGACCACGCCGTCGACCTGGCTCGCGAAGCCGTAGAGAATCCCCGACTGGAGCGCCTCGACCGTGTTGCGCCCGATCACCGAGCGCGGTCGGGCCAGCTCCACCCGCCGGAGCTGCGCGCCGCGGGCACCGAGCGCTTCCACGGAGACGTCGATGCCGGGCGCGATCGCCCCGCCGAGGTACTCCCCCTTCGCCGAGACGGCGTCGAACGTCGTCGCGGTGCCGAAGTCGACCACCACGCAGGGACCGCCGAAGAGCTCGACGGCCGCGAGCGCGTTGACGACCCGGTCGGTGCCGACCTCCTTGGGGTTGTCGGTGAGCACGGGCACTCCAGTCCGCACGCCCGGCTCGACCACGACCGCGGGCACGTCGCCGTAGTAGCGCCGGCACATGTCGCGCATCTCCTGGAGCACCGACGGCACGGTCGAGCAGATCGCGATGCCGTCGACATCAGCTCCTCCCGGCGCGGGGTGCTGGTCGAGCAGCCCGCGCAGGACCACGGCGATCTCGTCCGCGGTCCGCGACGCCTCGGTCCCGATCCGCCAGTGCTCGACCAGGTCCTCGCCCTCGAACAGCCCCAGCACCGTGTGCGTGTTGCCGACATCGATGGCGAGCAGCATCACGAACCTGCCCGGTCTTCGGTGACAAGCTCGACAATGACATTGTCGATCAGGCGAGTGCTGCCCACGCGGGCTGCCACCGCGAGCAGCGCCTCACCCGCAAAGTCGTCCGGGACGTCGTACAGGGCGAGCGGGTCGACGAGCACGAGGTAGTCCACGGTCACGCCCCGCTGGGCAGCCACGACATCCGCAGCTGCCCGTCGGACGGCCGACGCGCCATCCGGCGCGGCGTCGACTCCGGCGCGGAGCGCGCGGGAGAGTGCGACGGCCACGTCGCGGTCGGTGTCTGAGAGGTAGCCGTTGCGGCTCGACAACGCGAGCCCGGACGGCTCACGCACCGTAGGCACGGCGACGACCTCGCACGGGAAGTCGAGGTCGGCCACCATCTGGCGGATGAGCAGGAGCTGCTGGGCGTCCTTCTGGCCGAAGTAGGCGACGTCGGGCCGGGTGATGTGGAGGAGCTTGGCGACGACTGTGAGCACGCCGTCGAAGTGACCGGGCCGTGACGCTCCCTCGAGCACGTCGCCGAGCGGGCCGGCGGCGACGCGCACCTGCGGCGCCGCTCCACCGGGGTAGACCTCCTCCACCGATGGGGCGAAGACGACATCGACGTGCTCCTGCGTGCACAACGCGAGGTCGGACTCGAGCGTCTTGGGGTATCGCGACAGGTCCTCGTTCGGACCGAACTGCAGCGGGTTGAGGAAGACGGTCACCACGATGAGGTCGCACCGGCCTCGCGCCACCCTGATGAGCTCACGATGCCCGTCGTGCAGCGCGCCCATCGTCATCACCACGCCGACGGCCCCAGGCCGTTCGGCGACGGCTGCGTCCAGGTCCTTTCGGGTGTGCACGAGCCGGGTCGTGCGCGCGGCGCTCACGGCCGGCTCTCCTCGGCGAGCACGTCCAGCAGGGTCTCGGCGGTCTCGGGCCTGAGCAGGCCGGCCCCGAGGGCCCGGTCGGCCGTGAGGCGCGCCATCGCGACGTAGGCGGCCAGCGCCTGCGGCGATACCCGGCGCAGCTCGGCGATGTGCGCGGCGACGGTGCCGGCGTCCCCCCTGGCCACCGGCCCGGTCAGCGCAGCGTCGCCGGACCGCAGGACGTTGTCGAGCGCGGCAGCGAGCAGCGGCCCGAGCAGCCGGGCGGGGTCCTGGACACCGCACTGACGCAGCAGGTCGAGCGACTCCGCGACCAGCGTCGTGAGGTGATTGGCGCCGTTCGCCAGGGCCGCGTGGTAGAGCGCGCGGCGATCCTCCTCCACCCACTGCGGCTCACCGCCCATCTCGACGACAAGCGCCTCCGCGATCGGGTGCAACGGCTCCGGAGCGGTCACGCCGAACGAGCAGCCGACGAGTCGGGCGATGTCCTCCCGTCGCCCGGTGAAGGTCATGGCCGGGTGCAACGCGAGCGGCAACGCCCCGACGCGGGTCGCCGGGTCGAGCACCCGCACGCCGTACCGCCCGCTCGTGTGCACCAGCAGCTGCCCCGGCGGGACCGCGTCGGCCGCGACCAGGCCCTCCACGAGCCCTGGCAGCACGTCGTCGGGGACGGTCACGAGCAGCAGCTCGGACGTCTGGGCCACCGCGGTCGGCGACATCACCTCGGCCTCGGGCAGCAGCGCGGCGGCCCGGGCGCGTGAGGAGTCCGACACCGCGGACACGGCAACGACCCGGTGCCCGACGATCTCGAGCGCCGCAGCGAGCACGGCGCCGACTCGCCCGGTGCCGACGACGCCGACGGCAAGGCGCGCGGGTCTCGCTGGGATGGGCTCGCTGCTCACGGTGACGTTCCAGTCCTCGAGGTGGGGTACCGGACGAACCCGATCAGGGTACGGCGTGGCCATGGGCGGGCCGGAAGGCGCGGTGTCTGCGGCCAACGTGTCGACGACGCCGGTGCAGACTCCTCTGTGTGGGAGCCGACGAAGCGGGGCCGGTGCCGTGGCGGGAGGCGACCGAGCGGGCGCTCTACGGCGACGGCGGCTTCTACCGGCGTACGGCGGGTCCGGGGGCGCACTTCCGCACGTCGGTCCACGCCTCGCCGTTGTTCGCGGAGGCGCTGCTCCGGCTGGCCCGTGCCACCGGGCTGCGAACGGTGGTGGATGTCGGCTCGGGAGGGGGCGAGCTGCTCGCGCAGCTGCATGAGTGGGACCCGGGGCTTCGCCTGGTCGGGGTCGACGTCGCGGACCGGCCAGACGCCTTGCCCGCCGGCGTCGACTGGTCGTCGGCCGTACCGGAGGTCGACCGTGCGCTGCTGATCGCCAACGAGTGGCTCGACAACGTGCCCGTCGACGTCGCGGTGCGCACTGCCGACGGGGACCGCTTGATGCTGGTCGACCCGGCAACCGGGGCGGAGAGCGTCGGCGGGCCACTCTCGGCCCGTGACGGCGCGTGGCTGGACCGGTGGTGGCCGCTCGGGGCGGACGGGGACCGGGCGGAGATCGGCTGGCCCCGCGACGCCGCGTGGGCCAGGGCCCTCGACCGGCTCGGCTCGGGTATCGCCGTGGCCGTCGACTATTCGCACGAGGCAGGCAACCGGCCGTCCCTGGGAACCCTGGCCGGCTACCGCGACGGGCGCCAGGTCACCCCGGTACCGGACGGGTCATGCGACGTCACCGCGCACGTGGCGCTGGACGCGTGCGCCGAGGCGGGCCGGCACGCAGGTGCGACCGAGACGGTGCTCACCACCCAACGGGAGGCGCTGGGCGCGCTGGGAGTGGTGGCCGAGCAGCCACACTCGGAGCTGGCCTCGACTGACCCGGGCGCCTACGTTGCGGCCATCGTCCGGGTCGGCCAGCTCGCCGAGCTACGCGAGCGGGGCGGGCTGGGCGACTTCGGCTGGCTGGTCCAGGCGTTCGAGACGCCGCTACCCGCCGCGCTTGTCGGCGAGCAAGGGCAGCTGTAGCCGCATCCACGGGCTGTAGCGCTCGGGATCGTCAGCGACGGCGGCCGCCAATGTCGACCAGGGCACCCATTCGAACGAGTCCACCTCGGCCGGGTCGGGCACCGGGTCGCCGGCCAGGGTCGCGGTGAAGACCGGGCAGACCTCGTTCTCCGTGACTCCGTTGTCCATCCGCGCCGTGTAGCGGAAGTCAGGCAGCGCGAGGCTCAGTTCCCTCAGATCGACACCGAGCTCGTCGGCGGCGCGTCGTCGTACGGCCTCATCGACTGCCTCGCCGGGAGCCGGGTGACCGCAGAAGCTGTTGGTCCAGACCAGCGGCCAGGTGCGCTTGGCGGCCGCCCGCCGGGTGAGCAGCACACGTTGGCCGTCCAGGTGGAACAGCCAGCAGGAGAAGGCCAGGTGCAGCGGGGTCGACTCGGTGTGCACGCTAGCTTTCGGCGCTGTCCCGCACGGCTGCCCGTTCTCGTCCAGGAGTACGACGAGCTCCTCGCCGAAGTCGTTGGTCGACATCAGGCTCTCACCGACGCCGAGCCCGTAGCGATCAGCGGCGGGGCTTGAAGACGCCGCCGCCGATGTCCTGGTTGAAGACGGCAACCTTCTTGGCCGGATCCTCGTAGATCACGAAGCATGTCTGCCACTCCTGGTACAGCGTGATCGCACGGTAGCGCCCCGCCTTCACCAGCGGTCCCCAGTTCGCGAGTCCTGGATCCTGGTAGACGGAACTGCCCCGTCCGGGCGTGTACTCGATGTTCCCGTGCACCGGCTGGCAGGCAAGGACGAAGTCATGAGCACTCGGGACGACCACGAGTGGGTCAGCCTTCGTCGTGAAGAACGTGAAATGGCCGTAGAGCCCGTTTTTCTGCTTCGTGTCCTGTCGGTGCTCGGCGAGGTCAGCCAGACGGTTGCCCGTCTGCCCTTGGAGGACGAAGGCCTCGGCCGATGCCGGGATCCGACCGGTGTTCTTTGTCTCCTGCCACACGGCGGCGAACTGGCGAGCCACGGAACGCGCCCGTGCCCGGACCGCTGGGCTGACCGGCTTGGTGAACCCGTCCGCCGTTGTGTCCGGAAGGATGAGCCGGGCAGGCTTCCCCTCCTGGGGCCCGAAGAAGCTGCTTTCGATGACACGGAACGGCGCCAGGGGACCACTGCGGCTGAACGTGAGGAGCTCGACTCCCTCCTTGCCATTGGAATAGCGCGTCCGCACCTGCGCGATGAACCGGGCCGGGTAGGAGAGCTGCCTGGGCACGAAGTACACAGCCTCCAGCAGCGGTCGGACGGCGCTCACTGTGAAGCAGTCGCACGCGACCGCGTTGATCTCCCACCTGCGCGCGGAACCGGCGCTCAGGTCGGCCAACAGCATGAGGTCCTCGTTGACCAACGCCTGCTCGTGGAGCGGCCAGTAGCGGCTGACGACCCGGTCCGCCATCTGCGGGGTGACGACCATCTTCCCCTCGGGCGGGCCCGGAGGCTCGAGCGGCGGCACCGTCTCCATGGGCAAGGGTTCGGGCAGCGTGCCTCCCGAGGGGCCGCCGACCTGCCCATCGGCCGGAGACCGCGCCAGGACCAGGAAGCCCTCACTCCCAGCCCTACCACCAGGACCACCACGGCGGCGACCGCGACGATCCAGCCCGGGAATCCTCGGCCGGCCGGCGTGACGACGGGAAGCACCGACCCCGGAGGTGCCGACCATGAACCGAGGCCCCCATGGGCGACGGAGGGAGGTGGTGTCCAGGGATCCTGCGGTGTCTGGTCCACCTGGCCTTATCGGTACAAACACGGAAGACCTGAACGCGGCAAACCGGCCCGAGCCGGTCAGCTCAGGCACCCACCTGGCCGTGGCCCTGAAGCGTCACGCCGTCACCGGCACCGACTCGTAGCCGCGCAGCACGAAGGTCGATCGGCGGACCGGTTCGGCCGCGAGCTCCAGCCCCGGGCAGCTGCGGAGCAGCGTCGGCAGCGAGATCTGCAGCTCCATCCGGGCCAGCGGCGCCCCGATGCAGTGGTGCAGCCCCGCGCCGAAGCCGATGTGCTGGTTCGGGTGCCGGCCGATGTCGAAGCGGTCCGGGTCCGCGAAAGCAGCCGGGTCGCGGTTCGCCGCACCGAGCAGCGCCGCAACCTTGCCTCCCGCCGGCACGGTGACGTCACCGAGCTCGACGTCGGTCTTGGCAGTCCGCTCGAACAGCTGCAGCGGAGAGTCGAACCGGATCATCTCTTCGATCGCCGATGGCACCAGCGACTCGTCCTCGCACAGGCGTTCCAACTGGTCGGGGTGCCCCAGCAGGGCGACCATGCCGTTCCCGAAGGCGTTCACCGACGCCTCGTGACCGGCGTTCAGCAACAGGATCGCCGAGGCCACGAGTTCGTCGGCGGACAGCCGCTCGCCGCCGTCCTCGACGGCGGCGAGATGACTCACCAGGTCCTCGCGCGGATCAGCACGTCGTACCCGGGCCAGGTCCCGCATGTAGTCGTAGAACTCCGCCGAGGCATGGATGGCCGCTGGCTCGACATCAGGCCCGCGGCCGTACTCGTACATCTTCACGATCGCAGCCGACCATGGCCGCAGGAGGTGGTGGTCGCTCTCCGGCACGCCCAGCAGCTCGGCGATGATCAGGACCGGGAGGGGCTCGGCGTAGTCGGCGATCAGGTCGAAGCTTCCGCCATCCAGCGCTTGCCGCAGCAGGTCGTCCGCGAGCTGCTGCACGCGTGGCCGCAACCGCTCGATGTGACCGCGTGCGAACGCCTTGGTGACCAGCGATCGCAGCCGGGTGTGGTCGGGCGGCTCGTTCTCCATCATCTGGTGGCGGTGAAGGCGGTTGAATGGCTCGAAGTGGTCGGCGGGCTGCTTGTCCTGCCAGAGCCGGCCCATCTTGCGGTCGCGCAGCACGGCGTTCGCCAGCTCGTAGGACAGGGTCAGCCACTGGGACGTCGGCTCGTGCCAGAGCAGGGGCGACTCGGCCCGGAGTCGGGCGAACGTCGGGTAGGGATCGCCGACGAACGTTGGGTCGGTCAGCTCCAGCGGGGCACTCACCCGGCAACCGTAGGGGGAACGGGCGGTTCGGGGAGGCTCATCCATCGTTCCGGTCGAGCGCTGCCGCGGGCCCGGCGGGCCAGCTCGACCTCGGCGTCGAGGAGCCGCCGTGCCTCAGCCGCGTCCCGATGCGCGGCGGTCGCCTGCACCGGTCCCGGTGTGGTGTCGAGATGCAGCGTCGCCAGTCCAAGCCGCCGCTGCAGCGCGCCCTGGGTCAGCCGGACACTCTGCACGCGCTCGTGCGGGACGATGTCCGTCTCGCGTCGCAACCGGCCCCGGCGGGTCACGAAGACCCGGTCGTCGGCGCCGGCTGCCTGGAACCGCCAGGCGAACGGGTCCACCCAGCGAGCCGCAGGCGGCACCCCGTGCATCTCCACGGACGAGACGTCGACGTCCGGCAGCACCCGGCGGAGCACAGCGAACGCCTCCTCCCTGGGGGCCACCGGGAGCAGGACCGACGTCTGACTCTGCCCCTCGCCGCCGTAGCCGGCGATGTTCACCTCGATTCGGCACCAGCCGCGGGACCGCCAGAGCAGCGGCTCGACGATGCGCAACGCCTGGACCCGGCCCGGCGGGACGGTCTGCGCACGGGTCTCCAGCAGGCCGTGCCGGAGGCGCAGACCGTCGGGCGAGTCGGCCACGGTGAAGTCGAAGTGGACGATGATCGGTTGGACGACCGCGGGGCCGAGAACAAGGGCGAGCGGCACGGCCGGACCGAGCAGCGCGATCTCCTGCAGGATGAGAGCCAGGACGATCAGGACGACGAGAGCCGCGCCGGTGAGGTTCACGCCGACCGTGAGCAGCTGTGAGCGGATCAGCCGACCCACCGGTACCGTGACGAGCACCTCCTCGGGCGCCTCGGGGGTGTCCGAGCTCAGGCCGGCCGCCCGGGCGAGCAACTCGGCCCGCAGCGCTTGGGCTGCGGGCTCGGCCAGGTACGCCAGTGGTGCCTCGGCGGACGAACCACCGGCGACCTCGAGGCGCAGCTCGGCCAACCCGAGCGCGCGGGCAACGAGGGGGCGTACGACGTCCACAGCCTGCAGCCGGTCCAGCCGCACCCGTCGGGAGCGGCGGAACAACACGCCGGTCTCGAGCCTGAGGTCCTCCCCGTCGATGCGGTAGTGCGTGAACCGCCAGGACAGGTACCCGTAGACCAGCGCCACCGGGATGCTCGCGGCGACGGCCACCGCCAGCCAGCCGATGTCGACGTCGCCGTACAGCTGTTGGGCGGCGATCGCGACCGCAGCGGCAAACACCTTCCAGCCGCGCAGGAGCGGCGTCAGCGGGTGCAGCCGGCGGAAACCCGCTGCGGGCCGGGGAGCCTCGGATGTCACCTACAAGCCCGCCGAGCTTGCCTCGCCACGCGCTGCGAGCCGGTCACGCAGCCGAGCAGCCTCGGCCGGCACCAGCCCGGGGATCTGTGCATCGGTGGCAGCCGCGGCAGTGTGCAGCTGGACTGTTGCCAGGCCGAACCGCCGGTCCAGCGGCCCGGCCGTGACGTCGACGAACTGCATCCGCCCGTACGGCACGACGACGAGCTGGCGGAACAGGATGCCGCGGGTCACCAGCAGGTCGTCGGCGCGCTCGGCGTACCCCCACGAACGCACGGCGCGGCCGACGACCAGCCATGCCCAGGCGATCAGCGCGCCTCCCAGCAGGAGCACCACAATCGAGAGCCACCACCCGACCAGGGCCGCCAGACCGGTGAGGACCAGCACCACCAGGCCGCCGTAGCCCGCGAGCAGGAGGCGGCGCAGCGTCGCCAGTCGCGGCGAGACGCGCACCCACGCTGCGGCTGGCGGCGCGAACGGCTCGCCCTGCGGATCCGGTCGGGGGGTGCTCATCGTGGGTCCGGACCAGATGGCCACCACTGCGGTGGGACGGCGTTGGGATCCGGAGGCGCGCCGGGATAGCCCGTCGGTGGGTAGGGCGTCCCCGGATACGGCATCGGGGAGGGCGGATACGGCCCGTACGCAGCCCAGGACCCCTGGGTCCAGTCCTGGCGACGACGTACCCGCAGGACACCGACGACGATGGCGAGGGCCGTCCCGGCCAGCCCCACTGCCCCGCCGGCGACGACCACGACACCCAGGATCGCGTAGGTGTCGTCGTCGGGACGTACGAGCAGCCCCGACGTGGTGTCCGCGCAGTCAATGGTGGCGAAGCCGTCCACGGGGGAGCTGAACCGGCCGACCACAGTCCAGGTCTTGTCGAACTCGGTCCGAACGGGACCGTCGATACCTCCGTCCCAGTCCTGGAGGACGAGCGGCCTGGCGGCATCACGTGCCAGGACGGAGCAGGCCAGTGTCGCCGGGGCAGGGGCCGGACCTGCGGCGGGGACGTAGACCCCGTAGGGGCGACCTTGGAAGAGCTCGATCGTCACCACCCCCGGCCCGGACTCGGGCGGCACGTCACCAGCCTCGAGGCTGCGGAGGTGGGTGACCACATACGTCAGGACCGACGCCGCCGCGAGCAGCGCGACGACGACGCCGACCCAGAGCCAGGCCAGGTGCGGGCCGCGCCGCGTAGGGACGGCCGGTGCCTGCGGGTAGGGATAGTTCACGGTTGCTGCCTCGGATGCGCATCGGGACGCGGACCGCCCATGCTGGCAGACTCGGGACGTGAGCACCGAGCGCATCGTCGGGATGGGTGCCGGGTCCGATCTGGTCGAGACTCCAGCCGACGGCGAGCGGATCGCCACCCAGGACATGGTGCTGAACATCGGCCCGCAGCATCCCTCCACCCACGGCGTGCTGCGGCTGCGGATCACCCTTGACGGCGAGCGCATCGTGGCAGCCGAGCCGATCGTCGGCTACATGCACCGCGGCGCCGAGAAGCTCTTCGAGGTCCGCGACTACCGGCAGATCATCGTGCTCGCCAATCGCCATGACTGGCTGTCCGCCTTCGCGAACGAGCTCGGTGTCGTACTCGCCGCGGAGCGGATGCTCGGCATGGAGGTGCCGGTGCGGGCGGTGTGGGCGCGGACCCTGCTGGCGGAGCTCAACCGCGTGCTCAACCACCTGATGTTCCTCGGGTCCTACCCCCTCGAGCTGGGTGCGATCACGCCGGTGTTCTACGCGTTCCGGGAGCGGGAGACGCTGCAGGCCGTCATGGAGGAGATCTCCGGCGGCCGCATGCACTACATGTTCAACCGGGTGGGCGGCCTCAAGGAAGAGCTGCCGGCCGGCTGGCTCGGCCGCGCCCGACGCGCGGTCCACGACGTACGGACTCGCCTGCCCGACATCGACCGGCTGATCATGGGCAACGAGATCTTCCACGCGCGCACTCGCGGCGTCGGCGTCATCTCGGCGCCGATGGTCCATGCGTACGGCGTGAGCGGCCCGGTCGCGCGGGCGTCCGGTGTGGACTTCGACCTCCGGCGCGACGAGCCCTATCTCGCGTACGGGGAGCTGGACGTTCCGGTCGTCACCCGGACCGACGGCGACTGCCTCGCGCGGTTCGAGTGCCTGCTCGAGCAGGCGCACGTCTCGCTCGACCTGGCCGACGCGTGCATCGACCGGCTGGGCTCACTGCCGCAGGGGCCGATCAACACCCGCCTGCCGAAGGTGCTCAAGGTGCCGGAGGGTGCGGTCTACGCCTGGACCGAGAACCCGTTGGGCATCAACGGCTACTACCTGGTGTCCAAGGGTGAGAAGACTCCGTGGCGGCTGAAGCTGCGGTCGGCCTCGTTCAACAACATCCAGGTGCTGAGCGAGATGCTTCCCGGCGCGCTCGTCGCCGACATGGTGGCGATTCTGGGCTCGATGTTCTTCGTCGTCGGCGACATCGACAAGTAGCGCCAGCCCAAGATCATTCGCTGCGAACTGCTGCAACACGCCGGGCGAGTCGCGGCGGAACGCAGCGAATGATCTTCCTGCGTCAGGCGCTCTCGCGCTGGCCGGCCCCGACTGGCTCCTCGGTGACCTCGTCGGTGAGCAGGTCGTCGAGCGCCTCGGCCACCCGGGCCAGCCGCGGGTCGAGCAACGGGGCCTCGGGCAGCGCGGTCTCGGCGGGGCTCGCGGGCGCGGTCTCGGCGGGGCTCGCGGGCGCGGTCTCGACGAGGCTCGCGGGCGCGGTCGCTGAGGGGTTCGTCGGCGCCAGTTCGGGCGGTGCCGGGGGAGCCTCCGAGCGGGTGGTCAGCACGATCTCGGTCTGGGCGGTGTCGGCACCGAGGTCGAGCGAGAGGACACCGTCGGCCGGCACCCCCGCCTGCTGTGCTGCCCGGGCAAGCGGCAGCAGCAGCGTCAGCGCTGCGGGCTCGATCGCCGCAGCCGAGGACTCGTCGACGAGAACCTGTACGGGCGGGCGCTCGCGCAGCTGGGCGATCTCGGCGCGGAGCGCGGCGACGGCGAGTCGCAGCTCGTGCACCTCGTCCTGCAGTGTCGCCATCGGGTCGACCCGCGTGCGCCCGGCCGGGCGGGGCAGGGCCAGCAGGAGACGACGCCAGAGGGACGGTCGCCGTCGTCGGCCTCGAGCGCGCGGAGCGCTGGAAGCGGACGGACGAGCGGCAGCGGGGGAAACGCGGCGGCTTGCGGCCATGGCCGGACGCTACGCCGAACGCACGGGGAAGTGTCGGAGGCTCGCGGGGAGATCTTTGCCACCGCGTGACAGGCTGGCGCGCCATGAGCCTCTCCCTGCTCGACTGGCGCCGGCAGGTCCACGACCTCTACGCCGCGGTGCGTGCCGACCCCGACCCGGCGGCCGCCCACGAGCTGTGGCGGACCACCCGGGACCGGCTGTTCGCCACCCACGACGAGTCACCCCTGCTTGCCGAGGACCGCGCCGACTTCGCGGGCCTCCCCGTCGCGCCCTACGACTCCACGTTGCGCTACGAGGTCGAGCTCGACCGCGAGACCGAACCGGAGCGACTGGAGGTGACGACCGGGACGGACGGCGTGGTGGTGTTCGATCGGATCGGCGTGCTGCGCCTGCCCAACCTCGGTGACCTCGACGCCTGGTGGCTGTCGTCGTACGGCGGTGGCTTGTTCGTCCCGATGAAGGATGCGACGGCGGGGCGCAAGACGTACGGCGGCGGACGCTACCTGCTCGACACCGCCAAGGGCGCGGACCTCGGTGGAGACGTCCGTGCCGGGCGGCTGGTCGTCGACCTGAACTTCGCTTACAACCCGTCGTGCGCCTATGACCCGGCGTGGGCCTGCCCGCTTGCGCCCCCCGGCAACACGCTCGCCGCCCCGGTGCGGGGCGGCGAGCTGTCGCCGGGCTGAAACGAGTCAGAGACCCGTCAGAGCAGGCCCTTGGACTCCAGGAACTCCTTGGCGACGTCGGCCTCCTTCATCCGCTCTCCATCCACCTTCTTGTTGAGGCCGGCGAGATCCTCGGTCGTCAGCTCACCGGCCAGTGCGTTGAGCGCCTCGGCGAGCTCGGTGTCGTCGGCGAAGTCCTTGCCGACCACCGGGACAAGGTTGTCGGCGAGCTGGAGGCCCTTGTCGTCCTCGACGACGACCAGCCCGAGGTCCTCCAGGGTCGCGTCGGTGGTGCCGGTCAGGCCGAGCTGCGCCTTCCCGCTGGTGACCGCCTCCTTCACCTGAGCGGTGCCGAAGCCGAGGGGCAGCACCTCGGTCACCGTGAGGCCGTAGGTCTTCTCGAGCCCCGGCTGGCAGAACGGACGGTCGGGGCATTCCTCGGTCGCGGCCAGCACGACCGACTCGCCGTCCCAGTCGGAGAGCTTGCTGCCCTTGTCGGCCGCAACCTCCGTGGTCGCGACGAACGCGTTCTGGTCGACCGCCTCGGCTGCGTCGAGCGCCTTGATCCCCAGCGGCTCGCCCAGCTCGTTCAGGGCCGCGACGGTCTCGTCCTTGTCGTTGGACGCCTTCAACGCGGCACCCTCGCCGTTGGCCTTGATGTTGAGGAACTCCACCATCGTCGCGGCGTAGTCGGGCACGACGTCGATGTCGCCCTTCTCCAGTGCCGGCTCGTAGACCTCGCGGTTCTGGACGACCTTGATGGACGACGTGTAGCCCGCCTTGTCGAGGAGCAGCTTGTACATCTCGGCCATCAGCTGGATCTCGGTGAACCCGGCTGATCCGATCACGACCGCGCCCTTGTCCTGGTTACCGCTGTCGGTGGAGTCGAGCTGGTTGTCGTCTCCGCCGCACGCAGTCGCCAGCATCGCGGCCGACGCCAGGATGCCGATCAGGGAGAGCACACGCTGGGAACGCATCCCAACCACCCGCCTTCTGTGTCCCGCGGCGTGCCAGCAGGCACTCCGCGCGTGTCGGGCGGGCGCTTGCTTGCACCCGCAGGGCTCAGTCAAACACGGCGCTCCGACAGCCGGGCAACCCGCTGCCGTGGATCGAGACGACGTTGCAACAATTCGAAGCAGCCCTCGACGAGCAGAGCAAGCGCGGCGACCAGCACAGCGCCGCCAACCAGCTCGGCCTGGTCCTGCCGCCCGAATCCCGAGTTGATGAAGCGACCCAGCCCGCCGCCCAGGACGAATGCGCCCAGCGTGGCCGTCGCGATGATCTGCACGGCAGCCAGCCTGATCCCGGTGAGGATCAACGGCAGCGCGAGTGGGAACTCCACCCGGCGGAGCATCTGCCAGCCGGTCATGCCCATGCCCCGGGCCGCCTCGACAGTGTCGCGGTCGACCTCGCGCATGCCCACGTAGGCGTTGGTGAGCACTGGGGGGATGCCGAAGAGGATCAGGGCGGCGATGGTGGCGCGTACGCCGAGTCCGAGCGGGCCGATCGCGAGCAGGACCAGCACCGCGAAGACCGGCACGGCCCGGCCGATGTTCGTCACGTTCACCGCGAGCGCCCCGCCCTTGCCGATGTGCCCGAGCCACAGCGCGAGGGGCAATGCCAGCGCGCAGACGACGGCGAGGGAGACGCCCGACAGCACCAGGTGCTCCCAGGTGCGCACCGGGATGCCCGCCGGGCCCTTCCAGTTGTCGGGGTCGGTCAGCCAGGCGATCACGTCGCCGAAGGCGCTCATCGTGGTCATGGCGGCATCACCGGACGGCCCCCCGCTGCCAGGGGGTGATGATCCGTTGGACCCCGAGGAGGGCAAGATCTGCCGCGATCGCGAGGACGACGCACAGCACCGATGCGGTCAGGACCTGTGACCGGAACTCCGAGTTCAGGCCGAGGAAGATCAGGTTGCCGAGCCCCCCGTAGTTGATGATCCCGCCGACCGTCGTGAGGGCGACGGTCGACACTGTGGCGATCCGGAGCCCGGCCATGATCGCGGGAACCGCCAGCGGCAGCTCGACCCGCAGCATCATCCGCAGCGGCCCCATGCCCATGCCACGTGCCGCTTCCCGGACGTCGTCCGACACTCCATCGAGGCCGGCGAGGGCGTTGCGGACCAGCACCGTCAGCGAGTAGAGGACCAGCCCGATCACCACCGTGGTGGCACTGATGCCGGTGAACGGGATGAAGAAGGAGAAGAGCGCGACCGACGGGATGGTGTAGATGACCGTCGCGGCGCCCAGCAGCAGCTGGCTCAGGTGCAGGCGCCGCGCCAGGATCGCCAGCGGGATGGCCAGCGCAAGACCGAGGGCGACTGCCAGCACGGTGAGTGTGATGTGCTGGGTCAACGCGTCTTGGAGCTCCGACCGGCGGCTGCGGACATACTCGCCGCAGATCCAGTCGTTGCGCACCAGGCAGCCGGTCGAGAGGGGACGCACGGATGGACCGTAGCGAACAGCCGATGATCCGGCTCGAC
>Ga0299913_10000803_pt1 | contig 21277 bp, 20 predicted proteins | sample RVTome_9_FD_201360 | JGI IMG/M metagenome (GOLD analysis project Ga0299913, IMG submission 201360) | Soil microbial communities from uranium-contaminated site in the Upper Colorado River Basin, Wyoming, United States - RVT155D38 (version 2) ... | reverse complement strand
GACCCTCGACCGCCTCGAGGGTGCCGCGCGCCTCGGGGTCGTCGGCCCACCACTTGCTCCGGCTGACCGCGGCCAGGTCGCGGGTGTTCACGACGAACCGGGCACCGGGGAAGACCTCCCGCAGCCAAGCGACGTACGTCGCGACGTCCTCGCGCGCCCAGCGGATCTCCTTGAACCCGACCACCCGGGTGTCCGGCTCGGGCCGCAGCAGGGTGTCGAGCGCCAGCCGACGGATGCCGGCCAGGCTCCGGCGCACCGGGAAACGGTCGATCCCGTAGTAGGCGCTGGAGGCGTCGTGGCTGCCCGGCTCCGCGCCGCGGCGGCGCTGGCTTCGGCGCTGACGCTGCCGTTCCTCGACCGCCACCTGGTGGAAGGCGTGCAGGTGGCGCAGCGCCTGCCGGTTCTCGCCCCTGACGAGGTAGCCCGGGATGGAGTTCAGGACTCCCTGGAGCAACGTCGAGCCGGACCTGCCGTAGGTGACGATGAAGACGTAGCCGAGGTCGCGCCGGCTCCGCGTGGAGGCGGCACGGCCCGGGAGGCGCCGGGCGACCCGACGGGTGAGGCGGTCGGTCACGGTCAGACCCTCGGCCGGGCGGTGAGCACGTAGCCGTAGGTCCAGGGCCGAGAGACAGCCGTTCGGTCGACGTCGGCCGTCTCCAGGTGGGTCACGTCGTACGACGCGTCGGCACGGAGCTCGCCGAGCGCCGGGAGCCGCAGCGACCGGTCGGTCAGGCGCGGCACGACCCGGTCCGTCCAGACACCCATGCGGGTGAGCCTAGACCGACGGCCGACCCGGGGTAGGTTCACGGCATGAAGACCATCTTGATCATCGTCGTCATCGTCCTGGTCCTGCTCTTCCTGATCCCCAAGCTGCGCAAGCGCTGAGCGACTCGGCGCGCGGGACGGCTCGCGTGGGCCGCGGACCTCACGCGAACCGTTCCCCGCGTACGCTCGACCCATGAGCGTCCGGCGCGTGATGGGCACCGAGGTCGAGTACGGCATCTCGGTGCCCGGCCAGCCGCTCGCGAACCCGATGGTCGCCTCGTCCCAGGTGGTCAACGCGTACGCGTCCGCGACGGTCAAGGCGCGACGGGCGCGCTGGGACTTCGAGGAGGAGTCGCCGCTCCGGGACGCCCGCGGCTTCGACGTGTCGCGGCAGGTCGCCGACCCGAGCCTGCTGACCGACGAGGACCTCGGCCTGGCGAACGTCATCCTCACCAACGGCGCGCGGCTCTACGTCGACCACGCGCACCCGGAGTACGCCACGCCCGAGGTGACCACGCCGCTCGACGTCGTCCGCTGGGACAAGGCGGGGGAGCAGGTGATGCTCGACGCGTCGCGCCGGGCGTCGCAGCTGCCAGGCGGCACGGCCGTGAACCTCTACAAGAACAACACCGACAACAAGGGCGCGTCGTACGGAGCGCACGAGAACTACCTGATGCGGCGCAGCACGCCGTTCGGCGAGATCGTGCGGCACCTCACGCCGTTCTTCGTCTCCCGCCAGGTGATCTGCGGCGCCGGACGCGTCGGGATCGGTCAGGACGGGCGCGAGCACGGGTTCCAGATCAGCCAGCGTGCCGACTACTTCGAGGTCGAGGTCGGGCTGGAGACGACCCTCAAGCGGCCGATCATCAACACCCGCGACGAGCCGCACGCCGACCCCGAGAAGTACCGGCGGCTCCACGTCATCCTCGGCGACGCCAACCTCTCCGAGGTGACGACGTACCTCAAGGTCGGCACCACTGCGCTGGTGCTGTCGATGATCGAGGACCGGTTCATCGGCCAGGAGCTCACCGTCGACGGCGCGGTCGCGGGGCTGCGGGCGATCTCCCACGACCCCACGCTCCAGCAGCGCGTGACGCTCACCGACGGGCGCAGCCTGACCGCGGTCCAGCTGCAGCTGGAGTACCTCGACCTCGCCAAGAAGTACGTCGAGGACCGGCTCGGCGCCGACGCCGACCCTCAGACGCTGGACGTCCTGGCCCGGTGGGAATCGGTGCTCGACCGGCTCGAGCGCGACCCGATGCTGTGCTCGACCGAGCTCGACTGGGTCGCGAAGTGGAAGCTGCTCGAGCACTACCGCGACCGCGACGGACTCGGCTGGGACGACGCGAAGCTGCAGCTGATCGACGTCCAGTACTCCGACATCCGGCCGGAGAAGGGGCTCTACCACAAGCTGGTGGCCCTCGGCCGGATCGAGCGGCTGCTCGACGACCGGTCGATCGAGCTCGCGATGCACGACCCGCCCGCTGACACCCGCGCCTACTTCCGCGGCCGCTGCCTCGAGAAGTACGCCGAGCACGTGGCCGCGGCGTCCTGGGACTCGGTCATCTTCGACCTCCCCGGTCGCGAGTCGCTGCAGCGGGTGCCGACGATCGACCCACTCCGCGGGAGCAAGGCCAGCGTCGGCGACCTGATCGACCGGTGCGACACCGCCGACGAACTCGTCCGCGCCCTCACCCGTTAGCTGGACCCAGTCGATAGGGTCTGGGTATGGCACAGGAGCAGAAGCAGCCTCGCAAGGCCTCCGAGAGCGATACCGCTCCCGAGGTCGACCTCGACAGCGACGTCACCGAGCGCAAGGAGGCTCTCGACGACGACGTGGACGCGATCCTCGACGAGATCGACGACGTCCTCGAGAGCAACGCCGAGGACTTCGTGAAGTCGTTCATCCAGAAAGGCGGCCAGTGACCACGGAGCCGCGCCTGCCTGCTGCCTTCCTCCAGCCTGGGACGTCGTCGTTCGCCGAGTTCCTCGCCGGCGCCGCTCCCGACCTGCTGCCCTCGCGGCGAACGATCCCGCAGGGCCACGCCGGCGATCTGGCACCCCACGCCACCACGATCGTGGCGGCCACCTACCCCGGCGGCGTCGTGATGGCCGGTGACCGCCGCGCCACCATGGGCAACATCATCGCGCAGCGCGACATCGAGAAGGTCTTTCCCGCCGACGAGTACTCCGCCGTCGGCATCGCCGGCACCGCCGGGCTCGCCGTGGAGCTCGTCCGGCTGTTCCAGGTCGAGCTCGAGCACTACGAGAAGATCGAGGGCATCACGCTGTCCATGGACGGCAAGGCCAACCGCCTGGCCGCGCTCATCCGCGCCAACCTCGGCCTCGCGATGCAGGGACTTGCCGTGGTCCCGCTGTTCGCCGGCTTCGACCTCACGACCGACGGGGGCCGGATCTTCAGCTACGACGTCACCGGCGGTCGCTACGAGGAGACCGCCTTCCACTCGGTCGGGTCGGGCTCGCTGTTCGCACGCGGCGCGCTCAAGAAGCTCTACCGCGACGATCTCACGCAGCTCCAGGCGGTCGAGGTCGTCGTGCAGGCGCTCTACGACGCCGCCGATGACGACTCCGCCACCGGCGGACCCGACCTCACCCGCCGGATCTTCCCGGTGGTGCACGTGATCAGCGCTGACGGCGGGGGACGGCTCAGCGACGCCACCGTCGCCGAGGTGGCCGACCGGATCATCGCCGGCCGGATGACCCGCCCCGACGGTCCCGCCGCAGCGCTGATGGGCGGTGACCCGGCATGAGCATGCCGTTCTACGTCTCACCCGAGCAGGTCATGAAGGACCGGGCCGACTTCGCGCGCAAGGGCATCGCCCGGGGCCGGTCGGTCGTCGCCGTCCAGTACGCCGACGGCATCCTGTTCACCTCGGAGAACCCGTCCCAGGCCCTTCACAAGGTCTCCGAGATCTACGACCGGATCGCGTTCGCCGCGGTCGGCCGCTACAACGAGTTCGAGAACCTCCGGATCGCCGGCGTCCGGCTCGCCGACATGCGCGGCTACGCCTACGACCGGCGCGACGTGACCGGCCGGGGTCTCGCCAACGCCTACGCGCAGACACTCGGCACGATCTTCTCCAGCGGCGGCGAGAAGCCCTACGAGGTCGAGCTCTTCGTCGCCGAGGTGGGCGACGTCGCGGCCGACGACCAGATCTACCGCCTGACCTACGACGGGCAGGTCGCCGACGTGCACGGATACGCCGTGATGGGCGGCGCGGTCGATACCGTCGCCGGCTTCCTGGAGTCCCGCTACGAGGAGGGGCTGACGCTCGACGACGCGCTCCGGCTCGCCGTCGCGGCGCTCGGGCACTCCGACAGCAGCGACCGGGTGATCGCCGACAACTTCCTGGAGGTCGCGGTCCTCGATCGCACCCGCAGCCAGCCGCGCAAGTTCCGGCGGATCCGGCCGGACGCGCTCGGCCGGATGCTCGGCGAGCGCGGGCCCGCCGAGGCCGCACCCGACGAGCCTGCCGCCGACGACGGGCGGGGCGCTGCCGTCGGCCCGAGCGGGGTCGACGACCCCGCCGACCCGACCGACCAGACCAGCGGTGGCACGCCGCCGCTGGAGGACCCGCAGACGGGAGAGCCGCCGGTGGCGCCGCCACCGCCGGGAGCGCCGTCCGACCCCGAGCTCTGAGCGGCCCGCACAACGCCGTCCGACTTGGTCGTCGTTGCGCACCTTTCGTAGGACGCGGCGCCTAGGGTGGGGGTGTGGACCGGCGGATCTTCGGCATCGAGAACGAGTACGGCGTCACGTGCACGTTCCGCGGCCAGCGCCGGCTGAGTCCCGACGAGGTCGCCCGCTACCTGTTCCGCAAGGTCGTGAGCTGGGGCAGGTCGAGCAACGTCTTCCTCCGCAACGGCGCCCGGCTCTACCTCGACGTCGGCAGCCACCCGGAGTACGCCACGCCCGAGTGTGACGACATCACCGAGCTGGTGGCGCACGACAAGGCGGGCGAGCGGGTGCTCGAGGGGCTCCTGCTCGACGCCGAGCAACGGCTGCACGACGAGGGGATCGCGGGCGAGATCTACCTGTTCAAGAACAACACCGACTCCGCCGGCAACTCCTACGGCTGCCACGAGAACTACCTCGTCAGCCGGGCGGGGGAGTTCAGCAAGCTCGCCGACGTCCTGATCCCGTTCCTCGTGACCCGCCAGATCATCGTCGGCGCCGGCAAGGTCACGCAGACGCCGCGGGGCGCGTCCTACTCCGTCAGCCAGCGCGCCGAGCACATCTGGGAGGGCGTCAGCAGCGCCACCACGCGCAGCCGGCCGATCATCAACACCCGCGACGAGCCGCACGCCGACGCCGAGCGCTACCGGCGGCTCCACGTGATCGTCGGCGACTCCAACATGAGCGAGACGACCACGCTCTTGAAGGTGGCCAGCTGCGACCTCGTGCTGCGGATGATCGAGGAGGGCGTGGTGATGCGCGACCTCACGATGGAGAACCCGATCCGGGCGATCCGCGAGATCTCGCACGACGTCACCGGCCAGCGCAAGGTCCGGCTCGCGAACGGCCGCGAGGCCAGCGCGCTCGACATCCAGCACGAGTACTTCAGCAAGGCGCGCGACTTCGTCGACCGCCGCCAGCTCCACACCCCCGTGGTCGAGCAGTGCCTCGACCTGTGGGAGCGCGGGCTGAAGGCGATCGAGTCCGACGACCTCGGGCTCGTGGAGCGCGAGATCGACTGGGTGATCAAGTGGAGGCTGATCGAGCGCTACCGCGCCAAGCACGGGCTGCCGCTGGGCCACCCACGGATCGCGCAGCTCGACCTCGCCTACCACGACATCCATCGCGGACGGGGCCTCTACTACCTGCTCGAGAAGCGCGGCGCGGTCGCCCGGGTCACCACCGACCTGAAGATCTTCGAGGCCAAGTCCGTGCCGCCGCAGACCACCCGGGCGCGGCTCCGCGGCGAGTTCATCCGCAAGGCGCAGGAGCGCCGCCGCGACTTCACGGTCGACTGGGTGCACCTCAAGCTCAACGACCAGGCGCAGCGGACCGTGCTCTGCAAGGACCCGTTCCGGGCGCACGACGAGCGGGTGCAGCGGCTGATCGACGGGATGTGACGAGCCGGGCGGGGCCTGCCGGACACCTCTCAGGTTCCCCTTGGCCGCCCGGGATAGAGTCAGCGGTCGCAGCCTGACCCACCCGCAACGAAAGTGTCTTTCCGTGATCCGTCGTGTCCTCCTTCCCGTCCTCGCGCTGACGCTGGGCGTCACCCTCGCCGCCTGCGGCGACGACGACTCCGGTGACCCCCAGGGCAACGGCTCCGGGAGTGGCTCGACCCTCGAGTCCCTCAGCATCGAGGGCGACCCGGGTGCCAACCCCGAGGTCACGTGGGACGGCGAGCTCGAGGCCACCGACGTCGAGTCGAAGGTGATCACCGAGGGCGACGGCGACGAGATCGAGAGCGGCGACCAGGTGTTCGCCCACATCTGGATCGGCAACGGCGCCACGCAGGACATGGCCTACAGCACCTACGACGGCCAGGAACCGCAGCTGCTCACCGTCGACGACCAGTCCCTGAGCCCGCTCTTCCTCGAGGGGGTCGAGGGCCAGCGGATCGGGTCGCGGGTCGCGCTGGCGGCGTCCGCCGAGACCGCCTTCGGACCGCAGGGCAACACCGCGCTGAACATCGGCAACAAGGACACGGTCCTGACGATCATCGACATCATCAGCGGCATCGAGGACGGCGCCGACGGCAAGGCGCTCAAGGCACCCGCCTGGGCCCCCGGCCTCCAGGGCGGCGAGGACGCTCCCACCGGCTTCGACTTCGCCGGCACGCCGAAGCCGACCGAGAAGCTGCAGCAGGCGACCCTGGTCCAGGGCGACGGCCCGGTCGTGGCGCAGGGCCAGACGATCGCCGTCAACTACCTCGGCCAGGTCTACAGGGACGCCAAGCCGTTCGACGAGAGCTTCTCCGTCAACCCGGCGTCGTTCGCGATCGGCACCGGCGGTGTGATCCAGGGCTGGGACCAGGTGTTGGTCGGCAAGACCGTCGGCAGCCGGGTCGTGATGGCGATCCCGCCGAAGCTCGGGTACGGCGAGCAGGGCAACAAGGGCGCCGGCATCAAGGGCAGCGACACGCTCTACTTCGTGGTCGACATCCTCGGCGCAGCCTGATCCGGAGGGGGACGTGGCGGCCGAGAAGAGTGAACGCCTGCTCAACCTTCTCATCATGCTGCTCATGCAGCGTCGCTACATCGCCAAGGAGCGCGTCCGCGAGCTGCTCTACCCCGACTCGACCGACGAGGCCTTCGAGAGGATGTTCGAGCGCGACAAGGACGACCTCCGCTCGCTCGGCGTGCCGATCGAGGTCGGCCAGCTCGACGCCTACTTCGACGACGAGCCCGGCTACCTGATCCGGGCCGACGAGGCGCAGCTGCCGCAGATCGAGCTGACCGGCGACGAGGCCCAGGTCGTGGGGCTTGCCACCAAGGTCTGGGAGCACGCCCGGCTGGCCGAGGCGACGAGCGGCGCGGTCCGCAAGCTGACGGCGGCAGGTGTTCCGGTGGACGTCGGGGCGCTCGACGTGGTCGGGCCCCGGCTCGGGGCCGACGAGCCGGCCTTCGACGTGTTCTGGGAGGCCGCCCGCGACCGGCAGGTCGTGGAGTTCGACTACCAGCGGCCCGGCGGTGAGCCGGCGACCCGGCGGCTCGAGCCGTGGGGCGTGGTCCGCTACTCCGGCCGCTGGTACGTCGTGGGGCACGACCAGCACCGCGGTGAGGAGCGGGTGTTCCGGCTCTCCCGGGTGCGCGGCAACGCCCGGGCGGTCGGCCAGTCTGCCGCCTACGACATCCCGGCCGGGGTCGACATCCGCGACGTGGCGCGCCGGCTCGCCCCGACGCCGAACCCGGAGCCCACGACCCTGCTCGTCAGGGCCGGCGCGGGTCACGGGTTCCGGCGGTCCGCGACGACCCTCGAGCGCGGCGTGAGCGGCCCGGACGACCGGACCGGCTGGGACCGCCTGGTGCTCGAACGCGGCGGCAACGACCTCGCGGGCGAGATCCTCGCCCACGCCGCCGACGTCTACGTCGAGGCGCCGGCCGCGCTCCGCGCCGAGGTCATGGCCCGGCTCCGGGCCGCGGCGGGTTCGTCGGCGGGTTCGTCGGCGGGGGAGGCGTCATGACCGGCACCGGAGGAGCCCGCGAGCAGGTGGCGCGGCTGCTGACGCTGGTGCCCTACCTCCACGCCCGCGGCCAGGTGCGGGTCGAGGACGCCGCCACCGCCCTCGGCGTACCGCCCCAGCAGGTGGTCAAGGACCTCAAGGTCCTCTTCATGTGCGGGCTCCCCGGCGGCTACCCCGACGACCTGATCGACGTCGACCTCGACTCGCTGGAGGGTCCGGAGGCCGACGGTGTGATCCGGGTGTCCAACGCCGACTACCTCGCGCGGCCGCTGCGGCTGACGGCCACCGAGGCGACGGCCGTGATGGTCGCCCTGCTCGCCCTGCGCAACGGGGCGCAGGTCGAGACCCGCGAGATCGTCGACCGGGTGCTGGCCAAGCTGCAGGAGGCCACCGCCGGCGCCGGGACGGTCCCGATCGACCCGGGGGTCGAGCCGCGCGAGGGCTACCTGGCGCGACTGCAGTCCGACCTCCAGCGCGCCGTGCGCGACCAGCGCCAGGTGCGCCTGACCTACTGGGTGCCTGCCCGCGACGAGGAGACCGAGCGGGTCGTCGACCCGCGCGGCGTCGTCACGACCGGGGGCGCGTCGTACCTCTCGGCGTGGTGCCACAGCGCCGAGGACGACCGGCTCTTCCGGCTCGACCGGATCCACTCCGCCACCGTGCTGGACGCGCCGGTCAGCCGGTCGGACGTCGGCCCGCCCGACCTCAACGAGGTGCTGTTCGGCTTCGGCGAGGAGGCGGAGCTCGTGACGCTCCGGCTCGCCCCGCCGGCGGGCTGGGTCGTGGAGTACTACCAGGTCGAGGAGACCCGGCCGCAGGCCGACGGCACGCTCGAGGTCGACCTCCTCGTGGCCGACCGGCGGTGGCTCGAGCGGCTGCTGCTGAGGGTGGCGCCGCACGGCAGGGTGGTCCGGCCCGAGGCCTGGGCCGACACCGTGACAGCCAAGGCGCGGGAGGCGCTCAACCTCTACTCGACCCCCGGCGTAGGATGGGCGGAGTCCGATGCCTGACGTGAGGAACACACCATGAACGCACTCGTCGCCATCCCGGGCGGCTGGGAACTGATCCTCGTCGTTCTCGTGATCCTGCTGCTCTTCGGCGCCAAGAAGCTCCCCGAGCTGGCCCGTGGCAGCGGACGCGCGCTGCGCATCTTCAAGGCGGAGACCAAGGGCCTCGTCGACGACGACGACGACCCGGTCGACGACGACCTGAAGACGCCGGAGCAGAAGGCCATCGAGGCGCGTGGCGCGGAGGGCCAGACCTCGACGACGACGCCTGCCGACGACCCGATCGTGCGCGAGCAGCGCGACGGCACGACCAGCTGACAGCCGCCGGTGTCGATCTCCGGCGTCCTCGGCCTCTACTCCGGCAAGCCTCGTCATCCGGTCGGACCCGACGGCCGGATGGCGCTTGCCGACCACCTGCGGGAGCTGCGCGCCCGCGTCCTGAAGATCGTCACGATCGTCTTCCTCGGGATGATCGTCGCGCTGTTCTTCTTCGACCCGATCTTCGACCTGGTGCTCGAGCCCTACGAGAGCGCCGTCGCGTCGTTGCCCGACGACGTCGAGAGCGTCGCCACGATCGCCGGCGTCGGCGGACCGCTGATGCTCTACCTCAAGCTCTGCGGCACGACGTCCCTCATCCTCACGAGCCCGCTGTGGCTCTACCAGATCTGGGCGTTCATCCTTCCCGGGCTCCACGACAGGGAGCGCAAGTGGAGCCGGGTCTTCGCCGCCATCGCCGGTCCGCTGTTCCTCGCGGGCGTGGCGGTCGGGTACTTCACGCTGCCCAAGGGCCTGGAGATCCTGATCGGCCTCACGCAGTCGGACCTGACCAACCTGGTCGAGTTCGGCGACTACCTCAGCTTCCTGATCCGCACCCTGCTGGTGTTCGGGGTCGCGTTCGAGATCCCTGTCTTCGTGGTCCTGCTCAACCTCGCCGGTGTGCTGCCCGGCAAGGCGCTCGGCTCCCACCGCGCCTGGGTCATCATCGGCACGTTCGTCTTCGCGGCGGTCGCCACCCCCTCGACGGACCCGTTCACGATGCTCTTCCTGGCCGTGCCGATGGTGATCCTGTTCGCGCTCTCCGAGGCGATCGCGCGCTTCCTCGACCGGCGCAGGGCGCAGGCCGACCAATCGCGGGTGTGGGACGACGACAAGGCGTCGCCCCTGTGAGCGCAGGCGACCAACCGGCCGACGTCGACCCCTTCGACCTCCCTGGTTGGCTCGGGGAGTGCGACGTGACCTGGGAGGCGGCCGCCGGGCTGCGATCAGGTCACCTCGTCGCCGGCCGGGTGTACGCCGAGGCGGGCGACCACGGTCGCGACCTGCCGTGCGACCTGCTTGCGGTCGACGAGGCCTACCCCGAGCCGGTCGCCGCCGACGACCTGCGCTCCCGCGCGCACCAGGCCTGGCGGCACGGTCAGGTGCTGCTCGTCGAGCGGGACACGCGGCTGACCCTCGCCGTACCCGGCCGTGACTTCGACGCCGAGCGGGTCCTCGACGCGCTCGGTCGCCTCGCGAAGGCGGTCGGCGCCGCGCCCGACCGCTACGCGGTGCGGCTCCGGATCACCACCACGCGACGCTAGGCTCGCGACGTGGCCCGGGAGATCGCCCTGCTGACCAACCCCACGTCCGGCAAGGGCAAGGGTGCGGCTGCTCGCGCCGCGGCGCTCCCGAGGCTGCGCGCGGCGGGCTTCGAGGTCCGCGACCTCCAGGGTGCCGATGCCGCGGAGGCGCTCGACCTGGCGCGCAGCGCGGTCGCCGACGGGGTCTGGGCGCTCGTGGTCGTCGGCGGCGACGGCATGGTCCACCTCGGTGCCCAGGCCGCCGCGGAGAGCGACACCCACCTCGGCATGGTCCCGGCCGGGACCGGCAACGACGTGGCGCGCTACCTCGACCTGCCCCGCCGCGACCCGGCCTCGGCAGCCGACCGGATCATCGCGTCGACGCCGCGCCGGATCGACCTCGCCCGCAGCGGCGACCGCTACTTCGTCACCGTGCTGGCCGCCGGGTTCGACGCGATCGTCAACGAGCGCGCCAATCGGATGACCTGGCCCAAGGGGCAGATGCGCTACAACCTCGCCACCCTGGCCGAGCTCCGCACGTTCGAGCCGATCCCGTACGTCCTCGACCTCGACGGGAGCGAGCTGCGGCTCGACGCGATGCTCGTCGCGGTGGGCAACGGTCCGTCGTTCGGCGGCGGCCTGCGGATCACCGAGGGGGCGCTCCTCGACGACGGGCTGCTCGACGTCGTGGTCATCAAGCCGATGAGCAAGGTCAGCCTGGTCCGGACCTACCCGAAGCTGTTCAAGGGCACCCACGTCACCCACCCGCAGTACGAGCACCACCGGGTCCGGTCCGTGACGATCGCGGCGCCCGGCATCGTGTCGTACGCCGATGGGGAACGCTTCGGCGCGCTGCCGCTGACGGTCGAGTGCGCACCGGGAGCGCTGAGCATCCTTGGCTGACGACACCCCCCAGCACGAGCCCGAGGGGCTCGGCCCGGCAGCGGCGTACGCCGCGGACCGCACCCGACGCCGCTACCCGGTGTTCGCCGAGTTCGCCGGCCACTACGGCTTCGCCCTCGACGCCTTCCAGGTGCGTGCGTGTCACGAGATCGAGGCCGGCCGCGGGGTGCTGGTGGCCGCGCCGACCGGCTCGGGCAAGACGATCGTCGGCGAGTTCGCGATCCACCTGGCACTCGCGACGGGCCGGAAGGCGTTCTACACCACCCCGATCAAGGCGCTCTCGAACCAGAAGTACCACGACCTCGTGGCGCGCTACGGCGAGGACCAGGTCGGCCTGCTCACCGGTGACAACTCGATCAACGGCGAGGCGCCGATCGTCGTGATGACGACCGAGGTGCTGCGGAACATGCTGTACGCCGGGTCGCGCACGCTGCTCGGGCTCGGCTTCGTCGTGATGGACGAGGTCCACTACCTCGCCGACCGCGACCGGGGCGCCGTGTGGGAGGAGATCATCATCCACCTGCCCGAGTCGATCGCCCTGGTCTCGCTGTCCGCGACCGTTTCCAACGCCGAGGAGTTCGGCGACTGGCTCGAGACGGTGCGCGGCGAGGTCACGACGATCGTGGAGGAGAAGCGGCCCGTACCGCTGTTCCAGCACGTCATGGTCGGCCGACGCCTGCACGACCTCTTCGCCGTGTCGGACGTCGACGCGGCGGCCGGCTTCGTGCAGGAGGGTGCCCCGGTCAACCGCGAGCTGGAGCGGATCGCGCGCGACGACTTCGCCAGCAGCCGGCTGATGCGCGACCGTCGGTCGCCGCGCAAGGGCCGCCCGGGGTCCTCCAAGAACCCGCGCCAGGTCGGCAACGGCCGCCGGGTCTGGATCCCGAGCCGGGTCGATGTCATCGACCGGCTCGACCGCGAGGGACTGCTGCCGGCGATCGTGTTCATCTTCAGCCGGGTCGGCTGCGACGCCGCGGTCACGCAGTGCCTGGCCGCCAACGTCCGGCTGACCTCGCCGGAGGAGCGCGACGAGATCTACGAGTTCGTGGAGACGGCCTGTCGCAACCTCCCCGACGACGACCGGCACGTCCTCGGCTACCACGACTTCCTCGACGGGCTCACGCGCGGCGTCGCCGCGCACCATGCGGGGATGCTGCCGGCGTTCAAGCAGGTCGTGGAGCAGCTGTTCGTGCGCGGTCTCTGCAAGGTCGTCTTCGCCACGGAGACCCTCGCCCTGGGCATCAACATGCCGGCCCGCACGGTCGTGATCGAGAAGCTCTCCAAGTGGAACGGCGAGACCCACGCCGACATCACTCCGGGGGAGTACACCCAGCTCACGGGCCGCGCGGGCCGGCGCGGGCTCGACGTCGAGGGGCACGGGGTCGTGCTGTGGCAGCCGGGGATGAACCCGCGTGAGCTCGCTGGCCTCGCCTCGACCCGTACCTACCCGCTGCGGTCGAGCTTCCGCCCGTCGTACAACATGGCGGTCAACCTCGTGCACCAGTTCGGCCGGGAGCGCTCGCGCGAGCTGCTGGAGCAGTCGTTCGCGCAGTTCCAGGCCGACCGGGCCGTGGTCGGCCTGGCTCGGCAGCTGCGCAAGAGCGACGACGCGCTCGCCGGCTACGCGGAGGCGGCGACCTGCGACCTCGGCGACTTCATGGAGTACGCCCGGCTGCGGCGCGAGATCTCCGACGTCGAGAAGTCCGCAGCCCGTCGCAAGCGCGCGGACTCCCGCGAGGAGGCGACCGAGTCGCTCAAGCACCTCAAGCACGGCGACGTGATCGTGGTGCCCGCCGGCAAGTTCGCGGGGTACGCCGTGGTGATCGACCCCGGCCACGCCGGTGACGAGCCGCGACCGTTCGTGGTGACCGCCGAGCGGCAGGCCCGCCGGCTTGCGCCGATCGACTTCCCGACCCCGGTCGAGGCGGTCGCGCGCCTCAAGGTCCCCAAGGGCTTCAACGCGCGCAACGCCCAGCAGCGTCGCGACCTGGCGTCCGCGCTCCGCAGCCGCACGCACGGACTGACACCGCCGCCTGGGCGCCGGCGCGAGGAACGGCTCGGTGGTGGCACTTCCGCCGAGGTCGACGCGCTGCGCCGGCGGTTGAAGGAGCACCCCTGCCACGAGTGCCCCGACCGCGAGGACCATGCCCGGTGGGCGGAGCGCTGGTTCAAGCTCGACCGGGACGCCGCCACGCTGCGGCGCCGGATCGAGCAGCGCACCAACACCGTGGCCCGGCAGTTCGACCGCGTCTGCGACGTCCTGACGGCGCTGGACTACCTCGACGGCGACGCCGTGACGCCTCGCGGCGCCCATCTGCGACGCCTCTACTCCGAGATGGACCTGGTGGCGGCCGAGTCTCTGCGGCAGGGGCTGTGGGCCGGGCTGAGCCCCTCCGAGCTCGCGGCGGCCCTCTCGATCCTGGTGTTCGAGGCACGGCGCCCCGACGACGCGTCGTCACCGCGGGTCCCCGGTGGACCGGTGCGTGACGTGATCGGCCGGATGGTCACGCTCTGGGGCGAGCTCGACGCGCTCGAGCGCTCCCACCGGCTCGACTTCCTCCGCCAGCCCGACCTCGGGTTCGCGTGGGCGGCCTACCGCTGGGCCGAGGGCGACGAGCTCGACGACGTCCTGACTGTCACCGACCTCGCGGCCGGTGACTTCGTGCGCTGGATGAAGCAGCTGCTCGACCTGACCGGTCAGGTCGCGGACGCGGCCGGGGCGGGCGAGCTGCGGGACACCGCGCGCGCCGCCGTCCGCAGCCTGAAGCGCGGTGTCGTCGCGTACTCCTCGCTCAGCGAGTAGCGTCCGCCCGACGGCCCGGTCAGGTTGACGCTCAGCGAGGGGCTCCACGTCACCGGGTTCGCGGCGACCCGCGGCTTCGGGCCGTTCCACGGGTTCACGAAGGCCTGCGCGTCCTCCGCCCGACTCGTTCGTGGACGAGATGCTGCGCTGCCGTCAGCTCGCGGCGGCCACGGCAGCGCGGACGTCGACGTCGCCGCCGACGACGTTCCACTGGTGACCCACCGAGCGCGGGTCCTCGAGCACGGCGACGATGGTCTCCGCAACGTCCCCGCGCGGGATCTCGCCGCGGGGTACGTCGCCGAGGGCGACCCGGCCGGTTCCGGGGTCGTCGGTGAGCCGCCCGGGGCGCAGGATGGTCCAGTCCAGGCCGCTGTCGCGCAGCGCCGCGTCGGCGTCGCGCTTGGCCTCGACGTAGGCCCTCCAGACGGGGGAGACGTCGTCGTCGACCGGTTCGTCCACGTTGATCGCGGAGATCTGCACGAACCGGCTGATCCCGGCGAGCCGGGCGGCCTCGATCGACGTGAGTGAACCACCGAGGTCGACCGTGCGCTTGCGCTCGAGGTTGCCGTCCGGCCCGCCGCCGGCGGCGAACACCACGGCGTCGCAGCCCTCGAACGCCGCCACGAACGCAGTGGCGCCGTCGGCCTCGATGTCGAGCAGCCGGGCGGTCACCCCGGACGCCTCCAGCGAGGCGACCTGCTCCGGGCGTCGGACCAGCGCCACCGGCGCGTGCCCCGCCCCGAGCAGCATCGGGTGCAGCAGCCGGGCGATCTGGCCATGTCCTCCGACGATCGCGATCCGAGTCATGCCGTCCACCGTACGAGGTGGCCGAAGCGTCAGAGGGCGGCCAGGGTCGCGCGCAGCCGCTCGGTGGGGCCGCCCAGGTTGAACTCGGCGGCCAGCGCCTCGACCAGGTCGGGGTCGCGCGGTGCGCGGGGGAGCGTGGTGTCGGGCTTGCCGAGGTCGAGGTCGCGGGCGACCGCGACGACCTGCGGCGCGACGGCGAGGTAGTCGGTGGCGGACTTGATCTTGCTGCGCGGGTTGGGGCCGAGGTCGGAGTCGTCGTCGGCGGCGGCCGCGAGGATGCCGGCCATGTCACCGAAGCGCTGCAGCAGGGTGGCCGCGGTCTTGTCGCCCACGCCCTTGACGCCCGGCAACCCGTCGGAGGCGTCGCCCCGGAGCGTGGCGAAGTCGGCGTACTGGCCCGGCTCCACGTCGTACTTCTCCCGGACGACGGCGGCGGTCACCCGCTCGTGCCTGCTGACGCCCCGCGCGATGTAGAGCACCCGGACGTCGTGGTCGTCGTCGACGAGCTGGAAGAGGTCGCGGTCGCCGGTCACGACGTCCACGGGCATGCCGGCCTTCGTCGCGAGCGTCCCGATGACGTCGTCGGCCTCATACCCGTCGGCGCCGACGACGGCGATCCCGAACGCGTCGAGCACAGCCCGGATCACCGGCACCTGGATCTCGAGCGGGTCGGGGACCTCCTCGATGTCCGGCTGGTCCTTCCGGACGGCGACGACCCGGTGCGACTTGTACGAGGGGATCAGGTCGACCCGCCACTGCGGCCGCCAGTCGTTGTCCCAGCAGCAGACCAGGTCGGTCGGTTCGTACTCGCCGACCATCCGGCTGATGAAGTCGAGCAGTCCGCGCACCGCGTTGACCGGCGTCCCGTTGTCGGCCGTGACCTCGGGGATCCCGAAGAAGGCCCGGAAGTACATCGAGGCGGTGTCCAGCAGCATCAGGCGCTTCGTCACGTCGGGCATCCTGCCACGACGCCTGCTGCGATCCGGGCGGCTAGGGTGTCCGCCGTGACGTCGACCGAGCTGGAGGCCACCGACCGCCGCATCCTCGAGCTGTTGTCAGTCGACGGACGGATGTCCTTCACCGACCTGGGCAAGGCGACCGGCCTGTCCACGTCAGCAGTCCACCAGCGCGTCAAGCGCCTCGAGCAGCGCGGCCTGATCACCGGGTACGGCGCCACGATCAACCACGACGGCATCGGGCTGCCCCTCACGGCGTTCATCTCGATCACCCCGATCGACTCCGCCCAGCCCGACGACTACCCCGATCGACTCCGCGCCATCAGCGAGATCGAGTCCTGCTGGTCGGTCGCCGGCGACGAGTCCTACATCCTCAAGGTCCGGGTCGCCACCCCCGCCGTCCTCGAGGACCTGCTCTCCCGGATCCGGCTGGCCGCCAACGTCTCCACCCGCACCACCATCGTGCTGTCCACTCCCTACGAGAACCGCCCCGTCACCTGAGGCGGCTCGCTTTCGTGGGTGGTGGTTTCCCCGCTTAGGCGGGGAAACCTGCGCCTCCAGGCCGAAACTTCACCCAGGAGGTGCGCGACTCGCCCAGGAAGTTCACGCCCCCATCGGGCTGCGTCGGCTGTCGAGGATTCGTCGGATGCGCTGGGCCGTCCGGACCGGGTTCTCCAGGTCGGCCCACGTGATGCGGATGCACACCCAGCCCGTCAGCTGGCAGATCAGCTCCTCGCGACGCTTCTCGCGCAGGACGAACTGCTCGAGCGTCTCGTTGGCCCGGCGGAACATCCGGTACTTGAGGCGGCCGTCGAACTCCAGGAAGACACCGGCCTCCTTCCACGCGAAGTCGGCGTACGCGAAGGCACGACCGCTCTCGTCGATGATCGGAACCTGTGGCTCCGGTCGCGGTAGGTGCTGGTCCCAGCACAAGAAGAGCGTGCGGGACTCCGCAACGGACTGGACCCGCGGGTCGCACAGTCGTTGGACGATCGTGGTGGCAAGGGTGTCGGGCCAGTGCTTGCGCCGATCGATCTCGGCGGCGAGCTCGCTGGTCGAGATGAGGCCTGAGTGGAGGAGCCCGTTGACGGTGACCAGGGCCGGTTCGACCGTGGTCATGGTGGTGACCTCGACGGCGCACCTCGCTGGTCCGGTGACCATGATCCCGTTGACGACGTCGACGTCCCGCTCCTCGATGAGGCCGGCATGGCGGGCGATCCCTGCCTCTCGTCGTCCGGACATGCCGTCGAGGCGCGTGAGGTGCACCTCGTCCAGCGGTATGCCCCAGACCGGCGCTCCGTGCTCGACGGCTGCCGAGACGTGGGAGACGACGGCGCCAGGTGCAGCCCGACGCATGACCGCTCGCACCAGCACCCGATGCCGGTCGGCCGGCGTCAGACCGGACCACAGGGGTCCGGAGACGTAGCTGCCGTGTCTGACCCGATACAGCTCGCCGTCGTGGACCTTGGCGGCGATCTGCCGATCGTTGAGGCCGTCCGCGATCAGCTCTCGGCGGAGGACGACGACGCCGTCCAGGTCTCGTCCTGAAGTCGTGTTCATGCGGAGGAGCGTTCCCGTCCACCCGGGTGCTCGAAACGGGGCTGCCGACGCCCTGTGGACAACAGCGCCACAGACCCCCGTCCCCGAACCTCCTGGGCGAGTCTGGCGCCTCCCGGGTGAAGTTTCGCCCGCGAGGTGGTGGTTTCCCGCCTAGGCGGGGAAACCACCACACGAGACCTGGAGGCTCAGTAGGCCTGGAGGGCGGCGGTACGGCGAGAGGCCTCGGCGACCTCGGCGGCACGGAGGGCGGACTCGTCGAGGCGACCGTGGGTGTTCCACCACTCCTGGCCCTCGGCGGGCAGGGTGTGGATCGGGTCGTAGTACTCGTAGGTCCGCTCGAGCGCCTCGGGGTCGGAAGCCTCGATCGAGGTGCGGTAGTTCTTGGTCCAGTAGGAGATGCCGCGCTCGGTGTCGTAGTCGGCGAGCTGGTGGATCCAGCGCTTGCCGACGAACGGGACGTCGCAGACGATGCGGGGCGTGGCGAACCCGGGCAGGTAGCCCATGATCGCGTGCTGCAGCTTCTGGGCGTCGGCGACGGAGATCCGCCAGTGCTCGGAGAACGGGATCATGTCGCACATGTAGAAGTAGTAGGGCAGGATCTGCGCGCCGTCGACCAGCCGGAAGCACAGGTCGAGCAGCGCGTGCGGGTCGGCGTTGACGCCGTTGAGGATCACGCCCTGGTTGCGGACGTCACGGATGCCGGTGTCGAGCATCGCCCGCGTGGCCTTGGCGACCAGCGGGGTGACCGAGTTGGCGTGGTTGACGTGCGTGTGGATCGCGATCGAGACCCCGCGCTCCCGCGCGATCGAGGCCACCCGGCCCATGCCGTCGACGACGTCGGGCTGCAGCCAGTGCTGGGGGAGACCCATCAGTGCCTTGGTCGCGAGCCGGATGTCGCGGATGTTCTCGATCTCCAGCAGGTCGGTCAGGAACGCCTCGAGTCGGGGCCACGGCATGTTCGCCACGTCGCCGCCGGACACCACGACGTCGCGCACCTGAGGCGTACGCCGCAGGTAGGACATCATCTCGCTGAGCCGGTCGTTCGGCTTGCCGACGAACTTGAGCTTGTCGATCACGGGGGTGGAGTTGCCGACCAGGTCCATCCGGGTGCAGTGCCCGCAGTACTGCGGGCAGGTCGGCAGCAGCTCGGCCAGCACCTTGGTGGGGTAGCGGTGCGTGAGGCCCTCGGCGACCCACATGTCGTGCTCGTGGAGCGAGTCGCGGGTGGCGTGCGGGTGGGACGACCAGTCGGTCCTGCGGTCGCTGAAGACCGGGATCATGTAGTGCCGGATCGGGTCGGCGTAGAACGCCTCCGTCAGCGACCCGGCACCGGCCGGCTCGACGTCCGGCACCATCGTGTTGAGCATCTGCGGCGGTACGAGCATGGACATCGTCGCGCGCTCGGCCTGGTCGCGCTCGAGGTCGTCGTAGAACCGGTCGTCGACCAGGTCGCCGAGCAGCTCACGGAGCTGCCGGACGTTCTTGACGCAGTGGGCCCGCTGCCACTGCACCGACTCCCACTGCTCGGCGGTGACGTCGCTCCACCCGGGGAAGCGGGTCCAGTCGGGCTCGACGAGCTCGACCCGCGCGTAGTGGTAGGGCTGGGTGGACTCGAGGCCGATGGCCGGGTCGATCGTCATGGCTGCTCCTGCGGGCCGAACGGGGCGTCGTGCGAGGTCGGTGCGTCGTTTGTCTGGGATCGCACTGATCTGCGAGAGTACGAGAACAGTATCCGGCAAGTCCATTCACGCGCCGGAGGATTTGCGGAGAACCGGCAACAACGACGGAGAACAGACTGTGACGACCGGGGTGACGAGTGATCCGACCGGGCTCCACCGGGTACTCGACGAGCGGGTGGTGCTGCCGCAGGCCGCCCAGCGGCTCGACACCCGCAGCGAGCTGTGGCCCGACGAGGTCCGGATCCGGGTCGAGCGCCTCAACCTCGATGCCGCGTCGTTCCGGCAGCTCGAGCGCAAGCACACGACGACCGACGGCAGGCGCGAGGGCGATGCGGTCCGCGCGGAGGTGCTCGAGATCGTCGCGGCGCGCGGCAAGATGCAGAACCCCGAGACCGGCTCGGGCGGGATGCTCGTCGGCACCGTCGAGGCGGTGGGGGAGTCGTCCCCGCTGGGACTGAGCGTCGGAGACCGCGTCGCGACCCTCGTGTCCCTCACCCTCACCCCGCTCGTCATCGAGGACGGCCTCGCCCGGTGGGACGGCCGCAGCGAGCAGATCCCCTGCGACGGGTACGCCGTGCTCTTCGGCCGGTCCATCGCGGCCGTCCTCCCCGACGACCTTGCGCCCGAGCTGAGCCTGGCGGTCATGGACGTGTGCGGCGCGCCGGCCCTGACGGCACGCATCGTGCGGCACTACCACGCACCGACCGTGGCCGTGATCGGCGGGGCGGGCAAGTCCGGGTCGTTGAGCCTGGCCGCCGCCCGTGACGCCGGCGCCGCTCGGGTCGTCGGCGTCGTGCCGCACCAGGAGGAGGCCGACCTGCTCACCGGCGCCGGGCTCGCCGACCACGTGGTCGTCGCCGACGCGCGCGACCCGATCGCGCTCCGGGACGCGGTGGCCGACGCGGTCGGCGGCCCGGCGGACGTCACCGTGGTCTGCGTCGACGTAGCCGGCTGCGAGGGCGGCGCCATCCTGTCGACCGCCGAGCGCGGCACGGTCATCTTCTTCTCGATGGCGACGTCGTTCTCGGCAGCGGCACTCGGAGCCGAGGGGCTCGCGGCCGACGTCACGATGCTCGTCGGCAACGGCTACGTCCCCGGCCACGCGGCCTACGCGCTCGAGCTGCTCCGCGCCCACGACGGCGTCCGCGGCCTCTTCGAGGGGCGTGCCGGACGATGACCCGGGTGCTGCTGCGCAACGGTGCGGTCCTCACTGACCGGGCCGACGAGCGGGCCACCGCCGTGGCGTGGGAGGACGACCTGATCACGTTCGTCGGCGGTGAGGACGAGGCCGAGGCCTGGACCGGGGCCGACGAGGTGGTCGACCTGCACGGTGCGCTCGTCACCGCCGGCTTCACCGACGCCCACGTCCACACGGTCCGGACCGGTCTGGTGCGCGCCGGCCTCGACCTCGCCGGCGTCCCCAGCCTGTCGGCCAGCCTCGACGCACTGGCCGACCACGCCCGATCGACGCCCGGCTCGGCCCTCATCGTCGGGCAGGGCTGGGACGAGACCCACTGGCCCGAACGCCGACACCCCACCGCCGCGGAGCTCGACCGGGCTGCGCCGGGTCGCTTGACCTACCTCACCCGCGTCGACGGTCACTCCTCCGTCGTCTCCCCGGCCCTCTCGGCGCTGGTGCCCGGGCTGGGCGACCTCCCCGGGTTCACGCCCGACGGCCGGGTCGAACGCACCGCGCACCACGCCGTCCGCGACGTCCTGTCCGACCTGATCGGTCCCGCGGCGCGGCTGGCGGCTGCCCGCGACGCGTGCCGCGACCTGGCCGCGCACGGCTTCGTCGGCTTCCACGAGAACGCCGCGCCCCACATCGGCCCCGAGTACGAGCTCGACCTGGTGCGCCAGGCCGCCGACGAGGCGGGGCTGCACGTCACCCTCTACTGGGGCGAGCTGATGGCGATCGAGAAGGCCCGCACGCTCGGTGTCGCCGGGCTCGCCGGCGACCTGGTCGCCGATGGCGCGTTCGGCTCCCGCACCGCGGCCCTCGCCACGCCGTACGCCGACAGCGAGGGCAGCTGCGGCCACGCCTACGTGACGGCTGACCAGGTGCACGACCACGTCGT
>Ga0299913_10000802_pt1 | contig 21304 bp, 18 predicted proteins | sample RVTome_9_FD_201360 | JGI IMG/M metagenome (GOLD analysis project Ga0299913, IMG submission 201360) | Soil microbial communities from uranium-contaminated site in the Upper Colorado River Basin, Wyoming, United States - RVT155D38 (version 2) ... | reverse complement strand
CGGCGTCGACCGCCCACAGCGCGCGGTAGGTGTCCTCGCTGAAGTCGGCGTGGCCCGGGGTGTCGACCAGGTTGTACTGGACCCCGCCGTGCGCGAAGCGCAGAACGGTCGAGCTGACGCTGATGCCGCGCCGGCGCTCCATCTCCATCCAGTCGCTGACCGTGCTCTTCGCCTGGCGCCGTGCCCGCACCGAGCCGGCCTCGTCGACCGCGCCGCCGAACAGCAGCAGCTTCTCGGTGAGGGTCGTCTTGCCGGCGTCGGGATGGCTGATGATCGCGAAGGTGCGTCGCGACGCGGCGGCCGATGCATCGGCGGGCTGGCGCGGGGCGGCGGTGGGGAGGGTCACGGGGCTTCCTGGCTATCGGTTCGCAGCCAGCAAGCTCATCGCGCGGCGGCCGGCGGGACGCTGGTCCCGCGGCCACCAGTCTATGGCAACCGGCCGACGTGCATCCAGCCGGGTCTGGCTCAGGTTCGCGCGGACGGCTGCAGGTGGCTCGGCGTGCTCCAGGAGTGGAGGGTGCGCACGTAGTTGGCACGCTCGAACGCGGCGGGATCGTCGACGGCCGCCTGGCTGGCGCTGCCACGGAGCTCCGCCACCGACTGGTACTCGTGCTCCGCCATCCAGGCCCAGAGTTCCTCCTCGACCGTCCGCAGGTACTCGGGACCGTTGCGGAGGAGCGCCGAGGTCATCATCGCCACGTTCGCGCCGACCATCAGCGCCTTGAGCGCGTCAAGGCCGGTATGGATCCCCGATGTCGCCGCCAGCGAGACCCCCGGGCCGAGCTGCGGCCGCAGGATGCCGATCCAGCGCAGCGGCAGGCGCAGCTCCCACGGGCGGCTCAGCTCCACCCGATGGACCACGCCGAGCGTCTCGAGGTCCAGGTCGGGCTGGTAGAAGCGGTTGAACAGGACGAGCCCATCGGCTCCGTGCTCCCGGGCCCGGGCGGCGAAGTTGGCGATGGCGCTGTAGTACGGCGAGAGCTTCACGGCCAGGGGGATGGCGATCGCGTCCCGGACCGCGGCGATCAGCTCCAGGTCGGTGGCCTCCATGGCGGCCGCGGTACGGGCCGGGTCGACGGCGAGGTGGTAGAGGTTCAGCTCCAGCGCATCGGCGCCGGCCTCCTCCATGCGCTTCGCGTAGCGCACCCATCCACCGGGGGTCGCGGCATTGAGGCTGCCGATGATGGGCACCGAAGCGCGTCGCTTGATCCGCTCCAGGCGCATGACGTACCGATCGCCTGCGTCGGAGAACCCCTCCAGGCGCGGGAAGTAATCGAGGGCCTCGGCGAACTGCTCCGTCCCCTGCTCGAGCGACCGGTTGAGCTCCAGCTCCTCGGAGAGGATCTCCTCCTCGAACAGCGACGGCAGCACGATCGCACCGGCGCCGGCCTCCTCGAGCCGGACCGCGAGATCAGGGTCGCCGGTCAACGGCGAGGCCGATGCCACGAGCGGCGACCGCAGCTGCAGCCCGAGATAGTCGGTGGTCAGGTCCACGGTCACGCCTCCACTCGCTGCTCGATCGGTGTCTCGGCCCCGTCGGCTGTCTCCCCGTCGATCGCCGGCAGGTGGGGCACGCTGCGCTCGATCTCCGCCAGCTGCGCGTAGTAGCGCCAGCGCTCGTCGGCATCGGCCTGGGCCAGCTGGGCGAGCTCGTCGGCCCGCTCCGGGTCCGTGCGCTGCAGGGCGGCGAACCGGGTCTCGCTGTTCATGAAGTCGGCAAGCGGAACGGTCGCCTGCTTTGAGTCAAGCTTGAACGGCTGGCCGCCCTCGAGCTCGCTCGGCTGGAACCGGTACAGCGGCCAGTAGCCGCTCTTCACCGCCTCCTTCTGGTGCGCCATGGACTGCGACATGTCGATGCCGTGGGCGATGCACGTGCTGTATGCGATGACGAGCGACGGGCCCGGCCAGGCGGCCGCCTCGAGCAGCGCCTTCGTGGTCTGGGCGTCGTTGGCGCCCATCGCCACCTGCGCCACGTAGACGTTGCCGTACGCGCGCGCGATGGCGCCCAGGTCCTTCTTGCCGTTGCCCTTGCCCGCCGCCGCGAACTTGGCGACCGCGGCGCGCGGCGTCGCCTTCGACGCCTGGCCGCCGGTGTTCGAGTAGACCTCGGTGTCGAGCACCAGCACGTTGACGTTGCGCCCGGAACCGAGCACGTGATCCAGCCCGCCGAAGCCGATGTCGTAGGCCCAGCCGTCGCCGCCGATGATCCAGATCCCCTGCTTGACCAGGTCGCCGGACAGCGCCAGGAGGTGCTGCGCATCGGCCTCGCGGGCGCCGACGATGCCCCGGAGCAGCTGCCGAAGGTGGTCGACCCGCCGGCGCTGGGCGGCAATCTCGGCCTCCGTCTCCTGCTTCGCGTCGAGCAGGTCGCGGACGAGCTCCGGACCGAGGTCGGGAGCCAGCCGCTGCAGCAGCACGCGCGCATGGTCGGCCTGCGCGTCGAGAGCCAGGCGCATGCCGAGCCCGAACTCGGCGTTGTCCTCGAACAGCGAGTTCGCCCACGCCGGTCCGCGGCCCTGTGCGTTCACCGTCCACGGGGTCGTCGGCAGGTTCGCGCCGTAGATCGACGAGCAGCCGGTGGCGTTGGCGACGATCATCCGGTCGCCGAACAGCTGGCTGACGAGCTTGAGGTACGGGGTCTCGCCGCAGCCGCCGCAGGCCCCAGAGAACTCGAACAGCGGCTCGAGCACCTGAGATCCCTTCACCGTGTCGTGCGGCAGCAGGGATCGGTCGAGCGGCGCGATGGACTGGAAGAAGTCCCAGCGCGGTCGCTCCACGTCCCGGTGGAGCTCCACCGGCTCCATGTTGATCGCCTTGTGGCGGATCTCGGTCCTGTCCTTCGCCGGGCACACCTCGACACACACGCCGCAGCCGGTGCAGTCGTCCGGCGCCACCTGGATGGTGAGCCGATGGTCCAGCAGGTCGCGCGACTTGAACTCCTTGCTCTTGAAGCCGTCCGGCGCATCGGCCACGGCATCGGTCGGGAAGACCTTCATCCGGATCGTGGCGTGCGGGCAGACGGCGGCGCACTTGCCGCAGTCGATGCAGATGGCCGGGTCCCAGACCGGGATCTGCTGCGCGATTGCCCGCTTCTCGTACTGCGTGGTGCCGGTCGGGAAGGTCCCGTCCACCGGCAGCGCGCTGACCGGCAGCTGATCGCCCCGGCCGGCGATGAGCGCGGAGGTGACGTCGCGCACGAACGCGCGCGGGTCGTGCTCCGTCGGGCTGACCGGCACCTCCGGCGCGGCGGGGACGCCCAGCGGGACATGCACCAGCCGCTCGAGGGAGCGGTCGATCGCCGCATGGTTGCGCGCCACGATCGACTCGCCGCGCTTCGCATAGGTGGCCGTGACCCACGCCTTGATGCGACTGATCGCCTCGTCCGCGGGCAGGACGCCGGAGAGCTGGAAGAAGCAGGGCTGCATGACGGTGTTGATCCGGTTGCCCATCCCGACCTCGGCGGCGACGCCGAATGCGTCGATGATCCACAGGTCGATCCGCTTCTCGACCAGCTCGCGCTGGACGGCCGGGGGCAGGTGATCCCAGACCTCGTCCGGGCCATACGGCGAGTTCAGCAGGAACGTGGCGCCCGGCCGCGCGAAGCCCAGCACATCGGCCTTGGCGAGCAGGCCGAACTGGTGGCAGGCCACGAAGTCGGCGTTGCCGATGAGGTACGTCGAGCGGATCGGCTGTGGGCCGAACCGCAGGTGCGACACCGTCACCGACCCGGACTTCTTCGAGTCGTACACGAAGTAGCCCTGGACGTGCAGGTCGGTTCCCTCGCCGATGATCTTGACCGAGGCCTTGTTGGCACCCACGGTGCCGTCCGAGCCGAGGCCGATGAAAACGGCCTGCACCTCGCCATCGGGGCGGGGGTGGGTGAAGTCCCGGTCCATCGGCAGGCTGAGATGCGTCACGTCGTCGTGGATGCCGACCGTGAAGTGGCGCTTGGGGCGCGGCGCGTCGAGCTCGTCGAAGATCGGCTTGATCATCGACGGCGTCATCTCCTTCGACGACAGTCCGTAGCGTCCGCCGATCACCCGGGGCGTGGTCGCGAACGGCGGCGTCTCGGCGTCCATCGCCTCGGCCAGCGCGGCAACCACGTCCAGGTAGAGCGGCTCCCCCACCGCGCCGGGCTCCTTGGTCCGGTCCAGGACCGCGATCGCCCGCACCGTGGACGGCAGCGCGGCGATCAGCTCGGCCGATGGGAACGGCTGGAACAGCCGGATGCGCACGACGCCCACGCGCTCGCCGGCGGCGTTCAGGGCGTCGACCGTCTCCTCGGCGGCGCCCGATCCGGAGCCCATGATGACGACGACCCGTTCCGCATCCGGCGCCCCGTGGTAGTCGACGAGCCCGTATCGGCGGCCCGTGCGCTCGGCGAAGACGTCCATCACCTCGCTGACGATGCCCGGGACGGCGAGGTGGTACGGGTTGGCGGCCTCGCGGGCCTGGAAGAAGACGTCGGGGTTCTGGGCGGTGCCGCGCACCACGGGCGCCTCCGGGGTGAGGCCGCGGCGACGGAAGGCGAGCACATCGTCGTCGTCGACCAGCGCCCTGAGGTCGTCATCGGAAAGCGTCGCGATCTTGTTGATCTCGTGGCTGGTCCGGAACCCGTCGAAGAAGTGCAGGAACGGGACGCGCGATCGAAGCGTGGCGGCGTGGGCGATAGCCGCGAAGTCGTGGGCCTCCTGGACGGATCCTGCGGCGAGCATCGCCCATCCGGCGGAGCGGGCGTGCATCACGTCGCTGTGGTCGCCGAAGATCGAGAGTGCATGGGTGGCGATCGTCCTGGCCGCGACGTGGATCACCGCCGGCGTCAGCTCACCCGCGATCTTGAACATGTTCGGGATCATCAGCAGCAGCCCCTGCGACGCGGTGAACGTCGTGGCCAGCGCACCCTTCTGCAGGGCGCCGTGCATCGCGCCGGCGGCACCGCCCTCCGACTGCATCTCGATGACGTCGGGGACCTTTCCCCACAGGTTCGGCCGCTTCGCCGCGGCCCAGTCGTCCGCGTGCTCCGCCATGCCCGAGGCGGGCGTGATCGGGTAGATGGAGATCACCTCGCTCAGCGCGTACGCCACGCGGGCGGCGGCTTCGTTCCCGTCGAGGCACTCCCATCGCCGATCCATGCGCCGATCTCCCGTGTCGCCGTTCGCAACGGCAGGCGGTGAGCGCGGCGCAGCGGGCGCCGGCACTCGTGTTGTCCACCCAAGCGTGGTGGACATCCGGCCCGGGCCATAGGGCCCAGCGGACTACGAGCGGGGGCCGACCGGCCCGGGTCGCGGATGGTCCGGTTGACAGGGAGGGAGGGGCAACCGACACTGGGTTCACTGCGGCACACCGCTCGACGCCCACGAGGCATCGAACCCGGGAGCGCAGACACCATTGCATCCACGCCTATCGCGGCTGCAGAACGCCCGGTTCGACTGACTCTCCGGTCAGCGTCAAGGTTGCCCCGGGCCGCCGCACCCCTTCGTATCCACTGCGCCTGACCGGGCCTGCTGCGGCAGGTGCGCCGTCCGTCAGGAGCACCATGTCCTTCGATCAGCTCGGGCTGCGTCCCGAACTCCTGCGTGCCGTGGCCGATTCCGGCTACCACACGCCCACCCCCATCCAGCGCGAGGCGATCCCGGTCGTCCTCGCCGGCCGCGACCTCATGGCCGGCGCGCAGACCGGGACCGGCAAGACCGCCGCCTTCGTCCTGCCGATCCTCCAGCGTCTGCACGAGGCCCCTGCCGACATCGACCGCCGATCCGTCCGCGCCCTCATCCTCGTCCCCACCCGGGAGCTCGCGCTGCAGGTCGAGGAGAGCGTCCGAACGTATGGCACCCATGTTCCGCTGCGTTCGGTCACCGTCTACGGCGGCGCGAGCCTGCCCGACCAGGTCCGCGAGCTCGAGGCCGGCGCGGAGATCGTCGTCGCCACCCCCGGCCGGCTGCTCGACCTCGTCTGGCGCGGCACCATCGACTTCGGCTCGGTCGAGTTCCTCGTCCTCGACGAGGCCGATCGGATGCTCGACATGGGCTTCATCGACGATATCCGCACGATCATCTCGCTGCTCCCCGAGCAACGGCAGAGCCTGCTGTTCTCGGCGACCTTCCCCGACACGATCAAGCGGCTGACCAGAACGCTGATGCGCGACCCGGCGACCGTTCAGGTCACGCCGCGCAACTCGGCCACGACCCAGGTCGAGCACGTCGTGATCCGCGTCGAGAACGACGACAAGCGCTCGGTCCTGAGCCGCCTTATCCGCGACGGGCGCGTCAGCTCGGCGCTCGTCTTCGTGCGCACGAAGCACGGGGCCGATCGGCTGTCGAACCAGCTGTATCGCGACGGCATCGGCGTGGCGGCCATCCACGGCAACAAGGCGCAGTCACAGCGCATCGCCGCGCTGGACGACTTCAAGGCGGGGCGCGTCAAGGTGCTGGTGGCGACCGAGGTGGCCGCGCGCGGCATCGACATCGATGCGCTTCCCCACGTCGTGAACTTCGACCTGCCGCGCTCGGCGGAGGACTACGTGCACCGCATCGGGCGCACCGGCCGCGCCGGCGCCGAGGGGATCGCGATCTCGCTGGTGTCGGAGGCTGAGCTGCCGCAGCTGCGCGAGATCGAGCAGCTCATCGGTCGCCGTATCGACGTCGAGGACGCCGGCGTCGGGACGCCGCACCGCCCGAGCAGCGGATCGGCCCATGGTCGCCAAGCGCCACGACCACAGGCCGGGCGTGGCAACCGCACCCTAGATCGATCACGCTCCGGTTCGCGTCGGTCGGGCCCGAACCGGTCAGGCCCGCGGAGCGCGACCTGGGTCGGCCTCCCCGGCGAGCGCCAGGGCACGTCCTGACGCCAACGGTCTGAGGCCGGCTCAGCCCGAGCGCAGGCGCGCCCGGATGGCACTCAGGGGGTCCACGTCGAGATCGTCGCCGATGATCAGCTCGACGTTCCGGCGATGCGAGCTGATTTCACGTCGGAGGATCCGAAGCTGGTCGCCGGGGGCGCTGCCCACCAACACCGCGTCGGGCAGGATCGAGCGGTCGGCCAGGATCTTGAGTGCGAGCGCCACGCGTCCCAGCGGGAGCGTGATCTCGATCCCGCGCGGCGTGGAGTCGGCGGATACCGTGACGCCGAGCTCCCCCAGACGGTCATAGGCGCGTCGCACCCGCAGGGCGAGGTCAGCGACCTCTCCATGGGCGCGCCACAGCAGGGAGGCACGCTGACGGACGATCGCCATGCTCCCGACCGGCCGCCACTGGGCAGGCTGAAGCCCCCAGGCGGATAGGAAGAGATGCTCGTAGTCCGAGTCCATTCCCCCCAGGGCTTCCGGAGCGTTGTTCTTCCGGCGGCGGCTCATGGCTTGCCAGAAGCCTACTCACCCGCGCCGGGAGAGCGGTAGGACCGGACGGTACCGGTCGGCCCGGTACGTCGGGTGCCAGATGCCACGAAGCCGGCCCCACGGGGCCGGCTTCGGAGGGTCGCTACGTGAGCGGCGCTACTTGATCTCGACGGACGCGCCCGCCTCGGCCAGCTTCTCCTTGGCGGCCTCGGCCTCCTCCTTGGTCACGCCCTCGCGGACGGCCTTGGGGGCGGCGTCGACCAGGTCCTTGGCCTCCTTGAGGCCGAGGCCCGTCAGCTCGCGGACCGCCTTGATCACCAGGATCTTGTTCGCGCCGACCTCGGTCAGGACGGCGTCGAAGGCGTCCTGCTCCTCGGCCGCGGCGGCACCGGCACCGGCGCCATCGCCTGCGGGGGCGCCGGCGGCGACGGCCACCGGGGCGGCGGCGGTCACGCCGTAGCGCTCCTCGAAGGCCTTCACGAGCTCACTGAGCTCGAGGACGGTCATCGTGTCGATCGCCTCGAGGATCTGATCCTTGTCCAGGGTCTTGGTCGCCATCGGTTTCGGTTCTCCTGTTCGTCGGTCGGTCGGCCGGTCAGGCCGCTTCGTTCTGCTGCTTCTGGTCGGCCACGGCGTTCAGCACGCCGATGAGGTTGCGAATGTTCGCGGCCAGCACGCCGGCCATCCCGGTGAGCGGAGCCGCCATCCCGCCGGCGATCTTGCCGAGCAGGACGTCGCGGGAGGGAAGGGTGGCGAGCCGCGTCAGCTGGGCGGCGTCGATCGCCTGGTTGCCCAGCATGCCACCGCGCACGGTAACGACGCGGGAATACGGTCGGAGGGCATCGGCCAGCGCCTTCGCCATCGCCGCCTCGTCGCCGTCGATCGTGGCCAGCGCGGTCGGACCCTCGAGCATCGGCTTGAGCTCGGTGCGGTCGGCCTCGTCGGCGGCGATCTTCAGCAGGCGGTTCTTGGCGACGTGGAGCTGGACCCCGCTGTCGCGCAGCGTCCTCCGAACCGATTGCATCTCCGAGACCTTCAGGCCCCGGTAGTCGGCCACGGCCATGGCGGAGCTGGAGCGGAGCAGCTCCGCGAGCTCGGCAACGGCCTGGCGCTTCACATCGGTCGGCATCGGTTCTGTCTGGTCTCCTCCTGGGCATGACAAACGGCGGTCCCGTGCACGCATGACACGAGAACCGCCGTCGTGGCTGTTCATGTTCGTGCCTGCGTGTGCCGCGACGTCAGCTGCGTCGCAATTGGTCCGGGGCTCTCACCCGGATCGCATCACGGTCTTCGGCGATCTTTGGTTATCGGAGCGCATGGTATCCGATGCGGTCCCTGCTGTCGAAACGCACTCGCGCCGCCCCAGGTGCCAGGCCGGCTGGCACAACTGCGAGCGGCGCCCTATCCGGAGCGCCGCGGTGCTCCTCTTGCCAGCCGGGCTGGCGTCGCGGCGCCGGAGTTGTTCTCTGCTCGAACTCCGCGGACATTACGCCAGCTGGGCTGGCGCGCCGCCCGAGTGTCAGGCGCTGGCAGCCGCCAGGGCCGATGGGATGTCGATCCGCACGCCCGGTCCCATCGTCGGTGCCAGGGTGAGCGTCCGCATGTAGGTGCCCTTCGCGCCCGACGGCTTCGCCCGGTTGATGGCGTCGACGAGCGTCGCGACGTTCGCGGCGAGCTGCTCCGGCGTGAAGCTGGCGCGGCCCACCGGCACGTGCACGATGCCCGCGCGGTCGACCTTGAACTCGATGCGGCCGGACTTGATCTCGCCGACGGCCCGCTCGATGTCGAAGGTCACCGTGCCGGACTTCGGGTTCGGCATCAGGCCACGCGGGCCGAGCTTCTTCCCGAGGCGCCCGACGGTGCCCATCATGTCCGGCGTGGCGATCGCCACGTCGAACTCGAACCAGCCGTCGTCGATCTTCTTGACCAGGTCGTCACCGCCCACGTCGTCGGCGCCGGCGCGGAGGGCCTCCTGGGCCTTCTCGCCCTGGGCGAAGACGATCACGCGGCTCGTGCGGCCGGTGCCGTGCGGCAGGACGACGGTGCCACGGACCAGCTGGTCGGCGTGGCGGGGGTCAACCCCCAGGCGCAGGTGCGCCTCGACCGTGCCGTCGAACGTGCTGGTCGACAGCTTCGGCAGCAGCTCGGCCGCTTCGGCGATCTCGTAGCGACGGTCCTGCTCCACGAGCTTCGCCGCCTCGAGGTACTTCTTCCCGTGCTTCGCCATCAGGAGGCCACCTCGATGCCCATCGAGCGCGCGGTGCCCTCGATGATCTTCATCGCCTGCTCGACGGTGTTCGCGTTCAGGTCCTGCATCTTCATCTCGGCGATCTCGCGGACCTGCTGGCGCGAAACCTTGCCCACCTTGTCCCGGTTGGGGACGGCGGAGCCTGACTCGACGCCGGCGGCCTTCTTGAGCAGCGCGGCCGCGAGCGGCGCCTTCGTCACGAACGTGAACGAGCGGTCCTCGTAGACCGTGATCTCGGCCGGCACGACGTAGCCGCGCTGATCGGCGGTGCGCTCGTTGAAGGCCTTGATGAACTCCATGATGTTGATGCCGTGCTGGCCGAGCGCGGGCCCGACCGGCGGTGCGGCGGTCGCGGCGCCGGCGGGCGCCTGGACCTTCAGCATCGCGCGGATCTTCTTTGCCATCGGTTCTCCTTCGGAGGTTCAACCGGGACCGATGCGACTCGGTCCCTCCCTCTGCCTGGTGCGGCGGCCGCCGGACGGCGGCGCGCCATCAATTGATCGGTCCTACAGCTTCTCGATCTGCAGGAAGTCGAGCTCGACCGGGGTCTCGCGGCCGAAGATGCTGACGAGCACCTTGACCTTGTTCCGCTCCGGGTTGACCTCGTCGACGGTGCCGATGAACTCGGCGAACGGGCCGTCCTTGACGCGGACGCTCTGGCCCTTCTGGTACTGGACCTTGAACTTCGGCGTCTCGACCCCCATCTGCTTGAGGATCTTCTTGACCTCGTTCTCGTCGAGCGGCAGCGGACGGTTGCCCGAGCCGACGAAGGAGGTGACGCCCGGCGTGTTGCGCACGACGTACCAGGACTCGTCGCTCATCGCCATCTCGACCAGCACGTAGCCCGGAAACACCTTGCGGTTCACCGTCTGGCGCTGGCCATTCCGGATCTCGATCTCCTCCTCCATCGGGACGAGGACCTGGAAGATCTGGTCCTCCACACCCATCGACTCGATGCGGTGCTCGAGGTTCGCCTTCACCTTGTTCTCGTAGCCGGAATACGTGTGGATCACGTACCACTGCTTCTTCTCCCCCTCGGGAAGGTCGCCGGGACGCGGCGCCTCGCGGGAGAGCCGCGCGGCCTCCTGGGCCTCGTTCATCGGCTCGGTCTGGGGAGTCGTCTTGTCTGCCATCAGAGCACCTGATCGATGAGCGCGTTGAAGATGCTGTCGAGCACGAAGATGTAGATACCCACCGCGAACGAGACCGCCACGACCAGGAGGGTCAGGCGGATCACGGTCTCGCGAGTCGGCCAGGCGACCTTCTTCAGCTCGCTCCAGCTTTCGATGACATATCGGCGGAGGCCGGTCAACACGATGGCTTCGTACTTCCTGCTACAGCGTGGTGATTGGTGAGGCTGCGGGAGTGGCAGGGGCGACAGGACTCGAACCTGCAACCGCTGGTTTTGGAGACCAGTGCTCTACCAATTGAGCTACACCCCTCCGACGCAGCGTCTCCCTACTTCGTCTCCCGGTGCAGCTGATGCTGCCGGCAGCGCGGGCAGAACTTGTTCAGCTCGAGCCGCCCCGGGTCGTTCTTCTTGTTCTTCCGCGTGCTGTACGTGCGTTCCTTGCAGACGGTGCACGCCAGCGCGATCACGGGTCGATTCTCAGCCTTGGCCACGTGGTTCTCAATTCCTCGTCATGCTCCCCTGCCGGTCCGGCCGATGCCGGTCCAGCGGCCACGCTGAACTAGGGGCGGGTCACCGGGGGAAAGCTCCGCGATTCTACTCCAGCGTCCCGATCGACGTCAACGAGCCGCGTGCTCGGTTCGCGCCTTCCACCGTCGCTGGGTGCCGGTAGATCGGGCACGGGAGCGCATCACGGGATCTCACGCGCCTCTCTGCCCGATGTATCGGGCACTCGCGCGCATGACGGCTCGAATCGGACCGTAGCCGCGCCGTGGTGCCCGATCTGTCGGCCGCATCGCGCACGTCACGCCACTCGTGCGCCACTGTGCCCGATGTTTCGGCGCGACTGGGCGCGAGCCTAGCCCGCCGCCTCCTGCTCCTCGCGCCGATGCCGGAGCACCACCCGGGTGAAGGGCAGCCGAACGTCCCGGAAGACCTCGATGCTCACCAGGAAGCCGAGGAAGATGAGCACCACCCCCAGCAGCTCGCCGATGAAGAACGACCAGGTGATGCCGAAGCGATTGAGCCCGCTCGTCCAGCCGGGGATGAAGCCGCCCAGCGCGATGAGGATGGTCGCCGGTACGCGAGAGTTGAGCGTCCCGGCCCGGAACGCGCGCCAGGCGCCGGGCAGCGAGGCCACGAAGTTCACCACCACCGCCACGGCCCGGCCGACCGCGCCGATGACCGGCCAGCCGTTCGTCACGCGGACCACTCGCGCCTTCGGCATGAAGATGTAGGCGGAGTACACGGCGCCGAAGGTCAGCGCGAAGGCTCCGACGATGTTGAACGGCGGCGTGAGGATGCGAAGGTCGGACGGCATCGCGGTGCCGACCGGGATGCCGATGGCGTCGATCGAGTAGCCCGGGGCCGCCACCGGCACGGTGAACGACAGTACCGTGACCACCACCGAGGCAACGAGCAGGATGGCCGCGGTCACGTGGCCGATCCATCGGCGTCGGAAGCGGGTGATCAGCGCGATCAGCACGGCCGCCCCGAACGAGGCACCGACGACCATGACGATGGTCGCATCCGACGCGGGGACGCCCTCGCGGGCGTACTTCACCGAGGTGAGGTAGCTGAACAGGCCGGCAAGCGCGAAGGAGACGGCGACGAAGTAGCCGAAGCGGGTGCGGTTCAGCAGGTACACCGTCCCGAGCCCCAGGTAGGCGGCGACGCCGAAGGCGCCGATGAGGTACCAGGTTCGGTACAGCGGCTCGTTCCAGCCGAAGGCGGACCCGATGAACTCGGTGCCCGCACTGATGCCGTACCACAGCAGCCCGACGGTCCACACCAGCTGGTAGGACTGGCGCCGGCGCAGCCACTGGTCGGCGACCATGGCGGCGAACACGAATGACAGCGCCGAGCTGAGGAACGGAAGGATGATGTCGAGATCCACCGCGAAGAGCGCCTCCACTGCCGGCTGTCGGTCCGGACGCATCGATCGTGTGTGGAGCCCACGTCCGGGCTCGAACCGGAGACCTCTTCCTTACCAAGGAAGTGCTCTGCCTACTGAGCTACGTGGGCCTTGATCGGCGCGTCACCCGCCGCTCGCGGGCACCGGCAGTGTCTCAGGATCGACCGATCCTGGACAACCATCGGTCTTTATCGGTAAATCTCGGTCGCAGTCCGAGATTCGCCTGACCGGGGCGCTTCTTCGCTTGGAAAGTGATGGTGGGCAGGGAGGGAATCGAACCCCCACAGTCGAAAGACGGCTGATCTACAGTCAGCGGAGCTCACCACCTGCTCAACCTACCCACGGATCGTCGGCCCTCGCGTGGTGGATCGTGGACCGATGGCGGAGTATATCGGAACGCCGAATGCCGCTCAACCGACCGCAGCCGGGGTAGCGCCGATGGAGGAGGCAGCTCGCATTCGACGTTCCGTGTCGCTATGGCGCGGTTAAGCCTATTCGTCCACGCTGAAGCCGGCCCGCATCCCCAGCTGATAGTGGGCCTCCTGCTCGTCCTCCGACCAGATGTTGCAGAGGAGGACGTAGCTCCCCGGCTCGAGCTGGACCGTCAGGTCCTGGCTGTCGCCGACGGCAATGTCCTCGATCTCGTCGATGACCTCGATGCCGCCGCCCTCCTCGTCGACTACCCCGTTGTCATCGACGGGAAGGCTCGCCGCATCCAGGTCGGTCTTGAGGACGACGAACTCGTGAACGTCCTCGGGCCCATCGTTGGTGACCTCGAAGGTGACCTCGCCCGACGGTGCCGAGTTCTGGGCCGGCACGACCGCCCACTCCTGGAGGGTGACCCCGATGACCGTCCCCCCACCTCCATCGTCACCATCGGCGCCATTCGAGGCGCCATCAGAGGTGCATCCCACGATGATCAGGGACGTGATTGCCGCTGCCGCGAGCAGCCGGTGTGAGGTCGAGCGTCTCATCGGTCTCTCCTTTCCGAGCAAGCCAACTGGCATCCGATGAGGCTGTGCCACCAGATCGGGGCAGGCAAGGGCCGATTGGACCGCTCGGGTCCCGACCGGTCGAACGTTCGGCACGTGGGCACGTCGGAAGGAGGTCGTCGGGAGGTGGATGCGTGGAGCCGAGGGAGGGAGTCGAACCCACAACCTACTGTTTACAAAACAGTTGCTCTGCCATTGAGCTACCTCGGCACGCCGCCGTTCCAGTCTAGCCCGATGCGGTTCCCGCGCGCTGGCGGACGACCTCGAACAGGAGGAGCGCTCCGGCGGTCGCTGCATTGAGGCTCGCCACCCGCCCCGCCATCGGGAAGCTGACGAGCAGGTCGCAGCGCCGCTTCGTCGCACCCGAGAGCCCGCTCCCCTCGCTGCCGACGACGACCGCCAGGGGTCCGGACAGGTCGCTCTCCCAGGCCGATGCGGGAGCCTCCTGGTCGGCCGCGGCGAGGCGCAGCCCCGCCTGCTTGAGCTCGTGGATGGCCTCGCCGATGGTCGGCAGCCGCGCCAGCAGGACGTGCTCGCTCGCGCCGGCGCTCGCCTTGACGGCGGCCGGGCTCAGCGGAGCGGCGCCACGTTCCGGGAAGACGACGCCGTCGACGCCCGCCGCCTCTGCGGAGCGCAGCAGGGTGCCGAAGTTCGTCGGGTCCTGGAGGTGCTCGAGGACCAGGACGAACGGCGCGCGGCCCATCGAAGCCGCGCGCGCCAGGATCTCCTCGATGCCCGCATAGCGCCGCTCCTCGACCTCGAGCAGGACGCCCTGGTGGCCGTCGAAGCCGGCCAGGCGCGTGAGCTGGTCGGCCGGGACGCGATCGGCCGGCAGATGGAGGCGTCGCGCTGCATCGGTGATGGCTCGCAGCTCCGGCGAGGGCTTCGCGGACGCCGAGAGGAGCAGGCGGATCGCCGGACGGCCGGCGGCCAGCGCCTCGGTCACGGGGCGACGCCCGCCGATCCAGTCGCTCACCGGATGCGCTCGACCGAGGCCACCGCCCAGGCCGCGATCCCGCCTCCGCCGCTGATCCCCAACCCGTCGCTGGTCGTTCCCTTGATCGAGACGGCGGCCGCATCGACGCCGATCAGCTCCGCGACCCGAGCGCGGATCTCGTCACGCCGCGGCGCGATGACGGGGCGCTCGACGGCGACCGCCAGATCGGCTCCGATCGGCCGCCATCCTGCGTCGGCGAGCGCGGCAACGGCCCGTCTCGCGAGGTCGGCCGAGTCCGCGCCGGCCCAGGCGTCCGCCCCGGGCGGGAAGAGCGCGCCGATGTCGCCCAGCCGGGCCGCGCCGAGCAGCGCATCGATGAGCGCGTGGAGCGCGGCATCCCCGTCCGAGTGGCCCTCGGGACCGCGTGGCTCGTCGGGGAAGGCGACGCCGCCGATGCGCATCGCGCGTCCGGCCACGAGGCGGTGCGCGTCGAAGCCGACGCCCCATCGGGCGCCCGGGGCCGCGCCTGCCGAGTCGCCGAATCCCCTGATCGGCATGGCGCGGGCCGCGAGCACGGCGCGCATCGACACGAGATCGGACGGCTCGGTCAGCTTCCGGTTCTCCGGATCGCCGGGGACGACGTGGACGGGCGTGCCGGCGGCCGCGAGGGCGCCGGCGTCGTCGGTGATCGGCCGGCCCCACGCGTGCGCCTCCTCGATCGCGGACCGCAGCGCCTCGAGCCTGGCGGCCTGGGGTGTCTGGGCGGCGGCGACCTCCTCGCGCTCGACCGGGCCGACGACCCGGTCGTTCCGCACGCGCTTCAGCGAGTCGACGACCGGCACCACCGGGATGACGGCCGGGTGCTCGCCCGCCGCCGCAGCCACGGTGCTGATGAGGGCGGTCGTGACGCCGGGGCGAGCCGCGTCGTGGACGAGGACCACGGAGTCGTCACCGTGGCCGGCACCGGTCAGGGCCCAGATGCCGGCGATGACCGAGTCGGCGCGGCCCTCCCCGCCCGCCACGACGAGACATCGGTCCTCGGCGCCGGCCGGCAGCGCCTCCCGGAATCGGTCGATCGCATCGGGGGCCACGCAGATGGCGACCCGGGCGAGGCCGGGCGCGGCGAGCAGTGCGTCCAGGCTCCAGCGCCAGGTCGGACGGCCCCAGAGATCGGCCCACAGCTTATCGCTGCCCATCCGGCTGCTGCGGCCGGCGGCGACGAGGATGGCGGTGAACTCGGCGGGATCCGGCATCGGCTCCGCGGTCAGCCCGGCTCGCCGCGCGGCTGCGCGAAGATCATCCGGCCGGCGACCGTCTGGAGGACTCGGGTGACCGCGATCGGGATCTCCTGGTTGAGGAAGCGCAGGCCGCCCTCGACCACGATCATCGTCCCGTCGTCGAGGTAGCCGACGCCCTGGCCGGCCTCCTTGCCCTCCTGGATGATGCGGACGCTCATCTCCTCGCCGGGATGCACGACCGCCTTCACCGCGTTGGCGAGCTCGTTGACGTTGAGGACCCGGATTCCCTGGAGGTCGGCGACCCGGTTCAGGTTGTAGTCGTTGGTCAGGATCGCCGCGCCGTGGTCGCGCGCGTAGGCCATCAGCTTGGCGTCGACCTCGGTCACCTCGGGGTAGGCAGCCTCGCTGATCTCGACCGGGGTGACCGCGTCCTTCTGCAGCGCCGACAGCATCTCGAGCCCGCGCCTCCCGCGGTTGCGCCGCAGCGCGTCCGGGGAGTCTGCGATGCGCTGCAGCTCGTCGAGCACGAACCGGGGCACGACGAGCTCGCCCAGGATGAAGCCGGTCTTCGCGATATCCACGATCCGGCCGTCGATGACCGCGCTCGTGTCGATCACCACCCGCGTCGACGGCCCCCCGCGTCGCGCGCCGGGGATCAGGCCGGCGAAGGCAGGTAGCAGGACGTCGCGCTTCGACATCGTGGCGGCGAGCATCAGGAAGGCGAGGAAGAGGGATACCACCGGCGGCCCGAGCGAGCCGAGTACCCCACCGACCTGCGCCAGCGGGATCCCGACCAGCACCCCCATGAACAGGCCGATCACCACCGCGGCCACGCCGAGAGCGAACTCCCCTGCCCCCGCCTCGCTGAGCTTCTCGACCGCACGACGCACCGGGTAGATGGTGATGTACGGGATCGCGAGATAGCCGAACAGGAGCGTCGCGACGACGAACGCGGTGAGGAAGGCCGGCCGGTTGGCCTCCTCGATCAGGTCACCGGCACGCTGCAGCAGCGCCAGGCCGAGCGCGAAGCCGATCAGGGTGCCGAGCAGGGCACCCGTGAGCTGGATGATTCGAGTCATGGAAGCCGATGAGTGCGGAAATGAACCGGTGCCGTGGGGATGAAGCGATGAATCCCGTGCGCACGGCTCGCACGAGGGGCGTCACCTTAGCACGCACCCCCCGGGACGTCCATGCTCGTCACCGGACCGCACTCGACCGATCTCAGGCGAGCAGCGCCGCCCCGAGCGCCTCCCGGATGTCACGCGCGACCACCAGGCCGCGCGACGCCTCGCCGCCGGCACCGCGTGCCGGCCCCGTCACCAGGCGATCGAAGCCGAGCCGCGACGCCTCCAGCATGCGGCGCTCGGCCCGTGCCGCGGAGCGGACCCGCCCGGACAGGGACACCTCGCCGGCGAGGACGGTGGCCGGCTGCACGGGTCGGTCGCGCAGGCTCGACGCCAGGGCCACGGCAATCGCCAGGTCGGCCGCCGGCTCGTCGATCCGCAGCCCGCCCGCGACGTTGACGTACACGTCGTGCGCCGTGAGGTTCAGGCCCGCGTGGCGCGCCAGGACCGCGATCAGCATCAGGACGCGGTTGGTATCGACTCCGGTCGTGGCGCGCCGCGGCGATCCGTAGCCGGCCGGTGCCGACAACGCCTGGATCTCGACGGCCAGCGGTCGCGTGCCCTCCAGCGCGATGGTCACCGCGGAGCCGGCGGTGGGGGTCTCGTCCGACTCGATGAAGAAGCGGCTCGCGTCGGCCACCTCGGCCATGCCATCGCCACGCATCTCCAGGACGCCGACCTCGTCCGTCGACCCGAAGCGATTCTTCGCCGCCCGCAGCAGCCGCGTGGAGCCGAGCCGCTCCCCCTCCAGGTAGATCACGGCGTCCACGAGGTGCTCCAGGGTCCGCGGCCCGGCCACCGTCCCCTCCTTGGTCACATGCCCGACCAGGGCCACGCACGTGCCGCTCAGCTTTGCCGCCTCGGCCAGTCGCGAGGCCACCTCGCGCACCTGCCCGACGCTGCCCGCGGGGCCTGACAGTTCCGCGCTGGTGAGCGTCTGCACGCTGTCGACGACCGCCAGCACCGGCCGCAGGCTCTCGATGGCGGCCAGTGTCGTCTCCAGATCGGTGGTGGCGGCGAGGCTGAGCCCCTCGATCACCGCACCGACTCGTTCCGCGCGCCCGCGCACCTGCGACGAGGACTCCTCGCCGCTGACGTACAGGACCGGGCCACGCGAGGCCAGCCTCGCAGCCAGCTGGAGCAGGAGCGTCGACTTGCCAATGCCCGGGTCCCCACCGAAGAGCGCGATCGAGCCCGGGACGAATCCGCCACCCAGGACGCGGTCCACCTCCTCGATGCCCGAGGCCAGGCGCGATGCCTCCGCGCTGGTCACGGCGCCGATCGGCTCGATGGCGGCGGTGCCAGCCATGGCCCGCGCCGCGGACGGGGCGCGGACGGAGGCGCGCGGCGCCGCCACGGTCTCGACGAGCGTGTTCCACGCCCCGCACCCCGGGCATTGCCCGGACCACTTGGGCGACGCGGTGCCGCACTGCTGGCAGAGGTAGGTGGTCTTGACGGCTGGCACGCTGCCCCTTCGAACGCTGTGCGGGGATCGTATCGGCCGGCGCGTACCGGCCGGTTACCGGCGGCTTATCGCGCTGCCTTCGCAGGCTGACGCTTGGTCGGCGCCTGCTTGTCGATCGTCAGGGCGCCATCGGCCCCGACATCCACGACCACGACGTCGCCGGCGCTGAAGCTGGCCTGCAGCATCCGCTCCGCGAGCGCGTCCTCGATCTGGTTCTGGATCTCGCGTCGCAGCGGCCGCGCACCATACGCCTGATCGTAGCCCTTGGCGATGATCGCGTCCTTGGCCGCGTCGGTCACCACGAGCTCCATCTCCTGTCCGGCCAGCTGGTCCTTCACGCGACCGAGGAGCAGGTCCACGATCTCGCGGATCTCCTCGCGGGTCAGCTGGCGGAAGACGACCGTCGCATCGATCCGGTTCAGGAACTCCGGGCGGAAGGTGTTCTTCAGCTCGCCCAGCACCTTGTCCCGCATCCGCTCGTAGTCGGACTGGGCCTGCGCGACCTCGCCGGCGGCACCGGCGCGGAACCCGATCGAGGTGTCGCGCTGCATCTGCTGCGCGCCGACGTTGCTGGTCATGATGATGACCGTGTTGCGGAAGTCGACGCGGCGGCCCTTGGCATCGGTGAGGTGGCCGTCCTCGAGGATCTGCAGCAGGATGTTGAAGACCTCGGGGTGCGCCTTCTCGATCTCGTCGAGCAGGACCACGCTGTAGCTCTTGCGCCGCACGGCCTCGGTCAGCTGTCCACCCTCGTCGTAACCGACGTAGCCGGGCGGGGCGCCGACGAGGCGCGAGACGTTGTGGCGCTCCATGAACTCGCTCATGTCGATCTTCACGAGGGCGTCCTCGGACCCGAACATGAACTCGGCCAGCGCCTTCGCCAGCTCGGTCTTGCCGACGCCGGTGGGGCCCATGAAGATGAATGAGCCGATCGGGCGCTTCGGATCCTTCAGGCCGGCGCGGGCTCGCCGCACGGCCCTGCTGATCGTCTCGATCGCCTCCTGCTGCCCGATGACGCGCCCATGGAGCGCATCCTCCATGTGCAGCAGCCGCTCGGACTCCTCGGCGCTGATGCGGATCACCGGGATGCCGGTCCACATGCTCACGACTTGGGCGATGTCCTCGTCGGTGACGACCGGGGTCTCCTTGGCCTGCTCTTCCTGCCAGGCCTTCTTCATCTCCTCGATCCGCTCCTTGCCCTGCGCCTCCTCGTCGCGAAGGCGGGCCGCGGCCTCGTAGTCCTGGCCTGCGATCGCCTCGTCCTTCTGACGGGTGATCTCCTCAAGCGCCTGCTGCGCCGTCTTGATCTCCGGTGGCGCCGATGCGGATCGCAGCCGAACCCGGGAGCCCGCCTCGTCCATCAGGTCGATCGCCTTGTCCGGCAGGGCGCGGTCGGCGACGTAGCGGACGCTCAGGTCGACGGCCGCCTTCACGGCCTCGTCGCTGATGGTGACCTTGTGGTGTTCTTCGTAGCGCGCGCGGATCCCGAACAGGATCTCGACAGCCTCGTCCATGGTCGGCTCCTCGACCATGACCGGCTGGAAGCGCCGCTCCAGCGCCGCATCCTTTTCGATGTACTTGCGGTACTCGTCCAGCGTGGTGGCGCCGATGCACTGCAGCTCACCACGGGCCAGCGGTGGCTTGAGGATGTTGGCGGCGTCGATCGCGCCCTCGGCCGCGCCCGCCCCCACGAGCGTGTGGAGTTCGTCGATGAACAGGACGCTGTCGCTGCTCGAGCGAAGCTCCTCGATGATCTTCTTCAGGCGCTCCTCGAACTCGCCGCGGTACTTCGTGCCGGCCACCAGCGAGCCGATGTCCAGGGTGAGGACGCGCTTGTCGGCAAGCGTCTCCGGGACGTCGCCGGAGACGATCCGGTGCGCCAGCCCCTCGGCGATGGCCGTCTTGCCGACGCCCGGCTCACCGATGAGGGCCGGATTGTTCTTGGTCCGGCGGCTGAGGATCTGGATGACGCGCTCGATCTCCTTCTCGCGGCCGATGACCGGATCGAGCTTGTCAGCGCGGGCGAGCTCGGTGAGGTTGATCCCGAGTTGGTCGAGGGTCGGCGTCTTCGATGGCCGCTTCGTCTCCGGGGCCGGCGCCGCGCTGCTCGACTGACTGAGCACGTGAATGACCTGGTGCCGCACCTTGTCCAGGTTGACGCCGAGGCTCTCGAGGACACCGGCTGCGATTCCCTCGCCCTCGCGCACGAGGCCGAGGAGCAGGTGCTCGGTGCCGATGTAGTTGTGCCCGAGGCGGCGGGCCTCGTCGATGGCGAGCTCGATGACGCGCTTGGCGCGTGGGGTCAGTCCGACCTCGCCGACGACGGGACGGTCCCCGCGACCGATGATGAACTCGACGGCGGTCCGGACCTTGGACAGTTCGACGTTCATGTTCTCGAGCACGCGCGCCGCGACGCCCTCGCCCTCGCGGACGAGGCCGAGGAGCAGGTGCTCGGTACCGATGTAGTTGTGGTTGAAGCGCTGCGCCTCATCCTGCGCGAGGGTGAGGACTTTTCGCGCTCGATCGGTGAACTTGTCGAATCGATCCATGGTCGCCGCTTTCGTGTGCTTCTGGCTCTGAGTGTACGGCACCGATGCGGTGCCCGGCTTCCGCGCCTGCGCCACTCGGATGCATGGTAGATACGGGAGACGGCACGGTTTCGCTCACTGTTCCCCAGGCCCGATCGCGCGGCAGTGCACCGGGGACGATGAAGCGGGCCCGTTGCCGGACCCGCTTCGTGATGCGATCGCGCCGTCGGGAGCTACGCCTTGGCGTCGTCCTCGGCGGCCTCTGCACCGGGCGCCTCCGGCTCGGCCTCGGCCTCTGCAGCGGGCGCCTCCGGCTCGGCCTCGGCCTCCGGCTCGGCCTCGGCCTCGGGCTCTGCCTCACCAGCCTTCTCCGCCTTCGGTTCCGGCTTTGGGGC
>Ga0299913_10000801_pt1 | contig 21315 bp, 15 predicted proteins | sample RVTome_9_FD_201360 | JGI IMG/M metagenome (GOLD analysis project Ga0299913, IMG submission 201360) | Soil microbial communities from uranium-contaminated site in the Upper Colorado River Basin, Wyoming, United States - RVT155D38 (version 2) ... | reverse complement strand
CCCGAATCGCCGGACCGGGCAAACGAGCGGAGACGGGGGGTCGCCGTCGAGGATGCCGGGTTCCGGGGCGACGTGGACGGGGCCGACCGGGCCGGAGCGGAGATGCCGGCCGAGGCCGAGGAGAACCGGGGCCAGGCGGCCGCCCCGGCCGTAGGCGCCGAGAAGAGAGACGAGGCGCTCGACCATCTCGATCTGGACCGACCCGAGGCCCAGGCCCGGGAAGAGGTCGGGAAGGCGGCCGCGGTCGCCCCGCCGGATCTCGAGCGCTTCCAGCGGAACGCCCGAAACGCCCTCACGGAGGCCGACACGCTCCTGGCCGCCAGGACGCTCGCCCAGTGGCGGGACAGCCTGGCCCCCCGCCGGGACCTGCCGCCCGAGCTCGAGCGTGCCGCCCGCGCCCTCGCCGACAGCCTCGCCGTCTTCCTCGCGTCCCGTCCCTGAGGGCTTGACAGCAGGGCGATCCGCCCGAAGGGGCGGAATAAACGCCGCCTCCGGTTGTAAGGGTGTTGAGACCCCCGCGAGGACCTTCAACCGGAGGCATGGATGAGATCGAGATCTTTCGGCATCGTGGCGCTGGCTGTGGCGCCGATTCTGGCGGCCGGAACGCTCGTGAGAGGGGATGACCCCGACGACCGCACGCTGGCTGTCACCGTCTACAACGGCAACCTGGGGCTGGTCCGCGACCAGCGGGCGATCGACCTGGAGAGCGGGGTCTTCACCCTGCCCTTCCGGGACGTGGCCGCCCTGATCGACCCGACATCGGTCGCGTTCGCGGCGCTCCGCAACCCGGGCGCCGTCGACGTCCTCGAGCAGAACTACGAGTTCGACCTGCTGACGCCGCAGGCGCTCCTCGAGAAGTACGTCGGGGAGATAGTGACCCTGTACGTCCCGGTCGGCGAGAACGGCGAGGAGCGAGCCGTCACCGCGAAGCTCCTCTCCCTGCAAGGCGGAACCGTCTACCAGATCGGCGACTCGATCGCGCTCAACCCGCCGGGACGCGTGGTCCTGCCCGACCTCAAAGGGGACCTGAAGGCCCTGCCGACCCTCGTCTGGACGCTGGCCAGCGACCGCCGCGGGCCGGAGCCCATCGAGGTGTCGTACCTGACGCAGGGGCTCTCCTGGAAGGCCGACTACGTGGCTACCCTCTCCCAGGACGACCGCAGCCTGGACATCGGCGGCTGGGTGACGCTCGACAACAAGAGCGGCACCTCGTACCCGAACGCCAAGCTCAAGCTGGTGGCCGGCGACATCCACCGCGCGGAGCTGGAAGGCCAGATGAACGCGAAGATGGCGCTTCGCGAGGCGGCCGCGGCCCAGGACGCGGTCGGCTTCGAGGAACGCACCTTCTTCGAGTACCACCTCTACGACCTGCCGCGCCCGACCACCATCAAGAACAACCAGACCAAGCAGATCCGGCTGCTCGAGGGGAGCGGGATCCGGACCGACAAGGTGTACCGGCTGGCGGGCGCGCCCTGGTACTACACGCAGCAGTACGGCGGAGAGAAGGGTCTCAAGGTCGGGGTCTACCAGGAGTTCGACAACCGCGAGGGGAATGGGCTCGGGATTCCGCTGCCGGCGGGGGTCGTCCGCCTCTACAAGGCCGACGTGGACGGGACGCTACAACTCGTCGGCGAGGACCGGATCGACCACACGCCGAAGAACGAGCGCGTGAAGCTCAAGGTCGGCGAGGCCTTCGACGTCGTCGCCGAGCGCCGTCAGACCGAGTTCCAGGTCATCGCCAGCGGCCACGTCTACGAGGAGACCTTCGAGGTCAAGATCCGCAACCACAAGGCCGAGGACGTGGTGGTCGAGGTCGTCGAGCCGCTGCCCTCGGAGTGGACGATGCTGTCGAACAGCCACGACTTCGAGGAGCTGGACGCGTTCACGGTGCAGTTCGACGTGCCCGTCGAGGCCGGGGAGGAGAGCGTCCTGACGTATCGGATCCGGATCGAGTTCTAGGTTGGCCCGAACGTTGCACCGAGGGGGAGGGTCCGCGCGGGCGCCCTCCCCTTTCGCGCTCCAGCGGGGACGAACACGGGACACGTCGCGGGGTATCTACGGGGAGCCCCTCCGACGGCTATATTCAGCCCCGTTCGTCAACCCTCGGAAACCCGACTTCGCGAGACGACATGCTGACCCAGCGGATCCGCTTCGACGACCAGCACCACGATGACATCGTTTATCCGGGGGCCATCGGCTTCGTCGTCGTCCATCTCGCGTGCATCGGGATTCTCTGGTCGGGGGTCACGGTGGGATCGGTCCTGCTGGCGGTAGGGCTCTATTTCGGGCGGATGTTCGCGGTCACCGCGGGCTACCATCGCTACTTCTCACATCGCAGCTACAATACGAGCCGGTGGTTCCAGTTCGTGCTCGCGCTCCTCTCGGAGACCTCGCTCCACAAGGGCGTCCTCTGGTGGTCGGCCAAGCATCGCCACCACCACAAGCACTCCGACACACCCGAAGACGTCCACTCTCCCGGCATCCACGGCTTCCTGTTCGCCCACCTGGGCTGGATCTTCGCCCGGCAGCGCGGGCAGGCCGACTACGACCTGGTCAAGGACCTGGCCCAGTATCCCGAGCTCGTGTGGCTCGACAGGTTCGAAAAGATTCCCGGGATCCTCCTCGCCGTCGTCTGCTTTCTCGTGGCGGGATGGCCGGGCCTCTTCGTGGGCTTCTTTCTCTCGACGACCGTCCTCTTCCACGGCGTGTTCGCGATCAACTCGCTGGCCCACACCTTCGGCCGGCAGCGATACCTGACCGGCGACGACAGCCGGAACAGCATGATCCTGGCGCTCGTTACGATGGGCGAGGGATGGCACAACAACCACCACTACTACCAGGCCTCCACCCGGCAGGGGTGGCGGTGGTGGGAGATCGATGCGACGTACTACCTGCTCAGGATGCTGTCCTGGACCGGGATCGTGCACGATCTCAAGGGCCCCCCGGAGGACGTCCTGGTGGGAGAGCGGCGACTGTCCCGCAGGTCGATCGAGAAGGTCGCGCATCGGCTGGCCCACAGCTTCCCGGTCGAACGGATCGCCGAGCAGATACGGACCGGCTGGGAGCACCGACCCGGGCTTCCCGACCTGCGGGCGGGCACCGCCCGCGGCCGCGCGCACCTCGAGGCGATTCTGCGCGAGGTGCCGACCCCTCACTTCCCCTCGCTCGAGGAGTTCCGACAGCGGGCCGAGGCGATGGCCTCCCGCACGCCGTCGATCGATGACGTCGTCGAGCGGGCGCGGGAGATCCTGATCGACGCAGTCGGCCGGCGACTGGAAGCGGCGGAGCTGCCCGCCGGCTCGTGATCCCCGGGCCTTCGCGCCCGTGAGCACCGACATCCGGAGGCATCCATGGACTGGTCGTTCACCGACGAGCAGAAGGAGCTACGCAGGACCGTCAAGCGCTTCGTCGACCAGGAGCTGAGGCCGGCCGCCGACGAGATCGACAAGCGCCACGAGATCCCGCGACGGCTGATCGACATGATGGCCGAGCTGGGCTTCCTCGGGGTGGTCTTCCCGCCGGAGTACGACGGGGCGGGGATGGGCGAGATGGGGTACGTCATCCTGCAGGAGGAGATCAGCCGGGCGTGCGCCTCGACCGCTACCTTCATCGGCGCTCACCAGTCGATCGGTGCGATGACGATCCATAAGTTCGGCACTGAGGCCCAGAAGGCGAAATATCTGGCGCCCATGGCGCGTGGGGAGAAGATCGGCGCCTACGCGCTGACCGAGCCGGAGTCGGGCTCCGACGCCATGGCGATGAAGACGACCGCCGTTAGAAAGAGGGACGTCTACATCGTCAACGGCACCAAGATCTGGATCACCAATGGTGGGCAGGCCGATGTAGTCTCGCTGTTCTGCCGGGTGAAAGGCGAGGGCGAAGCCGACTCGGGCCCTGCGGCGCTGCTCGTCGAGAGCGGATTTCCGGGCTTCCGCGTCGGCAAGGAGGAGGAGAAGATGGGGATCCGCGGGTCGAACACCGTGGAGCTCCTCTTCGAGGACATGGAGGTGCCGGCCGACAACTTGATCGGGAAGGTCGGCGAGGGCGCCCACATCGCCTTCGGGGTTTTGGACGTGGGGCGTCTGGGCCTCGCCGCGGCGACGCTAGGGGCAGCCAAGGACGCCATCGACCGGTGCGTGCAGTACGCGGGTCAACGCGAGGCGTTCGGAAAGCCGATCGCCCAGCACCAGGCGATCCAGTTCATGCTCGCCGAGATGGCCGCCGACACGTACGCCATGGAGAACATGGTCTACCGGACGGCCTGGATGTGCGACCAGGGGATGCGGTTCAGCCGGGAGTCGGCGATCTGCAAGTACTTCTGCTCGGAGGCGCTGGACCGGATCGTCGACCGCGCCGTCCAGCTCCACGGCGGGATGGGGTACTCGGCCGAGATGTGGCCCGAGCGCTTCTACCGGGACGCGCGGATCAACCGCATCTTCGAGGGCACGAACGAGATCCAGCGCGTCGTGATCGCCCGGGACGTGATCAAGAACGGCGGATACTGATCGAGGTGTCGGCGAGGTCCCTCCTCCTCGTCCTGGCCGTGGGCGCGCTGCTCGCCTCCGGCTGCGAGGAGGAACGGCGGGCCTGGGTGTCGATCCTCCCCGCCGGAAACGACGAGGAGGGGGCCGCTCCCGAGCCCGGTCCTGGCGGCCCGCTCGGCGTCTCGGAGGACGGCCGGGCCGTGCTTCTCGGCGAGGACACGCTGTTCACCGCCGACCGGCTCCCTTCGCGGGCCCGGACCGCGGTCGGGGTCCAGCCCCTCCGATTCCGGCACGTCGTCTTCTCTCCGGACAGCTCCCGGGTCGCGTTCTCCACCGCCGGCGCCAACGAGGCCGTCGGCGTATGGTTCCGCGCGGGCCAGACCGGCCTCTTCCTGGATCTCTTTACAGGGGGATGGGTCGACAGCCTGGCGTGGGCCCCCGAGGGCCGGTTCCTGGCCTGGGGTGGACGCGCGTCCGACGGCATCTCGCGGGTCTCGATGGCCGACCCCGCCGGCCGTCGCCTCCGCCACCCCGTCCTGGAGGGGCTCGCCCAGGACGGCCGCTCGGCGATCTTCCAGGGATGGATCGACCCGGCCCGCGCGCGCGTCCTAGTGACCCCCGACCCGCACGCGACGGGGGGGCTTGCCTACGTATGGGACGCGCTCCTGAACAACTTCATCCTGGAGTCGCACATCGAGCCGCTGGTCCAGCGGGCCCCGCCGGCGCCGCCGGCGCCGGGCGGGGTCTTCTCGCTGGATCTGATCGGGGACCAGGTTCCGGAGACGGTGGTCCTCTACCGCTCGGCGGGGGGGGCGCCCGCGGCCCTTCTTCTGGAGAGCCGCGCGGGGGATTTCCGCGCGCGGACGACCGATCCCCTTCTCGATCCCGCCGACGTGGGCCTCGAGCGGTGGGAGGACGGGACGCCGGGTCTCGGCCTCTACGCCCCGCTGCGGGTCGCGGGTGTCCCGGTGCTCCTGCTCGAGCTCCCGTCACCGACGCCCGTCGTCACGACGGTGGGCGTATACCGGGTCGGCGGGGACGGCGCGTTGGAGACGGCCCGGGTCGCCGCGCCCCGAGGGGAGGTGGCGGCGATCTTCCAGGACGGGCGGGTCGGCGACGAGAGTCGACAGCTCGGGGTGGTCGATCTCGACGAGGACGGGAGCCAGGAGCTCGTCATCGCGGTCGCGACCCGCGTCGAGGCGGCCGGAACTTCGTCGGTTCGCTGGCGGGCGACCGTCCTCCGCTGGAGTGGGGGCGCCTTCGTCCCGCGGCCGGAGCTCGAGGCCGAGGCGCTGGCCAGGATCGCGCGCGTCACCGGAGCACCGGTGGATGCCCCCGCCGACACCACCCCGGGCCCCCCCTAGCCTTCGCTGCGGGCTAGGAGGCCTCGTTCAGGCTCCAGTCGTAGTCGAGGTACTCGATCTCCCAGCCCGCCCTGAGCGCCTCGAGGGCGGCGCCGGTCAGATACCGTGTGGCGTACTCGCGGACCGAGCCCGCCTCGCGCTCGAAGTCCTCGCGCCACCACTCCAAGATCCTCGACAGGTAGAGGGTCCGCTTTTCGGGATCGAGCCGGTGCCCGGCCGGGCCGTTGAGGTAGGTCCCGGCCTGGAACTCGAGCTGTCGCTCGAGGGCCGGGCCGCGGTAGGGCTCGGGACGCAGGACCGGGCAGCCCCGCGAGCCGCATGTCAGGCCCCAGTGGATGGCCGCGCTCCGGAGCGGGGGCTCGAGGAGGATCTCCCGCTCGATCTCGTCCAGCGTCCGCTCACGCCCGGCCACCGGGTGCTCGCGGCGACCGAAGAAGCCCCGCACCCGTCCCCCCATGAGACCCACGTCACGCACCGAGTCGATGGGATAGCGCCGTAGGATCCCCTCGATCACCCGCGCGTTGTAGGCGTTGATCCAGAACGCCCGGCGGTCGGCCAGCGGCCAGGCCGTCGGATCGGTGGCCTCGAGCCAGAGCAGGAAGCGGTCCCAGGCGGGCGGAGCGTCGGACTTCAGCCGGGCGTAGTCGACCTCCCCGTTCCGGACGTAGCGGGCGAGGACGCTGGCGTAGTCGGCATAGGGGTCCGGGCTCGAGGGCCCCTGGGGCTGCCCCCGGACCGGGGCTGCGGAAAGGAGGAGCAGGCCGAGGCCGAGCATCAGGACCTTCGGATGGGACATCGGCCGAAAGCTATCGCGGTCCAGGCCGCCGCGTAAGCGCGCTGGCTGGTCTGAAAGTTGCAGCGAGATCGGGCCCCGGGAGAGGTCGCCCGGCCCTTGAAAGGGCGGTATACTTGGAGCACGGACGGCGGTCCCCGTACCAGGCACGGCGGCCGATAGCCCGGATGTCGTTCCTCGACGGATGGGAGACGTGCCTGTGTCGAAAAAACCCACTGTGTCCGTTGTGGTCCCCCTCTTCAACGAGGCCCCCAACGTCCCGCCTCTCGTGGAAGCGGTGCGGAGCGCGTTGCCGGGAATCGACTGGGAGCTCCTTCTGGTCGACGACGGCAGCCGCGACGGCACGGCCGAGCTGGCGGACGAGTACGCGAGCTCGGACGAACGACTGCGAGTCCTTCACCTGGCCCGGAACTTCGGTCAGACGGCGGCCATGAGGGCCGGGTTCGACCACGCGCGCGGCGACGTGGTGGTCAGCATGGACGGCGACCTTCAGAACGACCCTGGGGACATCCCGCGCCTGATCGAAGAGCTGGGACGAGGGTACGACCTCGTAACCGGGTACCGTGAGAACCGTCAGGACAAGGTGATCACACGGAAGGTCCCGTCGTGGATCGCCAACCGTCTGATCCGGCGCATCACGCGCGTTCGGATCCGCGACACGGGCTGCTCTCTCCGCGCCTACCGGTCGCAGGTTCTCCGTTCGATGGTGTTGTATTCCGACATGCATCGCTTCATTCCGGCCATCGCAGTGGCGACGAGCGGGGCCAGGATCTCTGAGATCCCGGTCCGCCATCATCCGCGGCGCCATGGGAGCAGCAAGTACGGGCTTTCACGGACGTGGCGTGTCGTGCTGGACCTGCTGACGATCGTGATGATCCGATCGTTCCGCGACCGGCCGCTTCGCATGTTTGGTCTCGCGTCGACGCTGATCGGAGAGTGCGGATTGCTGTTCGTGATCGCAGCCACCCTCGCCGGGTCGACGATGTCGGCATCCGACAGCCCGGTCGTCTTTACCTCAACGGCGGTGGTCCTCTTTGGTCTTGCGACTTATCTGTTCATGCTCGGGCTGGTGGGAGAGGTCCTCGTCCGCCAGTACTGGGGACCTCGGGAGGATTTGCCCTTGGCGCGTGAGACGTCATGGTGAGGCTGGAGCGAACGGAGACCTTTGGGCCGACCCTTCGTGCAGAACCCGAATTCCAGGAGCCGTCCCCCGAGGAGCTGGACGTGACGGTCGTCGTTCTGCTGGAGACGGGGCGACTGGACGCACGGGCGATCTGCCGTGAGTACGAACCCCCGTTGCGCGAGCTCGGGCTGAGCTATGAATTCCTCTTCGTCAACGGCTCTGGAGAAGCAGGCCTTGGAGAAGCGATGCGCGAGAGCATCCATGAGCGCGGGAATGTGCGCCTCCTCGAGGCAGGACAGCCAGTCGGAGAGTCGGCCGTGCTCCGGCTCTCCGTAGAGCACAGCCGGGGTCGGATCATTCTGACCCTCCCGCCGACGCTGCGCGTGGCGCCGGAAGCGCTGCCAAAGATGATCCGCAGGATCGAGGAGGGTAGTGACGTGGCCGTCGCCCGCCGCTGGCCCCGGAGGGGCGGCTGGGTCAATCGCGTCCAGGCCGGAGTCGCGACGTGGCTTCTGAACATGCTGACAGGCTCGCGTTTCCATGATATGACGTGCCGTGTCAGCGCGATCCGGCGGAGCGTGCTGGCGGAGATCCCCCTCTACGGAAGCCATTTCCGCTTTCTCCCCATCATCGCTGAGCGCGAGGGCTTCCGCGTGACCGAAGTTCCCGTAGAGCCGCATCCCGACGGGGGTCACACGCGCGTCTATCGTCCGGGAGTCTACCTCGGATGGATAATCGACATCCTGGGCATCTTCTTCCTGCTGCGCTTCACCTACAGACCGCTGCGATTCTTCGGCTCACTGGGAGCGGTATTCGGGTTGATGGGCGGAGCGATTCTCGTGGTTCTGGTGATCCAGCGCTTTTTCGGCGGACAGGAGTTGGCCGATCGACCCATGCTGCTGCTGGGCGTGCTCCTCGTGACGCTGGGCGTACAGGCTGTCGCCCTGGGACTGATTGGAGAGATCGTCGTTCACTTCCAGGCCTCACGAGGCTCGACCTATCGCCTTCATCGAAGTCGATGACCCGGAGAATTTCGGATCTAGTTCAACCCCCGCAAGATTTCCATTAGCCGCAAGAGAGATGCGCAAACTCGACGAACAGCACTACATCCGTCACAAGCTCTTCGCCGGTGACGTTTCACCCGGACGGAGATATCGAAGTCTGGTTGCGGCGGAGGAGCCACTGTGGAGATTCCTGCGTTACGAGGTCGTCACGTCGCTCTTGAGTGGTCTTCCGGGCGCCATGGGTCTCGCTCTCCGGAAACTTTTCTATCCATCACTCTTCCAGGAGATCGGCGAAGGTGTCGTCTTCGGTCGCAACGTGGTGATCCGCAATCCCCGTAAGATCCGTCTAGGTGCCCGAGTGATGATCGACGACAACTGCGTGATCGACGCCAGGGGAGCGGGCGGGGAGTGCCTGGTCATCGAGGACGACGTCATCCTCAATCGAGGCACCATGGTCGTGGCCAAGGTGGGACCCGTGCACATCGGGGCGGAGAGCGATATCGGAGCCGGAAGCTACATCATCTCCCAAGGCGGGGTGTCCGTTGGACGGCAAGTGGCCATGGGCGCGGGTTGTAAGGTCGGCGGCGGGCTCATCGAGATGGGGCGCCGGAGTTCGGCCGGTGTTACGGGGGGAGCCGAGCGCGAACAGGTCAAGGTCACCAAGGGACCGGTCCGAATCGGAGATCGCGTGGCGTTCGGCGGCATGGTCATCGTGCTGGACGGGGCCAATGTCGGTGCGGGGTGCATCGTCGGCGCCGGCGCGGTGATCCGCGAGGACATCCCACCCCGGACGCTGGTCGCTCCCCGCCAGCACCTGGTTGTGCTGCCTCGTCCGGGCGAGACGGAGCGGCGCGATGCGGAGGACTTCGTGGCGGACGCCTCATCCTCGCAGACGAGGGTTCGCTTGTCGAAGCCGACCCCGGAGACCGAGGCCGATCCCCGCACAGTCGAGGCCATCTATGCCGCGATCGACGAGGTGAACATGCAGCTTCCGCCGCAGGAGCGTCTTCGGCCATCGCTCGACACTCCTCTTCAGATGAACGGCGGGTCGGTGGATTCGCTCGTCCTCATCAATCTCCTGGTAGCGAGCGAGGAGCGGCTGGCCGAGGCGTTCGGGGTGCACATCGTCTTGACCGACCCAAGCCTTGCCGCGGAGACGGAGAATCCGCTGGCCACGGTAGGCTCTCTGATCCGGTTCGTCGAGCGCGTCCGGAGGAACGGATGACGCGCCGCTTCCGGGGCATCGTTCTCTCCGACTTCAACAACGCGAACTTCGTCGGATATCTCGCTAACGATCCCTCTCCACCCGGAGTCGAGGTTATCGAGGCTCCCTTCGGCCAGGTCTGCAGCCTGCTGGAGAACCGGGACGCGCCCGAATGGGCCCGGAAGCCCGACTTCGCCGTGATCTGGACGCGTCCCGAAGCGGTGATCGCGGAGTTCCGGCGCCTACTCGAAGGCGAGCGGGTTGAGATGGGCGAACTCATGGCGGAGGTGGACGAGTACATCGAGCGGGTGGCCGGGGTGATGGACCGGGTGCGCTTCGCGTTCGTGCCGACGTGGACCCTCCCGCCCGATCGGTCCGCATTTGCGTCGCTGGAGATGAAGCCCGGGTTGGGGCCGAACGCGGCGCTCCTACGCATGAACCTGCGGCTCGTAGAGCGACTGGGCGAGGTCTCCGGTCTCCACGTGCTGAACGGCGAGGCGTGGATGAGAGGTCCTCAGCCCTACAGCTTCAAGCTCTGGTATCTGAGCAAGACCCCGTTCGCGAATGACGTCTTCCAGCGCGCCGTCTCCGCAATCAAGGCGGCACTGCGGGGAATCTCGGGCCAGGCTCGCAAGCTGCTCGTCGTGGACCTCGACGATACCCTGTGGGGCGGACTTGTGGGAGAAGTCGGGTGGGAGCGGCTCGAGCTGGGTGGACACGATCCGATCGGCGAGGCGTTCGTCGATTTCCAGCGGGCTCTCAAGGCGCTCACGCGCCGTGGGGTGCTGCTCGGCATCGTGAGCAAAAACGAGGAGGAGGTCGCACTTGGGGCGATCCGCCGTCACCCCGACATGGTCTTGAGGCTTGATGACTTTGCGGGCTGGAGGATCAACTGGGGTGACAAGGCGCGAAACGTGGTGGACCTCGCCGAGGAGTTGAATCTCGGACTGCAGTCGGTGGTTTTCCTGGACGACAACCCGGTCGAGCGCGCTCGCGTGGCGGAGGCCCTCCCCGAGGTCCTGGTTCCCGATTGGCCCAACGACCGGCTCCTGTACCGCCAGGCGCTCGAGCGCCTCGACTGCTTCGACAATCCGGTGATGACCGAGGAGGACCGGGAACGCGGCACGTTGTACGCTGTCGAGCGTCAGCGCCGGGCAGTCCGTCGCAGCGTCGGTTCGATGGAGGAGTGGCTGGAGTCCCTTGGAACGACCGTGGTTCTCGAGCCGCTGAATTCGGCCAACCTGGCCCGGGCTGCCCAGCTCCTGAACAAGACCAACCAGATGAACCTCGCGACCCGTCGGGTGAGCGAATCGGAGCTGATGCACTGGGCCGAGACGGAGGGCCGCGCGGTCTGGACGTTCCGGGTGAGCGATCGGTTCGGTGACGCGGGCCTCACGGGGCTGGTCAGCTTCGAGGAGGCGGACGGGTCGGGTCGGATCGTCGACTTCGTCCTCAGCTGCCGGGTATTCGGTCGAGAGATCGAGGCCACCATGCTAGCCGTCGCGGTGCGGCATGCGCGAAGCCGGGGCCACCACGAGATCCGCGCCGAGTACTCTCCCACCTCCAAGAATCGCCCCTGCTTGGACTTCCTCAGACGTTCTGGGCTCGACGAGGACGATGCCGTCGACGGTGACGGTATCACGTTTCGCTGGTCGTGCGAGTCGGCCTATCCTCTCCCACGTCAGATCCGGCTCGTCGGTGGAAGGGATAGCGTTCCCGAGGCCGTCACCGAAGCGGCGCGGGACGTCGGATGACGGAGGCGCGTGCACCCGAGTGCGCACCGTCGAGACGCGTGGTGAAGAGGGTCCAGACGCTCCCACGATGGCCGGCCTGGCTACCGCTGGCGTCGATCCTGGTGCTGGCCGCCGCGCTGCGGCTCTATCAGCTGGGGGCGGAGAACCTCTGGATCGACGAGGTCTTCTCAATCCACCAGGCGCTCGACCCCGTGATGGAGATTCGAGGCTATTGGGACTTCGAAAGCCAGGCCACCTCGCGGCCCCTCAGCCTGATCCTTCTCTACTGGGTGCTTCAGTTGGGCGAGTCGGAATTCCTCATGCGTCTTCCGTACGCGATCCTCAGCGTCCTGGACGTGGCCGCCGTGTACCTTCTCTCCCGCGAGCTGGTCGAACGGCACGTGGCGCTCCGGGCTTCCCTCTTCCTTGCCCTCCTTCCGATCCACGTATTTTACGCACAGGAGGTGCGCTGGTATGCTCAGTGGGCGCTCCTCGCGACGGTCTCCTTCCTCGCGCTCGTTCGCCTTTGGAAAACAGGTCGCCCGGCTTGGTGGGTCGCCTACGCGGTCACGGCCATAATCTGCCTGTATACCTACGTCGTCTCGCTTCAGCTCCTCGCGATGCAGGCGCTGTCCGCTTGGCTGCTTCCGTCACGCGGCTCGCGATGGTCCTTCCGATGGAAAGCCGGAGCGGCCCTGGCCCTGGCCGCGCTGGCTGCGCTTCCCGTCTTCTATGCCGCTCTCAGCCTGCGTGCAGAGACCTCCTCCGGGATGGTCGGCACGCCGCGCGAAACCTCGCCGGTGGCCCTGCCCTATCTTTTCTTCACCTATGTGGCCGGGTACACGATCGGCCCGACCGTGGGAGAGCTGCACGCGCTGCCGAGCCCGGCCCGGATCCTGACGGTGTATCCGGAGATCGTCCTCTACTACGTGGTCTTCATGCCCATTGCCGCGCTCGGCCTGTGGAGCCTGCGCCGCCGCTCCACGTGTGCCGCGATCCTGGCTCCGTGGGTGGCCGGGATGCCGCTGCTCGTCTTCGCGAGCGCGATCGTGGGCGGGCAGACCTTCAATGTCCGCTACACCTTCGCCGCCGTTCCGGGGTTCGCTCTGCTCCTGTCCCTGGGAGTGGAATCCCTCGGGCGATGGAAGCGCGTGGGGACGGTGGCCGCAGCAGGCCTCTTTGCACTCTCGCTCGTCAATTACTACACGGATCCCCGTTACGACAAAGAGGATGTCCGAGGCGCGCTAAGGGTCGTGCGGTCGAGCCCGTTCCGGGAGTTGCCGGTCGCCGTGGTTGGGCAGGGGACCTCCGCCGCCGCCTACTATGGAACCGGACTCGATCTGAGGCGGCTTCTCGGCTGCGGTCGTCAAGGCGAGGCCCGGGACAGGTCTCCCTTGCGGGACATGCGGATCGAGGAGCTCCGAACCGAGCCCGCGGTGTGGATCATGGTGAGCCGAGACTGGCAAGATCGGGCCGAGCGCTGCTCGGAGAAGCTGAGCGATAGTCACCGAGTGGTCCGAAGGCAGGGTCTGACGGGTGTCAACCTCTATCGCCTGGAGCGGCGGTGAGGCCGGCTCCGTCGGTGCATGCCGTGGCGCTGGCCGGGGCCATGATTGCTTGCAGCGACTCCGCGAGCACCTCGCCGGACCTCTGCATAGCGGACTGCTCGCCTGGTCCGGGCGGGGCGCCCTACCCGCGAAGCCCGGTCGTGGCCGGGATCACCTTCGACTTCTCGACCCATCGCCGCGAGGCCCCCGGGAGCGACAACTGGCCGATCACCTGGGCCGACGATGGGCACCAGTACGCAGTGTGGGGCGACGGCGGAGGATTCGGCGGAACCAATGACGAAGGTCGTGTGAGCCTGGGCGTGGCCCGGATCGAAGGGCCGGCTTCGTCCTACACGGGCTTCAACGTCTACGGCGGAAAGGACGCTCCGAATGGCGCCGTCTTCGGCGGCAAGTCGAATGGCATCCTGTCGATCGACGGCACGCTCTACATGTGGGTGGGCCCGGGATCGAACACGAGGGCCTTCACTCAGGCCCGGCTGCATCGCTCGACGGATCACGCAGCGAGCTGGACGGCGGCGGACTGGGCGTTCACCGACGACGACGGAATCATCCTTCCCACCTTCGCGCAGTTCGGCCGCGACTACGCCGGGGCTCGCGACGGCTTCGTCTACGCGTATGCCATGCACCTGAAGGATCCGGACGCCTTCGAGGTACAGAGACCGGGCGAGATCGCCCTCATGCGCGTTCCTCGGGATCGAGTCATGGAACGGGACGCCTACACGTTCTTCGCCGGCCTGGACGGAGCCGGCTCGCCCCTTTGGACATCCGTTCTAACGGCTCGCAGACCGGTCTTCGAGGACCCCAACGGTGTAGGCCCGAAGACGAGCGTGAGCTTCAACGCGGGACTCGGGCGCTACTTTCTGATCACCGCACACACCGAGTTCTTAAGGGGCAGGATCGGGATCTTCGACGCTCCCGAGCCTTGGGGCCCTTGGACGACCGTCCGGTACGATGGAGTGTTCGGCGACTCGAAGCTCGAGGACACGCGAACGTTCTTCTGGAACTTCTCCAACAAGTGGGCCAGCGCCGACGGTCGGAACGTCCTCCTGCTGTTCACCGGCCCTGGGAGGAACGACTCCTGGAACACCGTGGAGGGCCGGATCGAGCTTCGCTAAGGCGATGGGCCTCCCGGGAGCGTCGATCGCAGCCGCCCGGGGGATTCATCCGCGTCCGTGGGGGCCGCCTCGCCTACGGGGCTCCACGCCCACAGCAGGCCTCCTCCGACGAAGGCCCACAGGTAGTGCAGGAGATGTCGGATGACCGAGACGGCCAGAGCCGTGGCGGGGTCGACCCCCAGCCGTCCCAGCACGTAGACGTCACCCGCCTGGACGAGCCCGAGGCCGCCGATGCTGATGGGGAGGAGCAGGAGAACGTTGCGGAGGATCTGCGCGGCGAAGGCCTCACGATATCCGAGGTCGGTCCCCAACGAGCGGAGGACGCAGAAGTAGGCGAGAGCGCCGGCCAGGTAGAAGAGAAGCGCGTATACGGAGGAGCCCAAAACGGCGCTCGGGCCGAAGCGCCTCAGCGCCCTGTGCAGACGGTACAGGGGCCGGAGGATGTGGCGGATGAAGGAGCGTCGCGTCCGGTACGCCAAGCCGGCCGCGAGGCGGCGGTTCAGGGGTAGCGTGATCCCGAGTCCGATGGCCAACCCCAATCCGAGGAGGAGCGACAGGACGGGGAGGGTGGCCAGTCGTGGCTCGATCAGGACAGCGGCGAAAGCGCTGAGGATCATGACTACGATCCCGATGCCCCGCTCCCCGAGGATCGTCGCGGCCGCCTCGACCGAGCGACCCCAATGGCGCGTCAGCATTCGCCACCGCAGGACATCACCGCCCACGCTCCCCGGTAGGAGAGCGCTCACCGAAACCCCGGCCAGGTAGTAGGCCGTCAAAGCCCGGATCGAGGCCCGCAGCCCGAGGCTCCGGATCAGGATCTCCCACTTGAACACCGACATGACCACCTGCAGGCTGGTCGCGAAGGCAGCCAGCAGCAGCCAACCGAGAACGGCGTCGCCCAGGGCGCGTCCGGTGGCGGACACGTCGATCCGCCAGACGAGCAGGGCCAGAAAAACAAAGGTCACGAAGAGCTTGATCCAGAAGAGTCGGCGGGCTGGTCGCCGACCTTGCGGTCTGTCGGAAAACCTCAGCGACCGAAGACGAAGCACCGTGAAGAAGGCTCGCGCCTCAGGCGCGAGCGCGGCGTGTTGACGTGACGGTGTCTTCGGCGCAGGCCGGGAGGGGACTGTCCGGAGGAGTGGGGGTAGCCGGGGATCGAAGAAGGTGGCGGATCTCGTCCTCGAGGTCGTCCACCGGGTGCTCCTCGATGCGAATCCGGTGCCAAAGCTCCGCGTTCAGGAGCAGCCAGAGCCGGTTGCCGTGGTCCGTGCGTTGCGCGAGGTGCTCCTTCAGGAGTTCCCGGATTGGCCCGGGGCGGAGGAGTCCGGCCCCGACCATGTGCGCGTCCCGCAGGTAATGTGCGAAGAGGGTCCGGAACTGCTCGGCCATCAGGTAGGGAAGGCCGGACTGGAAGCCGAGCTTTGGACTGCCGAGGAGATGCTGTGGCAGATATCTCTCGGCGAGACGCATCTGGAGGTAGCGGCGCTTCCGGCCGCGCACCTTCAGGTTCACGGGGAGCGTGGCGGCGAATTGCGCCAACTCGTGGTCCAGAAACGGTGAACGAGCCTCGAGGCCGTGGGCCATCGACATTCTGTCGAGAATGGTGATCGAGTGGTTGGGCTCGCGGACCATACTGTCGGCCAGGAGCATGCGATCCAGCTCCTCCTTCACCCGCCGATCATCCTCGTACCACGCGATGACTTCCGCCTCGGGATCGACACCGTCGACGAGGGAGCGGAAGTGGTCGGTGTATAGCCGCTCCCGGAGACGGGGAGTGAAGAAGAAGTAGGAGAGGCTGTGGGCGTATCGTCGCCCTCCCTCGAGGCTGGCGAGTTCGTCCATCCAACGCAGGCGGTGGCTGAGGCTCTTGTACCAGAACCCGTCGGGGGCGCGATCGAGGATTCGTCGGAAGACGTGTCGACGAAGGGCAGCCGGGAGTCGCCCGTAGGCCCCTGCATAACTCATTCCGTAGTAACGGTCGTAGCCCCCAAACCGCTCGTCGCCACCCTCGCCGCCGAACACGACCTTGACCTCGTTTCGCGTGCCACGGGCGAGCTCGTAGAAGCACGCGCTCAGCGGGTCGGAGGGCTCGTCCATGTGATGCACCAGTCTGGGAAGAAGCGCGATCAAATCCCCGCCGATGTGGTACTCGAAGTGGTGGGTGCCGCAGTAGGCCGCTACCCGGGCGGCCAGAGGCGCCTCGTCGAACTCCCTGTAGGGTACGCTGCCTGCGAACGATCGCAGCGGCTCGCCTGCGATCTGCTGGGCCACCGCCGTAAGGAGCCCCGAGTCGACCCCGCCGCTGAGGAAGGACCCGACCGGGACGTCGCTCACCAGATGCAGCCGAACCGTCTCCCGGAGTCGCTCGTCGAGCGCCTCCAGGGCCTCCGATTCGCTCATCGGCGGCTTGGGCTCGAAGCTGAGATCCCAGTAGCGATGAACGACCGGCTCCCCTGCCATCCCGACGTGCAGCACATGGGCGGGGGGAAGCTGGTGGATGGCGACGAACATCGAACGCGGGTCGGCGACGAGGCGAAGCGACAGGTATTGGTCCAGCGCGAGGGGGTCGACCTGCCGGAGACCGGGCGCCACCTCGAGGATCGCCTTGATCTCGGATGCGAAGTAGAATCGCTCGCCTCGGCGGGCCCAAAAAAGCGGCTTCTGGCCCAGATGGTCCCGCGCGAGAAGGAGCCGGCGTCTGCGGCGGTCCCAGAGGGCGATGGCGAACATCCCGCGCAGTCGATGCACGAAGTCGGCCCCGTGGTCCTCGTACAGATGAACTAGGACCTCGGTGTCGGAACGAGTGCGAAAGCGATGCCCCTGTGCGAGAAGATGAGTACGGAGCTCCTGGTAGTTGTAGATCTCGCCGTTGAGCATCACCCAAACCGTCTCGTCCTCGTTGGGGATCGGCTGGTTTCCGGTCTCGAGGTCGATGATGGCCAGGCGGCGGAAGCCGAATCCAAGATGTGGCTCCATGTGCAGAGCGCCTTCTTCGGGACCGCGATGCGCCAGGACGTCGGCCATGCGTCGCACGTCGTCCTCGCGGACTCCGCGAGGGTCGAGGATTCCGGCGATCCCGCACATCAGCCGGACGTCCGCGTGCGGACCCCGATGGTCATGACCACAGGGAGGGTTTCAGATTCGAGAGGGAAGGCATGGATGTCGGTCATCACGGTGCAAGATGCAGGGGAGCCCTTCATGAAAGCAAGCCGCACGGAACATACCGGACTAGCTCTTCGGACCACGTCGAAGAAATTCGGGGGGGGAAGCTCCGCATGCGAGCGCTGATCACGGGCGGAACCGGCTTCATTGGCTCCCGCCTCGCCGCGCGGCTTCTCGAAGAAGGCGAGTTCGTGAGGATCCTGGGCCAGGTGAACACGCCGGCCGAGGCCGAGAATCGGGAGCGTTTGGAAGAGGGGGGAGCCGAAGTCGTGCTAGGCTCGGTGACAAACGACGTGGTCGTCGGACGCGCCGTCCGCGAAGTTGACGCCATCTTCCACCTGGCCGCCGCGCAGCACGAGATGAACGTCCCCGACGAGCACTTCTGGAACGTCAACGTGCGCGGAACGGAGAACCTCCTCGCGGCCGCGGTGGGGGCAGGGGTCCGACGCTTCGTCCACGGCAGCACGATCGGGGTCTACGGGGTGCCTGCCGGTCCGCTCGACGAGGAATCCCCGACAAGGCCCGATAACATCTACGGCACGACCAAGCTCGCCGGAGAGGAGCGGGTTCTCGCCTTCGGCGACCAGATCCCCGTCGTGGTGGTCCGGATTCCAGAGGTGTACGGGCCCGGCGACCGGCGACTCCTCAAGCTCTTCCGCTCGATCGAGAGCGGAAGGTTCTTCCTGATCGGACGCGGAGAGAACCTCCATCATCCCATCTTCGTCGACGACCTCGTCGAGGGAATCATGGCCGCGGCGCGGTCTCCGGACGCGGTCGGGGAGATCATCCTCCTGGCCGGGAAGGAGCCGGTCACGACGTTCGAGATGACCCGGGCGATCGCGCATGCCGTCGGCCGAGAGCCACGTCGCTGGCACGCTCCCCTCCTTCCCTTCGTCGCCGCCGCGACCGTCTTCGAGCTGTCATTGCGGCCGCTCGGCGTCCAGCCGCCGCTACATCGGCGGCGGCTCGACTTCTTCCGCAAGAGCCACCGCCTGAGCGCCGACAAGGCGCGCCAGCAGCTCGGCTTCGAGCCTCGCGTCGATTTCGAGGAGGGCGCCCGCCGGACCGCGGAGTGGTACCGGGTGGCGGGGCTCCTCTAGGTCTCTCCGCCGCGTTCCGCCGCGCTCGCCGCCGGCGGATGCGCCGTCCCACGAGGGCGCAGGCCTGGCGGAAACTCGTCCAGGACCGCCTTGATCTCCCGCCGCCGCCGCTCCTCGTCCCACCCGGCCTCCCCGGCGACCAGCCCCAGGCACTCCTCGAGGGCCGCTGATCCAGGGTGGCGGGCGGTCCCCAGATCGGTCCGACGGAAGACCACGTCTCCGAGCGTCATCGCCATCTCCTCACGGACTGCGTGGACCGCCTCGGCGCGGAGGACGTCGGTGTCGGCGATGGTTCGGGCGAGGTCCGGTCGCTCGCGCGCCAACGCCACGACCCGGTCGGCCGTGCTGCCGTGGTTGTGGGCGAGGGCCCGGAGCGCCGCCGCCGGGGCGGCCGCTGGGCCGCGGGCGAGCAAGCCGGCCACGTGACCGTCGACGTCGGGGACGTCTCCGCCGTGGACCGGCGCCGGCGACGGCGGGGGCGCCCCGCGGCCCAGCTTGGCGAGCGCGAGCCCGACCGCCCTTGCGGCGTCCGAGGGGCCTGTCGTGAACCGGACGCCGATCAGCGTGACGAGCCCCTCGACGCCGTGCTCCGCGGCGTGGTCGATCAGCCGCGACCGGTGGCCGAAGCGGAGGTCGGGGGAGGTGGGGTCGTTCTCGCCGAAGGGGATCAGGCCCGCGTTCCAAAGCGAGATGTCGTCCAGCGTGAGGTCCAGGCCCCCATAGGCGGCGTTGATCTCGTCGATGAACTCCTGGAGTTCGGATTGGCCGACCGTGTAGACGTCCGGATCGCCTTCGTACACGGCGTGCCAGACGCCGACCAGTGTCGCGCCGTGCCACGGGACCAGGAAGAGATGCCGCGCGCCCCGGCTCAGGACCGCGTCGGGATCGCTGGTCCGGGCGGGCAGAGCCAGCGCCTCGGTGCCGGGCACCAGCGGACGGTCCACGACGAAATAGGCGTCGCGGGACCATGGCGTCCTGTCGGCGAGGGGAAGACCGGCCTCCGCGAGGAGCCCCTCGGCATAGGGCCCGGCCGTGTTGAGGGTCACCCGGCCTCGGACGAGGAGCTCCTTCCCGCCGAGGAGGTCCCTGGCCGCGACCCCGGACAGCCGTCCGTCCCGGACGACCAGCCGCCCGGCTTCCACGTAGTTCGCAACCACCGCCCCGGCGTCGGCGGCCGAGCGCACGAACGCGAGCACCAGCCGGGGCGGGTTGATCATCTGGCCGTCGCTGAAGACCCCGGCGCCCGTCAGGTCCTTCTCCGGAAGGCCCGGATATCGCTCGAGGACCTCGGCGCGGGAGAGGCATCGGCCGCGTGGGATCCGGCGGCGCGGATCGGAGATGCTGAAGTTCCGATCGAAGGTGAGCGCGTCATATACGGCCATGGCCGCCCTGAGCGCCTCCTTGCCCCGCATCCCATGACCGTAGGTGGGGACGACGATCGGAAGCGGCCGCACCAGGTGGGGGGCGTCACGGAGGAGCGTATGGCGATCGGCGCTGGATTGTCGTACTCGCCTCAAGTCGGCGTGCTGGAGGTAGCGCAAGCCGCCGTGGACCATCTTGAAGGACTGGGCGGAGGTGGCGCCCGAGAAATCGCCTCGCTCGAGGAGGGCGACCGACAGACCCCGGCGGGCCGCGTCGCGCGCCGCGCAGGCGCCGAAGATCCCGCCGCCGATCACGACCAGATCGAACTCGCGTTCCGTGAGTGAAGAGAGGTCTCGGCGGAGGGGCCCGCTCATCGGAGCGGGCTCGAGCTCGCGGCGGGCAGGGCGAGGAGCTCCCGGAACAGGTCAAGGTAGCGCTCGGAATTGCTCTCCATGTTGAGCTCGCGGATGTCGGCCAGGTTGTTGCGGCGCATCGAATCGGCGAGCGCAGGGTCGTCCCGCACGGCGCGTATGGCCTCGGCGAGGGCGACGGGGTCGCCAGGGGGGACGAGGAGGCCGTTCCTCGGGCTCCGGATGAGGTCGACCTGCCCGCCGTTGTCGGTGGCCACGACCGGTAGCCCGGCGTCCATCGCCTCCTGAACGACGATCCCGAGACCTTCGTGAAGCGAGGAGAGCACGTAACAGTCGGCGCGGCGCAAGAGAGCATGGATCGCCTCGCGCGTCTGAAATCCAAGGAAGCGGACCCTCTCCTCGACCCCCTCCGCCCGGGACAGCGTCTTGAGCTCGGCCTCGAGCGGCCCGTCCCCGACCAGGAGCAGCTCCACCTCGTCGGGCAACCTGGCTAGGGCCCGGATCAGGTGGTCGAACCCCTTCCGCTCCACCAGCCGGCCGACCGAGATCAGCCGGAATCGGCCCTCCGCCGACGGGAGATCCTCGGGCCCCCGTCCCTCTCGGGGGCCCACTGCGGGGGTGAATCCGTAGGTGATGACCTGGATCGGGGACCGGATCCGGTAGTGCCTCTCGGCGCGCGCCCGGGTGTCGCTCGAGATCGCCACCACGCGGTCCGCCGCGTCGATGATCCAGGCGTTGACCCGTCGAAGCACGCGGCTGCGATGGGGCGAAGAGAGCTTGGTGGGATCGTAGATGTCGCCGCCGATGATGGTCAGGACCTGCGGTCGCCCGAGGAGCCGCGCGGCGGCCCATCCGAGCGGTCCCGTGGGGATCGAGAAATGCGTGTTGAGGACGTCGAACTCGCGCAGCCGGCGCCGGTGCGCGAGGACATG
>Ga0299913_10000800_pt1 | contig 21326 bp, 7 predicted proteins | sample RVTome_9_FD_201360 | JGI IMG/M metagenome (GOLD analysis project Ga0299913, IMG submission 201360) | Soil microbial communities from uranium-contaminated site in the Upper Colorado River Basin, Wyoming, United States - RVT155D38 (version 2) ... | reverse complement strand
CGTCGCCGGAGGGGTGGCAGAGCGGACGAATGCGGCGGTCTCGAAAACCGTTATCCGTCGTTAGGCGGATCGAGGGTTCGAATCCCTCCCCCTCCGCTCTTCGTCAGAGCCATGCGGATTTGCGGGTCCCTGCGATCCGGCTCCTCAGTCCACGGGGAGTCCGCGAAAGTCTCAGTACTAAGACGATTCTTGTCACCGTCCCGCCCCGCAGGCATCATAAGCTTGACTCCGGCGAGATTCGCGTTCCCGATACCGCCAATCCGGACGAGACGATCGGGCCGCTCGTGGATGAGGCGGCCTGATGGCCGTCGCGAAGCGGTTCGTCGTCGACTGGGGCCGGGAGGGGCAGTTTGTCGAGCTGCCCGGCGCTTCAGGTTCTCTGCAGCGAGCCGGGCGCGCGGGTGCCGGCTAGAAGGATCACCGTACTTCTCGTTCCTTCGCGGAGCGGATCGCGCACTTGCCGTTCGGCAGGCTCATACCGTCTCTCCTTCCTGGTGTGTCCCTGACCTTCGCATCCTTGCCGGGGTCCCGGGCCGTGTCCACCGCGGGCGGCCGCGAAACTAGGCCCGCGATCGTCCGTGGCCCTCGACGGGCTCCCAGAGCCAGGTCGGAGTCCAGCAGTAGCGGGCGAGCTCCCGGTAGCCCAAAGAGGAGAGGACGGCGCGGAGCCGGTGCCGAGCGGCGTCCGTCCCGGCCTCGGCGGCCACGAGGGGCCTGTCGCGTCGAAGCGTGCGGCGACCGGACGCGAGGATCTCCGCGCTGAGCCCCGCGGCGTCGACCTTCACGAGCCCGATGCCGCGGATGCCGTCGAGGAGGTGGTCGAGGGGCGCGGCCGGCGCGTCGCCGCCGTCCGGCGCCGGCGCCACGGCGGTCCGGCCGGAGTTCGTGCGGGCCGAAGCGCCGTGGCCCGAGCGCCAGGGCAGTGCCCGCACGGAGACCTCGCGCCATTGGGGGTGGGCCGCGACGCGATGCGCGGTGACGGCTTCCTCCATGCCGTTCTCGGCCAGCGTCTCGAGCAGGCCGGCGAACGCCTGCCGGTCGGGCTCGAGCGCGACGACCCGCTCGGCGCCGCACTCGAGGGCGAAGAACGCCGTGTGGTTCCCGTAGTGCGCGCCGACGTCCACGAACGCGCCGCGGACGCCCCGCGCCCGGATCGCGTCGAGGAGGTCGCGCTCATAGTACGTCCCCGTGCGCCGGATCGCCTCGGTGATGTGGTCGCGGTCGGGGAGGACGAGGGTCGCCGCGCGCTTCGGGCCGGTCACGCGGACGCGGACGAGCGGCCGCGTCCGGGCCCGGCGCGGCGCGGCGGCCGGCGGCCGCGCCCGCGCGGCGCGCGCCGAGGCAGCGGCGGGTTTATCCCCGCCGCGTCCGTGGAGCTCCCAGCGGCCGTGCTCGAGGATCGCGCGGGTCTCGGGCCCCGGCGTCGCGCCGTTCGACGCCGCGCGCCCGCGGGCGACGCGGTAGATCGAGTCGCGCCGGAAGCCGGGCAGCTCGGCTAGCCAGCCGCCGCTCCGGCGGAGGCACACGAACGGGACGCGCCGGCGCTGGCCGACGAGCGCGAGCCAGATGTCCGCCATGTTCGGAACCGGGAAGTCCCCCGGCGTCAGCGGCAGCGCGGACACGTGGTAGCCCGCGACGCCCGTCCCGAGCACGTGGACGGCCACGTCCTGCGGAAGCGCGCGGCTCAGGTGCAGGAGCCGGCGCGAGGCGTGGTAGTCGTCGACGACGGCGGGGAGCAGGCACCCGTGGAACCCGACGACCGCGCGCCGGCCGTGGCGCTCGATGCCCTCGACGAGCCGGTCGGCGTAGTCCTCCGGATACCTGATGTCGTCGTCGCAGACGAGCCGGTACCCCTGTCCCCGCCCGGCCCAGAAGAACTTCCCGGCGTCGCCCCGGACGCCGTGCTCCTCGCTGCGCGCAACGACGATCCCCTCCCGCTCGAGGAACGCGGGCACACGCTCGTATCCGTTCAGGTACACGCCGAGCCCGTCGACCTGCGGGAGCAGGGCGTCGACCACGCGCGCGAGCCCACGCTCCCGCCGCGGGATCGTCGCGAGCGACGCGAAGACGGGCGGGCGCCTGCGCGCTCGGCTCCGCGCCGCCGCCTCGCCGTCGACGAAGCGAACGGTGTCCATCGGCCAGCGCTCCCGCGCCTGCGGGTTCATGAGCGACGGGCCGCCGTCGTGCACGGTCAGCGACTCCTCGACCCGGTAGAGGCCGAGGCCGAGCTCGTGGGCGCGGACGCTGAGCTGCCGCCCGACGCCGGAGCTCACGAGGTCGTCCTCCTGCCGCCGGCCGCCGTCGACGGGGCGCAGGCGCCAGCCGAGCTCCTCGAAGAGCCGCCGATCGCAGAGGAAGGCCGCGCAGTCGACCCAGCCCGAGCGCACGACGCGCCCGGCGGGGACGGCCGCGACGGGGGTCCAGCACCGTCCGCCGAGCTCCGAGCGCTCCGTGGAGAGGTGCAGGTAGAGCGAGGCCTTCCGCGGGTCGTGGATCGACGACCAGAGCTCCGCGCTCCGCGCGAAGAAGCGCTCGCACAGGCGCATGTCGTCCTGCAGGACGTAGACGAGCTGGGCGGGCTCGCGGCGGAGGTCGTCGAGGATCACGTTCCACCAGTGCCACCAGCCGCGCTTCCCGTGGTGCGCGGAGGCGCGGCGGTACGTCCACCCGCGCGCGCGAACCCGCTCGACGAGGCTTCGGTCGGGATTCGGGGTCGCGTCGTCGTAGACGCGCAGGTCGACGCCGCCGACCGGGAGGTCGCGCTCGACGTCGTCCAGGAGGAGCGCGAGGCCGTCGGGGCGCGCGTACGTCGTCACGACGACGCACGGGCGGGGCGTCGAGGCGGCTCGGGACGGCGTGATTCGCGGCGGGTGCAAGAGCGCGCGTCGTTTGCGATTCGCAGGCGAGCCGATCATCGCACGGCGGCGGCCCGCCGTGGCCTTTCCCGCCGGACGGATCGGGCGTAGGATGGCCTCATGCCAGGCGGCCTCGCGAGTCCGGCCGCACGCCGGCCCGCGACGCCGGAGCCGGCGGCCCGGTCACGCCCCGAGCCGGCGCCCCGCGCTCCCGTGCGCATGGCGCCCGCGCCCGTCGCCGCGCCCGGACGCGCGAGCGTCCCCGGCACGCGCGAGCGCATCCTGGCCGCCGCCGGTGCGCCGGGGCCCGCCGCGGTCGAGGAGGCGCGGCCAGGCGCCGAGGCGCCCCTGACGACGCGCGACCGGATCGTGAACCGGGCGCTCGGGGCGCCCGAGCCGGCCGCCCGGCCGGAGGCCGTCGTCGTCGATCTCGCCGACGCGCGCGCACGCCGCCGCGCGCCGGCGCCGGAGGCGGCCGAGCAGCCCGTCCCCGACGGACCGCTCGCCCCGGTGATCCCTCTCGTCCCCGCACCGGCGCTCGCCCGCCCTCCCCCGGCGCCTGCCGAGCCGATCGCAACCGCCGTTCCCGAGAGCGCCGGGCCGGCCGCAGAGCCCACCGCCCGCGCTCCCCCCGAGCAACCCTCATCCACCGCTGGTCCGGAGCTTGCTGCGCCTGAACCGGAGGGTCTGTCCGCACCGGCGGCCGCTCCCGCCGGCCTCGCGCCCGCGGGCGCCCCCGAGGCCGGGGAGCCGGAGACCGCCGAGACGCCGGGTGCAGAGCCGGAGCCGCCCGCGCCCGCCGCTCCCGAGCAGGCCGCCGCCCCGCCGGCCGAGGTACCTGCACCCGCGCCGGCCGAGGTACCTGCACCCGCGCCGGTCGAGGAGGCGGCCGGAGGCCCCGAAGGCGATCCGCGGTTCCGGGCGCTCGTTGCGCGCGCCGACCGCGCGGCGGGCCGGACGAAGCGCCACCAGCCCGCCCGGCTCGGCGCGGAGACGGCGCAGGGCGCCTCGGCGCCGAACCCCGAACGCGACGTCCTGGGCCAGGCGGCCGACGAGCAGGTGGAGCGGATGGGCGAGCAGGAGCCGGGCCCGTTCGACGCCGCCGCGTTCAAGCTCGAGGTCAAGGCCGCGGTCGAGCGGATGGCGCCCCCCGCGACGCTGGAGGAGGCGGACGAGTTCGGCGCCTCCGGGAAGGCGGGCGGCGCGACGAGCTTCATCCAGCAGATCGTCCTGCGCGCGAAGGCGGGCTCCGCGCGCGACATCCAGGTCGAGACCGAGGCGCCGCCGGACCCGTCGGCGAAGGAGCCGAAGCCCGTCTCTGACATGGCGAACGACGCCCGCGGGCCGCCGCTCCCGGGCGTCGACGCGGCCGCCGCCCTGCCGGAGCCGCGCCCGCCGGAGCAGACCGATCTCTCCGCGGGCCCGCACGAGGTCGACGCGAAGCTGGCCGAGGGCAACGTCACCGAGCGGCAGCTCGCGGACGCGAACGAGCCGGACTTCACGGCGACCCTCGAGGCCCGCGACCGGGTGCGCGAGCACGCGGAGACGGCGCCGGGCGACTTCCGCACCCACGAGGGGCTCGTGCTCGGGCAGGCGCGGGCCGGAGCCGAGAACGCCGCGGCGACGCAGCTCGAGGGGATGCACGGCGTCCGCGGCGAGACGCTGGCGGGCGTCCTCGGCGCCAAGGTGGCGACGAAGGGCGCGGACGAGCGGCTGCGCGAGGGCGTCGCGGACTCGATCATCGGCATCCACGAGCGCACCCAGGCCGACGTGCAGAAGCTGCTCGAGACGCTCGACACGACGGTCGACACGCTCTTCACGACGGGCGAGAAGGCCGCGCGCGAGCGCTTCGAGCGGGACGTCGCGGCGAGGATGCGCGCGTACAAGGCCGACCGCTACGGCGGCTGGTTCGGCGGCGCCCGCTGGCTCAAGGACAAGCTCTTCGACCTGCCCGACGAGGTCAACGTGTTCTACTCGGACGGGCGCGACCGGTACCTCGCGGACATGGACCGGCTGCTGGACGTGATCGCGGCGTTCGTCGGCGTGATGCTCGGCACGGCGCAGGCCCGGATCGAGGCCGGCCGCGAGGAGGTGGGCACGTTCGTGGACGGCCTCCCGAGCGAGCTGCGCGCCCTCGGGAAGCAGACCGCCGCCGACCTCGACACCCGCTTCGACCAGCTCGCGGCGGACGTGGACGCGAAGCGCGACGGGCTCGTCGACGCCGTCGCGCGGCGCTACGTCGAGTCGCGCGACGAGCTCGACGAGCGCATCGAGGAGCTGAAGGAGGCGAACAAGGGGCTCGTCTCGAAGGCGGTCGACGCGATCGTCAAGGTCGTCAAGACGATCTACGAGCTGAGCAAGCTCCTGCTCCGCGTCCTCCTGAAGGCCGCCGCGGCGATCGGCGACATCGTCGCCCACCCGATCCGCTTCCTCGAGAACCTCGTCCGCGGCGTGAAGGGTGGGCTCGAGCGCTTCGTGGTGCGGATCGGCGACCACCTCCAGCGATCCCTCCTCGAGCTGCTCTTCGGCGAGCTCGGCCGGGCCGGGATCACGATGCCGAAGGCGCTCGACTTCGCCGGGATCCTCGACCTCGTTCTCCAGGTGCTCGGGCTCACCTACCGGAGCATTCGCGAGCGCGTCGTCAAGCGCTTCGGCGAGCCGGTCGTCGCGCGGATGGAGCAGGCCGTGGACGTTTTCAGGACACTCGCCCGGGACGGCATCGCCGGCCTGTGGACGCAGATCCGCGAGAAGGTGGCCGACCTCGAAGAGCTCGTGGTCGGCCGGATCAAGACGTACATCGTGGAGCGTGTCGTACGGGCCGGGATCGGCTACATCGCCGCGCTCCTGAACCCCGCCGCCGCCTTCATCAAGGCCTGTCAGGGGATCTACCAGATCGTCATGTTCGTCGTCGAGCGCGCGAAACAGATCGCGCAGTTCGTGGACGCGGTGCTCGACTCGATCGGCGCGATCGCGCAGGGCAACGTCGGCGTCGCCGTCGAGAAGGTCGAGAGCGCGCTCGCGAACGGGCTCTCGCTCGCGATCCAGTTCCTCGCGCGGCTCGCCGGGCTCGGCGCCCTCTCGGAGAAGGTGCGCTCGATCATCGGGCTCGTCCGGAAGCCGCTCGCGCGCGCCGTCGACCGGGTCGTCTTCGGCGCCGCCGAGGTCTACCGCCGGACGCTCGGGCCGGCGCTCGCGTTCGGCAAGGCGAAGCTCGAGGCCGGCCGGGAGTGGGCCAAGGGCAAGGTCGAGGCCGGCAAGGCATGGGCGGGACGAAAGGCCGAGGCGGTCAAGGCGAGGCTCGCCGGGCGCGACGCCACCCGCGAGGCGCCCGCCGCGGCCGAGCCGCAGCCGCAGGCGGAGGCCGAGGACGAGCAGGCACGGCCGGTCCGCATCGCGGAGGACACCGTCGAGGTCGCCCCGGACGAGCGGCACACGGTGTTCGCCCAGCTCGCGCCGACGGGCGAGGTCGACGTCGCGCTGAGCAGCGCCCCGCGGCTCGTGACCGATCTCGTCGGCCACTTCGAGGCCCGGATCGACGGACTGCCCCTCACCGCCCCGGCGCGGCTGCCGAAAGGGGGCCGGCCGGGAGACCAGCCGCGGCACCAGGCGCGGGCGGCGGCCGAGCGGATCGTCGCGCGCGCCGGCAAGCTCGAGCTCGACTTCGAGAACGACTACGACGCGCGGCGCGCCCTCCACCGCACGGCGTCCTTCACGGGTTTCGCAGCCGTCTACGAGCCCGCCCCGAGCCTGACGAGCCGGCTCGCGCGGCTCGGCGACGCCATCCAGGTGCTCCTGCGGATGTTCTACGCCTACGACAAGCCGCGGTTCGCCCGCGTCGAGGACGAGCCGACGCGCGGGCAGAAGCTCACAGGACGCGTGTGGGTCGTCCCCGGGCGTCGCGGCGAGATCCTCCCGGAGGGACGCCGCGGGCTCGATCCGGCGCGCGCCGGCGGGCCCGGGTACGACGTGCTCGCGCCGGCTCCGCACCTGGCCGCCCCGACCCGCGGAGCGGTCCGTGAAGGCGCCGAGCAGCCGGCGCGCGGCGTCGTCCACACGCCGGTCGCGCGCGCCGAGGCGGTCGCGCAGGAGGTCGTCGTCCGCAGCTGGGCGATCGGCGGCAGGCCCGCCCGCGGCTCGAACGCAAGCCACACCGAGACCCAGTTCCACCACTGGCTCGTGGCCCAGGGTGAGGACTTCCACCGGCGTATCACGTCGATCGAGATCCGCAGCGTGCTCAGCCCCTGCGGCGACTGCACGACGCTTCTCACGGGCATCTCGCGGCTCCTGCAGGATCGCCCGCCGGGCTCGCGCCGGGCCTTCATGGTCGTCTTCTGGGACACCGTCTACGGGAACGAGGAAGGAGACGTCGGGCCGGCCGCCGCGACGTTCCGCCGCCACGTCGTGTACCTCGGCGACGCCGGCTGGATCGTCCACGGGCCGACGCCGCCGGCGTAGCGATGGGCGCCGACCTCGCGCAGCCCGCCACACGACGCCCCGCCGGGCGGGAACCGGCCGCGCGCACGACGCCTGCGCGGCCCGCGCCGACCCTCGAGTCGGCGCCGCGCGTCCTGCGCGGCGGGCGTCCACTGCCGCCGAGCACGCGCGAGCGGATGGAGGCGGCGTTCGGCGGCGGGCTCGAGCACGTCCGCGTCCACGACAACGCGGAGGCGGCGGAGCTCGTGGACGAGCACGACCCGGAGGCGCTCGCCGTCGGTGCGCACATCGCGTTCGGGCCAGGGAGCTTCCGCCCGGAGACGGAGAACGGCGCCCGCCTGCTCGCGCACGAGCTCGCCCACGTCGTGCAAAGGGCGGGCGGAGACGGGCCGGCGCGCGTCGAGGGCCCGGTCTCCGAGCCGTCCGAGCCCGCCGGGCGGGAGGCCGAGCTCGCCGCCGCGCGGGCCGTGCGGGGGGAGCCCGCCGGCGTCGCGCCGGGCGCCGCCGCATGGACGACGCGCGCGCGGATCATGCGGCGGGCGCGCACGGCCGCGACTGCGGAGGCCGAGGCCGAGGCGGCGCCCGCGGAGGCGGAGACCACCGGGCCGGCCGAGCCCGAGCACGGGCCGGGGGGCGAGGCTCGCGCGACGGAGGCGCCCGCCGCGGCGCCGGCGACGAAGGAAGCGCTGCCCGTCCGCGAGCCCGCCCCCCTGGCGCACACGCACGCCGACGGCGGCGGCGCCCCGCCGGTCGTGACCTCGCACGCCGCTTCGCGGGCGGCCGGCAGCGAGCCGGAGCCCGCCGACCAGCCCGGGCCCGAGGCCGACAACGGCCTGGTCGAGCCCGTTGCACGCGGGCCGCCCGGCGCCGCCGGGCACGCGAGCGCCGAGCCGGCGCTCGCCCGCCCGCCGATCGTCCAGACGAAGCTCACGGTCAGCGCCCCCGGCGACGCGCTCGAGCGGGAGGCCGACGGCGTGGCCGACCGCGTCCTCCGCGCCGACTCCGCGCCGGCGTCGCTCCGCGCGCGCGGAGCGCCGGCTACCGGCCCGCGGCGCGTGCTCCCGCCCATCCGCGGCCCTCCGGCGGCCGAGCCGGGCGCGCTCCCGCGGAGCGTCCGCTCCGTCCTCGCCGTCCCCGGCGGCGGCGCCCCGCTCGACGCGGCAGTGCGCGCGCGCGTCGAGCCGCACCTGGGAGTCGACCTCGGCCGCGTCCGCGTCCGCCGTGACCCGGCCGCGGCCGCCGCCGCGCGCGACCTCCACGCCCGCGCGTTCACGAGCGGCCCGACGATCTTCCTCGCCGCCGAATCCTCGCCCACGGACGTCGCGCTCATGGCACACGAGGCGGCGCACGTCGCCCAGCAGGCGTCCGAGCCCGCCGCCCGCACGACGCTCATGCGGGACGCGACGGACTTCCTACCGGACATCTCGGTCGACGACCTCGTCCCGGACTGGATCCTCGACGCGGTCCGCGACGCGATCCGCCTGACGCCCGGCTACCTCCTGCTCACCTACGTGACCGGCACCGACCCGCTCACGGGCGAGCGGGTCACGGCCGGGCCGGCGGAGCTCGTCGAGAAGCTGCTCACGTACGGCCCATTCGGGCCCGCGGTCGGGACCGTGCTCGAGGCGATCGACGTCCTCGGCGAGGTCTTCACGTTCCTCATGGAGGGCCTCGAGGCGCACGGCCTCACGTTCGCGCGGATCGAGCGGGACATCGACGCCGCCTGGGACGAGCTATCCGTCACGAACGGCGTCGCGGGCAACGTCGCGATCGTCCGCCGGTACGTCGACGCGTTCCTGCGCGACGTGCTCGCCTTCGTCGAGGCGATCGTGGAGCTCGTCCTCGACGTCGTCCGCCGGGCCGTCGTCGAGGTCGTTGCATCCCTCCTCGAGGCGTCCGCGCTCTCGCCGGTCTGGAGCCTGACGACGAAGGTCCTCCGCTACGACCCGCTGCGCGGCGTCGAGGTCGAGGCCTCGACTGCGGAGATCATCGCCGACTTCCTGCGCCTGATCGGCGAGGAGGAACGGCTCGCGCAGATGGAGGAGCGCGGGACGCTGCAGGCGACCGCCGACTGGCTCGACACGCAGCTCCTCGTCTTCTCCGGGCTCGTGATCGAGCTCGGGATGCTCTACCTCGACGCCTGGGCGGCGATCCAGCCGCAGAACCTCCCCGACCTGCTCATGAACCTCGAGGCGCTCGCCGCCCGGGCGCTCGACCTCGTCGCCGGCGTGGGCGCCTTCGCGACGACGGTGATCCTCACGATCCTCGAGCTGATCAAGGACGCGCTCCTCGAGTGGCTCGGCGAGGTCGCCGAGAGCGTCCCCGGCTTTCACATGCTCACCGTGATCCTCGAGGAGAACCCGTTCACGGGCGAGCCGGTGCCGCGGACGGCGGAGAACCTCATCCGCGGGTTCATCAGCCTTCTCCCCGGCGGCGACGCGATGTACGACCAGCTCGCCGAGTCGGGCGTCATCGCCGACGCGGCCGCGCGCATCGAGGGCGCGATGGCCTCGCTCGGGATCACGCTCGAGCTGGTCACCGGGATCTTCCTCGGGATCTGGAACACGCTCACGCTCGACGACCTGCTCGACCCGGTCGGGGCGTTCATGCGCGTCCTCGGGCTCTTCGGGGAGCCGCTCGCACGCCTCGTCCAGTTCGTCGGGGTCGTGATCGAGGTCGTCGTGACGCTCGTCCTGCGGCTCATGAACTTCCCGACGGAGCTGCTCGGGAGCGTCATCTCGAACACGCTGTCCGCGATCGCCGACATCCGCCGCGACCCGGTGGGGTTCCTGCTGAACATGATGGAGGCGCTCAAGGCTGGCTTCACCGCCTTCTTCGACAACATCCTCAAGTACCTGCTCGACGGCCTCGTCTCGTGGCTGTTCCGCGGGCTCGGCCAGCTCGGCATCACGCTTCCGGCCGACTTCTCGCTCGGATCGATCCTCGACCTGATCTTCCAGGTGCTCGGCCTCACCGTCGAGCATCTCTGGGAGAAGCTCGCCGAGCACATCGGCGCCGAGCGCGTGGCGATGATCCGCGACGCGATCGACACGCTCACGGGCGTCTGGTCTTTCATCGTGGACGTCCAGCGCGAGGGGCTCCCGGCGATCTGGCGCTACGTGCAGGACCAGCTCAGCTCGCTCTGGCAGACCCTGCTGCAGACGGCCATGGAGTGGGTCATGACGCAGATCATCACGAGCGGGACGATCAAGCTGCTCTCGTTCCTCGACCCGACGTTCATTATGTCCGTCGTCAACGGCTGCATCGCGCTCTTCAACGCCGTGCAGGCGGCGATCGAGTACCTGCGCGACATGCTCGAGATCCTCAACCTCTTCGTGGGCACGCTCGCGCAGGTCGCCGCCGGGAACCTCGCCCCCGGCGTCGAGATGATCGAGGCGGGCCTCGCAGCCGTGGTGCCCGTGGCGATCGGCTTCCTCGCATATCTGCTCGGCATTGACGACGTCCCGCGGCGCATCGCCGACGTCGTCCGCGGCGTCCGTGAGACGATCGACCGCGCTCTCGACTGGCTGATCGAGCAGGCGCTCCGGCTGGGCGGGGCCGTTCTCAATGCGCTCACGCGGAGCGCGGCGGCGGACGAAGAGGCTCCGGTCGAAACCGCTCTGGAGTCCGGGGAGGAGCAGGCCGGGCCCGGCCTGCTGGAGCCGATCGCCGTGCCATTCGACATGGAAGGTACCCCCCACACGTGGATAGTCCGCGAGACCGCCGATGGGTCCGTCGAGGTCGTCATCGCGTCGGATCCCATCGATTTCACAACCAGATTCAGGCAGTACTACAACGAGCTCGACGATTGGCGTCACTATCTGGCCTCTATCCGCGACCGGCTGCCCCCCGACGTGCAGCGCCAGGTCGACGCCAAGTTGACCCATCTCCTCAACATCCGACGGACGCAGGTGGCGAGGTACACGGAGATCTACGAGCGGACCTTCGGAACTCGACGCGGCGGCGGAAGCGAAGGACACGAGGACCCGGCGCGAGAGCGCGGCGCCGTACGGGCGCTCAGGGATCTGGCCGAGAACGACGCTCGCCTCATGCGGGAGTGGGCCGCACAATCAGACATCACCGACATTTCAAGAGCGGCGGTCGGGACCTTGCTTCGAACGCTCGCAAGCCCCGCGTTCAACGCCGTGGTCGCGCAGCGTCGCGCCGCAGTCGATGGCATCCTGGCTGCCTTCAGAACGCCGAATGGCCAGCCGGTGGAGTATCGCGGGAGCCTCGATGAGGGCGTCCGCAGTCCTGCAAAGGCAGGTGTCCGCTTTAACCCCGACGACTTCGACCTCGACCTTTACGTCGTCGATGCAGCGTGGCATGCGACGATCCTGGCGGCGAACAACCCCGCGTTCCAGGCAGAGTTCCGAGCCAAGCCGATCCCAGCCGCTCGAGGGGGACCCGTCGCACGAAGATTCCAGACCGACGTGGTCACGGCTCTCGAGGCGCCAGGCGCCGTTCCCGGATTGCGGCTCGGCGCGAACTACATCATCATCCGCTACGAGAGGCCGTGATGGCTGTCCGCCACAACGGAGTCAGCTTCATCGTGTCGCTTCGCGAACGCGTCAGCATCGACGATGTCGCGAAGGAGGTGGCCGACGTGCTCGACGTTTCGCTCGCTGAGTCTGACGAAAGGGGAATGCAGGACGACTACGTCGGGAGCCTTGCCGGCATGGAGCTGTGGCTTAGGATCAGCGATCCCGCGACTCAGGAGCGCCCACACCGGATTGCGCTGCTCGGTGGGCCGACACACACGCTCGACGAGGATGCCGTCTGGGTCGACATCGGCCCGTACATCGCCGAGTTGCTGACCGCGCGTACAGGACGCACGTGGACGGCCGGACCTTCGTGAGGGATTCGCGTGCCCATGAACGGCTGCGCAGAAAATGGCAGACGCCCCGCTTGTGTGCGAGGCGCCTGCCCAAGGACTCGAACCTTCCGCGGCGAGCTGTACTTACTTAACTATCATTCTTCCTCTCGTCCACGGGCCGGGGTAAATGCTAGACCCGCGCCGGAGGTCGCGCAAGGCGTGCGTGGTCACCAGTTCACGACCTCTGGAACGCCGCCGCCGGGGCCGACGTGCGCGTTCGCGGAGACGTTCCAGCGCCACCCGGGCGTGGTGGCGTAGGCGTTGTTGGTCGCATGGGCGACGACGCCGTTCCGGGTGCCGACGCAGCTGTTCTCGCGCACCTGGATGAGCGGCCCGAACGTGCCGTAGACCTCGATCCCGTCGAGCCTCCCGACGCCCGTCCAGGCGGCGGGCCCCGGCGTGCGAAGCTCGACCGCGTTCCCGCCCAGCGTCAGGTGGAAGACGCTGCCGACGAAGATCCCGTGGCGCTTGCCCGCCAGGCTGGGGACGCAGAGGTGGACGAGGTTGTCGTCCACGGTCAGCCGGTAGGCGACGCCGCGGAGCTCGTTCCTGCTCGTGCCCACGTGGACGCCCTGGACGAAGCCGAGGATCCGGTTGCCGACGATACGGGCGTCCGGCCGCTGGTCGCCCGTCAGGACACGGGGCTCGGGGAAGCTCGTGTCGATCGGCGTGCCTCGGCCGGCGACCACGATCCCCTGCCCGCCCGCCGTGAACGAATTCAGCGCGGTGAGCAAGGCCGCGAGGTTCGTGAGGGTCGTCCTCGTGCCGCCCGGCACGGTGACCGTGTTCGGCAGGTTGAACATGTTGCTCACGAGCTGGCGCCGGAGCTCGCGCACGCTCCCGGCGATGAAGCCGGGCGGCGCGGAGCCGTCCGAGATCGGGTTCGCCTCGAAGAGCGCGCGCCAGGCCGTCGCGGAGAGCGGCAGCGTGGTCGAGAACGTGATGAAGTCGAACCCCCACACGTCGAGGTGCACGACGAACCGCCTTCGACCCTGCGCAGGCTCCAGCTCGACGACGACGTTCGGGCTGCCGACGAGCAGCTCGTCGTTCGCCTCCTCCGTCTCGCCGACGTAGACGTCGCCGATCAGCAGGTTCCCGACACGTCCGGCGATCTCCGGCTCGGCGAGCCTCGGCTGGAGCGGAAGCGGACTCTGCGGCGAGACGATCGTGTTCCCCCTGACGTCGACGGACGCCGCGTTGACGACGAGCACGCCTACCTGAGCGTTGCCGACCTGGATTCTGCAGTCCCGGACGCGCACCGTCGGGACGCCCGGAGCCGGAATGTCCGAGCGCACCTCGACCGCGCTGACCCGCCTCGTCGGGCCGTCCTCGCAGGACACCTCGACGCGTTCGAGGTCGAGCCCGGCGCAGTCGAGCGCGGCGATCGAGCCGGCCAGGCCGCCCCCCACCGCGCCGACGCGGCCGCCCGCGACCCTCAGGTCCTGGATGCGCACGCGTCCACAGCCGCTGAAGCGGAGGACGGTGTCGACGTCGCCCTCGAGGCGCGTCGCGGCGCCGGCGCCCGAGATGACGAGGTCGCCCTTCCCCTCGACAACGACCGTCTCGTCGAGCGTCCACGTCCCCGGCTGGAAGCAGATCCGGCGGCTTTCGCCCTCGGCGATCGTGTCGAAGACGGCCTGCAGGCCGTTGACCGGGCGGACAATCAGCTCGCCGCAGCTCGCGTCGACGATCTCGGGCGGGCGCTCGAAGAGCTCCTCGAGCGCCTCCTGGACGGTGTCGCTCTCGCTGCCGACGCGGCCGCCGCCGAAGGCGACGTCGTCGGCGTCGAGGTCGCAGGGATGCGAGAAGCGCTCGTCCAGCCACCCGAGGAGCAGGAGCGGCTGCGCGGCGCCCTGGTACTCGAGGAGCGCGAGCGGGGCGAACCGCCGCTCGGGGCCGTGGGGCTCCGGCCGCCACGGGCCGTTCGCGTTGCGGTCGCCGACGCGCGCCTCGTACTGCCACCACTGGCCGGGCCGGTAGGAGCCTGTTGTCGAGAGCTCGACCGCGATCCCCTCCTCGAGGACGTGCGGGCCGGGTGACGGCGAGCCGCCGCCGGAGAGCTGCTGCGGGTCGAGGAGCCCGTGCCAGCGGCGGAGCTTCAGCACGGCGTCGGGGAGCGTGCCGTAGCGGTCGTCGAGGGTGACCGGGTCGGTGGGGTCGTCGGGGTCGACGAGGCGGAAGACGACCTCGTCGGAGGAGGACGCCACCTCGACCGCGGCGAGCTGCGCGATCTGGCCGACCGCGCGCCGGGCCGGCACGAAGCCGCCGGCGCTCACGGTCGCGCGCTCGTCGTCCCCGAGGTCGACCACGTGGCTGAGCACCTCGACGATGTCGCCGGCCGCGAGCGCGGTGCCCGGGTCGAAGACGAGGTTCTGCTCGGTGTCGAGGCGCGCGGCGAAGAGCTCGGAGCCGTTGTCGCGCGACCACTTCAGGCCGACCTGCGACAGGCCGCCGCCCCGGTGCACCTCGAGCCGGTAGAGGCGGTTGTCGCTCCCGCTGTAGCCCGCCACGTCGGGGAGCGCGCACGGGTCGGTGGTCTCGTCCGCTTCCGGCACGTCGACCGTGAGCCGCCCGCCCGAGACCTCGACGGACTCGAACGCGGCCCTGAGCGTCTCGGCCGCAGCCGCGCCGGGCGGAAGCGCGCCCGTCAGCGTCGCGAGCTTCACCTGGCCGAGGAGCTCCGTGCGGGCGGTCGTGTCGGTCGGCCCGAGCGCCTCCTCCCGGATCCCGGGATCCTCGACGGCGGTCACGTGGCGCTCCCACGTCTCGAGGTAGGCGACGAGGCGGGTACCGGCGGCGAGGCCCGCGGGGGCGAGCAGCCCAGCGAGCGGCGGGGCCGGCTGCGGGCTCTCGCTCCACGGGAAGCCCGACTCGTCCGGGAAGGCGACGGACGGGAACCTGCCCCCGCCGCGCGCGTCGGCGACGAGGCCGTCGACGTGGTACGTGCCGGGCGCGACCGAGAAGACCGGCTCGGTTCCGGCCGCCTCGTCCTGCTCGAGGAGGAAGAGCCAGACCTCGTCCCCCGCGTCGAGCTCGAGCTCCAGCGGGTCGAGCGCGTCGCCGCCGGTGGCGAACTCGACGCGCTGCGGCTCGTCCGGGGAGTCGGGGGCGAGCTGGACGTCGATGCCGTTCACGGAGATCGTCGTCGGGCTCTCGACGCGCGCCCAGAGCGCCGCCCGGGGTGCGCCGTCCTCGTCGAGGGGCTGGAGGAGCGGGAGCGTCACCCGCGCGGGCGCGGCGCCCGCGGCGAGGTAGAGGGCGGGATAGCGCCCGGCGAAGCGGTAGCGGTAGTCGATCCACGCGTCCGGCGTCCCCTGGGTGACCGTGAGGGCGTCCTGCGCCTCGGCGAAGAGGGCGAGCAGCCGGCCCGGCGTGACGAGGAAGCCGAGATCGGAGCCGGCGGCCGCGCAGCCGAGCCCGCGCGAGGTCGTTCGAATTTCGCCGAGCAGGGCGTCCACCATCGAGGCGAAGTCGCTGTCGAGGACCGGCCGGCCCATCTGGAGCAGGACGCGGCGGTAGCTCCGGCCCCGCTTGCGATCCGGCTCGTGCCCGCGAGAGTAGTCGCCGTGCATCTGCCCCTCCTTCAGTCGATCCTGACGACGCCGGTGACGAGCCCCGCCGGCGTGAACTCGGCCAGCCGGCGCTCGAACCCCGCCAGCCGCTCCGGTAGTTGCGTGCTGCTGAACGCCCCCAGCTCCGATCCGTCCTCCGCCCCGCGCCGGATCACCTCGTCGCAGTCCTCCCGCAGCCGCCACCAGGCGGCGTCGCGGCGGTTGCGCGACACGGTGCGGACGAGCGTGTCCCAGACGACGCGGTGCACCCGCGGCAACGTCGAGTCGGTGCCGACCCGGCTGTAGCGGACGCACCCGCGGAAACGGTTCTCGACCGTGACGAGCCCGTCGAAGATCACCTCGGACGCCTCGAGCATGCGGACCTGCACCTCGCCGCCGACGGAGACGCGGTCGAGGGCCACCTCGCCGGCGGGCGCGCGGAGCGCCACGCCCGACCCGGCGTCGACGATGCCGTCCGCGACGGTGAGCGTGCCGACGCCGGCGAGCTCGAGCCCGCCCGTCTCCGAGAGCGTGACGGTCGCCTCGGTCCCCGCCGGATGGTCGGCGATCTCGAGGAGGATCCCCGCCTCGAGGACGGTGCAGAGCTCGACCGCGACACGCTCCGTTGGGGGCAGCGCGGTCCCCTCCCAGCCCTCGCCGCCGAGCGCGAGGCCGCGCAGCGTGAGCGCCGCGTACTCCGGCGGGGGCGCCGGCGCGCCCCAGCCCACGGCCGGGTCGACGAGGATCGTGGGCCGTTCGCGCTCCGCGGCCTGGATCGTCAGCGAGAGCCGGGCGGCCGCGCGGCCGGCCGCGTCCGCGGGCGCGGCCGGCCAGACCGGCGCCTCCTCGGGGTACGTGGCGCTGTCCTCGAACTGGACGACCTCGGCCGCGTCGCCAGCCTCGGCGGCGTCGAGCGCCTCCCAGCGGGCCGAGATCGCCGCCAGCGCGGCGCCGAGTGTGTCGTAGCGGGGGATCGTGTGCCAGTCGGCGGGCGCATCGCGGTGGAGCCTGCCGCTCCGCGACACGAGCCGGGTGGGCCGCTCGAGCCGCACGTCGAGCACCGGCTCCCGGGCCGCCGGACGGGCGCCGAGGTGCATGGTCGCGCCCTCCTCGTAGTCGCTCGTGACGCTCGCCGGGCTCGTCCCGTCCGCGTCCGCGGGCCAGGGCTGCGGCGGCTCGTCCGCGGACAGGGCGAAGAGCCCGTGCAGGACGTCCACGTCGAGCCGCCCGCGCGGGACGGGCGCGAGGGTCTCGGGCGGCGAGGCCGACCAGTCCTCGTTCTCCCAGGCGCAAAGGCGGCGCCAGCGGACGCGGCGGCGGCGCAGGCCGGGCGCCTCGGCGATCGGGGCGACGTCGCCGAGGGACGAGCGTCGAGAGGCGGCCGTCTCCGACGCCCACGTCGAGCCATCCTCGCCGACCCGGACCGCCTCGCTCGCGAAGCCGTACGTCGGCTCGGCCGGCCAGGCCGCCCCCGCGAGCAGCGGCTCGGCGTCGAGCTGCGGCAGGTGGGCGAGCACCGTCCGTCCGTCGTCCGCGCTCCACGCGAGCTCGCCGGGGCAGAGGGTCGCCCCCTCGGTCGAGCACTCGAAGCGGATCGCGAGCGCGACCCGGTCGAGATCCGACTCGCGGAGGGCGGCGACCGCCGCGTACTCCGCGGCGACGGCCGCGGGCGCGACCGGCAGCCCCTCGGCGTCGAGCGCCGCCCAGGTGCCGGCGCTCGGGTCGCGGCCCGTCCAGGCGAGGCGCTGGAACGGCCGGAACGCAGGCCCGCCGGGCTCCTCCAGCTGCACCGCGAAGGCAAGCGCGCACTCGCCCGCGACCGGGAGCTCGGCCAGTCCGGCGCCGGTTCGCCGGAGGGGGACGGCGCCGTGCAGGACCGCAGGCCCGCGGCCTGGGGCGGCCGGCACCCGGTTCAGCATCCGGGGCTCGGCCTGGGCGGTAAGCGGCGGCCAGGCCGGACCCGGCCCGGACGCGAGGAGCGCACTCGGGGCGAGCTCGAGCCCGGCGCCGGACTCGGGCATGTCGAGCGGCGCGCCGTCCGGCGCGACGGCGTTGTAGAGGCTGCCGTCCTCCGCGACGTGCAGGAGCCGCTCGCCGAGGATCTCGAGCGGCGGCACGGTCACGTGGAGCACGCCGCGCAGGAACCCCTCGCGGGCGAGCCCGGAGTTCTCGGCCTCAGCGGTCGACCCCGGGGCCGCGCTCGCGAGCTCGAGCGTCGCCCCCGGGAAGAAGCGGCCCGCCGCGCCGCCGACCGGCGTCATCCGGAGCATCGGCACGCGGTCGCCGCCGACCCCGCCGCCCGTGGTCGCCGTCGCCACGACGCCGGAGGCGTCGAGGTCGATGCTCGCGCGGACGGCGAACGCGGCCGGGTTCGGCCGCCAGGAGCCAGAGCCGGCGCCGGAGACCGCGACGAGGCCGAGCTCGACGCGCACGGCGCCGCGCCAGCCGCGCGAGGGCAGGTCGAGCGCGGTCAGCGTCACGTCGCCGCGCCCGAGCTGGCGCCCGGCGACGCGGACCTCCGGGACGCGCCCGGCTTCCTCGACCCCGGCGACCGCGGCCGGGACCCCGCAGATCCGTAGCGTGAACCCGCCCGGCTGCCCGAACCACCGCTCCGGCGCCGCCGCGAAGTGCTGCTCCTGGATGCGGTCGACGAACGGCTCGCGGTCGCCGGTGATCCGCCGCGCGCGCAGCGGCTGGCGCGCGCCGAGTGGGTGCAGCGCGAAGCGCACGTCGGAGCCGGGCAGCGTCCGCTCGGCCGCGGTCGCCTCCACGAGCGGGAACGTCACCGTCGGCTGGAGCCAGTGGGCGACGTGGCGCGGGTGGTGACGCCCGCTCGTCGCGCTGATCCCGCGGACGTCGACGGCGTGGAAGAGAGCGTCGAGCGGGCCGGTCGCCTGCTCGGCGACGACCGCGGGCCGCACGTCGGGGACGACCCGCTCAGGCCGCACGAGGTTCAGGTCCTGCGCGAGCTGGATGCGCTTCCACCCCTCCTGGAGGACGACCGACTGCCCGGTCAGCTCGCCGCCCATCTCCTCGAGCGCGTCCGGCGTCCCCTTGCGCCGCCGCCAGCCGACCGTCCCCCGCACGTCCCGCCGGTTCGAGGCCGCGTCCGGGAAGACGAGCTCGGTGCCGACCATCTCGGCGAGGTACGGGATCATCCGGTCGTGCGCGGTGTCGACGAAGAGGTCGGCGTGGAGCTCCTGGACGCTCTGGCGGACGACCGCGAGCGGCGCCGCGAGCACCTCGAGCAGCCGCCTCAGCTCCTCGCGGCCCGCCGGCGGCTCGTCCGGGACGCGGTACATCGCCGGCAGCGCCTCGTAGAGCCGCCGCGCGAGCTCCTCGAGGACGTCGTCGTCGTAGCGGTAGTCGCTCATGCCGCGCTCCCGGGTCCGGAGGTCGTGAGGGCCAGGTCGTTCGGATCGAGCCGCAGCCACTCGTCGACGTCGGCGGTGACGACGTTCGCGACCGGGTCGGTCCCGTCCGCCTCGAACCGGTCGACGCGCACGCCGACGACGCCGGGCAGCGTCTCGAGCCGCTCGTAGACCTCGCTGAGGAAGGCCGGCTGCCCGAGGTCGCGGGCCGGGAAGGTCAACATGCCCGGGGCGTCCTCGTCCTCGCCGTGGAGCGCGGCCCGCACGGCGTCCTTCACCGCCTCCACGAGGTAGGCGGGGTCGGGCTCCACGTTCACGGTCAGGCGGACGGCGCGCGGCTCGGGGCCGCCGAGCTCGAGCGGGACGCCGACGTCGCGGCGGGCGTCGAGGAACGCCCGTACGGCGTCGAGCGCGGGCGGGGCCTCGCCCGCCGCGGTCGCGACCACGAGGACGGCGCCGCGCGACTGGTCCCAGCGCGAGGCCGCGCGCGCGATCCCGGGCATCGTGAGCGCGAGGTCGGCGAGGTCGGGGACGGAGACGGCGCGGTCGAACGTGCGGATCCAGCGCGTCGACTGCGAGCGGACGGCCTCCGCGTCGGCCGGCTCCGCCCCGCCCGAGACCGGGGTGACGTTCACGACCCGGTCGAGCAGCGGATTCGCCCGCTTGAGCCGGCTGAGGCGCCGCGCCTCGACATCGCCCGCGCGCCCGAGGCCGACACGGTAGGCCGCCGTCACGTTCTTGCTCCCCGAGGGCGGGACGGCGCCGTTGCGGCCGTCCCCGAACACGACGGCCGTGACGCCTTCCGAGTTGGTCACGCTCCGGTAGTGGCGGTCGTCGGGCGCGCTCTCGGCGAAGTCCTGCACGCGGATCCAGAGCACGCCGTCCACGCGCACCTCGAGCTCCGGCTCGCCGCCCGCCACGCCCGGCAGCACGGTGAGCGGCGACTCGCGCAGCGCGAACCGCTGGAAGGCGGTGACGCCGTCCGAGCCGCCGAGCGTCTCCTCCACCGTGCGCCCGTGCGACACGCGCGCGACGTTGCCGAAGATCTTCAGGTCGTCGAGGCGCCAGCCCTCCTCCGGCGCGGGCGTGACCGCGTCCCACCAGACGCGGGTCAGCCCGGCGTCCTCGTCCGGCTCGGCGCGGCGGACCGCGACCACCTGCGCCTGCGTCTCGGCGCGGTCGCTGAAGACGAGCGGCCGCCCCGGGGTCAGGCCGGGCAGCACACCCGGGAGCTCGAGCGGCTCGGCGACCGGGTCGGGGTTCGGCTCGGTCCCGGCGAGCGGCGCCTCGACGCCCCAGCCGGCGAACCAGTCCGCGGGGAAGGGAAGCGTCGAGCGGGCGAGCACGACCCCATCCGGCCCGGCGACGCGGATCGCGGTCGCGGTCCCGGACACGTGGCCGGGGACGGTCTGCGTGCTCGTGACCGGCGTGAGCGTGCTCGTGAACCCGCCGCCCGTCGTCGGCGTGAGCGTGACCGTGTGCGTCGTGAACGTCTGCTGCACCTCGCGGTGGAGCGTCACCGCGGCGACGACCTCCTCCGTGACCTGCAGCACCGCGAGGCTCGCGCCGGTCGAGCGCAGGACGTGCTGACCGGCGAGCGGCTCGGCCACCTGCTCCCCGAGGTAGACGTCGTTCGCGTGGTACCCGGCGCCGTCGGCGCGCGCGACGACGTACCAGTAGCGCGGATACGTGCTCGGGATCGTCCCGGTCGCGGCCTTGACCGACGCGGGCGGGAAGAGCGCCGGGTCGGCGTCGGCGGCGAAGGGCCGCAGCCTGAGGGCGGGATGGGCGAGCAGCACGGGCGGCGGGTCGGAGGCGGCCACGTCGATCGCCGCGCCGACGGCGCGGTCGAAGACGACGGTCGTCGTCCCCTCGTCGGGGTCCTCGGCCGCCTCCTCGACGACGAGCCCGCGCCAGTGCGGCCCGACGAGCGCGACGACGTCTCCGGGCTCGAGGTCGTGCCCGACGCCGTCGAGCCGGACCTGGCCGTCGGCGGCCGCGATCTCCACCGGCCGCCGCGCGTCGAGCGGCTCGAGCTCGTTGAGCGCCGCGTCGACGAGGACGTTCTCGCGGGTCTCGTAGTCCTGCGCCTTGATCTCGCCGAGCGGGACGCTCGCGAGCGGCAGACCCGGGGCGACGGTCCCCGCGACGCCGTCCTTCGCGAAGAGGACGGCGTAGCCGCTTGCCGCAAGGCCGGGGTCGGGATCGTACGCGAGCCGGTGCGCATGACGGACGAGGC
>Ga0299913_10000799_pt1 | contig 21328 bp, 13 predicted proteins | sample RVTome_9_FD_201360 | JGI IMG/M metagenome (GOLD analysis project Ga0299913, IMG submission 201360) | Soil microbial communities from uranium-contaminated site in the Upper Colorado River Basin, Wyoming, United States - RVT155D38 (version 2) ... | reverse complement strand
TCGCGGGAGGCGCGGGCCGCTTCGATCCGACCTTCGGCCGTTTCGAGCGCCGCGACGGCATCGAGCACCTCCGCCCGGATGAGCTTGCGGATTCTGGTCAGCTCGGCCGACGCCTGGCGCTCGGCCGTGAGCGCGATCTCCCTGTCGGCCCGCGCCGTCCGGTTGCCCAGCGGTAGGCCCAGCTCGAGAGCGATCCGCTTGTCGTCGAAGTCGCCGTCCGCGAGGGCGCCGAAGGAGCTGCCCCAGCTTCCCTCGAGCTCGGGCGGAACCTCCCCTTCCAGGCCGGGGATGGAGGTCGCCGCCGGGTTCCGTGATCCGGTCAGACCATAGCGATCGTAGGAGACGACCAGGTCGAGAGTGGCGCGGATGCGGTCGGCAGCGAACGCCGTCTCGGCCTCGCGCCGCGCCACCAGGGACTCGGCGGCCGCGAGCTCGGCGCGCGCGGCGAGCGCCCTCTCCATCGCCGCCTCCACCTCCACCTCCTGGGAGGCGGTCTCCACGGCGTCCACCGGATCCAGGGGCTGCGCCCAGGTAGTGCCCTCGTCGTCGCCGAGGATGAGCAGCTTGAGGACGTTCTCGGAGCGCGAGGCCGCCTCGCGCGCGGCCAGCAGCTCGCCGCGGCGACGCTCCAGCTCGGCGCGCGGCTGCGAGATCTCGGTCTCCGGGGCGACGCCGTTCTCGATCCGCAGGCCGGTCTCCTCGAGCTGCTCCTCCGCCAGCCGCACGGTGTCCTCGCCGACCTCGACGACCCGGTGCAGGGCGACCAGCGTCCAGTAGGCCTCCTCGACGGCGGCCACGGTGTCGCGCACCTGCCGGCGCAGGGAGGCGGCGGCGCGATCGCGGTCGGCGGCGGTGACCCGGAGCGTCAAACGCGCCGCGTCGACGGCGCGGTCGCGCAGCAGCGGCTGGCGCAGCTCGACGCCGACCTGGGAGCCGTAGGCTGGCGAGAGCAGGCCGAAGGCACCGTCGGTTTCCGCCCGCGAGGTGAGCGCCCGCACCGAGACCTCGCCACCCGTGGGCAGCAGCTGGCTGAGGGTGGCGTCGGCGTCGAGCCGCTCGTCGGTCGGCGCCGGCTCCCCCGCCGGAGCGCCGGAGAAGGCGGAGTTGACCGGCTCGGTGCTCTCCCGGTAGCCGGCGGCGATGCCGAGCAACGGATCGTAGGCGCCGTCGGCGCCCTCCACCGCTGCCACCGCGGCATCCCGCCCGGCGCGCTCGATGACGATGTCCTCGTTCTTCTCCAGCGCCCGGGTGATCGCCTCCTGCAGGGTCAGCGGCAACGGGGCGGTCTGCGCCGGCGCCGGAGCGGGCACGAGGAGGGCGGCGGTCACGCCGAGGGCGGCGAGCCAGGACGGGGGGACGAGATGCACGGCGACGTTCAAGACACTCCTCCAGACAGGTCGGCCTTCAACAGGGTCGGATCGATCACCTCGGCCAGCCGATCGAAGCGCTTCGGATCGAGGCCGAGCAGGGCGCGCCACTCGCAGCTGTTCAACTGGCAACCCCACCGCACCACTTCCTCGATCGCCCCGCGCGGGTCGTCGGCGAAGCGGCGGCGGAAGCCTTCGTCCGTCACCAGCCGCCCGATGACCTGCTCCACTGTGCGCTGACTCACTCCGATCTCTCCTCGCACCGCCCCGAAGACGAATGGAAGCGGTGACGGGAGACGGAGTCCAAGGAGCGTGCCAACCGCCGAAAGGTCCTGTCATCGGTCCACAAGTCCTTGCTCGATCGGGAGTTGAAGGCTTCGCGGAGCGGATCGCACCGCCCGGCGCCGACCGGGCGGACTGTCGATAAATCGACACATTGCCGATCCCCGCACAGCCCGACCGCGCGCCGGAGCAGAAGCCTGCCGGAGCGAAGCGGCCGCCTTCCATCGCCACGCAGCCCATCCTGGTCATGACCACTTCCCGCCTCGCGCGGAGGGATCGCGCGCCGTCATCGACTGGTATCGCGCCCACCCCCCGGCGACGTGAGCAGCCGGCGCGCCGGGCCTACCGCAGGCCGTACTTCTCGAGCCGGGTGTAGAGCTGAGAGCGGGTGAGGCCGAGGAGGCGGGCGGCACGGCTCTTGTTGCCGCGGGTCTGCTCCATCGCCTGCTCGACGAGCCCGCGCTCGACGTCGTCCAGGTCGACGCCGCCCGCCGGCAGGGAGGGCACGGCCGCCCGGCCCCCGTTGCCGGCGGCGCGCGCCTCCTCGGGACGCCCGACCACCGCCGGCAGGTGCTCCCGGGTGACGAGGCCGCCGTCGCAGAGCAGGATCGCCCGCTCGATGGCGTTGCGCAGCTCGCGCACGTTGCCCGGCCACGGGTAGTCGAGCAGCCACTGGCGCGCGTCGCGCGAGATCCCGGCGGCCGGGCGGCCCATCGAGAGCCCCAGCTCGTCCAGGAACCGATCCGCCAGGACCAGGACGTCGTCCGGACGCTCGCGCAGGGGCGGCACGTGGATCTCGAAGACGTTCAGCCGGTAGTAAAGGTCCTCGCGGAACTCCGCCCGCGCCATCGCCTCGGCGAGGTCCCGGTTGGTGGCCGCGATGAGCCGGATGTCGGCGCGCAGGGTCCTGGTTCCGCCGAGCCGCTGGAAGGTCCTCTCCTGCAGCACCCGCAGCAGCTTCGCCTGCACCAGCGGGCTCATCTCGCCGATCTCGTCGAGGAAGAGGGTGCCGCCCTCCGCCTGCTCGACGAGCCCCACCTTGGCCGCCACCGCGCCGGTGAAGGCGCCCCTCTCGTGTCCGAACAGCTCCGACTCGAGGAGCTGCTCCGGGAGCGCAGCGCAGTTGACCGCCACGAACGGCTTGCTCGAGCGCCGCGATCCCTGGTGGATGAGGCGCGAGACCACCTCCTTGCCGGTGCCCGACTCGCCGGTGATCAGGATCGTCGTCTCGGAGGAGGCGACCCGCCCGACCTGCCGCAGCACCTCCTTCCAGGAGCGCGACACGCCGACGATGCGCATGCTCTCGCGTTCCTCGAGCTGACGGGTCAGGGTCTCGACGGTGGCGGTCAGACGATCCGCCCGCTCCCGCTCTTCGGCGGCGATGCGCGCCTCGTTGGCGAGACGCTGGTGGGCCAGCGCCAGCGCGATGCGATCGGCGATCCGGCGGGCGACCTCGACGTCGTCCTCGCCGAAGCGCGCCCGCTCGCGCGAGAAGAAGACGAGCGAGCCGCTGACCTTGCCCGACAGCCGCACCGGCACCCGCAGCCAGGACCGCAGCCCGTTGGCGGCGATGAGACGGTTGCGCTCGGTGCCCGGGGGCAGGTCGTCCACGTCGTGGACGATCTCGAACTCCACGTAGCGCTGGGCCGCCTCGCCCGCCGACAGCGTCACCGGGCCGTCGGGCAGCACCTTCGGCTTCTCGCCGGCCAGCGCCACCAGCCTGAACGCCTTCTCGCCTTCGAGCTCGCTGAGCGCGAGCACGTCGTGGGGCAGGATCGGATGCACGGACTCCGAGACCCGCTCGAAGACCTCGGTGACGTCGAGCGACTCGGCGAGAACGTCCGCCATGGCCTCCACCCGGTCCAGCCGCTCGCCGCGACGCATCTCGGCGTCCCAGATCCGCCAGTGCTCGACCGCGGAGCCCAGCAGGGCGGCGATGGGGTGCAGCAGCTCCTGGTGCTCGTCGGTGAAGGCGTGGGGCTCGTACGAGCTCACCCAGACTCCGCCGAGGAACGAGTCGCCGAGACGGAAGGGCTCCCAGAGCGCCGAGCGCACGCCCCCCTCGAGGATGTCGGCATCGACCGGGAAGGCCGGGTCGAGCTCCTCGGGGGCGTCCTCGAGCCGTGGGATCGGCCCCGGCCGCGGCCTGAGGCGCGGCGACCAGGACTCGAGCGGCTCCGGCCCGTGACAGGCCGGGTCCTGGCCCTCGCAGGGCACGGTGCTGGCGTGCACCTCGGCCATGCCGCCGGGCAGGATGCGCACGATGCCCATGTGCTCGAGCGGAATGATCTCCCGGATCGAGCGCGCCACCCGCTCGAAGACCTCCTGCAGGTCCAGGGTCTCGGAGGCCGTTTCGGCCACTTCGGCGAGCACGCGGGCGAAGGCGCTGGGGTCCATCAGACCTCTCAGCATACAGGGTGACTCGTTTCGCCGCAGTGACGACCGCGTGACGTGCAGAGTCGGCACGCCGGGCTGACTTCGCGCGCCGGGATGGCTATCCTCGACTCCCATGCTGTCGAGACGGTGGGCGCGACGGGCTCTCGCGCCGTGCATCGCGGCGCTCTCGGCGTGCGCCTCGGAAGGCGACGCGACGGGGCCGGAGCGCCGCCCCAACGTGTTGCTGATCGTCGTCGACGCCCTGCGGTTCGACGCCCTCGGGGTCAACGGCTACGCCCTGCCGACCAGCCCCCGCCTCGACCGCTTGGCGGCCGAGGGCGCCAGCCTGCCTCGCGTCCACGCCCACTCGACCTGGACGAAGCCCTCGATGGCCACCCTGTTCACCTCGCTCTATCCGCCGCAGCACGGGCTCGATCACGTGGCGCAGGACGACGACGGCGTGCTGTCGACGAGGGTCCTGCTCGACGAGGTCCACACCCTGGCCGAGTCCCTGACCGGCGCCGGGTACCAGACCGCAGGAGTGCTGGACCAGGTCCACCTGCAGGAGCGCTTCGGCTTCGGCCAGGGCTTCGCCGACTACGCGGACCTGATGGGGGCGACTGCCCCGCAGCTGAACCGCCAGCTCTTCCGCTGGTGGGAGGCGAAAGGCCGGGAGCCGTTCTTCGCCTACGTGCACTATCTCGACGCGCACTGGCCGTACACCTATCGGGTGCGCGATCAGGACCGCCTCCTGTTCGGCCCTCCGCACCTCCCGGTCCGCCCCCCGAGCTCCGCCGGGCGGGCCGAGGCGTGGGCCGAGGGCCTGAGCGAAAAGGAGATCGCCGCACTCAGGGCACGCTACGACGCCGAGGTGTCCTGGGTCGACACCGCCATCGGCGCCCTCCTGGACGGGCTCGAGACGCGCGGCCTGCTCGCGCACACGCTCGTCGTGGTGACCTCGGATCACGGCGAGGCCTTCATGGAGCACGGTCGCATCATGCACGGCCACGAGCCCCACCGCGAGCTGACCCACGTGCCGCTCATCCTCCGGCCGCCGGCCGGCTGGGCGCGCTTCGCTCCGGTCGAGGAGGTGGTCGGGCTCATCGACGTGATGCCGACCCTGCTCGACCTCCTCGGCCTCGAGGTCCCCGCGGCCTGCCAGGGCCGCAGCTTCGCGCCGGCGCTGCGGGGAGAGCCCCTGGCTCCGCAGCCGCACTACGCGGAGGGGGCCGGAGCCGTAGCGGTGCGCACCCCCGGCCTCACCCTGCTCTATCACGATGCCCATCGGTACGAGCTCTACGACACCCTGGAGGATCCCGGGGAGACCACGCCGGTCCTCTGGCCCTGCGCCGGGCCCTGCGAGCGGTTGCTCAAGGGCGCCGAGACCTACCGCGAGCGCATGGAGAGGCGGGTCAAGCGGCGCGGCCGGGTTCTCGAGGCGCTGACGGCCGAGGACCTGGCCGAGCTGCGCGCCCTCGGCTACCTCTGAGGCCTCGGCCGCTCCCGGAGGAGGATCGTCGAGAGCATGCTGGCCACCAGCTCCTCGCCGTCCTCCGTCAGACCCAGCACCTCGGCCGAGCAGGCGGTGAGCGTGCGGCCCGGACGCAGCACGCGCCCGCGGGCGAGGAAGCGCGGAGCCCGGGCGGGACGCAGGAGGTTGATCTTGAACTCGACCGCCAGCACGTCGTGACCCTCCGGCGCCAGGGTCAGCGCCGCATAGCCATTGGCCGAGTCGGCCACGGCCGCCAGCGCGCCGGCGTGCAGAAAGCCGTGCTGCTGGGTGAGCCCCGGCGCCCAGGCCAGCTCGATCTCCACCTCCCCGGGCTCGACCCGGACGAGGGCCGCGCCCAGGGTGGCCATCAGGGTCTGACGGGCGAAGCTCTCCGCCACGACCTCGGCGAAGCGGGGATCGGCGGCGGCAAAGGGCGACGGCATGGCCGTGCGAGGCTATCGCAGGAGGCCCTGGGGTAGGCTGGCTCGTGCATGCCGGAGACCCCGGAGCTCCCCGCCGATCCCGCCGCCGCCATCGAGGCCCTCGTCGCGGCACACGGTCGCACCCTCTACAACCTGGGCTTGCGGATCTGCAGCTCGCCGGCCGACGCCGAGGAGATGGTGCAGGAGACCTTCCTCAACGCCTTCCGGGCCTGGGGCTCATTCGAGGGCCGCGCCAAGCCCTCCACCTGGCTCTTCACCATCGCCAAGAGGGTCTGTCTGCGCAAGCACAGGCGGCGCGCCGGCGAGCCCGACCGTCTCGAGCCCCTGGAGGATCTGCTGCCCGGCTCCTCGGATACGGTGGCGGACCCGGCGGCCATCGACCCGCTGGACGAGCAGGTGGCGCGCGAGGCGCAGGCGACGGTGGAGACGACACTGCGCGAGCTGCCGGTCGACTTCCGCCTGCCGCTGGTGCTGGTCGACATCGCGGAGCTCTCCATCGCCGAGACCGCCGAGGTCCTGGGCCTGAAGACGAACACCGTGAAGACGCGGGTCCACCGGGCCCGGCTCAAGCTGCGACAGGCACTGGACCGGACCCTGCCACAGAAGGCGATGCGCGCCGTCGCGCCCACCGAGATCTGCCTATCGATGCTGCAGGCCAAGCAGGAGGCCCTCGACCGCGAGGTGGCGTTCCCCTACTCGGACCAGGCCCTCTGCGAGCGCTGCGGCGCCGTCTTCGCGGCGCTCGATCTCGGTCACGAGGCGTGCCGCCGGATCGGTCGCGGCGAGCCCCCGCCCGGCTTCACCGAGCGCCTGGTCGCCTCCATGGCGGGCGCCGCCGCCGGCTGAGGGTCGGCGCCCTCGAGCCCGGTGCGCCCGACTGTGGCATGCGTCCACGGAAGGGACCCGGGGCTTCACCCTCCGCTGACGCGAGACGGAGCGCTTTGGCGGCAACCCGGCGTCCGGTCCGCCGTACTGGAGGGACGAGCCGATGTGGAGCCCGATCTCGAGACGGCACCGCCGAGCCTGGACGCTGGGCGTCTTCGGCCTCGTGTGCCCGCCATCAGGGGCCGCCGATCCACCGCTGCCCTTCGTTGCCGACCCCGCGCTCAACGAGCTCGCACCGACGCTGACGCCGGACGGGCGGACACTCTTCGTGGTGCGCTGGCAGGGGCCCTGGGGTAGCGACGCGGAATCTCCACGGACGATCTACCGCTCCGACCTCGATGCAACCGGCTGGAGCGAGCCCCGGCCGACCGACTTCTCGGGCGTCCACGAGGACGACGATCCGTTCGTCTCGCCGGCTGGGCCGTGGCTCTACTTCGTCTCCGACCGGCCGGCGCCGGGGAAACAGGACCGGAGCGGCGACATCTTCCGGATCGACCTGGCTGCGGGAGGTGTGCCGGAGCGGCTTCCGGCGCCGGTCAACGGGCCGTCAGCAGAGTACTCGCCGGTCGTGACGGCCGCCGGCCACCTCTACTTCGCGTCCGACCGACCGGGTGGCGTCGGGCAGGGGGACCTCTACCGGGCGCCCCGGCAGGGCGAGGGATTCGGCGAGCCCGAGCTCCTCGGTCCGGCGATCAACTCGCCGACCGGGGAGTGGAACCTCTGGATCGACCCGGCCGAGACCGAGCTCGTCTTCGAGGCCTCCTCGCGCCCGACCAACGTCGCCGTGCCCGGGGACCTCTACCTCTCGGTGCGCGGCGAGAGCGGCTGGACTCCGGCGCTGCCGCTCGCGGAGCTCAACACCGGCGGGAGCGACCTGCTCGCGCGCGTCACGCCGGACGGGGACACGCTGCTCTGGGGCACCGCACCGATCGGCGGCCGGGCCGCGATCCGGCGCGCGGCGTGGCCCGCGCTGCGGGAGCGGACCCTGGCGCCGCTCGCGCGCACGCTCCTGGTCGCCGGGCGCTCCTCGCACGAGGTGAGCCTGATCTCGCTGCGCCAGGGACGCACCGTGGCGTCGCTGCCGGTGGCGCGCGGTCCGCACCTGCTCTCGAACCGCCACGACGGCCTGATCGCGGTGACCGGCTACGGCCTCTTCCCGCGGCCGCACGCCGAGCCGGTCGCCGAGCGACCGCCCTTCGTCGACGAGCCGGAGCCGGTGCTGACGCTGATCGACGCCGCCGCCGGGTCCATCGTCCATCGCTGGCCGCTCCCCCGCTGCCGCCACCCCCACTCCTCCCTGCTCGTCGACGGCTCCGCGTGGGTCACCTGCGAGGACCAGCGCGAGGTGATCGAGATCGGCCTGGACGACGGAGCGGTCCGGCGCCGGGTGCCCACCGGCCAGGCCGGCTCGCACGTGCTGGCCCGGCACGGCGGGATCCTGGCCGTTTCGAACACCGACGACGGCTCGGTGACGTTGCTCGATCCGACGACCGGTGAGACGACGGTCGTTCCCCTGGGCGCCGGGGCCGAGGGCAGCGCGGTCGTCGAAGCCCGGTCCGAGCTCTGGGTGGGCAACGCTGGCGACGGCTCCCTCTCGGTCGTCGACCTTTCCGTCCGCCGCGAGGTCGAGCGGATCGAGGGCGTCTGCCGCATGCCGATCGCCATGGTCGCCGAAGGCGAGCTCGTCTGGGTCGCCTGCTTCCTCGACTCCGAGCTCCTCGCCGTGGATGCCGCCCGGCGTTCGGTGACGAAACGCCTCCCGCTGACGGCCCGCCCGCTCAACCTCCTCCTCCACCCCGAGCTGGCGCTGGCCTACGTCTCCCTGCCGCGAGAGAACGCGGTCGCCGAGATCGACCTCGCCAGCGGCGCAGAGACCCGCCGCATCCCCGTCGGCATCGAGCCCGACGGCCTGCGCTGGGCGACGCCGTGACGCGGCGGGGCCGGGGCAGATCTGGAGCAGCTTGCGGCAGAAACCTTCGGCGACCTCCCGGCGTTCGGTCGTTTCACCTGAGCTTCAGAAGGGCTTTGGTTCGCTTTCACCCTCGCACCGGGCCGCCCGTGGGACAAGGAGTCGGACCCGCGAGAGGAGGAGCCATGCGCTTCGCAAGAGGAACCTGGGGCGGCTCGGTCTGGCTGCTGGCGGCGCTCTGCGCCGCCGCCACGCACGAGAGCACCGAGCCCGATCCGCCTCCCGCCCAGCTGGACGACGGTCTCGCCGTCGCCTCGCCGGAAGAGGCCGGCCTCGACGCCGAGGTGCTGCGGGCCATGGACCGTGCGATCGAGAGCGACGTGTTCGACCAGATCACCAGCGTCCTCGTGGCCCACGACGGTCGGCTGGCGCACGAGAGTTACTTCGCGGGCGCGGATCGCGAGACCCTGCACAACGTGCGCTCGGCGAGCAAGACGGTCACCGGGATGCTCGTCGGCCTGGCGATCGACCGCGGCTTCCTGCCGGGCGTCGACGTCCACATCCTCGACGTGCTGGCCGACCAGCCAGCGCCGAAGAACCCCGACCCTCGCAAGCAGGCCGTCACCGTCGAGGACCTCCTGACCATGAGCTCGCCGCTCGAGTGCGACGACTGGAACCGGTTCTCGCGCGGCAACGAGGAGCGGATGTACCTGATCGAGGACTGGGTCGGCTTCTTCCTCGATCTGCCGATCCGCGGCTACCCGGCCTGGGTGACCCGGCCCGAGGACTCCCCGTACGGCCGCACCTTCTCCTACTGCACCGCCGGCGTCGTGACGCTGGGGGCGGTGCTCGAGGCGGCCACCGGCCGGCCGGTGCCGGAGCTCGCGCGTGAGCTCCTCTTCGAGCCCCTCGGGATCGAGCGGGTCGGCTGGATCTTCACCTCCTCGGGGATGGCGATGACCGGTGGCGGCACCAGCTATCGCGGCCGCGACCTCCTGAAGCTCGGGCTGCTCTACGCCGACGGCGGTCGCTGGGGCGCGCGGCAGGTGGTTCCCCGAGAGTGGGTGGAGCGCTCCCTGGCCTCCCACGTCGCGATCGACGACGATCAGGAGCTCGGCTACCTCTGGTGGAAGCGCTCGTTCGAGGCCGGCGGAAGGTCACACCCCACCGTCTTCATGTCCGGCAACGGCGGCAACAAGGTCTACGTCGTGCCCGGCGACCGTCTCGTCGTGGTGGTCACGGCGACCGCCTACAACACGCCGGGAATGCACGAGCAGGCCGACCGGATCCTCACCGATCATGTGCTGCCGGCGCTCGTCGACAGCAGCGGCGAGGCCCACGGAGCGGCGGCCACCCGCTGACGCTCGCGGTCGACCAGCAGGCGGATCCGCTCCAGGCGGGCCGCGAAGCCTGGCGCGGCGCGCAGGCCTTCCGCGAGCGGGTCGAGCAGCAGCCAGTCGACCTCCCTGTGGCCGAGCTCGATGGCCTCGTCGAGGGCGTCGAGGGCCGCTCTTGGAGCGCCGAAGGCCGCGTGCAGGACCATCCTGTCGAGCGCCACGGCGGGCCACTCGTCCCCGGCGGCGCGACCGGCCTCCAGATCCCCGACCCGGCTACGGTACTCGGCCTCGAGCCTGCTGCGGTCGGCGCCCGCCGGTGCGAAGCGCCCCTCGAAGGCGAGCAGCCGGTTGGCGGCGTGGCCCCGGTGGGGATTGACCGCGACCGCCTCCCCGTAGAGCCTCCGGCACTCGGCAAGCCGGCCGCGCAGCAGGGCCGCGTCACCCAGGACGAGCAACAGCTCCGGACGCCGGACGCCGCGCGCCAGCGCGGCGCGCGCCAGCGTCTCCGCCTCGGAGAGCCGTCCCGAGGCGAGGCGTCGCCGGGCGAGGACGGCCGTGGCGAAGACATTGTCGGGCCGTAGCTCCACCGCCCGCTCGAGCCAGGCGTGGGCGGCGGCGCGAAAGCCGAGCGTCGCGAGCACCGTTCCGATCTGCACCTCGAGATACTCCGAAGGGGCGGCGCCGGCCAGCGCCGTGGCGTCCGCTTCCAGGGCCTCGACCAAACGCCCCTGGACTTGGAGCAGGTTGGCAGCGCTCGCCAGGGGCGCCAGCGACTGAGGATCGAGCCGCCAGGCCAAGCGGTACTCCTCGAGTGCGGCACCGACTCGCCCCCGTGCGTCGAGCGCCAGGGCCCTGGCGTGGTGCGCCGGGGCGCTGTCAGGGTCGACCGCCAGGACGCGGTCAGCCAGGGCCAGGGCCTCGTCGCTCTCCGCCGGCGGCCAATTGAACTTGGTGACCCGCTGCGAGAGGCCGAGGCTCAGACCCACCAGCGCCGCCGCCGCGGGCCGGCGCTCCAGGGCCTGCCGGTAGAGCTGGATTGCCAGCTCGTTGTCCTCCTCTTGCTGTCGCCGCAGGTACTCGCCGGCGCGCGCCACCAGCTCGTCCACGCCCACCGCCTCCGGCCCGGGCACGGCCGGTCCAGGTCCGGCCGAGCCGCTGCGTCCACGGCCGACCACCAGCACCGCGACGGCCAACACGACCGCCACCGCGAGGCCGGCGGCCGCCAGGCGGCGACCGTGCTGCCCTCGCGGAGCCACTCGATCGGCCTCGACGGCCGGCACCAGCTGATAGCCCCGGCCCCGCACCGAGCGCACGTAGCGGGGATCACGGGCGTCGTCACCCAGCGCCCGGCGCAGCAGCGCCACGCGCTGGGTGAGCGTCTCGTCGGTCTGGGCCACGTCGCCCCAGACCGCATCGACCAGGCGGTCGGGCGAGACCACGTCGGGCGCCGCGCGGACCAGGGCGACCATCAGGTCGAACGAGAGCGGCGTGAGCGCCAGCGCCTCGCCGTCCCGCTCGACCGACATCGCTCCCACGTCGACGACCAGGTCGGCGATCCGATACCGCTCCCGCGCCATGGATCTAGCCTACACGCAGCACCGGATCCGACCTTCGCCTCCAGGGCGCGCCCGGCTCTACCCTGCTCTGACGACCTCGCGTGCCCGCTCGAGCTCCGGGTGCTCGCCGGTGGGCTCGGGGCAGACCTCGAGCAGCTTGCGGTAGAGGCCTTCGGCGGCCTCGCGGTCGCCGGCGAGCTCGGCGGCGCGGGCGGCGCCGTAGAGGCTGTTGAAGCGGTTCGGCGAGCGCGCCAGGGCGGTGCGGTAGGCCGCCAGGGCCTCGCCCGGGCGCTCGGCGGCCAGCAGCATGTCGCCGTAGAGCTCGGCCGCCGGGAGCACCTCACCGGGGGTGACCGGGTTCTTCTCGGTCGTCGCCTCCATCTGGGCGGCCTCGCGGGCCATCGCCAGCGCGCTCTCGACGTCTCCCGACTCGAAGGCCAGCCACGACTCCGCGGCCCTCTTCTGGATGGCCACCTGGGTACCCCAGTCGTAGGCGACGTCGAGGGCGGCGGCGGCCTGCTGGAGGCGCGCCAGCTCGGCGATCGCCGCCTCGGCCTCGGCCGGCCGGCCCGTGCGCGCCGCGCCCAGGGCACGGGCGAAGGCGGGGATCGCCTCGAGATACGGGTAGTGGTCCCAAGCGACCGCGTCCGGTCGCTCCAGCACGAGGGCGGCCGCCCGCTCCCAGTCGTGGCGCGCGAGCGCCAAGCGGGCGGGGACCGCGGCGATGGCGTAGGCGGTCGCGGCATGGTCCTGGAAGGGAGGCTCGAGCGCCCGGACCGCCTCCAGGACCTCGCCCGCCGCCTCGTCGTCGGCCCGCTGCAGGTGGGCGTAGGCGAGGTAGTCGTAGGCGTGGAAGTGGTGGAGGGAGACGTGGCCGCCGGCGACGCGCTCCTCCGAGGCCGCCGCCGCCCGCCGGTTGAACTCGATCGACTCCGGCCACATCCCCAGGCGCGTGTAGATGTGGCTCGTCATGTGCAGGGCATGGGTGTTCTCCGGTGCCAGGCCGCCGTAGCGCCGGACGACGGGAAGGGCTCGCTCGGCGAGCTCAGGGACATCGTAGGCGTGGATGGTGTAGTGGTGCGCCCCCGGGTGACTCGGCACCCGCTCGAGCACCCTCTCCAGGATCGCGCCCGCGGCGATCTGTCGCTCGTAGGTCTTGTCGGAGACGTCGGCAGTGGCGAGCAGCGAGAGGGCGTGGAAGGCGGCCGCCTCGGCGTCGTCCGGGAAGGCCGCGTGGACCGCGGCCCAGCCCTCCTCGAAGCTCGCCAGGCGCTCGCGCTCGGCGCGCTCGCCCTCGTAGTAGCCGGCCAGCGCCGCGACCCACGCACCCTCGCGCTCGTCCCGGTGGGCCGCGCCGGTCGCGCGGTCCAGCAGTGCCCGCCCGGCGACCAGCTTCTCGGCCGGGATGGTGTCGGGCCAGAGCGGGTGGACCGCGGTCATCGCCACCCCCCACCAAGCCAGAGCACACTCCGGATCGGCCTCGCCCGCCGCCAGGAAGGCCTCCTCGGCGCGGACATAGTTCATGTGGTGGAGCAGCGCCAGGCCGCGCTCGAGCAGCGCCTGCGTCTCCGGCGGGCACGAGCTGGCGAGCGCCACGCTTCCCAGCTCCTCGCCCTCGGCGCTCACCACCGGCGTGCCGGTCGCCGCGTGTCCCGGCCCGGCCGCGCCGGCGAGCGCGAGCAGGATCCATGCCGTGGTGAGGCCCGCGAGCGCCCCGCGATTGCCGCCGTCGTCGTTTCGGTCGATCATGCGTCGTCCTCCGTGATCGAGGCGACCGTTACCGGGGTATCGCCTCTTTGAGGGATGCGTGAACGGCGCGGAGGAACCGACACGGCGGCGCATGCACCCGCCGACCGCCTCCGGCCGGCCGGCCGATCCGCTCCGGCTCGCTCCGATCGTACTGCGACGCGGTCGCGTCGACTACTCGGTCTTCACCGGCGGCTCGGGGCGCTCGGGCAGGCTCCTGGGGTCGGCCTCGATGGCGGCCAGGACCTCCGCCACGCCGCGCTCGAGCTGCGGGTCGCGGCCGGCCAGCAGCGAGGTGGCGTCGTTCTCGACGACGATATCGGGATCGACGCCGTGGCCCTCGATGATCCAGCTGCCGTCGAGGGCGTTGGTGCCGAACTCCGGCACGAAGACCGAGCCGCCGTCGATCAGCGGGCCGTGGTCGGTGATGCCCACGACACCGCCCCAGGAGCGCTTGCCGATCAACGGTCCCAGGCCCGCCTCGCGGAAGTAGTGCGGGAAGATGTCGCCGTCGGAGCCCGAGTCCTCGTCGAGCAGGCAGACCATGTGGCCGTAGAAGGCGCTGTCCGGATAGGTCTCCGGCGTGTCGCTGTTGCGGCTGAAGCGGGTGCCCAGGGGGCGCCGACGCAGGCGCTCGATGAGCATCTGCGACACGTTGCCTCCGCCGTTGCTGCGGACGTCGACGACCATCCCCTCTTTGCGCAGCTGCGGGTAGTACTGACGGATGAACTCTGCCAGGCCGGTGGCGCCCATGTCGGGGACGTGGATGTAGCCGACCCGTCCGTCCGTCATCTCCTCGACCCGCCGCCTGTTGGTCTCCACCATCTGGAGGTAGCGCAGCTCCGCCTCGCTCGCGCGAGGCTCGAAGGTGACGGTCCGCGCCTCCTCGCCGGAGGCGGCCGAGCTCAGCGTCAGCTCGACCGGCCGATCGGCCTTGTGGCGCAGGAGGCGGTAGGGGTTGTCGGTGCCGGTGAGCTCTTCGCCGTCGATGGCAAGGAGGTAGTCGCCCTCGGCGGCGTCGATGCCGATCTCGGTGAGCGGGCTGCGGTAGCGATCCTCCTCGTTGATGCCGGGCAGGATGCGGGCGATGCGGTAGCGGTCGGCCTCGCGATCGAGCTCGAAGAGGGCGCCCGGCAGAGCCACCCGGGGGCGCTCCGGCGCCTGCCAGTCTCCCCCCGCGACGTAGGCGTGGCCGGCCGACAGCTCCGCGATCATCTCGCCGATCAGGTAGTTCAGGTCCGAGCGGTGGGCGACGTGGTCGAGGAGGGGCTCGTAGTGCTCCCGCAGTCCCTCCCAGTCGTGGCCGTGCATGTTCTCGACGTAGAAGAAGTCGCGGTACCGGCGCCAGACCTCGCCGAAGATCTGCCGCCACTCCTGCTCGGGCCGGCGGTCGACTTGGAGGCCGGCGGTCGCCACCGGCCTGGGCTCGCCGCGGCCCTCGGGCTTCACCTCGACGAGCTGGTAGCCGCCGGCGAGGAGGCGCACCAGCGCCTCGGAGCCGTCGCTCGAGAGGGCGTAGCCGTCGATGCCCTCGGCCAGGACGCTCTCCTCGCGGTCCTCGAGCGAGTAGATGCGCAGCGACGGCTCGACGTCGGCCTCGCGGCCGTAGTAGAAGGGCCCGTTGCGCACGTAGAGCAGATGGCCCTCGACGGCGGTCAGGCCGCCGTAGTTGTCGGCCTCGACCGGCACCCTCGAGACGCGCTCGGCCAGGCCCTCGAAGTCGATGCGGACCGGCGCCACCCGCTCCTTCCCCTCGCCGTCGCGCTCACCGTCCCCGTTCTCGTCGTCCCCGTTCTCGCCCCTTTCGTCGTCGCCCCCGTCCTCGTCCTCCTCCTCGCCGGGCAGGGTCACCTCGTCGCTCTCCGGCGCGAAGGGGTCGGGGACGTCCTCGCGCAGGGCCAGGGCGTAGAGGAAGGTCTCGCGGTCGGTGGCGAAGTTCCACTCGATGGCCGAGATCTGCGGGGCGTAGCTGCGGTCCGAGAGGTAGTAGAGGTAGTCCCCCTCGGCCCCCCAGGCGGGACCGAAGTCGTAGGCCGAATCGTCGGTGACCCGGTGGAGGGTCCCGTCGGCACGGCTCCAGATCCAGATCGACGGGTAGCCGTTCTCGTCGCTCAGGCTGAAGGCGAGGTGGCCGCCGTCCGGCGACCAGGCGTAGTCGTGGACCTCGCCCCTGGCCTCGTCGGCGACCTCGACCGTCTCGCCGCTCGCGACGTCGACGACGAAGACGCGCCCGTCCTTGTCGCTGAAGGCGATGCGCTTGCCGTCCGGAGACCACTCCGGCGCATAGCGGAAGACCGCGCCGTCGTGCGTCAGGCGGCGGGGCGCCGAGCCGCCGTCCTGCGCCGCCAGCCAGATCTCGTCCTCGCCGGAGGCGTCGGAGAGATAGGCGATGGTGCGCCCGTCGGGCGACCAGCGCGCCCATTTGTCGTGGGCGTCCGAGCTCGTCGTGAGGTTGCGAGTCGGACCGTGCTCGATGGGCACGGTGAAGACGTCTCCGCGCGCCACGAAGAGGGCCCGCTCCCCCTTCGGCGAGAGCTCGAAGTCCTCGATGAGGCCCTCGGCCGGCACCCGACTCGGCCGCTTCCAGAGCCCGTCGTCGGGCACCCGGATGGGGATGGCCGTCGCCTCGCCGTTCGCCAGGTCGAGGACCTCGAGCTCGCCCCCCAGCTCGTAGACGATCCTGCCCTCGCCGTCGTCGCCCGGCCAGCGCACGTCCCACGTCTCCTGGCTGGTGAGCCGCGTCGTCTCGCCGCTCGCCGTGTCCCAGGCGTAGAGGTCGTTCTTGCCGCCGCGGTCGGAGGTGAAGTAGATCGTCTCCCCGATCCACATCGGATCCCGGTCGGCCCGCGGGTGGTCGGTCACCCGCTCGAGCTCGTGGCTCGCCAGGTCGAAGACCCAGAGCTCCTGGGCCCAGCCCCCCTGGTAGCGTTTCCAGGTCCGGAAGTCGCGCACCAGGGGCGAGTAGACGAGCTTGGTGCCGTCCGGCGAGAGGTCGGCGCCGCCCGCCTCGGGCGGCGGCAGCGGCTCGGGCAGGCCGCCGTCGACCGGGGCCAGGAAGAGGCGGGTGTCCGAGAGGTCGTGGCCGTAGCGCATCGAGCGGAAGAGCACGGCGCGGCCGTCGGGCGTCCAGTCGTAGACCTGGTTGTCGTAGCCCCAGCGCGCCGGCAGCGGCCCGCGTGCCGGGTACCAGGTGAGCTGCCGCGGCAGACCGCCCGCCGTGGGCACGACGTAGACCTGCTCGTCGCCGTCGTACTGTCCGGTGAAGGCGATCCACTGACCGTCGGGCGAGAACTTCGCGAACAGCTCCTCGCCGGGATGCGCCGTCAGCCGCCAAGCCGTACCGCCGGTCGCGGGTGCGAGCCAGAGGTCACCGCCGTAGGTGAAGACGACGCGGTCGCCGTGGATGTCGGGGAAGCGCAGGAGCTTGGTCTGTGCCTGACCGGGATCCGCCCAGGCCAGGGCCAGGGCCAGGATCATCGCCGGACGTCGGAGCGGGCGCAGCTTCATCGAGACCTCCTGTGGAGATTCGAGACCATCGGTGTCGGGACGGGCCAGACTACCAACCCCTCGGGCTCTCCAGAGTACGCACGAGACGGCGCACGGTTCTGCCGTCGCCCGCCCCAGGGGGCACGGCCCCCTTCGAGAGCTGGAAGGCGACCGCGGCCCGCACGGGCGATGCCCAGTCCAGCCCCACCCTGCAGGCGGCGCGGAACCACCCCTGAGGGTGGGCCCGGGCGGCCTTCGAGAGGCTACCCTAGCGGGCACTTCGGCTCACCGGGACCGCCACGGCACGATGAACCCCTCCGCTCGCAGGATCAGCCCCGCCTAGGGCACTGCCCGCGCCCACAAGATGACGCAAACGGTGAGTGCGACCAGGAGCGACCGGTTCGGGTCCCGTCCGCGCAGGGCGGTCACGGTCGCCGTCTGCCTGGCCGCGATGACGGCGCAGGCCGTGCCCGCGTGCGGCCCCAGCGACGGCGCCTCGCTGGACGAGATCCTGGCCCGCATCGAGCGCGACCGACCGCGCTACCTCTTCATCGGCGAGCGCCACGCCGTCGGTCCGGTGAAGCGCTTCACCGTGGATCTCGTCAACGGGCTCGTCGATCTCGGGATGGACGTCGGCCTCTACGTCGAGGGCTTCAGCACCGAGTGCCCACCCCGCGCCCTCGACTGCAGCCGCCTCGCGCCCCTCTTCAACGCCGACGCGTTTCGCGCTCTGCTCGATCGGTCGCGCGCGATCGTGCACCCGATCGACCCGCCGGAGCGCAGCGAGAGGGCCGCCCGGATGGCCGAGTCGATCGCCTGGGGCAGCGAGGAGATCCGCGTCGTGCTGGTCGGCAACACGCACGTCCTCCATGCCGGGAACCCCGCCGCGATGCTGCCGATCTTCGGCGGCGGCCTCCTCTACCCCGATCCCGGCGATCTCGCCGAGGCCTTCCCCCGGGACGAGATCCTGACCTTCCGTCTCGAGACGACCAGTGACGAGATCGAATCGTACGCGCTGCTCGCCGACGGGTGCGACGCGGACTACGCCATCAGGACCAGGCCGACGCCGCTGTACTGAAGGCGCCGACCTGGCCCCGGGGCCGGGCCGCGGTCACGAGTGGCGAACCCCTCCCCACGCGACCGCGACCCGGCCCGAGACTCTGAGGGCTCGGCTACGAGGCCTCGTCGCTGGTCTCGATCGTGGAGACCGCGAGGTAGGTGTTGCCATCCTCGTCGGTCGCCCAGGTTCCGCTCACGGTCACGGTCGAGCCGACGTGATCGGCCAGGCCCGGACCCTCGACCACGACCTCCTCGCCGCTCTCGGGCTCGATGAGCACGAAACCGCCGTCGGCCGATTCGTTGAGCTGGCCGGTGAGGGTGACGGTCTCCATCTCCATGCCGCTCTCGTCCTCCTGGGCCGCCACCAGGGCGGCGGGGCCGAGCGCCAGGAGCGTCATCGCCAAGACCACTGCGAGTCCTCTGCGGTTCAATCTCATTCCGTGCTGTCCTCTCTGCCGGGGCCGCGGCGCCTTCGGCCCCTGGATGTGGTTCGAAATCCGCGGTGCGTCGGCAGGGTGCGCCTGGCTCCTCCCGACGCCTGCACGGAGAGAGCAAGGCCCGTGCCCGCAGGGGCCGGTCCCGGTCGCGGCGGGCGCGGCTGGCGTCTCCCGGTGCGGACGACCGGGTGGCGCGGAAAGGTTCCCGGGAGAGTTGCCCGGCAATCCGGCCCGCCGGCTCAGGTCGCGTCGGCGGCGGCTTCCTCGGCCTTCTCGGCGAGGGCGTCGGCCTCGGTCGCGATCCGGGCGAGCTCCCGGGTCAGCTTGCGGAGCCTGCCCGGCTTGGCGGAGGCATCGGCCTCGGCCTCCTCGACGGCGGTCATGGCGGTGGCTCGCCGCTGCTCCAGCTGCGCGATCGCCTCGTCGAAGTCGGGCCGCTGATCGGGCGCCAGCCCGTCGACGAGGCCCTCGAGCCGGTCGAGGGCCTCGCGGGACCGACGCGCGGCGCGCTCCGGCTTCTGCTCGCTCTCGCCGCCGGCGGGGGCCTCGTCCGCCTCCGGTGCCGCGGAGCGCGTGACGGGCGCCAGCGCATCGGCAGGCTCGGTCTCGGGCGCTTCCCCGCCGCAGGCGGCGAGCCAGGGAACGAGCGCGAGGGCCAGCATCCAACCGGCGCCCGGTCGGCGTCCGGAGGACGGGTTCGAGGAATTCGGTTTGGTCATCGGGGGTCTCCTGCGGCCGGGCCGCTGGCGAGTCGGGCCGGCGCAGCTTACCTCAGGCCGGCCCGCCGAGGGACGGTCACGGTGCTATCATCCGCACCCTTCATGGTCGGAACGAGTCTCGCGCACTACCGGATCCTCGAGAAGCTGGGCGCGGGCGGCATGGGTGAGGTGTTCCTCGCCGAGGACACCCGGCTCGACCGGCGGGTGGCGCTGAAGGTCCTCTCTCCCGAGCTCGCCTCGAAGCCCGACCGCATCGAGCGATTCCGGCGAGAGGCGCGCGCGGTCGCGGCGCTGAACCACCCGAACATCGTCACCATCTACTCGGTGGAGGAGGCGGACGGCTCCTCGTTCCTGACCATGGAGCTGGTCGAGGGCGATCTGCTGAGCCACCGCGTACGCCCCGGCGGCCTGCCGCTGGACGAGTTCCTGGCCGTCGCCAAGCCGCTGGCCGACGCCCTGGCAGCCGCCCACGAGCGCGGGATCACCCACCGCGACCTCAAGCCCTCGAACGTCATGGTCGGCCGGGACGGCCGTCTGAAGGTCCTCGACTTCGGACTCGCCAAGCTGCAAGAGACCTCCAAGGCCGGGGACGACGAGACCATGGCCCTCTCGGCCGCGGAGCTCACCCAGGCCGGAGCGATGCTGGGAACGATGCCCTACATGGCGCCGGAGCAGGCTCGGGGACGACCGGCCGACCACAGGGTCGACATCTTCTCGCTCGGCGTCATCTTCTACGAGCTGCTGACCGGGGAGCGTCCGTTCCGGGGCGAGACCTCGGCCGAGATCGTCTCCTCGATCCTGCGCGACGTGCCGCGGGAGGTCAGCCAGGTGCGTACCGAGCTGCCCGACCACCTGACTCGGCTGGTGCGTCGCTGCCTGGAGAAGGACCCCGCGCGCCGCATCCAGAGCGCCCGCGACCTGCGGCTCGAGCTCGACGAGCTGACCGTCGCCGCTGCCGAGCCGGCGGCCAAGACGGCGCCCTCGGTCGCCGTGCTGCCCTTTGCCGACATGAGCCCCGAGAAGGACCAGGACTACTTCTGCGAGGGCATCGCCGAGGAGCTGATCAACGGCCTCGGCCGTATCGAGAACCTGCGGGTGGCCTCGCGTACGTCGTCCTTCCAGTTCAAGGGAGCCACCGTCGACGTGCGCGAGATCGGCCGGCTGCTCGACGTCGCGAACATCCTCGAGGGCAGCGTCCGCAAGGCCGGCAACCACCTCCGGATCACTGCCCAGCTGGTCACCGTGGCCGACGGCTATCGGCGCTGGTCGGACCGCTATGACCGCGAGATGAAGGACATCTTCGCCATCCAGGACGAGATCGCGGAGTCGATCGTCGAGGCGCTCGAGGTCACGCTCTCGCCCAAGGAGCGGCGCGCCATCCAGAATGTCGCCACCCGCGACGTGGAGGCCTACGACTTCTACCTGCGCGGCCGCAAGTTCTTCTACGAAACCACCCGCTCGAGCTACGAGTACGCCCGGCAGCTCTACTCGCGGGCCATCGAGATCGACCCCAACTACGCCCTGGCCTTCGCCGGCATCGCCGACTGCTGCTCGTTCCTCTACATGTTCGCCGAGGCGAGCGAGGAGAACATGCGGCTGGCCGACGAGAACAGCCTCCGCGCCCTGGAGCTCGATCCCGAGCTCGCCGAGTCGCACGCCTCGCGCGGGCTGGCCCTTTCGATCGCCAAGCAGTTCGCGGCAGCCGAGGCCGAGTTCCAGGAGGCCGCGCGCCTCAATGCGAAGCTGTTCGAGGCCTACTACTTCGCGGGTCGCAACTTCATGGCCCAGGGCGCCTATGCCGAGGCCGCCGCCCGCTTCGAGAAGGCTGCCGAGATGCGCCCCGACGACTACCAGGCGCGCTCCTTCCAGGCGCAGGCGCTCGAGGGGATGAAGGCCCCGGACGAGGAGATCGAGCGCGTCCACCGGGAGGTCGCGCGGCGCGTCGAGGACCACGTCCTGATGAACCCCGACGACAGCCGCGCCTTCACCCTCGGCGCCACCGCCCGCCTCGGCCTGGGCGATCGCAAGGGCGCCCTCGACTGGGGCGAGCGCGCCCTGCAGATCGCCCCGGACGAGCCGATGGTGCTCTACAACGTCGCCTGCATCCACACCCTGGCCGGCGAGCCCGACCGCGCCCTGGAGCTGCTCGGCCGCGCCATCGACGAGGGCTTCGGCCACAAGGCCTGGATCGAGCACGACTCCGACCTCGAGTCGCTGCGCGACGATCCGGCGTT
>Ga0299913_10000798_pt1 | contig 21349 bp, 18 predicted proteins | sample RVTome_9_FD_201360 | JGI IMG/M metagenome (GOLD analysis project Ga0299913, IMG submission 201360) | Soil microbial communities from uranium-contaminated site in the Upper Colorado River Basin, Wyoming, United States - RVT155D38 (version 2) ... | reverse complement strand
GCCTACCAGCAGGTAGAAATACGGCAGACTTTCATAAATTGGTTTGGAGACCCACATTTCCGTGCCTTCTGCTCTTCTTTGGGTAGTGTCCGTCGCCGCGGTGAATTAGTCCAGCGAGGACTGCGAGGCGATGCCGCGCTTAATCGGTGAGATAGCCGGGCTGGGTCTTATCGGGTCCGGATCGGCAGGATTCCGCGTCCGGGCCGGCTGTCAGCCGGAGCGCCGGAAACTCAGGATGCGAATAAACCGGGAGAACAAAGACTCGGACAGGCCGTCCACACTCAGATCGGGTTCGAAATCGGCGGACTCCGCCCTGAAGCCCTGTACGAACCGCCTGGACGTCGGGTCCATGTCCTGCTCTGTGATCGTCCTTTCCAAGCATCACCTCCTGGTACCATCGCAGTCTAGTCGGGCCCGAGAGGCCATTGCAGTGAAGCGATTCACAAAGGAGGCGATTGGTCCTGGCCCGAATATCTCACCGATTACGCAGGCTCTCGCTTGCCCTGTCCGAGATTCCCGCGAATCGGTGACATATCCGGGCTAGGCAGTGCCGCCGACCGTGAGCTCATCGATCTTCAGAGTAGGCTGTCCGACCCCGACCGGTACCGACTGCCCGTCCTTGCCGCAGGTGCCGACGCCACGGTCCAGCTTCAGGTCGTTCCCGACCATCGAAATCCTGCCAAGGACATCGGGGCCGTCGCCGATCAGCATCGCGCCTTTGACCGGAGTCGTCACCTTGCCGTCTTCGATGAGATACGCCTCACTTGCGGAAAAGACGAACTTACCCGAGGTGATGTCCACCTGTCCGCCCCCAAAGCCCGGAGCGTACAGCCCTCGCTTGACGGAGCGGATAATCTCCTCCGGATCGTGCGGACCGGCAAGCATGTAGGTATTCGTCATGCGCGGCATCGGAATGTGCGCGAACGACTCCCGTCGGCCGTTCCCCGTCGGCGCGACGCCGGACAGGCGGGCGTTCAGACGGTCCTGCATATAGCCCCGCAGCACGCCGTTTTCGACCAGCACGTTGTACTGTCCGGGGGTGCCCTCGTCGTCGACGGCCAGGGAGCCGCGGCGATTCGGCAGGGTACCGTCGTCGACGATGGTGCAGAGCGGCGACGCCACCTTCTGGCCGATGCGACCCGAGAAGGCCGAAACGCCCTTGCGGTTGAAATCGCCCTCGAGGCCGTGTCCGACCGCTTCGTGCAGCAATATGCCCGGCCAGCCGGCGCCGAGCACAACCGGCATCGCGCCGGCAGGCGCCGGCACCGCCTCGAGTTGCACCACCGCCTGGCGGACGGCCTCCCGCGCATACTCCATCGGCAGCTCGCTTCCGAGGAAATAATCGAGGCCGGCCCGCGCACCGCCTCCGGAATACCCCTGCTCCCGCCGTCCGTTCGAGTGCAGGATCACGCTCACGTTGAGACGAACCAGGGGCCTGACGTCGGCGGCGAGCGTGCCGTCGGCGGCGGCAATCAGTACCAGGTCCTGGCTGCTGATGAGACTGACGAACACCTGTTCTATGCGCGAGTCGAGCTTGCGCGTCGCCTGGTCGAGTTCTCCGATAAGAGCCGTCTTTTGTTCATCGCGGATGCTGGTTGTCGGGTCGATAGCCGGATACAGGTTCCGGCACGGCACTCGCGACGCGATCCGCACCGACCTGGAACTGCCCTGCTTCGAGATCGCCCTGGCGGCACTGGCCGCCTGTTGCAACGCCGGCAACATCAGCTCGTCGGAATAGGCAAACCCGGTCTTTTCGCCGCTGACGGCGCGCACACCGACCCCACGATCGACGTTGAAACTCCCTTCGCGGATGATGCCGTCCTCGACCGACCAGCTCTCCTGTCGGCTGATCTGGAAATACAGGTCTGCGGCATCGACGTCTTGCCGGTTTATCAAGCCGAGCGCTTTCATCAGATGCTTTTCTTCGAGCCCGGCCGGAGCCAGCACTCGTGACATCACGGTTTCTACCGAGCTTTCATCAGTCGTCGCCACGTATCATTCCTCAATAATTCCTCGGGGGCCGTTGACGGGCCGTGGTCTGTATCAGAGCCTGCGATGCCGCAGCACCGGAAACTCCTCCCGCAATCGGCACGTCCGCGCGTGATCGAGCTCCGCGACGACCACACCGTCGCCGGATTCCTGCTCGGCAACGACCTGCCCCCACGGATCGACTATCATGGAGTGGCCGAATGTCGTGCGCCCATTCGGGTGCGTCCCGTGCTGGCCGGCCGCGATGACGTAGGCCAGGTTCTCTATCGCTCTTGCGCGTAACAGCGTGTGCCAGTGGGCCGTGCCTGTTGCGAACGTAAACGCCGACGGCACGCTGAACAATTCGGCACCCTCACGCACCAGCCTGCGGTACAGCTCCGGAAATCGCAAGTCATAGCAGATCGAAAGACCCAGCCGCCCAGCCACCGTATCGACGGTTGTCGGCTGGTCACCCGCATCCATGCTCGCCGATTCTCGATAGCTCTCGCGCCCGTCCGGCAGGTCGACGTCGAAAAGGTGCATCTTCCGGTAGCACGCTACAGATCGCCCGTTGGCATCAAAAACGAAGGACGCGCCGTAACACAGTTTCGTTTCGACGGATTTCAGCGGCAGGCTGCCGGCGACAATCCACATCGAGTGGCGCGCAGCGGTACGAGCCAGAAATTCCTGAATCGGCCCGGTTCCGGCACTTTCGGCGACCGACAGCTTGTCGGTATCGCGTTTGCCCACAAAGGCGAAATTCTCGGGCAGCACCGCAAGCTCGCAATCCCGCGAGCGCGCTTCGAGCAGCAACTCCGCGGCAAGGCGAAGATTCGCGTCCAGATCGTCGCCGCTGGACATCTGTATTGCGGCGGCCCGCTGCTTTCCGCGCTCCGTCTTGCTTACCTGAGGCTGCATCGCTTAGTGCTCTGTCGCGGAGTAGAGCACCTAGTGCCCTGTCCCACAAAAATAACTACGCCATTTCGCTGCGTCTTTTCGCGTCTGGCCGCGTTGCGGCTCCTCGCAAAGCCTAAGCTATTCCTCGTCGCCGCGCCTCGCCAGACGCAAAAATCCGCGAACGAAATAGCATAGTTATTTGTGGGACAGGACACTAGGCGCCCTCGAGACATCCGGCCATCGTACTGATTCCGGCGAAGCGCTGCGGATTCGAGTTTTCGATGACAGGATTGCTCCAGTCGCCTTCGATGCCGTAATAGGCCTGCCCCATCTCCTGAAGCGGCTTCTTGAAGATCTGCGAAAAAATCAGTAACGCGGCTGCGACCTGGGGACCCGCCACGACGGCACCCACCACCGGCAAGGTGTTGCCAACGTTCGCACTGACTACCGCAGCCTGGTCGTAGTCCCTGGAGAACAGGCCGGCACGACCGACGATACCGACATCCGCCGCCGGCCCCTTCAACGACAGATCGCAGGTATAGGCTTCACCATCCTCCAGCCGAAACGTGCCTGTGATTTCATCGAACCCGAATCCCTTGTCGAATACATCGCGAAAATCCAGCGACAGTCGCCTCGGCAACGCGACGATGCTCATCAGTCCGAAGACACGCCCCGCGCCTGGCTCGACTTCGTCGAGCTGTCCCGTGCCGAACCGCACGTTTACGGTGCCATCCAGGCTTGCAAGGAAGTCCTGCCGCGGACCACCCGACCAGCTCACGTCGAACTCAGCATCGAGAGACTCGGACTGGATACCGACGTCGTAGTCGAGCGAGCGGAGTGTCCTCTGGACGTTGCTGCTCGTCAGTCGCGCTGCGACATAACTGCGCTGCCCTGTCGCATCGGATTCGTCCGCCACCCAGCCGGCGCGACCGCGAATGTCGAACGTTTCGTTGCTGGTTTCGATGCTGGCCGCCTCCAGCCCCATCCCCGTCCGTCCGAAATCGGCGACGAGGCGTCCCAGGTGACGTTCTCCCAGCGTGAAGTCCTCGGCGCTGACGACGATCTGCGGCAGCGTGCGAGGATCCGGCGGTCTATGGTCCCCCGTCGCATCCTCGTCTCCTCCGGGGAGCACGAGCTTCTTCATGTCGAGGGTAAGGGGACGGTCGCCGCCGAAATCGTATGGAATACTGAGCGAACCGACGGCCTGTTCGCCATCAAGCTGCACAGCCCAGTCCAGGGCGCTTCGATTGACGATCACCCGGTGTTGCGCCAGATGCTGGCCGATTACGTACAGATCGTCTACGACGACGTCGATCGAGCGTATGCGTTCCACGAAACCGGGCCCTCGGTCGTCGACGCGGAGACGCGACAGCGCAAGCCAGTCGTCAAAGTCGAGTACCGCGGTGCGTCCCTCGACGTGCAATCCGCGAACCTCCGGCTCGCCGGGCTCGCCGCCTCCCACGGCAAGCATTCCACGATCGAAATCCCATCCTTCGTCATTGCGTGCAAATGCGAGCGTCCAGCGCACGTCGTCCGCCAGGTTGCCAGATGACTGAATGCGTCCGTCTCCCGGCAACTCGATCGAAAACGATACCGGGCGCTCATCGTTCGCAGGCTTGCCGATGGGTGACGGGATGTTCACCGCCATGCCGTCCAGGTCCGACCGTACGGCAATGGACAGGGGCGCAGGCTCCCCGCCGGCCCTGGGAAACCGGACTGTGGCATCGTATGTCGTCGAACCGGTCAGCAACTCCGAGAGTACTTCGTCGAAGTGACCGGCGAGTCCTTCAGCGGTAACACCGCCGCTGGCGGACGCAGTGATGCCGTATGCAGAATCCGGCTCGTCCGAGCGCTCGAGGTCGATTGTCACGGGGCCACCGAGGAAGGTGCCGGACAGTGAATCGGCACTGACGCTGTCGCGCGTGACCGTTACGAGGCCGCTGAGTTCACTGATCGGCGACGGCATACCCTCGATATGCACCGTTCCGTTGTCGCTGCGGATGCGCGTTGTGAACTCGAAGTTCTGCCTGTCGAGTATCGGCAACGTCAGCAGGAGATCGAAAGAAGCCGGGCCGGAAGCAGTGACCCGGTCGAGCTGACCGCCAAATACGGCTGCAATGGGGCTTTCACGCGAAAATCTGCGGATGGTTTCCAGTGTGCCGGTGGCGTGGCCCTCGATGCTCAGCACGGGTCGCCTGAGATCCGGAATGTCGACGCGCGCATCGATGACGCGGTTGCCGGCATTCGTTGCCGAATTCCTGACCGACCACAGGTGCGTATTCTCCACCGCGACGTCGAGATTCATATTCGCCGCAACCGGCCAACTGTCGGAATACTTCAGGGTTCCGTTTTCGAGCCTGGCATCGACCCGGAAGGTACCCTCTCCATTGTCGAACGGAAACTTGTCGAGCGGACCTGTAAAGCGTGTCGTGCCGCGCGGAACGTGTCCGGAAACGAGCGCTTCGGTGAGCCAGCGGTACAGGCCCGGCTTGAGGATGTTGATCGGCAGATAGCGGTCCACGCTCCCGATGTCGCGGACGCTCCAGTTGCTCTGCAGGTCGACGACGGGCGACGCATCTCCTCCCGGTATCGTGAGCTGCAGGCTGCTCGTACTCTCGAAATCTGTGTTGCCAACGCGAATGCTGTCGGACAAGAGTGTGGTCCCGCCGTTGTTCTGGCGCCAGATGATCGTCCCGTCGGCCTCGACCACATCGAGCGGCTCGACCAGGTGCCCGGTGAGATCGAGCTGCATGTCGCCGGTCTGGATTTCGAGCCGGCCGCCGGAGTCGTCCGCGCGGACCATTCCGCTGAAGCCTCTTATGCCCGGCCATTTGCCGTATGGGGCGATGCCGACCCTGTCCATTTCAGCAGTCAGTTCGAACGTTCTGTCCGGTGTGCCCCGCCCGGTCAGGCTGAAGTCGAAGTTGCGCACCACGCCGGACGGAGCCAGCGTCCGCAAAAGTTCTCGCTGTTCCTGCGGCACCCAGGCAACCACATAGCGCAGGTCGTCCAGGTTGAAATAGGAGGCGCTGCCGGCAACAGTTGCGGCGTTTCCGGGCCGTTCTGACAGCGCGCGCACCTGCAGCGAGGATTGCGGCCAGGCTCCCTCGGGCGTCCTGACAATGAAATCGTCTGCCGACACGAGCCATCCGTCCAGGTCCGTCGCATACTCGATACGTCCGGACATGCCGAACGGAGCGATGTCGGCGTTGCTGTCCGCAACCACGCCGGTAGCCGCAAAGTTCGCGGTGGCGCTGCGAATCTCGCCCTCGGTCACATCGAGCCAGAGACTCACGTCGGCCATGCCGGACGCAACCGCGGGGACCTGGCTCTTCGGCAAAAGCCCGAGAAGGCCCGCGACGTTCACGGCGCGTCCCTCCACAAAGACTTGCCAGGGCGCCCTCGCGGAGGCGCCGGCCAGACGCTGGGAGGCCGCTACCTCGACCCGGCTTCCAAGTTCTGAAGGCAGAACGAGCGACGCCTCGAAGCCATGCTGCATCTCGTTTCGCTGAAACTCCACCGTATCGACAACCACGGGAATGGGCTGCGACCGATCCGGATGTCCGAAACTGATCAGCACATCTTCACCGACGACCGTAAGCGGGCGCGCTCTGTCGGTCGACGCCATGCGCGAATCGGTGAATGCGTCCGTTGGGATGCCCTGCACGCGCCATGTGCCGTCGGGATCGCGCGCGACATCGATCGTCGTCTCGCGGATGAGAATGCGATCGGCGACCAGTTCGCGATCCAGCAGGAGACGCATCAGGCCAACCCCGACGCGAACTTCTTCCGCATGCAGGATGGTGAGCGAGTTGTCTCTGGAAACGAGTTCCGCATCGTAGAAGTTCAACTCAGGACCGCGAAAACGCCAGCGCGCGTCCATTCCCGAAAATTCCACCTGCATGCCGACAGCTGCGTTCGCCCACTTCTTGATTTCCTCCTGGTACTCCGGAAGCTTCGGCAGGAACAGGCGAAACAGGCCCACCGCTACGGCCAGCAGGATGACGAGCGCCGTACCCAGGTAGACGAGGTACTTGGCCAGGATGCGCAGCAGTTTCTTCATGTATGCAAGTCGGTATCGCCGTCCGTCGCTCAGATGAGCACGACGTCGAACTGGTCTCTCAGGTATAGCGACTCGGGCTGCAGACGGATTGCCTTTCCGGTCTGCGCTTCGATCTCCGCGAGTCCGTTTGATTCCTCAGCCAGCAGTAGTTCAATAATGTCCTGATGCGCGAGCACCAGAATCTCATCGAACTTGAACTGGCGATGCTGGCGGATGATTTCGCGACAGATTTCGAAGCAGACCGTCGCCGAAGTCATGACGAATCCGCGACCCTGACAGTTAGGACAGTCCTCGCACAGGATATGCTGCAGGCTTTCGCGAGTTCTCTTGCGGGTCATCTCGACCAGTCCGAGAGGTGAGACCGGCGTGATCTGGTGGCGCGCATGGTCGCGCATCATGGATTGCTCGAGGACCTGCATCACGCGGCGGCGGTGCTCCTCCTCTTCCATGTCGATGAAGTCGATGATGATGATGCCGCCCAGGTTTCTCAGGCGGAGTTGCCTGGCAATGGTGACGGCCGCTTCCAGGTTGGTGCGGAAAATGGTTTCCTCGAGGTTTCGATGGCCAACATAGCCGCCCGTGTTGACGTCCACGGTGGTCATAGCCTCCGTCTGATCGAAAATTACGTATCCTCCGGATTTCAAAGGGATACTTCGATCAAGCGCCTTCTTGATCTCGTCCTCGATCCCGTGCAGGTCGAAAATCGGGCGCTGCCGGGTATAAAGCTCCAGCATGGGCTCGATTTCGGGCAAAAATGTCGCAGTAAACGACTTCATCTGGTGAAAATCGGCTTCCGAGTCCACGAGTATCCGTTCGACGTCGCTGGTCACGAGGTCGCGCAAGACCCGCACGGGTAGCGGCAGATCCTCGTGAATTACCGTTTTTACCGGAGCTTTCCTGCACTGATCCTGAACGGCCGACGCGAGCTTTTGCAGAAACCCGAGATCGGCCTTCAGGGACTCCTCGGTAGCTCCCTCGGCGGCCGTCCGCACGATGACGCCGCCGGTTCGGCCGTCCGCCGCCAGAATGTCTTCCAGCGTCCGGCGCAGCCGTTCGCGTTCGGCCGCATCCTCGATGCGCGCCGATACGCCAATCCCGGCGCCGTTCGGCAACAGAACCAGGTAGCGCGACGGCAGTGTGATGAAGGTCGTGAGCCGCGCTCCCTTGTTACCCAGCGGCTCCTTGACGACCTGAACGAGCAACTCTGCGCCCTCCCGCACGAGTTCGCGAATATCCGGAAGCTCTCTTGGCTCCACCGAGGGGTCGCCTACGTCTCGCCGGAAGATATCGGAGGCATGCAGAAAACCGGTCCTCTCGAGACCGATATCGACGAACGCTGCCTGCATCCCCGGCAGGACCCGCGAAACGCGACCTTTATATATATTGCTGTTCAGCCCGCGACGTGCGGCCCGCTCGACGTACACTTCCTGCAGCACCCCGTTCTCCAGCAAAGCCGCCCGCACCTCGCGCGGCGTCACGTTGACCAGGATTTCTTCTTTCGGCAGTTGCTCGCTCACACCGCGTCTCCCCTTAAGTTTCCCTGCGGTCCCTCTCGCGTCCGGCGCAGGAGATCGATTCCGGCTTGCCGCAACAGCCCGGCGGTCTCGAAGACCGGCAACCCGACCACCCCGGAGTAACTGCCGGACAACGCGGCGACGAAGATGCCACCGATGCCCTGAATCGCGTAAGCGCCCGCCTTGCCCTCGGGCTCCCCGCTCCGCCAGTAGGCCATCGCTTCGGCCGTGTCGATGGCGCGGAACCGGACGCGGCTTTGCGACAGAGCCGACATCTCCCCATTCGGGGTGCAGAGCGCGACCGCCGTCACTACCGTATGCTCGCGCCCGGACAACCGGGACAGCATGAAAAGCGCCTCCCGTTCCGAGGCTGCCTTGCCGAAGTTGTCGCCGTCGAGACTCACCACCGTGTCGGCGCCGAGAATCACGGCGTCGCGGGAACGTTCCGCGCGAGCGGCCCTTGCCTTGGCAACGGCGAGCCGCAACGCAAGTTCATCCGCCCCTTCGTGCCGCAAGGGCGTTTCGTCGACGTCGACGCCTTGCCAGGTATGCCGGACTCCGAGGGACGCCAGGATCTCGCGTCGCCGCGGCGACGCGGATGCCAGGTGGATGCGCGGCGTGTCACCCACGATGGTAGGGGTGCCCCTGCAACAGGGACCAGGCGCGGTACAGCTGTTCCGCGAGCACGACGCGGGCAAGCCCGTGCGGCAGCGTGAGCCGCGACAGGGACCAGCGAAAATCGGCACGCATGGCACAGTCGGCCGAGACGCCGTCCGGGCCGCCGATAAGAAAGGCGAGATCGTTGCCCTTCGTCTGCCAGGCATTCAGCTGGGCGGCAAGACCTTCGCTGCCAAGCTCGACGCCATCTTCATCCAGAAGAACGACGGTCTCCGACGCTTTTATCTGCTTCAGGACGTTCAGACCCTCGGCCTTCACGGCCTGCTCGATACTGCCTTCGCCGCTGCGGCGGGCGGTCGGCACGGTGTGGAGCCGGAAGCGCCACTGTCCGGGCAGGCGCTTCAGGTATTCGTCGAATGCATCTCCAACCCAGGGAGGCTGCCGGTCACTGACCGCAATCAGCCGAATGTGCATGCCCCGCGCGTTATCTGTCCCTGGCAGCGAGATCGCTGGACGGTGCGAGCGACCACAGTTTTTCCAGGTTGTAGAATTCGCGCACCCGCGGCAGCATCACATGCACCAGAGTGTCCTGCAAATCGAGGAGGATCCATTCGCTGCCTTCGGTACCCTCGATGCCGGTCGGGCGGTGCCCTGCCTCGCGAGCCTTGTCCGCAACGGCATCCGCAAGCGCTTTGACGTGGCGGTTGGATGTGCCGCTGGCCACGATCATGAAATCGGTGACTGTCGTCAGGTTTCGCACATCCAGCTTGACGATGTCCTTGGCCTTTACTTCTTCAAGCGCGTCTACCGCCAGCTCGCTCAGTTGCACGCTATTCATTCATCAATCCGCAGTTCAGTGTCAATATATCCTCCTGTCCAGCCTGATCGCCGCAGCGACGTCGTCATCCTCGCCATCGCGCGCAGCGTCGGTCGTCTCGACGCCGCCGCGCCCATAGCAGCCGCTTTCCTCTATGACCGCCCGTACCGAGTCGGGCATCAGGAATCTCGGGTCCCGGCCCGCCGCCACCAGTTCACGAATCTCCGTGGAGGAGATTTCCAGCTGCGTGACGTCGTGGATGTATATCTGTCCCGACCGTGCCTGGTGCAAATCGCCGATCCGGTGCGTACCCCGATCGGCCAGAAGCTCGCCCAGCGGCCCCATGTCGGGCGCTCGCCAACCCGGTCGATGCGCGACGACGATGTGGGCGAGCTGCAGAATTTCGCGCCAGTGATACCACTTCGGCAGCCCCAGGAACGCATCCATACCGATCATGAGCGCCAATGGCGTAAGCGGATACTCAGAGCGCAGCGCGGTCAACGTATCCACCGAATAAGACGGCCCTTCCCGCTGCAGCTCCCGGTCGTCGACCACGAAGCCGTGTTGCCCTTCCGTCGCTACCCTGACCATCCTGAGACGCAACGCGGCATCCGCAACGGGCGTGCCGCGATGCGGCGGACTGCCGCAGGGCATGAAACGCACTTCGCCGAAGCGCAACGCCTGCAGCATTTCGAAGGCGGTCCGCAAATGTCCGAAGTGTATCGGATCGAATGTACCGCCGAAAATTCCCATTGGACCCATTTCAGGATTTCCTCAAGTCCTCTACGCCGCCTTCCTGCCCGTTGTGGCCAGCCCGAACACGACTTCCGTCACCAGCTGCCACGGATCGAGCTTCATCTGTCCCTTTGCCGCAGCGTCGGCGCGGCGCGCGATCTGCAGCAGGCGATAGAAATCCTGGGCGTCGTGTCGCGCCGCACAGCTTCTGACGATGCCCTCCCGGGTCCTCCAGACGCCGGCTTTCTGCAAGGCCGATCCCAGATCCATGCCCGACTGAACGAAGCCGGCCACTCTTGCCAGGGACCTCAGTTCGCGCGTCAGCGCCCACACGACGATAACAGGCTCGACTCCCTCGGCCTTCAGCTTACCCAGCATGCGTATCGCGCGCGCAGCCTGTCCTTCGACGGCGGCATCCGCAAGCTTGTACACATCGAAGCGGCTGCTGTCGGCTACCGCATTTTCCACGTCGGCACCGCTGACCGGGCCCTCGCCCAGCAACAAGCGCAGTTTTTCGATTTCCTGGTTTGCCGCCAGCAGGTTGCCTTCCACGCGATCGACCAGCAAGCGCACGGCATCCCTGTCCGGCTTCAGGCCGAGCGCGCGCATCCTCGCGCCCGCCCATGCCGGCATCTCCCGAACATCGACCGGCCACACCTGAACGTGAACCCCGTTCCCCTCGACCGCTTTCACCCATTTCGACGAAGCCTGGGATTTGTCGAGCTTCGGCGCCTCGATCAGGATCATCAGGTCATCGCCTGTCTGCTGCATCAGGTCCGCAATTGCCGCGGAGCCCTCGCGGCCCGGTTTGCCCGTGGGCAGCCTGAGCTCGATGATGCGCTTCTCGGCAAACAGCGACCGGCTGCCGGCGGCCGCTGCAATCTCGCTCCAGTCGAACGCCCCGGCAACCACGTGTACTTCGCGCGCGCCGAAACCCTGCTTCCGGGCTTCTGCGCGGATGGCATCCAGGGCCTCGGTTGCGAGCAGGGGCTCGTCGCCGGTGACCAGGTAGCAGGGTGACAGGGACTTTTTCAGCGCTGAGTGGAGCTTGCCGGCCGGTATTTTCACGCGGGAATGGACGCCTCAAATTGCAGTCGATGATACATCCCGCGCGTTTGGGCAACCACCCCGAACAGCTGCCGGTGCTCCTGCCGCATTCTTCGTGAACGGTCAGGCTGGTCGCAGGCGGGGCTCCGTGCCCCGAACTCTGTTTACGGACTCGGTCAGGGTGCCTCCAGCTGGCCCAGGCTGATCGCTTCGGCCTCGAGAAGGACGGGAATGCCGTCCTTCACGGGATAGAGCAGCTTGCCGTCATCGGTTACCAGAGCCTCCTTGAGGCTGGCTTCGACGGGAGCGCCTTCGCGGTTGGCGACCTTGCCCTGTTCGATCGCTGCATTGATTTTCTTCAGGAGGTCGGCGCGCGCCAGAGAGAGGCCCTTATGGGTGACAGGGCAGCATAGTATGGCCAGAAGTCGTTTATCCATCGTTACCTGACTGTAAGATACTGTTTTTAAATACGTTGCGTGGCATTTTGTTATGTTATACCATTTTGTTCCCGAACGCTGTCACGGCCGCGTTCGGCTCCTTCCCGCGCCTGGTTCCGAGCATAACGGCTACAGATGATGGTTAACAGCGCCCTCAAATCGGCGGCAGTGCTCGACCGGGCGGCAGTAATGCTGTCGGGGCTGTGCCTGTTGCATTGCCTGGCGCTGCCGTTTTTGCTGGTATCGCTGCCGGCCCTGTCGGCTCTGTCGGACGGACATCTGCACGCACAGATGCTGCTCGTTGCGGTTCCGGTGAGCGTGGTCGCGCTGTCGTTCGGCTTTCGTCGCCATGGGAGCGGGTACGTCCTCGCTTTTGGTGTGCTGGGCATGCTGTTGCTGATCGTCGGGGGCACGTTCGTGCACAGCAATTACGGCATCGTCGCCGACAGGATCTTCAGCATTGCCGGTGCTGTGGTCCTTGCCGTCACGCATTACTTCAACAGCCGTCTCGTGCGCCATTGTCGAACCGGGGACGTCGGCGGCAACCGTTCCTGAGCCCTTACTCCTCCAGCGCCTTTTCGAGGTCGTCGCGGCCGAGCCTTGCCACGGCGTCCATCGCCGCGTCGAGATCGCCCGGCAACGGTCTGAATCGCGGGTTCTCGATCAGGCAACGCGAAATCAGTTTCACGACCTCCACGTCACGCTTCTCCTCGAGCAGTCGCGTGAGGTTTGCCTGCGCAAGCAGTAACGCACCATCCTTCGACTCCCATTCCAGCATTTCGTCGAAGTACCATCGATACGCCCCGTCGACGTCGCTTTCGTTCTCCAGTGCGGACTGGACATGCGCCATCGCACCGCTCGAGTTCCCGCGACTGAAGAAGCCGTACGCGTGATTCAGAACACGCTGTCTCGATCGGGACAGGTCGTCGAGTTCCGGAGGCAGCTCCGTGCCCTCGTCGCCATCGAACGTAAGGGCGAAGCGTACACCCCTGGCATCCAACAGTCCGCCCGTGAATGTAAACAGGAGAAACAGACTGTAAAACCTGGTTGCGAGAATCAGCAGATCGGGGGCGTTTACGGAAATCAGCAAGGACGTGACGAGATAACCCGGAACGATCGCCGCCGGCACCAGGAGATAATGCCATTTGCAGGCGGCAATCATCTGCAGGATTGGCCCTGGCGAAATCGCCTGTCCCGGTGAGCGGGTGATCGCCAATACCGCAAGCGACGCGGGAATCACTGCGAACATGGCGGCAGCAAATATCCGGGCAGACAGAGGCGAGACGTTCTGATCGAGGACGATCCCTCCCCAGATCAGCAGCGCGAGAATCAGGAGAGGCGCGAGACTCCAGAGATTGTCGACGAAGCTGAACAGCTCTATGGTCGCCACTGGCGTCGGCCGGCCATAGGCCCTCGATTCGAGCAACATCAGCAGATAGCGAAAGAGAGGGGGCAGAAGCAGTGCGACGAGCAGCAGGTCGAGCCAGGGAATCAGCTGACCCGCCGCCTGCGCAAGCGCCGTCAGCAGGGTGAATGCGATGATCGCTATCAGGACGACCATGTCGGTCAGCGGCCGGGCGAGTTCCCGCAGGAAGCGGCTCACGTTCATTGGCGCGTCCCGTTGTCCTCTTTCCGCACCGGATCGTAGCCGGAACCGCCCCACGGATGGCAGCGGCCCAGCCTTTTCAGGGCGAGCCACCCGCCCCGGAAGCCGCCGTATTGCCGAAGTGCCTCACTGGCATATTCGGAGCAGCTGGGCTCAAAGCGACAGTTGACGCCCAAGAGCGGCGACAGCGCGCGGCGGTACAGCCATACCAGCCCGAGCAAGGGCCACGCGACAATTCGGCCGGTGGCGCCCCCTGCCCGTCGTGGTGGCGATTCTGTTTCGCCAGGCTCGGATTTCGGACTCGCCTGCCTGGTCTGGTCTGGGCGGCCGGGCATGGGTCTACCCGGTCCGGCGCCAGCGCGTACCGGTCGGCCCGTCCTCGATCGCCACTCCCACCGAAGCAAGCCGATCCCTGATTTCATCCGCGGCGGCAAAGTCGCGTTCTTTGCGTGCCCGGTTCCTTTGTTCGATCAGGCTCTCGATCTCGAGAGCGCCGAGGACGCCTTCCGTGTTGCCGGCAAACCACGCTTCCGCGTCCTTCTGCATCAGACCCAGCAGGTCCCCCGCCGCGTACAGTTGCCGCGCGAGTTCGCGCCGCGCAGCCTCGTCAGTTTCCTTGTTGAGCTGCTTCGCGAGAGTAAACATTTCCGCGATGGCCTTCGGCGTGTTTATGTCGTCCTCCAGAGCCGCGAGGACCCGAGCCGGCGGTTCCACGGACAACCTCTCCTCGCGACTGACCGCAATGCCTCGCACGGCGCCATACAGACGATCGAGCTTGATCCTTGCGCCTTCAACGGCATCGTCGGACCAGTCCAGGGGCTGCCGGTAATGCGCGCCCAACAGTGCCAGACGGATCACCTCGCCTGGAAACATGGCGATGAGGTCGTGTACCAGCAAGACATTGCCGAGTGACTTCGACATCTTGGCGTTATCCATGTTCAGATAGCCGTTGTGCAGCCAGTATCGTGCCAGCGCCGCACCGTCGTGCGCGCAGGCACTCTGCGCAAGCTCGTTTTCATGGTGAGGAAATACGAGATCCTGGCCCCCGGCGTGAATGTCGATCGTGGGTCCGAGATGCTTCGCTGCCATTGCCGAACATTCGATGTGCCATCCGGGCCGACCGCGTCCCCACGGCGAATCCCAGGCGGGTTGATCCGGCGACGACGGCTTCCACAACACGAAGTCGTGCGGGGCCTTCTTATAGGGAGCAACCTCCACGCGCGAGCCCGCGATCATCTCGCGCAGGTCGCGCTTCGACAACTTGCCGTAATCCCCATACGCGGAGACATCGAAAAGCACATGCCCTTCGGCTTCGTAGCCACATCCTTTGTCGAGCAGCGTCGCGATCATCCCGATCATTTCCGCGATATGTTCCGTGGCATGCGGTTCGATATCCGGGGGCGCAACCCCGAGCGCCGCCATGTCGCTTCTGTAAACGTCAGAGAAACGCTTCGTGATGTCCGCGATGCTCTCGCCCGTCTCGGTGGCAGCGGCGATTATCTTGTCGTCGACATCGGTGATGTTCCTTGCAAACGTGAGCTTGTAGCTTCGTCTCAGCAGACGCGCGAGCACGTCGAACACCACCGCGGGTCGCGCGTTTCCGATGTGAGCGTAGTTGTAGACTGTCGGCCCGCACAGATACATCGTCACCCGGCCCGGAACGAGGGGCTCGAACGGAATCTTTGCAGCAGTCAGGGTATCGTATAGGTAAATCGCCATAGCGCCTTGTCGCTGGCCCGTCATGAAATCAGGGCGTAATCATAACAACATCGTCGCGGCGATTATCCGCTTCCGTTGCCGGCGCCGACGCTCGATGGCTTATACTGTCGCTCCGACACGGCCCGGCCCATGAGTCAGCAGGAGCAAAGATGCCCGACGAATCCATCCAGTTTCACGCACGCCGCTCGATCGCCCAGGTCGAGGAAGGTAGGGAACTGGCGCCGAAGTTTGACGATCGCGGCCTGATTGCGGCGGTCACCACGGACGCTGCGAGCGGCGAACTACTGATGCAGGGGTATATGAATGCGGAAGCACTCAGGCTGACGATATCAACCGGGGAAGCGCATTATTTCAGCCGCAGCAGACAATGCGTATGGCACAAAGGCGCGACCAGCGGCCTCGTACAGAAGGTCGAGGAGCTGCTGATCGACGACGATCAGGACTGTGTCTGGCTCAAGGTTGCCGTCGCGGGTGGCGCAAGCTGTCACGTGGGTTATCGTTCCTGCTTCTACCGCCGAGTTCCCATCGGGAACGAACTTAAGGACAAGCTCGAGTTCACCGATACCGAGAAGGTGTTCGATCCGAAGGAAGTGTACGGCGACGCTCCCAACCCGACCGTTCTTTAGGGACCCGGTGCTTCCTTTGGGAAATCGCCCGCGGGGCGGGCTCCTACAGCCTGCTAATAAGGTCGATCAGCAGGCTGTAGGAGCCCGCCCCGCGGGCGATCCCCGTTAGCCGAGTGGCATTGCCCCTGGAGGAGTCCTGCAACGTCCTGTCCGGACCTCAATAGCGCCCCTTGGGCTTCGGCTGGCGGCCGGCGCGTCGCTTTGCGACGACCGGCAGGGGCGCGCGTGTCGCAATCACGCGCACCTGAAATACGTACTCGATCGTTCCGATGAGCCACAGGAAGTAACCCATCAATTCGATGAATTCCTCGACCGCCAGCTTGATGACCCTCAGGTAGTCGTCGCCGAGCATGGCCATCCATAGCGGCTCGTGTCCCACCAGTCGCACGAACGCAAACTGGATTGTAGCGCCCGCAAACAGCAACGTGAGTCCGGGCGAAGGCCACAGGCGAAGCCATGCTATGCGATAGCGCCGCCGCTGCCTGTAGGTATAAGTGATGATCAGCGACAGGACCAGTGCGACCATCACCTGCCAGAAGTTGTCGGCTACGTACCGGTCCAGAAAGAAGTCCAGTTCGCGGATCATGAATGCAAGCGCGAGTCCGCCGAACCCGAAGGCGATCGGTCGCTGCGACGGATAGTGTCTGGCGACCCACCCATACAGCAGACCGCAGATAACAAGGATTGCCGGCTGAACGATTTCGACCGGCGAGTACTCGCTTGTGCCCAGCGTATCTCCCGAATACGTGAAGACCTGGAGCTTCAAGCCGCCCGGCGAAGCGATTTCGATTTGCGTCAGCAACCACGTCGCAAGCGCTATGCCGAGGAAATAACTGATATAGCGAACGAGTGCCATGCATCGCCCTCGAAACCGGGGACGTTGTACTATAGCCCGATTCACGCCGGAGTTCGCGCACGATTGGAACCGGTCGCCGACCGGTCAATCGCCGGCTGCCTATTGAATGGACGAGACCTGTATCAGCACCAGTCGGACCAGGTCTTCCACGATAGCGTCGCGAAGGAGCTCTTCTTCACGCGCTTTGCCGAGCACCCGTGTTTCATCGTACGTGTAGTCGCGCGTGAGGGTTTGCAACTGCGGTTCGAGGAGGACTTTCTCCCCGCTCCTTACGCTGTAGTAAACGGTGTAATAAACCTCGAATTCGGTTGGTACGTTGCGAGCTGAAACGGAAAGGACGCGCTGACCCGTGTCGTCCGCAAGAATTGCGAATTCTGCCGTAGCATCGACGGGCGAGTCGACGAGTTCGGCGCCGGCGGCCGCGAGTTGCCGGCGAAAGGTGCGGTAAAAAAGACTGTGCCGGTCGTCGGTTGCAACATAGGTCCGAGCCATTTCGGGCGGCACGGTCGGATCGGCCCTGAGCTGGAATCCGCAGCCCGCGAGCAGACCGAGAGACAACGACAAAAGGAGCCACCGGCAGAGGCGGGCCGGCGTGGATGCGATCGCCGTGTAGCGTCCGCCGCTAAACGACGACATTGACCAGTCGCCCCGGCACTACAATGGTCTTGCGAATGCTCTTGTCACCTACGAATCGTTTGACGTTCTCATCCGCCAACGCAGCTTTGGAGATCGTATCGGTGTCCGAGTCCGCGGCCACCGAAATTCGGCCGCGGAGTTTGCCGTTTACCTGAACGACGATCTCGACCATATCCAGAACGAGCGCGGAGGCATCGGCTTCCGGCCAGCGTACGTTGACCATGGCTTCCTGGTGCCCCAGAACGTGCCAAAGCTCGTGACAGATGTGCGGCACGATCGGCGCCAGCAACAGAACCACCGTTTCCAGCCCTTCGCGCACCACAGCGCGCCCCGCAGGCGCGGAGTCCTCGAAACGATTGATCGCGTTCAGCAGCTCCATCACGGCCGCGACAGCGGTGTTGAACGTATAGCGTCGCCCGACGTCGTCGCTGACCTTCGCTATGGTCTGGTGGATTTTTCTGCGCAGTGTTCTTTGTTCCTCTGTAAGTCTGCCTGTGACTACAGAGGTGACGGCACCTTCGGCCGCATGCGCCTGAACCGAGCGCCAGAAGCGCTTCAGAAAACGAAACGCACCCTGCACGCCTTCGTCCGACCATTCAAGCGCCTGCTCCGGCGGAGCTGCAAACATCATGAACAGGCGGACAGTATCCGCGCCATACTGCTCGATGAGCTGCTGGGGATCGACAGTGTTGCCCTTCGCCTTGGACATCTTCGCACCGTCTTTCAGCACCATGCCCTGGGTCAACAGGTTGGTGAACGGCTCATCGGCCGACGACAGTCCGAAATCGCGCATCAATTTCTGGAAGAAGCGCGCGTACAACAGATGCAAAATTGCGTGCTCGACACCGCCGGTATACTGATCGACAGGCATCCAGTAGCGTTCGCGCTCATCGAGCATTGCGTCGGCGCTGTCCGGACAGGCGTATCGCGCGAAGTACCACGATGATTCGACGAACGTGTCGAAGGTATCGGTTTCGCGTCTGGCCTCACCGTGGCATTTCGGACAGGTCGTTTCGAAGAACTCCGGCATTTGCCTCAGGGGCGAGCCTAAACCGGTGAACTCGACGTCCTCCGGCAAAACGACCGGCAACTGGTCCTCGGGCACAGGGACAGCGCCGCAATCGTCGCAGTAAACAATGGGAATCGGCGCACCCCAATAGCGTTGCCTCGACACGCCCCAGTCCCTCAGGCGATAGTGAATACTGCGCCTGCCCCGCCCCGTCTGTTCGAAGCGCCCGGCGATGGCATCGAACGCCTGCGCATAATCGAGGCCGTCGAACTCACCGGAATTGACGAGGGCCCCATACTCGACGTATGCGCCATCCATCACGTCAATCTCCGTTCCGTCAGCAGGGCGCACTACCTGCACGATGGGCAGGTCGTGTTTCTTCGCAAACTCCCAGTCGCGGTAATCGTGTCCCGGCACGGCCATTACGGCGCCGGTGCCGTAGCTCATCAGCACGAAGTTGGCAACCCAAACCGGAATTTCCTCGCCGCTGATCGGATGGACGGCGGAAATGCCGAGCGGTTTGCCCTTTTTTTCCATCGTTTCCATGCTGGCCTCGGCGGCCTGGGTCTTTTTGCACTCCTCGAGGAACTCCGCGAGCACGGGGTCGCCGGCCGCAAGCTGTTTCGCCAGCGGATGCTCGGCGGCAACTGCGACATAAGTGACGCCCATGATCGTATCCGGTCGTGTAGTGAACACGGACAGCGGCTCGCTGTCGGGCACGTCAAACTCAAGCTCGACGCCTTCCGACCTGCCAATCCAGTTTCGTTGCATGGTCTTGACCGACTCCGGCCAGCCGTCCATGCGATCGAGGTTGTCCAACAGTTCGTCCGCATACGCGGTGATCTTCATGAACCACTGCGGAATTTCGCGCCGCTCCACGAGCGCGTCGGAGCGCCAGCCACGACCGTCTATCACCTGCTCGTTTGCGAGCACCGTCTGGTCCACCGGATCCCAGTTCACGATCGCGTTCTTCCGGTATACGAGCCCCTTGTCGAACAACTTGGTGAACAACCACTGTTCCCAGCGGTAGTATTCCGGACGGCAAGTCGTCAGCTCGCGCGACCAGTCATAGCCGTAGCCCAGCCGCTTCAGCTGGCCGCGCATATAGTCGATATTTCTGTACGTCCAGGCCGCAGGCGGAATGCCGCGCTGAATCGCCGCGTTCTCCGCCGGCATGCCGAATGCATCCCACCCCATCGGCTGCAGCACGTGCCGCCCCTGCATGCGCTGATAACGGGCAATGACGTCATTGATCGTCAGCACCCGCACATGGCCCATATGCAGCTGCCCGCTGGGATAGGGAAACATCGTCAGCGAATAGAATTTCTCCTTGTCCGGATCCTCGCCGACCTCGAAGCAGCGCGTTTGCTCCCAGTAGTCACGGGCTGTCTTCTCAACAGTTTCAGGGTGGTACGGCTTGCTCATCGGGACCAGTATCAATATCACCTTGTCAGAGTGCCAGGACAGTGCGGACAATCTGGGGCAAAGCCGGGAAGGATATATGTTTCGGGTTCGGTACGCAGCTACGACGGGTCTCGCTGCATTTGAGGCACCTGCTCCGAGGCAGTCTTCGGCCCGCTCGCGCTTTTGAGGTGAGCGTGCCGTCCGAACGTACGCCAGCCAAACGCGCCCACGATGAGCAGTGCGAAGACGACGACGGGCCAGTTGCCCACAACGCTGTAGGGCGTGGCGCCGCTCATGGGCAGGACGTCCATTGTCAGCGTGGCGTGCTCGAACTGGGGTGCGGTCTGGAAGATCTCACCGCGCGGTCCTATGAAGGCACTGATGCCGTTGTTGGTTGCCCGCACGACGTAGCGTGCCGCTTCGATCGCACGCACACGAGCGACCTCGAGATGCTGGTGCGGGGCAATAGAATCGCCGAACCAGGCATCGTTGCTCACGTTGATCAGGATGGTTGCATCGGGCAGCGCGTAGAGCTGTTCCGCGCCGTAAGCGTCTTCGTAACAGATGGCGACGGCAAGCCTGTCGCCTCCCGCGGTCTCGAGCAGCGCCTGCTGCGGCTCACCGGGGGTCATGTCGCTGTGTGGAAGGCTCATCAGCCGCATCCACTCGCGCACCCGGTCCGGAACCGGAAAATACTCGCCAAAGGGCACCAGGTGCCGCTTACGGTAAACCTCTCGCGAACCGCCCTCCAGCATCAGGACGCTGTTGTAGATGTCTGCGCCTTCGCGCTCGAGGATACCTAAGAGCAGGGTTTGTCGTTGTCGCTCGAGGTCGAGCCGCAACAATTCCAGGTAACCCTCGACCTGGTCGATCGCCGCGGGGATCGCAACTTCCGGCCAGACGATCAGGTTGCTGTCGCGATGGTCGAGGATCGAGCTGTGATAGAGATCGAGCGTGGTCGCGAACTGTTCGCGCAGCCATTTGCGATCCTGGGACACACCGCCCTGCACGATGGTGATCTTTCGCGGACTGTCGGAAGGCTCGGACCACTCGATGGACTGCAGGCCGGCGCCGCCAACCCAGGGAAGGAGCACGAGCGCCAGCGCGCCCCACCGGTCCGGGCCGTGACGCTGCGCGACGGCGAAAACGGCGGCGGCGCTCAGGATGACCAGAAAGGAGGCTCCGTAAACGCCGAGTACCGGCAGCCAGCCCGCAAGCGGTGAGTCAACCTGACTGTACCCGATGCTCAGCCAGGGAAACCCCGTCAGGAACCATCCCCGGAACCACTCGACCGCAACCCAGCTCGCCGGCGCGACGGCCACGAGGCGCCATGGGCTGCCCGCCGCCAGCGTCGCGATCAGCCAGCCGATGACCGCAAAGTAGCCGGCCGTGATCGC
>Ga0299913_10000797_pt1 | contig 21362 bp, 12 predicted proteins | sample RVTome_9_FD_201360 | JGI IMG/M metagenome (GOLD analysis project Ga0299913, IMG submission 201360) | Soil microbial communities from uranium-contaminated site in the Upper Colorado River Basin, Wyoming, United States - RVT155D38 (version 2) ... | reverse complement strand
TCGGTCATGTCCTTGCTGGCGCGGAAGTCGTCGATGCGCACGCAGGATATTTCCGAATGAAAGCGGGCCGAGGCAACCGCAACCACCGGGGTGCCCGCCGCGGTCAGTTCCGAAACAATGGCCTTCGATTCGCATAACGGCGGTGGCAGGATGACGCCCGCGACGACGGTGGCCAGCTTGCGTGCTGCCGCGCGCTGCGCGGCCGCGCTGTTGTAGTCCCAGGTGTCCAGCACCAGTTGCGCGGCCGTGCGGCTGACGCCTGCGAGTGCCCCGACCAGCAGTTCGCTCAGGTATGCCGCACTCGGGTTGGTATAGATGAGGGCAATGCGCGCACCCTGCGCCGCGGCCAGCGAACGGGCCGCCGGATTCGGCGTGTAGTTCAGGTCTCTGACGGCATGCATGACCCGTTCCCGGGTCGCATCACGCACGTTTACGTTGCCGTTGATGACGCGCGACACCGTCATGGGAGAAACCCCGGCCTTGTATGCCACTTCGTGAATCGTTACCGCGTCGCCCTTGCGCCTCAGTGCTTTTTTCTTCACGTGCCTCAAGTTTGCCTCCTTGCTGCGCGCGGCGATTCTAGCACCGCCTGTGGCATAAGTAAGTTGCCGGCGGGCCTCCGTGGTACGGCCACCGACGCTATGGTACCGTTACCATTATAGGCGCAGCAGAACCTTTTGACATACGCGGGAGCGAAATGAATGCTGGCGAGTCGTATACCGGGTGTCTTTTCGGCCAGTGGTCGGCTGCGCCTGATCGCCGGTAAGGCCTGCCGTTTTCGGAACCGCGGGGGTATCGCGGCCAGGCGCACCCTGGCAGGGACCGTGGCCGTTCTGGCCATCCTGCCCGCCCTCTGCGGGATCGCGGCCGCAGAGGATGGCTACGACCTTTGGCTGCGCTACCAGAAGGTGGAGAGTCGCTCGCTGGGAGCCTACCGCGATACGGTGACTCACTTGGTCAGCGAGGGGAGCAGCCCCTCGCTGGTCGCGGCGCAAACCGAACTGGAGCGCGGCCTGCCCGGCCTTCTCGGCCGCGGTTTGCCGACTGCCGGGGACGTCGAAAAACCCGGTGCGCTCGTCATCGGCACGCCCAGGTCGTCGTCGCTCGTGGCGGGGCTCGAACTCGACCTCGAGTCCGCAGGGCCGGAAGGCTACGTCATTCGAAGCGTGCGCTTTAATGGGCACCCGGCGACCGTCATTGCGGCAAATGAGGACATCGGTGTTCTTTATGGCGCCTTTCACTTTCTGCGCCTCCTGCAGACGCGCCGGCCGCTCTCGGAAATCGACATCGCGGAGACGCCGGGCGTGCGGCTTCGCATGCTGAACCACTGGGACAACCTCGACCGGACCGTGGAACGCGGGTACGCCGGGGCGTCCATCTGGGACTGGCACAAGCTTCCCGATTGGGTGGACCCGCGGTACATCGACTACGCGCGCGCAAACGCTTCGATCGGAATCAATGCAACCTCGCTGACCAACGTCAACGCGAATGCAATGAGTCTGACCACCCTGTACCTGGAAAAGGCTGCGGCGCTCGCAGACGTTTTCCGGCCGTACGGCATCCGTGTTTTTCTCACGGCACGTTTCAGTGCGCCGATGGAAATCGGAGGACTGGACACCGCCGACCCCCTCGATGCCGCCGTGCGCCGCTGGTGGACCGGCAAGGCGAAGGAAATTTACGGCCACATTCCCGATTTCGGGGGCTTCCTCGTCAAAGCGAACTCCGAGGGTCAGCCGGGTCCGCAGGATTACGGCCGCTCGCATGCCGAAGGTGCGAACCTGCTGGCCGACGCCGTTGGCCCGCACGGCGGCACCGTGATCTGGCGGGCCTTCGTCTATTCCGATGAAGAACCGGACGACCGCGCCAGGCAGGCGTACACGGAATTCGTGCCCCTGGACGGGAAGTTCCGCGACAACGTGATGATACAGGTGAAGAACGGCCCCATCGATTTCCAGCCGCGTGAGCCATTTCATCCGCTCTTCGGCGCAATGCCCGAAACGCCGCTCATGATGGAGTTCCAGATCACCAAGGAGTACCTGGGCTTTGCCACGCACCTGGCCTACCTCGCGCCGCTGTTCGAGGAAACCCTTCGCGCGGACATTCGTGGGGAAGGCGAAGGCGTGACGGTCGCAAGCGTCATCGACGGTTCGCTGCACGGTTATGCGCAGACGGGCATGGCGGGCGTCTCCAACATCGGTACGGATCGCAACTGGAGCGGCTCGCATTTCGACCAGGCGAACTGGTACGCCTTCGGTCGACTTGCCTGGGACCCCGGCCTCGATTCCGCCGCGATTGCCGACGAATGGTTGCGCATGACCTTCACGAACGACGACGCGTTCCGGCAACCCGTCGGTGACATGATGATGCGCTCCCGTGAAGCCGTGGTGGACTACATGACACCGCTCGGCCTGCATCACCTGATGGCCCGCGGCCATCACTACGGGCCCGGCCCGTGGGTGGAGGGCGGACCTCGCGCCGACTGGACCTCGGTGTACTACCATCGCGCCACGCGGCAAGGCCTGGGATTCGACAGAACCGAAAGCGGCAGCGATGCGGTCTCGCAGTATGCGCCGAAGGTTGCCGCGGCGTTCGCCGATCGCGAGCGTATACCGGAGGAACTGCTGTTGTGGTTCCACCATGTTCCCTGGGATTACCGCACCCGGTCGGGAAGGCCGCTGTGGGACGAACTGGTGCATCGCTACACCCGTGGTGTCGAGGCCGTACGCGAAATGCGCGACACCTGGCAGCGCGCCGGCAGATTCGTCGATCCCGAACGGCGCGAGCAGGTTGCCGTCTTTCTCGCCATCCAGGAAAAGGAAGCAAAATGGTGGCGCGATGCCAGCATCGCCTACTTCCAGTCGTTCTCGGGCCGCCCGGTTCCCGACGGTTTCGAGCCCCCGGCGCATTCACTCGACCATTACAAGTCGCTTTCGTTTCCGTACGCTCCCGGCAACTAGTACCAGTTCAGATGACACAGAAATCGAAAACCCGAACGGCCGCGTCGTTGCGCGACCGGGAGATTGTGGCGGCCCGGGTCATCGTCGCCTGTCCCGGACGGAACTTCGTCACCCTGAAGATAGAAACGCGCTCGGGAGTTTCCGGGATCGGCGACGCCACACTGAACGGGCGCGAACTCGCCGTTGCGGCCTACCTGCAGCAGCACGTCGTGCCGAACCTGATCGGACGCGATGCGGGCCGCAACGAAGATCCCTGGCAGTTCCTGTATCGCGGCGCCTACTGGCGCCGCGGTCCGGTCACGATGACCGCAATCGCCGCCGTCGATGTCGCGCTATGGGACATTCTCTCGAAGTTCGCGAACCTGCCGCTCTACCAGATGCTCGGCGGACGATCACGCGACGGTGTGCTGGTCTACGGACACGCCCAGGGCCGCGACATCGATGAGACGAGCGAGCAGGTCGGGCGTTACCTCGACATGGGTTACCGCGCCGTCCGCGCGCAATGCGCCGTTCCGGGTCTCGGCAAGACCTACGGCATCGCCGGCAACAGCAAGACCTACGAACCGGCGGAAAGCGAACTGCCGGTCGAGGCGCTGTGGTCGACGCCTGCTTATCTGAACCTCGTGCCGGCGCTTTTCGAGCGTTTGCGCGCAGATCATGGCGATGACGTGGAGCTGCTGCACGATGCGCATCACCGGCTGACTCCAATCGAAGCTGCGCGGCTTGCAAGAGACCTCGAACCCTGCCGTATGTTCTGGCTGGAGGATGCCACGCCCGCCGAGAATCAACGCGCGTTCGAGCTGATCCGCCGACACTCGGTGACGCCTCTTGCGGTCGGCGAGGTATTCAATTCGATCTGGGACTGCAAGCACCTTATTGAACGGCAGCTGATCGACTACATACGAACGACCATCGTGCACGCGGGCGGCGTGACCCATCTGCGCCGCCTCGCCGACTTCGCGGCCCTGCACCAGGTGCGCACCGGCTTTCACGGCGCCGCCGATCTTTCACCGGTATGCATGGGAACCGCCCTGCATTTCGATACCTGGGTGCCGAACTTCGGCATACAGGAATACATGCTGCATACGGATGAAACCGATGAGGTCTTTCCGCACGACTACGTGTTCCGCGATGGTCGGTTGTATTGTGGCGAATCACCGGGACACGGCGTCACGATCGACGAACAGCTCGCATCCCGTTTCCCGTACACGCCAAAACAGTTGCCGGTCGCGCGCCTCGAAGACGGCACGATGTGGGACTGGTGACGCCAACGGGGCCAGGCAATGGCGTTGTAGGAGCCCGCCATTGCGGGCGACCGGTTTCTATTGCCGTTACGACCCCGACAACCCCGGAGATCGCAGCAGACGGATGCGATGCAGTTCCGATTGGCGGGGTCGCCCGCAATCGCCGTCCGCAACTGCACCTGGCTCGAGCTCGAAGCGCTTTCCTTCAACGTGGGCTCCTACAGCGCTTCTGCATAGCGTTGTGCTGTTTCGCGGCCGGGGCACAGGCCGAGCCCGTCGAGTTCGACTGGTTCGAGTACACCGGGCGCGACATCGTGTTTGAGCAGTCGTTGCCGCCCGGAAATTATCGTAACCCGGTCCTCGCGGGCTTCTATCCCGACCCGAGCGTTGCCCGCGCCGGCGACAGGTTTTACCTGGTGAACTCGACGTTCGCGTATTTCCCCGGGATTCCGGTGTTCGAAAGTACGGACCTCGTTCACTGGCGCCACATCGGCAACGTCATCGACCGGCCGTCGCAACTGGATTTCGATGGCCTCGGAATGTCACGCGGCGTATTTGCCCCGACCATCGAGTTTCATGACGGCACCTTTTACGTGCTGAACACGGCCGTCGACAGCGGCGGAAATTATTTCGTGACCGCGAGCGACCCTGCCGGCCCGTGGTCCGATCCGGAGTGGCTTCCGGGCATCGACGGCATCGACCCTTCGTTTTTCTTCGACGACGACGGCAAGGTCTACATCCTGAACAATGGCCCGCCCGCTCGCGAGCCGCTCTACGACGGTCATCGCGCGATATGGATCCAGGAGTTCGACCTCGGGGCGAAGCGGCCTGTCGGCGAACGCAAGGTCCTGGTGGATGGTGGCGTCGACATCGCGACCCGGCCGATCTGGATCGAGGGTCCGCACATCTACGCGAAAGACGGGTGGTACTACCTGGTCTGCGCCGAAGGCGGCACCGGGCCCGGGCATTCGCAGGTGGTGTTGCGCAGCCGCTCGGTGTGGGGGCCTTACGATCCTTTCGACGGCAATCCCATCCTCACGCAGCGCGACCTGCCGCCGGACCGGCCAAAGCCGATCACCAACGCCGGTCACGCGGACCTCGTGCAGGCCCCCGACGGCAGCTGGTGGGCGACCTTTCTGGCCACCCGCACTTATGAGGACATCCACTACAACACCGGACGGGAGACGTTCCTGTTACCCGTGACGTGGCGCGACGGCTGGCCGGTCATCCTCGAACACGGCGAAGCCATCCCCTATGTCGCACCGGGCCCCCGCTTTATCGAGCGAGACTCGCAGGTACCGCCGACGACAGGTAATTTCACGTGGCGCGACGACTTCGACTCGGAAGAACAGGATCCCGCATGGCTGCAGGTGCGAGTGCCTAAAACGTCCTGGTTCGACCTTGAACGTCGCGAAGGCTGGCTGTCCGTCGAGCCTTCCGCCGCCTCGCTCGACACGCTGGGCAATCCCGCATTCCTGGCGCGCCGGCAGCAGCACCTCGGCTTCGATGCCGTCACGGCATTCGAAGTGCCCCTGCCGTCCGGGGTTGCCGCCGGAATGGCCGCGTTCCAGAGCGAACAGTACTGGTACTTCCTCGGCGCGCGGCAGACGGGCAGCGGTCTGAAGTTGTTTCTGGAGAAAAGCACCGCGGGAACCGTCGAGACCATTGCGGTCGCAACTGTGGCGCGCCGAGGCCTTGCGCAGTCGCTTCGCATGAAAATCACCGGCGACGAGCGAAGCTACTCGTTTTACTACGACGCCGATGGCACGGGATGGACGGCACTCAGGCTGAAGGATGACGGCCGCATCCTGAGCACGGAAGTCGCGGGGGGTTTCGTTGGCGCCGTCGTCGGCGTGCACGCTCGCGTCGAGGACGCGGATGCAAGCCGGGCCGCGGTGGTTTCCCCTGCGGTGTCAATTGGTTCAACGGGAACGTCACACAAGAACAATCAGGAGTAGCGGCATGTCATTTTTCGATTACCCGCGATCGATCGGAAGAATCGCCCGCAGCGTCGTAGCGACAGGACTCCTGTTGTTGTCGGCGGGGTGCGCGGAAGAACAGACCGACGAGGAGCCGGTTTATCGCGATCCGGATCGCGGTTTCGAGGAACGCGCGGCCGACCTCGTATCGCGCATGACGCTGGAGGAAAAAGTCAGTCAACTGCTCAATAATGCGCCGGCCATTCCGCGGCTCGACGTACCGGCTTACGAATGGTGGAACGAAGCACTGCACGGCGTGGCGCGAGCAGGCGCTGCGACCGTGTTTCCCCAGGCGATCGGGCTGGCAGCCACGTTCGATCCTGCGCTGATGCACGAGATTGCCACGGTGATCAGTGACGAGGCGCGCGCCAAACATCACGAGTTTGCGGCTCGCGGCTTGCGCGGACGATACCAGGGGCTCACGTTCTGGTCGCCGAACATCAACATCTTCCGCGATCCGCGCTGGGGCCGCGGCCAGGAAACCTACGGCGAGGATCCGTTCCTGACATCGATCATGGGCGTGGCCTTCGTGAAAGGTCTGCAAGGCGACGATCCCGTCTATCGGAAAGTGGATGCCACGGCGAAGCACTTCGCCGTGCACAGCGGCCCGGAAGCCGACCGGCATCACTTCGATGTCCACCCGGACGAACGGGACCTGTACGAGACATACCTTCCGGCATTCGAGGCTCTGGTGAAGGAGGGCCCCGTGGCGGCGGTGATGGGTGCCTACAACCGCGTGTACGGGGAGTCCGCGTCGGCCAGCGAACTGCTGCTTCAGGACATCCTGCGAACGCGCTGGCAGTTCGAGGGCTACGTCGTTTCCGATTGCGATTCCATAGAGGACATCTGGCGGCATCACGGGATCGCGGAAACGCCGGAAGAAGCCGCGGCGCTCGCGGTGCGTACCGGCGGTGACCTGAATTGCGGCTCGACCTACAACGCGCTGCTGCCGGCCGTCGAGCAGGGACTCGTGACCGAGGCGGACATCGACGTCGTACTCGAGCGACTGATGCGAACGCGCTTTCGCCTAGGGATGTTCGACCCGCCGGAGCGTGTTCGCTGGGCGCAGATCCCGTATTCCGTGAACCAGGCGCCCGAGCACGACAGCCTTGCACACCGCGCGGCGCAGTCGTCCATGGTGCTGCTCAAGAACGACGGATTGCTGCCGTTGTCCCGCGACGTCGAAAACATCGCGGTGATCGGCCCTACGGCGGACGAAGTCATGGCGCTGCTCGGCAATTACTACGGCACGCCGAAGGCCCCGGTGACGGTGTTGGAGGGTATTCGCCGGGCGGTGGGCACGAATACGACGGTACTGTATTCCCGCGGCGCAGATCTGGTGGAAGGCAGGGAAGAACCGCGGGCGGCGCCGCCGATCGAACCTTCCTACCTGAGGCCTGCGGCCGATTCGACGGAACAGGGTCTCCGGGGGGAGTACTTCCGAGGTCGGGAGTTCGAGGGCGAGGCCGTGATGACGCGAACGGACCCGCAGGTATCCTTCCGCTGGGATCGCGGCGCACCGACGGACGACCTGACTGCCCGCGGGGAACTGCCGGCGGAGCGGGCACTGTCCGGCGATCAGTTCAGCATTCGCTGGTCCGGCCAGTTGCTGCCGCCGGTATCCGGCCGCTACGAACTCCACATCGGCGCAAACGACGGCTTTCGTCTGTACCTGGACGACCGTCTCGTCGCCGAGTACTGGGATGCCACTTCGCGTACGCGCAATACCAGCGTTCCGGTCGATCTGGAAGCGGACCGTGCCTATGACCTGCGACTGGAATACTTCGAAGACGGCTACGACGCCGAAGTGCGCCTCGCGTGGCGCCTGCCCGGCGCGAAGCCGCCGCTCGAGGAGGCTCTCGAGGCGGCGCGGAACGCGGACGTGATCGTCTTCGTCGGCGGATTGACCGGTGACGTCGAAGGCGAGGAGATGGACGTCAGCTATCCCGGTTTCGCGGGCGGCGATCGTACTGACCTGCGCATTCCTTCCAGCCAGCGCAGCCTGCTGGCAGCTCTGGCCGAGACGGGCAAGCCCGTGGTGCTGGTACTGACCGCAGGCTCGGCGATGGCCGTCGACTGGGCGAACGATAACCTTCCGGCGATCCTGATGGCCTGGTACCCGGGGCAACGCGGCGGCGATGCCGTGGCCGACGTGCTTTTTGGCGATACGAACCCTGCCGGACGATTGCCCGTAACCTTCTACCGCGGGACAGAGACGCTGCCTCCCTTCGAGGATTACAGGATGGAGGAGCGAACCTACCGCTATTTCACGGGCAGTCCGCTGTATCCCTTCGGTCACGGCCTTTCCTACACCGAGTTCGAGTACACGGGTCTGGAACTCGATCGTGCGGAGACAGGGGCGGATGATACGGTGCAGGTATCGCTGAGCGTGACAAACGCCGGTTCGCGCGCCGGCGACGAAGTTGTGCAGCTATACCTGCTGCCCGTCGATCCCGTCCGTCCCCGCGCGGTCAAGGAACTGCGCGCCGTCGAGCGACTGACGTTGCAGCCCGGCGAAACGCAAGCCGTCTCTTTCCAGATCGTGCCGTCGCGCGATCTCCGGCACTACGACGTGGATCGCAAAGCCTATGCGGTCGACCCCGGGGACTACGAAGTGCAGGCGGCTGCCTCCAGCGCCGACGTGCGCTTGCGCGCACGACTTACTGTGACTGCAGACAACACCCCGTAGACGCCGGATTAGCGGCGGGTTCTATACACCGAGGAACAGATAGTCCAGCGCGGCGATGATGTTGTTTCTGTACGAGGACAATTCCTCCCGGAAATCGTGCAGATCCGCGACCGCGATGGCCGTCATGCCGGGCACCAGCAGGACATGGTCGACACCGGCCACCTTCACGTGCGGGGTGAGCCGGCCGGCGGTATCGGACAAGCGGGCACGCGGCACAAGTGGGGCGACGATACGGTCACGGCCGGTTTCAGCGAGATCGGATTGCAGAACGGCAACAAACGGGTACACCCGGCGCGCCCGCGCGATGGGGTTCTCGAAGACGTCAAACTGCTTCATCGCCGTCCGGCAACTCATTGCGCTCACGCTCATGGTCGCGAACCATTTCGGCGAACGAGCCGTGTTGGGTCACGTACTCGTTGTTTGCCGCCAGGTCGCGGCGGATCTCGGCGGTGAGCACTTCTTCCCTGCGGCGCGCAACCTCATACCCGAGGGCCTCCTCCGCAACCCTGGACGCGTTGATGCCGAGGCCCTTCGCCTGAGCGTAGAGATCGGAATTGATGGTGAGGCTCACGGTCCGCTTGGCCGCCTTGACGTCGTAGGGTGGAGATCTCATTGCAACTGACAGGTGGTTAAGACACGTGCAGTTTACACGGGTAAATTATGCGTAATCAAGGGCCCTACAAGATTGCCGCGATCAGGCTGGCCATGGCGAAACCGGTGACGCCGGCCACGGTCGATATTACGGTCCAGGACTTCAGCGTTTCGGCTTCGGTCTGGTTCAGAAAGCGGTTGACCAGCCAGAAGCCGGAATCGTTGACGTGCGATACCACCGACGCCCCGGCAGCGATGGCGATGACGACCAGGGCGGTCTGCGCAGGCGAGAGCATGAGGTGCTGCAGCAGCGGCGCGGTGAGCCCCGCGGCGGTGATCATTGCGACCGTAGCCGAACCCTGCGCAATCCGGATCAGCGACGACAGCGCGAAGGCCAGCAGGATCGGCGGAATCGCCTGCTGGCTGAAGTAGCTTCCCAGGAGATCGCCGACGCCGGAGTCGACCAGGACCTGCTTGAACACGCCGCCGGCCCCGGTCACGAGCACGACGACGCCGGCCGGTTCCAGCGAGCGGGTCATGATCTCTTGCAAGCGTTTGACAGGCACGCGCCGGCTGACGCCGAACGCAATGTAGGCGTAGAGGCAGGCCAGCAGCAAGGCGATGAACGGGTGGCCGACGAACTCGAGCGTCGTGCGCAGAGCGCCTTCGGGCAGCACGCGCTGGCCGACCGTATTTCCGACGATCAGCGCCAGCGGCAGCAGAATGGCAAAAAGCGCCTCGCTCAGACGGATACTGACCTGCTGCTCCGCGTCGCTGTCGCGAATCCTTTGCTCTTCCGCCGCCGACAGGACTGTCGGCGCCAATGGAGGGGCCGATCTGTAACGGTTCGCGAGCACCGGTCCGGCAACGATCGCGGCCGGAATCCCGCAGGCCAGGCCCATGACGATCACCCAGCCCAGATCGGCCTCGAGGAGTTCCGCCACGGCGATCGGTCCGGGCGTTGGCGGGATAAATGCGTGACCGACGATGAGTCCCGCCATCAGCGGCGTTGCGAAGTACATCGGGTGCCGGCCGCTGCTGGCGCACAGCGGCCGGATGAGCGGCACCAGGATGACGAAGGCGACGTCGAAGAACACCGCAACGCCGACCAGCAGCCCGGTGCCGGCCAGAGCCCACCCGGCCCGCGCCTCGCCGGCCCGCGCGAGGAGGCTGCCGGCAATCGCCCGCACGCCGCCGGAAAATTCGAGCAGCGCGCCGAGCATCGTGCCGAGCCCGACCACGACTGCGATGAAACCCAGCGTGTTGCCCATGCCGGAGGTGATCGACGCGAGCAGGGACGAAGGCGGCATGCCCAGACCGAGGCCGACGCCGGCACTGACCATCAGAAGGGCCATGAACGCCGGCAGTCGCAGGCGCAGTATCAGGACCAGGAGTACGGCGATGCCGGTACCGACGATCAATATTTCCATAGCGAGTCCGTGCGTGGCGTTATTCTGTTTTTTCGTTAGAGGACCGGGTTGCGGAATCCTGCACGTATTCCTTCAGCCACGCCATCGCCGGTCGTTCCACGCCGTTTTCGTCCACCAGAAAAGCGCGTTCCTCCGACCGCCACAATCCGGGGAGGTATCCCCACAACGTAATTCCCTGGACGGCCGGGTGCTCCCAGAGCACGGGGAAGATCCGCTGGTAGTCGGCGAGCTGGGTGTCGTCATCCGGGCCGTCGACATCCATCTCCGTGACATGGATGGGCAGTCCGGTGTCGGCCAGCGTATCGAGGTTGCGGCGGTGCGTAGCCATAGGGACCTCCGCGCGGGTCGAGAACGCATGACCCTGCACACCGATGACGTCCAGCAGGTTCCGGTCCTGCAGCAGGCGGACGATCTCGAGGTACTGCGCGGTCCGCTCGACGTCATTGGTGACGTCGTACTCGTTGAGCATCAATCTGGAATCGGGGAAACGTCCCCGCGCCATGCGAAACGCAGCGATGACCCAGTCCCAGCCCGTCGCACCGCTTCCACCCAGCGCCTCCATGTAATTGCCGCCGCCTTCGCCGCGGCGGTCAGGCGGATCGTGCAGCGGTTCATTGACCACCTCGACGAAGTCGATTTCCGGATAGCGTTCTGCCACCAGCGAAAACCATTCCTCGATTTCCTCGAGCTGTTCGGCAGGCGGCAGGCTTTCGATCCAGGCCGGCTGCTGGTTGCCCCAGACCAGCACATGCAGATGAAACGGCAGCTCGTTCGATTTCGCGAGCTCCCAGGCAGCATCCAGCGGCGCCCAGTGCATTTCGTCGCGACGGGCCTCGACTCTGCCCCACTTGCCGGCATTCTCGGGAGTCACCTTGTTCCAGTAGGTCGCGAAGTTCGCGGAATGCCGCGGGCTGTAGGCACTGCCGAGAAACTTCGGGTGGCTCGCGGCAATCGGAAGCGGCGCGGGTGGGTTCTCGGGAGATGCCACGGGAGCCGGCTCTTCTGCAAAAAGCGGTGCGGCCGAGCAGGCCAGGGCGACAAGCGCCGGGCCGAAGTGCATGGCAGCCCGGCATCGTCGTCGCGATCCGGGTCGGTTCACTCGCGGTGCCTGCATGAGCAATCCCCCTGGTATGCGCGACGAGACTACCTGATAGCGCTACCATATTCGCAGCGATCTGCGTCGCGGTCAAACGTGGGGGAACGGGCTAGCCGCGGAGCGCTGCCGCCGTCGCTTCGTCCGCCGGGAAAAACGCTTCGATCGCCAGTTCGGACAGTGTGATGTCGATGGGTGTCCCGAATACGGTGATGGTGCTGAAGAACGCCAACTCGAGGTCTCCCGCCCGCAGACGAAAAGGTACGACGACCCCGGCGTAGTCGACGGAAGGCTCTGCGGGTTGGTGCACTTCCGGCACCGGGTAACTGCGCAATTCCTGGAGAAGTTCGATCAGGATCGGGTCCGCGGTGAGGTCGATCTGGCGGCGCAGTCGCTCGAACAGATGCGAACGCCATTCGACGATGTTCACGATGCGTGGCGCGAGACCTCCCGGGTGGAGGCTCAGGCGCAGGACGTTGACGGGCGCCTCGTGCAGGGACCGGTCCGTGCCTTCCAGGAGCGGCGCAACGGCTTTGTTGGACGCGACCAGCGTCCAGTGCCGGTCGACGGCGATCGCCGGATAGGGCTCATGCCCCTTCAGCACCAGGTCGATAGCGCGTCGCGCCGTTTGCAGCGTGGGGTCGTCGAGCGGTCGCTCGGGAAAGACGGGAGCGAATCCCGCGGCGACCAGCAGTTCGTTCTGTTCGCGCAGCGGCACGTCGAGCTTTTCCGCCAGTCGCAACACCATGTCGCGACTCGGGCGCGAACGCCCCGTTTCCAGAAAACTCAAGTGGCGAGGCGAAATGTCCGCGTCCAGAGCGAGGTCGAGCTGGCTTCGGCGTCTACGCGTACGCCAGTCGCGGAGTTGCAGTCCGACGCCGGGCACGGGTTGTGAACCTGTCTGCATCATAACGGCGGATCATACCGTGGCCCGCCGCTGGCGCCATTACCTCCGGGGTAATCGATCCGAAGCCGGCGCACGGTTCTAATAGCGGAGGACGTTCAGGTGAAAAGACTCAATGCAAAGGAGAAACAAGATGCGTACCCCGTTGTCACCATTCCTGCGACGCGTGCTCTGGTTCGATGCGGCGACCTGCTTCCTCACAGGGGCCGTCTTCCTGACGGCGAGCGCCACGGTCGAGCAACTGCTCGCCATCCCGGCGCCGCTTGCGAGAGTCCTCGCCGTCGTGTTGCTGGGCTTCGGCGCGTTCGTAGCCTGGGTCGGCACCCGTCGCGAACTCCAGCGAACGGCCGTCCGGGCGATCGTCGTGATAAATGCCCTGTGGGCCGTGGAGAGCGTGCTGGCCTTGCTGTTCGGATGGTTGCAGCCGAACGCGCTTGGCCAATGGTTCGTAATCGCGCAGGCACTGGCGGTGGCCGTGATCGCCGAGCTTCAATTCCTGGGACTGCGGCGGGCGAGGACCGTAACGGCTTGAACTCGGGCAACTCCGCGTCGGTTTGATAACATGCCGCCAGGTTTCGTTGCTCCGGTTCCGCGGGGGAGTTCAATATGCGCTGCAGCCGGCGCTTCCGGTGCTATCCACCCTGGTCCGAACGGGTGCTCGCAGCCGTATTGTTGCTCGTTCTGGGAAGCTGCAGCCAGCAGGTTCGCGACGACGACAGTGACTCGTATGTCGAACTGCAGATTCTCGGGATCAACGATTTTCACGGAAATCTGGAAGCCCCGCGAAACGATTTTGGCGGTGCGGCCTATCTTGCGTCCCACATCCGCAGGGCGAAGGCCGAAGAGAAGCACACGACGATTGTTTCGGCCGGAGACATCATCGGGGCGACACCGCTGATCTCCAGCCTGTTTCACGATGAACCCACCATCCAGTTCGCCAATCTGCTCGGCCTCGATTACAACGGCGTCGGTAATCACGAATTCGACGAGGGCAAGAAGGAACTCCTTCGGATGCAGCATGGCGGGCCCCATCCCGTCGACGGCGAGTCGCCGGCCGGTCCGTTTACAGGTGCCGACTTTCGCTTCCTTGCGGCAAACGTCATCGATGACGATTCGGACGAGACGCTGTTTTCCGCGTTTGCCGTCGAGCACTACGACGGCATTCCGGTCGCTTTCATCGGCCTGACGCTCGAGGACACGCCCTCCGTGGCTTCCTCCGCGGCGGTCGCCGGCCTCACGTTCATGGACGAAGCGGATACCATCAACGCACTGGTTCCGCAGATTCGGTCGCGGGGGATCGAAGCGATCGTGGTGATCCTGCACGAAGGCGGGTTTCCCGCAGACGGCGGAGAGGACGACTGTAACGATTTCAGAGGACCTGTCGTCGACATCGTGGCACGGACGCATCCGGCGGTGGATCTTTTCGTTACCGGACATACGCACAGACATTACCTGTGCCTCCTGAACGGGCGGCCCGTCACCAGTACCGGCAACGCCGGCCGTTTCTACACGAGAATCGGCGCGCGGCTGGATCGTGCCGGCGGCGATATGACGGTAGTCGATTTCGACAACGTACCGGTCACGCAGGACGTCGAACCGGCGCCCGATGTCGAGGCCCTCGTTGCCAGGTACCGCACGCTCGTTGAAGCGGTCTCCAGCCGGATCGTCGGCACTATCACGGCCGATTTCACCAAGGAGCAGAACGCTGCCGGCGAGTCCGTGCTGGGAGGTCTGATCGCCGACGCCCAGCTTGCCGCATCGAAGCACGCGGAGCAGGGAGGTGCGGCCATGTCGTTCATGAACTCCGGCGGCATCCGCAGCAATCTTCTGTACGAGCCTTCCGACAGCGAAAGGCCGGGCGAGGTTACGTTCGCGGAAGTCTTCGCCGTGCACCCGTTCGGCAATCACCTCGTGACCATGACGCTGACCGGCGCGCAGATTCGTACGCTTCTGGAGCAGCAGTGGCTGGACCGGCCGGCGCGAAACATTCTGATGCCGTCCGCCGGCTTGAGCTACACCTGGAGGCCGGGCCAGCCGGTTGGAGCCCGAGTAGACGCCTCATCCATCCTGTTGCACGGCGAGCCGATCGATCCGGACGGCCGCTATCGGGTCGTCGTCAACAGCTTCCTTGCCGACGGCGGGGACGGCTTTCCGTTGTTACGCGAAGGCACTGAGCGGGTCGATGGCGGTGCCGATGTCGACGCACTGAAGGACTACCTCGGCGCAAATTCGCCACTGTCGCCCGTCGAACCGGGTCGTATTCGGACGCTGCCGTAAGGGAGTTGGCACCCGTTGATGTCGCCGTTCAGCCCGCGGTACTCCTGGCGCGCCCGGCATCGGCAACATGGCCCGTCAGGACTTCGTGCAGCCTCTGGAATGCCACGGGCTTGACGAAATAGCGATCGAAGCCTGCGAGCTTCGCGCGCGCTTTGTCCGATTCGGTACTGAAGCCGCTGATGGCAATCAGGGGGACCCGAGAGAACTCCGAATCCTTGCGCAGGCGCCGCGCCACCTCACAGCCGTCGATGTCCGGCAAGCCGATGTCCAACAGTATCGCGTCCGGCCTGAACGCGCGGGCGAGGCGGATTCCGCCTTCCCCCGTGTACGCAACCTGCACCTCGAGTCCTGACCTCTCGGTGAAGTAGGTCGCAAGGCCCTTCGCCAGGTCGACGTTGTCGTCAACTATGAGCAGTCGCAGGCTGGTTGTGTGCACCGGCGCCGCAGCGACCTCGACCTGCGCGTGGGGCGCCGTGATCCCTTCGAGCAGCGGAAGCTTCACCACGAACTCGGAGCCCTTTTCCAGTCCGTCGCTCACGGCGTGCACGCTGCCGCCATGCAGTTCGGCGAGCGCGCGAACCAGGGCAAGTCCGATGCCCAATCCGGATTGCGTACGCGTGTCCTCGCTCTCGGCCTGAGCAAACAGTTCGAAGATCCGCTCCAGCATGTTCCCGGGAATTCCTGCGCCACTGTCCTTGACCCGTACGGTTACCATGGCCGGCGAACCGGCTTCCGGTGCCGCCGTCAACATGATCTTGCCGCTTGCACTCGTGTACTTTGCCGCGTTGGTCAGCAGGTTCCCGAAAACCTGCGTCAGTCGCACCGCGTCGCCATCGATCCACAGAGGATCGGGAGGCAGCTCGACGGTGAGGGAATGCTTCCTCTCGTCGATGAGAGGCCGCGTGGCGTCCACGGAGTGTTCAATGACATCCTTGAGATTCAACGTCTCGCGTTTCAGCTGTACCCGCCCGGTCGTTATGCGAGAGACGTCGAGCAGGTCGTCGATGAGGCGCTTCAGGTGCTTGAGCTGGCGCTGCAGCAGCTCGCGGGCCCACGGTACCCTGGCGATCGGCAGCGGCGAAATCTGCAGCAGTTCGATGCCGCTCTGCATGGCCGCGAGGGGATTCCGCAGCTCGTGTCCCAGAATGGAAATGAACTCGTCCTTGCGACGCGCGGCCTCCTTCAACAACGCTTCGGCACGCTTGCGTTCGGCGACCTCGGATACCAGCTGGCTGTTCGCCGCCTCGAGCGTCCGATTGAGCTTTTGCAGTTCCCGTGTGTTTTCCGCCTGCAGCCTGGCATGTGCGCGCGCAAGCTCGCTATTGGTTGCGGCGAGCCTTTCGTTCAGCCGCGCGAGCTCGCGGCGTTGCAGGTAGAGCTGCACCAGCACCTGGACCTTGCCACGAAGGATCTCGGGCACGACAGGAACGTAAACGTAATCTGCTGCGCCCATCTCGTAGCCGCGCAGGCGATCCATATCGGTAATGTGCACTCCCGTCACGAAAACGATGGGTGTCTGACCGAAGCTCGGCTGGCTGCGTACCAGGGCCGCCGTTTCGAAGCCGTCCATCCCGGGCATGCTCACATCGAGCAGGATGGCGGCAAACTCCATCGTCAGCAGCTTCTCGAAGGCTTCTTCGCCCGAACCGGCTCGGACGAGGTTCTGATTCAGGCTTTCGAGAATGACCTCATAGGTGAGCAGCCTCTCGGGCTTGTCATCGACCAGCAGGATGTTCGCTCGATCCATCAAGGCTGGTGTCCTAGCGGTCCAGCCACACGCACAGCAGCGACAGCAGATGTTCGCTGTCCACGGGTTTGGCGATGTAGTCGGAGGCACCCGCTTCGATGCATTTCTCGCGGTCACCGGTCATTGCTTTCGCCGTAAGTGCGATGACCGGACGGTCGAACCTGAGATCGTTCCGCATACGCCGCATCGTTTCGAAGCCGTCCAGCTCCGGCATCATGATATCCAGGAGGACCAGCGAAACGCTCTCCGTCTCGCCGACGAGCTGCAGCGCGTCGCGTCCGGTCTGCGCGGAAATAACCTTCATGTCATGTCGCTCGAGAAGACTCGACAGGGCGAATATGTTGCGCACGTCATCGTCGACGATAAGGATCGACTTCCCTGAAAGTACGTCACGCCTCAGGGAATGCAGAAGCATGTGTTGCCCGTCCGCGGGCAGCGAGGCGACCGGACGATGCAGAAACAATGAACACTCGTCCAGCACGGATCCTGGCGACGTCGCCAATCTGACGACCATCCCCCGTGCCAACGCATCGATACGCTTCCGATTCTCGTCGATCCATGCACCGTCAGCGTACACGACGAAGGGCAAATCGCGAAGCTCGTCCTTCAGCGCGGCCTGTTTCAACAACTCGAGCGCGCCCGTTTCCTGCCCGGTTGCGTCAACGACGATGCAACCATAGTCCTTTTCGAGCAACCGGCGCATGGCCTCGTCCGAGCTTGACGCCAGCGTCGTTTCGACGCCGTTCCCACCAGCCAGTTCCGCAATGCCACCGTCGTGGCGCGTCGCACCCGCGACAATCAGCAGACGGCGCTCAGTATCTCCGGAAAGCTTCGAGATGCGCTCGATGTCGCTTCGCAAACCCGCGGCGGATACTGGCTTCTGCAGGGCCGAGCACGCGCCCCGGGAGAGCGCGGCCCGGGCGTGGATATCATCGTCCGTGAACATCTGCACCGGAATGTGTCTGAGCTCGGTGTCATGTTTGATCCGGCTCAGGACGGTCCAGCCGTGCATGTCCGGCAACGAGACGTCGACACTGACGGCTTCCGGCCGGTACTGTCGCGCCAGGGAAAGCGCATCTGCTCCCCGGGCCGTCGCCACCGCCTTCATGCCGCTGGCTCGCGCAGCTTCGATGACCATGCCGGCAATCACAGGATCCTTCTGCACGACCAGAAGAACACGGTCCCCGGGCAATATATCCTCCCGATCGTCAGGAATTGCTGCCGCCCGCGGGGCGGCCGTCAGCATGGCGGCATACGTTCCGGTCGTCGCCGCCGACGTCGAGCCGCGAGTCTCGGGCAACGCGGGTCCGGCGTAGCTGGCAGGCAGGTAGAGCGTGAAGGTGCTGCCGCTGCCGGGTCGGCTGTAAAGCGTAATTTCCCCTCCGAGAAGTTGCGCGAGCTCGCGGCTGATGGCCAGTCCCAGACCCGTACCGCCGTGCTTCCGTGCCGTGCCGGCGTCACCCTGCTGAAACGCTTCGAACACAATCCTCTGCTTGTCCGGCGCTATGCCTATCCCGGTGTCGCTGACGGAGAACGCGACGACGCTTCGTGCCCGGTCGAGTATGGGGTGTCCGGGCGTCCAGCCCTTGCGCGCCTTGCTGACTCTCAGTTTGACGCTGCCGCGCTCGGTAAACTTGAAGGAATTCGACAGCAGATTTTTCAAGACCTGCAGGAGGCGCTTCGGATCCGTCTGTATGGTCTTGCAGAGCGACGCTCCGAACTCCGTGGTGAACGATACCCGTCCGGATTCGGATTCGTGGCGGAACGTCCGCTCGACGGTTTTCTTCAGGCTCGCAAGCTCGAACTCTTCGCTGTCGACGGTGACGGTGCCCGATTCGATCTTTGAAAGATCGAGGATGTCGCTGATGAGATTGAGGAGGTCCGTCCCCGCGGCACGGATCGTCGACGCGAACTCGACCTGCCGCGGAGTGAGGTTGTTTTGCGCATTGTCGGCAAGCTGTTGGCCGAGGACGAGGATGCTGTTCAACGGGGTGCGCAGTTCGTGCGACATGTTGGCCAGGAACTCGGACTTGTAGCGAGACGTCAGCGCGAGCTCGGCGGCTTTCTCTTCCAACGCTCTTCTGGCGTGTTCGATTTCCTGGTTCTTGCGCTCGACCTCCGCATTCTGTGCGGCCAGCAGCTGCGCTTTCTGTGCAAGCTCCTCGTTGGTCTTCTGCAGTTCGCGCTGTTGTGTCTGCTGTTCGGTTGCCAGCTGCTGCGATTGCGCGAGCAGCCGCTCGGTGCGCATCGTTCCTTCGATGTTGTTGATTACGACCCCGATGATATCGGCCAGTTGCTCGAGAAACGCGATATGCGACGGGGTGAACGAAGCGATGGACGCCAGCTCGATGACGGCCCGGACCTTGTCCTCGAACAACACCGGAAGCACGACCAGGTTGCGCGGCTCGACCTCGATGATACCCGACGATATGCGTATGGAGTTGGCCGGAACGTCTGAAATACGCAGGGCTTTCCGTTCGCGGGCACACTGGCCGATCAGCCCTTCGTTGAACGCATATTCGCGCGGGGAGCCTGGCGGTGCGCTGTCTGCGTAGGCCGCAACCTGCTTCAGCCGAGGCCCCTCGGCGGACTCCGTTGCCACATAGATGATGCCCTGCTGGGCGCCGACGAGCGGGGCAAGCTCGGACAGGAGCATCTCGGCGACGGAATAAAGGTCGCGCTGGCCCTGCATCCTGCGGCTGAAGTTGGCGAGGTGGGTCTTCAGCCAGTCCTGTTCGGTGTTGCGGTCCGTCGTCTGCCGCAGGTTACCGATCATCGCGTTGATGTAGTTCTTGAGGTCGGCCACTTCGCCGCTTGCGTCGACCTGAATGAAACGCGTGAGATCGCCCTTGGTCACGGCAGTTGCGACGTCGGCGATGGCGCGGACCTGCGTGGTCAGGTTGGCTGCGAGAAGATTCACGTTGGCTGTGAGATCTTTCCACGTGCCGGCGGCACCGGGCACGTTCGCCTGTCCGCCGAGGCGCCCCTCGACGCCGACTTCGCGCGCCACGGTGGTCACCTGATCGGCGAAAATCGCCAGCGTATCGGTCATGCTGTTGATGGTCTTGGCGAGCGCGGCGACTTCGCCCTTCGATTCGACGGTGAGTTTCTGCGTGAGGTCGCCGTGCGCGACCGCGGTTACGACCTTGACGATGCCGCGCACCTGGTTGGTCAGGTTCTCGGCCATGACGTTTACGTTGTCCGTCAGGTCCTTCCAGGTTCCCGCGACGCCGGGCACCGTTGCCTGGCCGCCGAGCTTGCCTTCCGTACCGACGTCGCGGGCGACTCTCGTTACCTCGGCGGCAAAGCCGTTCAGCTGATCCACGAGCGTGTTGATGGTGTTCTTCAGCTCGAGAATTTCACCCTTTACGTCGACGGTGATCTTGCGTGAGAGGTCGCCTCGCGCGATCGCGGTGGCAACTTCGGCGATCTCGCGAACCTGGTTGGTGAGATTGGCTGCCATCACGTTGACGTTGTCGGTCAGGCCTTTCCACGTTCCGGCGACACCGGGAACCGCCGCCTGGCCGCCGAGCTCGCCTTCCGTGCCGACTTCGCGCGCGACGCGCGTGACTTCCGAAGCGAAGCTGTTCAGCTGGTCGACCATCGTATTGATAGTGTTCTTGAGCTCGAGAATTTCGCCCTGGACGTTGACGGTGATCTTGCGCGACAGGTCTCCGCGTGCGACCGCCGTGGTCACCTCCGCGATGTTGCGCACCTGCGCCGTCAAGTTGCCGGCCATCGAGTTCACGTTGTCCGTCAGATCCTTCCAGGTGCCCGCGACTCCAGGCACTTTCGCCTGGCCGCCGAGCTTGCCTTCGGTGCCGACTTCCCTCGCGACGCGCGTAACCTCGGCGGCGAAGCTGTTGAGCTGGTCCACCACCGTGTTGATCGTATCCTTGAGCTCGAGGAGCTCGCCCTGGACGTCGACGGTGATCTTGCGCGAAAGGTCGCCGCGCGCGATGGCGGTGGCGACCTCGGCAATACCGCGGACCTGATCGGTAAGGTTGGTCGCCATCACGTTGACGTTGTCGGTGAGATCCTTCCAGGTTCCGGCGACGCCCGGCACGGTGGCCTGGCCGCCGAGCTTGCCCTCGGTACCGACCTCACGGGCAACCCGGGTGACTTCGGATGCGAACGATCGAAGCTGGTCGACCATCGTGTTGATCGCGTCCTTCAGCTGCAGCATTTCGCCGCGCACGTCGACGGTGATTTTGCGGGAAAGGTCACCGTTGGCCACGGCGATCGTCACCTCGGAGATGTTGCGCACCTGCGCCGTCAGGTGATTCGCCATGGAGTTGACGTTGTCGGTAAGGTCCTTCCAGACGCCCGAGACGTCCTGAACCACGGCCTGGCCGCCGAGCGTGCCCTCCGCGCCCACTTCCCGTGCGACCCTCGTGACCTCGAAGGTGAACACGCGCATTTGCTCGATCATCCGGTTGACGATCTGGGCC
>Ga0299913_10000796_pt1 | contig 21373 bp, 16 predicted proteins | sample RVTome_9_FD_201360 | JGI IMG/M metagenome (GOLD analysis project Ga0299913, IMG submission 201360) | Soil microbial communities from uranium-contaminated site in the Upper Colorado River Basin, Wyoming, United States - RVT155D38 (version 2) ... | reverse complement strand
GCGTCGGCCGACGGTCCCCCTCCGCAGCTTCATCTCCATGCGGTGTAGCAGTTCGGGGAAACCCGGTCAATGGCGAAGGCTCACGGAGACGAGCCGTCGGGGCCCGAGATCCTGGACTGCACGGCGTCAGCTCCGCTCAGCAGATAGGCCTCGTAGCGGTCGATCGCGGCCGGCTGCACCTCCAGGAAGCCGACCGGATATGCGACGAGGGCCTGATCGACGGCCGCCCGGAGTTTCTCGAGGCTGTCGTTGCGACCCGTCGAGGCGACCTGGAACCCCACCGGACCACCGGCCTCGAGGGCAGCCTCGAGCACCCCGTGGCACCTTGGGCAGACCTCGCGCCACGCGCCGAGCGATCCGTCGGGCCGCACCTTCGGCTGCAGGTTCGTGTACATCGACCACAACCGGTCTGGAGAGGCCGCAACCTCGCTCTGCGCGATCCGGAGCGCCGCCGCCTGCCCGTCGTCGAACAGGTGCCCGTAGGCGATCGAGGACGCGGTCGTGGCGGGCAAGGTCGCCATGTGGATGTCGATGGCGTCGCGCCATGCACGCTCGAGGCGGTCACGCCGCTCCTGCTCGGGTGCCGCGGCATCCCAGGAGGCCCGGTTCTGGCTCGCCAGGTTCGTCCCCGCGCCGTCGGTGCCGGGCGGGCAGATCACGTCGGGGCCGTAGGAGAGCGTCATCTCGGTTCCGAGCAGCGTGGGCATCGCGACCGGAACGATCGCCACATGATCGCCGTTCGCGCCCCCGGCACCGTCGGGCGCCCGGAGCCATCGTCCGACCTCGGTCATCAGCTGCTCGTAGCGGGTCCGCAGCACCGGGTCCCACGGCACCGGCACGGTGATGCGGTCGCAGAAGTCCGCGGCGTTGGGGTCGGTGCCGAGCACGTCGAGCGTCTGCGCGCCTTCGTCCTCCAGCCACACTGGGGCGACGCGGCCCGCCATGACCCGCATGATGAGCAGGTACCCACGCGCCCGCGCGTCGGCGACGTTCGCGTCCATCGGAGCCCAGTCGAACGTGCCGTCGGTCGGCTCGAGCGTGCTCCACGGCACCATGGCGGAGACGAGCGCGAGCTGTGGGTGGGCGGCGTGCTCGGGCGCCGTGGGCGACACACCGTCGAGCGACTGCAGGCGGCTCGACACGCCGAGGGGTGCCACGCTGTCGTCTTCGAGCACGGCGCTTGACACGAGGAACGCCGCGACCACCGTCACCGCGGCGGCCAGGGCGACCACCACCCGATGGCGGTCAATGCGCGACGGGGACATAGACATCCAGGCATGGAACACGGCCGCCCGCGTCAGGGTCAACCAGCCGGCGTTCGCGCGCTGTGGTGTCGGAGGGGGGATTTGAACCCCCACGCCCCGCAAGGGGCACTAGGCCCTCAACCTAGCGCGTCTACCAAGTTCCGCCACTCCGACGCGGCGTGGTCATGCTAGCAACGGAAGCTAGCCCTCCCACTTCCAGGCGAGCCAGAACGAGCTCAGGCCGAACACGATGGCGGTGACCACCGTGGCCTTGTCGAGCCGCCGCTCCAGGCCGGTGCCGCCGGACAGGCTGGAGGCGCCGCCGAACATGTCGGACAGGCCGCCGCCTTTACCGGAGTGCAGCAGGATGGTGAGGATCATGAACAGGGCGGCGATCACCTGGATCACGATCACGATGGTGTTCAGCATCAGCGCTCGCTCGGGTCGGCATCGGACACGGAAGCTTCGATGGTACGGCCCTCCAGCGGGTAGTGACACGCGGCCAGGTGCGTGCCGTTGCGCGATGCCAGCGGCGGTTCGATGGTGTTGCACTCGGGCATCACGCCCTCAGGCAGGCCCCGCTCCCCTGCCAGGCGATGGGTCTGCGGGCACCGAGGGTGGAACCGGCAGCCAGCCGGCGGGTCGATCGGCGAGGGCACGTCGCCTTCGAGGATGATGCGGCGCTTCTGCCTGGCCAGCTCGGGGTCGGCCACGGGCACCGCCGACAGCAGGGCGCCCGTGTACGGGTGCTGGGGCTCGTCGTAGAGCTGACTGCCGTCGGCGATCTCGACGATCTTGCCCAGGTACATCACCGCGACGCGGTCCGAGACGTGTTTGACGACCGACAGGTCATGCGCGATGAACAGGTAGGTGAGGTTGAACTCCTTCTGCAGGTCCTCGAGCAGGTTCAGGATCTGCGCCTGCACGGAGACGTCCAGGGCCGACACCGGCTCGTCGCACACGATCAGCTTGGGCCGCAGGGCGAGCGAGCGTGCCACGCCGATGCGCTGACGCTGGCCTCCCGAGAATTCGTGCGGGTAGCGGTTGTAGTGCTCGGGGTTGAGGCCCACGAGCTCCATCAGCTGCTGCACCTCACCTTTGACCTTGTCGCGCGGCACGGTGTGATGCAGCCTGAACGGGTCACCGATGATGGCACCGATCGTCTTGCGCGGGTTCAGCGACGCGTAGGGGTCCTGGAAGATCATCTGCATGTCGCGTCGCAGAGCCCGCAGCTCTTTGCCGCGCAGCGCGGTGATGTCGCGGCCCTCGAACCAGATGTGCCCCTCGGTCGCGTCGTACAGCCGCATCACCACGCGCGCCAGGGTGGACTTGCCGCATCCCGTCTCGCCGACGAGACCCAGGGTCTCACCGGGGTAGATCTCGAGGTCGACCCCGTCGACCGCGTGCACGTCGCCGACCCGTCGCTGGACCAGGACTCCCCTCGTGATCGGGAAGTACTTCTTGATCCCCTCGATCCGGATCAGCGGCTCGCGCCCGGCGGACGTCGCAATGTCGGAGCTGCTGTCGGGCACGGCACTCATCGGGGCGTGAACACCTCCTCGGCGACGATGCGCTCCTTGTCCTGCAAGGGGAGGAAGCACGCGTCGGCGTGGAAGCCGTCGACGGGCGTGAGCACGGGCACCTCCGCCGGGCAACGGTCGAACGCATACGGGCAACGTGGGTGGAACGCACAGCCCGGCGGCACGTTGATCAACGACGGCGGCATACCTTTGATCGGCTGGAGGCGATCGGTGTCGGCGGCGACGTGCGGGATCGAGTTCAACAGTCCCCACGTGTAGGGGTGGTGTGGGCGGTAGTACAGGTCGTCGGTCTGGCCCACCTCGACGATCTTGCCAGCGTACATGACCTGGATCGTGTCGCAGTGCTCGGCGACGACGCCGAGGTCGTGGGTGATCAGCAGGACGGCCGCGTTGAACTCTTCTTTGAGCCTGTCGATCAGATCGAGGATCTGCGCCTGCACCGTGACGTCGAGCGCGGTCGTGGGCTCGTCGGCGATCAGCAGGTCGGGGTTGAGCGCGAGCGCCATGGCGATCATCGCCCGCTGGCGCATGCCCCCCGAGAACTCGTGGGGGTACTGACGAGCCCGCTCTTTGGGCTGCGGGATGTTGACCTTGCCCAGCATGTCGACGGCCTGGTCGTGTGCTTCCTTCTTCGAGATCTTGCGGTGCTCGCGGATCGCCTCGGCGATCTGGGTGCCCACCCGATAGAACGGATGCAACGATGTCATCGGATCCTGGAAGATCATCGAGATCTTCTCGCCTCGGATCGTGCGCATCTCGTCGTTGGGTAGCGTCAGCAGGTCCTGCCCCTGGAAGTGCACCTCCCCGCTGATCTGGGCCGTCTTGCGATTCACCAGCCCCATCACGGTCAGCGATGACACCGACTTGCCGGAGCCGGACTCACCCACCACGCCGAGCGTTTCACCCGGCTGGACCGAGAACGACACACCGTCGACCGCTTTGACGAGGCCGTCGTCGGTCGGGAAATGCACCCGTAGGTCTCGGACATCCAGCAACGGCTCGGGCATCGGACCTCCAGCTACGTGAAGCGGACGCGCGGATCGAGGGCAGCGTAGACGATGTCCACGACGAGGTTGGCCACGACGATGAAGATCGCTGCAAGGATCGTCACGCCCATGACCGGCGGCAGGTCCAGGGCCTGCAGGCTGTTGATCGCGTAGGCGCCGAGCCCGCGCAAGGCGAACACCTGCTCGGTGATCACGGCGCCCCCGAGCAGCAGGGCCACGTCGAGCCCGAGCATCGTCACGACCGGCGTGAGCGACGCCCGCAGGCCGTGCCGATAGGTGACGCGGCGCTCGGACAAGCCCTTCGCGCGCGCGGTCCGGATGTAGTCCTCGGAGAGCACCTCGAGCATGTTGCCGCGCACCATCCGCGTGTAGAACGCCGCCGAGGTGATCGACAATGTGACCCACGGCAGGATGAACTTGCCGTCCAGCACCGAACGCCAGAGCGGATCACCGATCTCGAGGCCGCTGGGCGGCGCCCACCCCAGCTTGAAGAAGAAGACGTAGAGGAACACCAGCCCCAGCCAGAACGTGGGCGCCGACACCCCGATCAGGGCGAACAGGATGCCTGCCCGGTCCGCGAACGATCGTCGCTTGACCGCCGACAGGATGCCGAGCGGCACCCCCATCAGCAGCCACAACACGGCCGAACCGGCAGTGAGGATCGCCGTGATCGGGAACCGCGCCATGATCTGATGCTTCACCGGCTGACGGTTGCCCCAGGAGTAGTACACGTCCTCGTCGAGGAAGAAGCCCGGTAACGGGATGAGCCCTTTGGCGAACTTCAGGTACTGCACGTGGATCGGTTGGTCGAGCCCGAAGTTCACGCGGATCTGCGCGAGGTTCTCGGGCGTCGCTCCCTTGCCCGCGATGTTGCGAGCCGGGTCGCCGGGGGGCAGCTTGACGAAGATCAGGAAGGTCGCGATCGAGATGATCCACAGCACCAAGATCATGAACAGCGTCCGACGGATCAGATAGCGACCCACTGTGCCCCCGCTCCCGATGAGGAGGCGGGGGCCCCGTAGGACCCCCGCCCACCCGTGCTGCTAGATGGCTCCGATCAAGCGCCGCCGTTGGCGAGCGCCATGTGCGTGATCGCGCCGATGCCGCTGAACTGGTCGTAGGCGTAGTTGACGATGCGCTCACCGAGCACGTCGACATCGTTCGGGAACCGCCTCGGGATCAACGGCGCGATCTCTTCCATCACCTTGACGTCCAGGTCGGCCCAGCACTGGTCCTGCTCGGCGCCGAGCGGGGACTCCTGGCACGCCTTGATGTCCTCGGTGATGTTCGGCACCCCGAGGCCGTTGGCGTCGGTCTCCTCGACCGTGTAGCCGGCCGCCTCGAGATCCTCGGTCGTGGCGCCCATGAACGAGTAGTTCGAGCCGTTCGCCCCCCCGTCGAGCAACGGGAAGAAGAACGTGAACGGGCTCGGGTAGTCCTTGCCCCAGCCGGCCTGACAGAACGCGGCGTGGCCTTCGAGGGTCGAACACCGGTCGACGAGCGCGTTGTAGTTGAGCGTCTTGATGTCGAGATTGATGCCGATCGGCTCGAAGCTGGCGTCCATGACCTCGAGCGCCTTGATCGCGTCGTTGTCGTTGGACACGGACAGGGCGATCACGGTGCACACGTCACCGTCGCACACGCCGTCGCCGTTCGTGTCGTACTTGGACTGGGCCATCTCTTCCATCGCCTTGGCGGGGTCACCCCGGCCGTCGGTGGTGGCGTACGGCGCGTAGTCGGCGTTCAGGCCGCCCATCATGCCCGGGGGCACGAAGTGCTCGGCGATCACGCCGGAGACTGGGCCGCCCGCCAGACGCAGCATGGCGGCCTTGTCCAGCGCCCAGTTGAGCGCCTTGCGGACATGCACGTCGTCCATCGGTGCCTCGAACACGTTCAGGCCCGTGTAGACGAGCGCGTCGGCCGGGTGCGACTGGATGCGATCAGCCTTGTCGGGGTCCGCCGAATACGCCTGCAGCGTCGCGGAGGTGACACTGCAATCGATGCACCAGTCGATGACACCGCTGTCGACACGGTCGAGCAGATCCTGCACCTCGCCACCGACCTGGATCTCGATACGGTCGACGTAGGAGTTGCGCAGCGTGTCGGTCGACTGATCGTAGGCCTCGTTGCGTACCAACACGTAGCTCTCTTCGATCTTCATGCCTGAGGGCGGGGTATCGCCAGCGAGGTCCAGACCCTCCATGCCCTCCCACTCGTAGGGACCCGACGAGACGAGGAACTGGCCGAGCTCCACCGCGTCGTAATGGCTCTCGACCAGCTCGGTCGGCAGCGGGGCCGTCGCCGCCAGTGACAGCAGGAACGGCATGTCGGGGTTGGGTTGGCGGAGCGTGATCTCGAGCGTCTTGTCGTCGAGCGCCTTCACGCCGCTCACGTCGCCGTCACCGCCGGGCGAGTCGTAGCCCTCGATGTCGGTGTAGAAGAACGGATAGCTCTCGGAGTTGATGTCGGGATCCTCGAACCGGTTGAAGGCGTTGATGAAGTCCTGGGCGACGATCTCACGGTTCAGCGGGTTGCCGAACATCACCCCGTCTTTGATCTCGATCGTCCACGTGAGCCCGTCGTCGGAGACCGTGGGCTCGGAAGCGGCCAGGTCCGGCGTGGGCACGCCGCCGCCCTCGTCGGCCGTGGCGCCCGTGTACGACATCAGGGTACGTGCCATGCAGCACTGCAGGAGCGCCCATGACACCGAGTAGTACTCCTGCGAGGGGTCGAGGCCGTTGAAGAAGTCCTGCGTCATCGCCGCCTTCAGGGTGCCCCCCACCGGGATGTCGGTGAGCGGCGCGTCCGTGGGGTCATCCGTCGTGCCGGAATCGCCACCACACGCGGCGGCGACCATCGTGAGTACGGCGAGAGCCGCCACGATCTTCGCGAATCGATTCATCCTGTGCCCTCCTTCGAAGGGGTTGATCGCTACATCAGGTCCTCGGCGCACCGTACCCGGTGCAAGGCGCTGGCTCGGTAGCTCGTGTGCGCATCGCGCTCCATCCCGCTGTACGTCGATCAGGCCGTCCTGGGATCGAACGCGTCCCGGAGACCGTCCCCTACCAGGTTGAACGCGAGGGTTGTTGCGAACAGGAACACCCCCGGCCACACCATCGTCCACCACGCTACCCGGTACAGCGTCGCGGCCTCCTCGAGCTGGCCCCCCCACGACGGGGTGGGTGGTTGGATGCCGAGTCCGAGGAACGAGAGCCCCGCCTCGGCCAGGATGTTCGTAGGTATCAGCAGCGTGGAGAACACGATGATCGGAGCCACCACGTTGGGGAGGATCTCGCGCGTCATGATCCGGAAGTTGGACGCGCCGGCGGCGCGCGCCGCCTCCACGAACTCCTTCTCGCGCAGCGAGAGCACCTGCCCACGGATGATGCGCCCGAGATAGGGCCACGCGAAGAAACCGATCACGAACGCGATCAGGCCCATACCGGGCTTCAGCAAGCCTCCGAGACATTCCTGGCCTTTAGGCTGCGCGCCGCAGGCGGCCGTGATGCCGAGGATCAGGAGCAGGGTCGGCAGGGCGAAGAACACATCGCCGATCCGCGAGATCAGGGTGTCGACCTTGCCCCGGTAGAAGCCGGCGAGCACGCCGAGCACCACCCCGAGGAAGACCTCGATCGCCGTCGCGCTGAGGGCTACGATGAGCGACGTACGAGCGCCGTAGAGCACCCGCACGAACAGATCGCGGCCGGTGCCGTCGGCCCCGAACAAGACTTTGCCCTGTTGGATCCCCGCGTCATCGATGATGGGAGCGTTCAGGGTGGGTCCGAGTGGCACCCCGATATCGTTGGTCAGTTCGAAGGCATACACGTCGAAGGGGCCATGGCCGACCCAGCGGGCGAACAGAGGGGCCGTGATCGCCAGGGCCACGATGATGGCGATGATCACCAGGCCGGCGATGGCGAACCGGTCGCGGCGGAAACGCAGCCAGAACAGCTGCCCCGGGGAGCGCCCGACGATCTCGGACGGGACGTCCGGGCCGACGGGACCTGCCTCGGTGCGCGCTTCCGGCTCGACCTCGACCCTCGACATGGACCCCTTCCGACCTCGCCCGGGCGCCCCACACGCGCGTCCTGAGTGTGACCGGGAGCACTATACGCCCGACATCGGCTCCACGCTCATGGTTCGAACGGACTGATGCCTACCGGTAGCGGACGATCAGGGCGAGATCCTCGGGGTCCAGGCTCGCCCCGCCGACCAGGGCGCCGTCGATCTCCGGGTGTGCCATGAAGCCTCGGATGTTGCCGGGTTTCACGCTGCCCCCGTACTGCACACGAACCATCTGGGCGACCTCGTCGTCGAAGGCGGACGCGAGCGCCGAGCGGATCACTTCGACCACCCTGCCGGCGTCCGTCGGCTCGGCGTTGCGCCCGGTGCCGATCGCCCAGATGGGCTCGTAGGCGATCACGATGCCGGAGGCTTGGGCAGGGTCGACGCGGTCGAGCGCCCGCCGGACCTGCTGGGTCACCTTGGTCTCGGTGCCGTCGGCGTCGCGCTCCTCGAGTGTCTCGCCGACGCAGAGGATCGGCGTCATGCCGTGGGCGAGCACCGCGCGCACCTTCTTGTTCACGATCAGGTCGTCCTCGCCGAAGAGCTGGCGGCGCTCGGAATGGCCCACGATCACGTAGCGCACGCCGAGCGCCTGCACCATCGGAGGTGAGATCTCGCCGGTGAACGCGCCCTTGTCTTCCGCGTGCACGTTCTGCGCGCCGAGTCCGTACGGCAGCTTGTCGGCGTCGAGCAAGGTCTGCACGGCACGGAGCGCCGTGAACGGGGGGCAGATCACGACCTCGACCTCCTCGGCGTCGTCGACGTCGAGCAGGTAGCTCAGTTTCTGCACCGCCTGGATCGCCTCCAGGTGCGTCTTGTGCATCTTCCAGTTGGCCGCCACGATCGGGCGACGCGTGGGTGCCTGGCTCAGTTGGGGTTCCTCCGCTCGTCGGGGTCGTCCTCGAGGATCTCGATACCCGGAAGCCGGCGCCCCTCGAGGAACTCGAGCGACGCACCGCCTCCCGTCGACAGATGGTCGAAACCTTCGGCCAGACCCGCCTGCTTGATCGCGAGCAGGGAGTCGCCCCCGCCCACCACGGTGAACGCGTCGGCGCCCGCAGCCGCTATGGCGACCCCGCGCGTACCGGCGCTGAATGGCTCGAGCTCGAAGACACCCATCGGGCCGTTCCACAGGATCGTCTTGGCGTCGGCCAGGATCCGTGCGTACTCCTCGACCGTACGTGGCCCGACGTCCAGGCCCATCAGTTCGTTCGGGATCTCGCGTGCGTTCACGGTCTGCGTCGGCACGTCGACGGCGATCTTGGAGGCCACCACGACGTCGACCGGCAGCTCGATCAACACGCCTCTGTCCTTGGCGTGCGCCTGGGCGGCGCGAACGTCGTCGAACCGATCGGCCTCGACGAGCGAGCGCCCGACGCGTGCGCCCTCGGCTGCCAGCAGCGTGAACGCCATCGCCCCGCCGATCAGCAGTGCGTCGACCCGGTCGATCAGCGCGTCGATCACCCCGAGCTTGTCGCTCACCTTGGCGCCGCCCAGGATCGCGACGTACGGGTGAACCGCCTCGTGCAGCAGGCGGCCCAGCACCTCGACCTCACGCTGCATCAGCCGCCCGGCGACGGCCGCACGACCGCTCGCGCGCATCAGCTCGGGCAGCGCCCGCACGCTCGCGTGGGCCCGATGAGCGGCGCCGAACGCGTCGTCCACGTAGCCGTCGACGAGCTCGGCCATCACCCCGGCGAAGACGGGGTCGTTGGTTTCCTCCCCCGGGTCGAAGCGAAGGTTCTCGAGCAGCGCCACCTGACCGGGCCCGAGCGACCCCACCGCGGCCTTCGTCGGCTCGTCGCCCGGCATGCCCAGCGCTTGCACGGTCGTCGGCTCGTCGAGCAGCGCCGCGAGGCGCTCCGCCACCGGCGCCACGCGGAACGCGTCGTTCGGCGTGCCCTTCGGCCGTCCGAGGTGAGTGGCGCACACGACGGCAGCCCCCCGTTCGACGAGGTCACGGATCGTCGGCAGCGCAGCCCGGATGCGTGCGTCGTCGGCGACCTGACCGTCGTCGGTGAGCGGCACGTTGAAGTCGACCCGCACGAAGATCGTCGTGCCGTCGACCTCACCGAGGTCGTCGAGGGTTCGGAGGCTCACCGCGCCTATCGTTTCGACGCGACCAGCTCGGCGAGGTCGACGAGCCGGTTCGAGTAGCCCCACTCGTTGTCGTACCACCCGATGATCTTGGCCTGGTTGCCCATGACCATCGTGGCCAGCGAGTCGAAGGTGCACGAGGCCGGCGTGCCGACGATGTCGCTCGACACGATCGGGTCGTCGGTGTAGACGAGTTTGCCTGCCAAGGGGCCCGATCCTGCCGCCGACCGGAAGGCCTCGTTCACGGCCTCGACCGTCGTCTCGTCGCGGAGGGTGGCGACCAGGTCGGTCACCGATCCGGCCGGGATCGGCACCCGCATCGCCATGCCGTCCAGCTTGCCCTTGAGCTGCGGCAACACGAGACCCGTAGCCTTGGCTGCGCCCGTCGAGGTGGGGATGATGTTGACCGCCGCCGCCCTGGCTCGCCGCAGGTCCTTGTGCGGCAGATCGAGGATCTGCTGGTCGTTCGTGTACGCGTGGATCGTGGTCATGAAGCCCTGCTCGATGCCGAACGCGTCGTCGAGCACCTTGGCCATCGGGGCTACGCAGTTGGTGGTGCACGAGGCGTTCGAGATCACGTGATGGTTCGCGGGGTCGTACATGTCGTCGTTGACCCCGAGCACGACGGTCAGATCCTCACCTTTGGCGGGCGCGCTGATCAGCACCTTCTCGGCACCGGCCGCCAGGTGTTTGTCGGCGTCCTCGCGCTTCGTGAACAGGCCGGTGGACTCGATCACGATCTCAGCGCCGAGCTCTTTCCATGGCAGGTTGGCGGGGTCGCGCTCGGCGATCACGCGCAGCTCGTCGCCGTCGACGATGATGCCCTGTTCGCCGGTGCCGACCTCACCCGCGAAGGTGCCCAGCACGGAGTCGTACTTGAGCAGATGGGCCAATGTCGCGGCGTCCGTTATGTCGTTCACCGCGACGAAATCCCAGTCTTTGCCCTGCTGCTTGGCGGCGCGGAAGAAGTTGCGCCCGATACGTCCGAACCCATTGATGCCGACCTTCACGCTCACGATGCATCCCTCCTCGGGAGGTGGTTGCCTCCCATGCTATCGAGTCGGGATGCCCGCCGCTCCCGACGCTCCCCCCCCACGTGGCCGCCGTCGGTCAGCCTCGATCGACGTCGCGGTGCACGACGACCACCGGCAGCCCCTTCTCCCGGAAATACGCGCCGAGCTCGTCGCCGGTCACGACGGAGCGATGCCTGCCGCCGGTGCAGCCGACCGCCACCGTCAGATAGGACTTGCCCTCGCGCAGATACCCGGGCACGGCGACGTCGAGCAGTCCGCGTACCCGGTCGAGGTAGGCGCCGAACTCCGGCTGGCCGCGCACGTAGTCACGAACGGTCGCGTCGGTGCCGGGCAGGGGCCGGAGCTCATCGACCCAGTGCGGGTTCGGCAAGAACCGCACGTCGAGCACCATGTCGGCGTCGCGCGGCGCGCCGTACTTGAAGCCGAAGGACACCACCGAGACCTGGAGTCCATCTTCGGGAGGGGCATCCGAGAACGCCTCCTTGATGCGGTCGCGCAGCTCGTGCGGTGTCAAACCGCTCGTGTCGATCACGAGATCGGCATCGCCGCGCAGAGGCGCCATCATCACGCGCTCCTTGCGGATACCCTCGACGACCCTGTCGGCGGGGGCGAGCGGATGGCGCCGCCGCGTGGCCTCGTATCGGTTCACCAGGTCGTCGTCGTGGGCATCGAGGAACACGATCCTCGCGTCGATGTCGAGGGTGCGAAGCTCCTCGAGCGCCTTCGACAGCTCCTCGAAGAACACCCCTCCCCGCACGTCCACCACGATCGCGACCCTGGCCGGTCCGCCGGGGCGGGAGGCGAGCTCGGCCATCTTGCCCAGCAACGCCGGCGGCAGGTTGTCGACCACGAAGAACCCGAGATCCTCCAGGCTGCGCGCCGTCTCGGATCGCCCCGCACCGGACATGCCGGTGATGATCGTGAAGCCGGGCGGGCGGCCATCGATGCCGCGGGCGCTCACGCGCTCTCCCGCGTCGCGGTGCCTGCGGGAGCGTGCAGGTGCTCGTGGATCGTGCGGGCGAGCTCGGGGCCGATGCCGCGGACGGCCGCGATCTCGTCGAGGTCGGCCGCTCGGAGCTTCGTGAGCGAGCCGAACCGGCGGAGCAGCGCCTTCTTGCGATGGGGCCCGACACCCGCGATCTCGTCGAGCGGCGATGCCAGGGCGCGGCGTTCCCGCTTCGACCGGTGATACGTGATGGCGAACCGGTGGGCCTCGTCGCGCAGGTGCTGCAGCACGAACAGCGCCTCGGAGCCCCTCGGCATCAGCAACGGCTCCGGACTGTCCGGCACATAGACCTCCTCGAGACGCTTCGCGAGCCCGACGTGCGGGATCGACAGCCCGAGTTCCGCGAGCACCCGGCTGGCCACGCCGAGCTGCCCTCGACCGCCGTCGACGACGACGAGCGCGGGTGGGTAGGAGAACCGCCTGCCGGGGCGGGCCCCCTCGTCCCGCTCCTTCAGCAGCCGCTGGAACCGGCGCCGAAGCATCTCGTCCATCGACGCGAAGTCGTCCTGGCCCGCGACGCCCCGGATCTCGAACCGGCGATAGTCGCTGCGCTTGGGCAGACCGTCTTCGAACACCACCATCGACCCGACCGTATCGGTCGGACCCAGGTTCGAGATGTCGTAACACTCGATCCGCAGGGGCGCCTGTTCGAGGCCGAGGTGCTCCGAGAGTTCGGTCAGGGCTCGAGAGCGCGCGCCGAAATCGGAGGCGCGCCGAAGCTTGTGCCGGTGGAAGGCGTCGGCGGCGTTGCGGGCGACCACCTCGGCGAGCTTGCGCTTGGCGCCGCGTTCCGGCACCGCGATCTGGACCCTGGTGCCGCGCCGGGCGCTGAGCCAGGTCTCGAACACGTCCTGATCGGCGGGCACGGTGGGCACGAGCACCCGCGGCGGCACCTCCTGGCGCTCCATGTACAGCTGCTCGACGAAGGAGGCGACGAGCTGCGCGCGATCGAGGTGCTCGACGCGGTCGACGACCCAGCCCTTGCGCCCGAGCACCCGTCCGCCACGGACGAAGAACACCTGGAAGGCCGCCTCGAGATCGTCCTCGGCCATGCCGATCACGTCGAGGTCCTGGGGCTGGGTGAGCACCATCTCCTGCGCCTCGAGGGCGCGGGTCGCGGCGAACAGCTGATCGCGGAGCTTCGCGGCCTGCTCGAACTCCTGCTGCTCGGCCGCCTGCGCCATCTCGCGCTCGAGCCGCTGCAGCACCGGCCGCGCGTTGCCCGCGAGGAACTCGGCCATCGCGTCGACGTGCGCCCGGTAGGTGGGTTCGTCGACCCCGGTCACCTCAGGCACACACGGGCCGGCGCACCGCCCGATGTCGTAGTAGAGACAGGGCCTGCCTGCCCGCTTCCGCTGGTCGAAGAACGCGTTGGAGCAGGTGCGCACCGGGAAGACGCGGGTCAGCGCATCGAGGGTGTCGCGGATCGCCCAGGCGTGGCCGTACGGGCCGAAGTAGCGGACCTTCTTGCGCTTCGTACCGCGCAGCACCTGTGCCCGTGGCCAGGTCTCCCCCACCGTGAGGGCCAGATACGGGTAGGACTTGTCGTCGCGGTACCGGACGTTGAACCGGGGCCGGTGCTCCTGGATCAGGTTGTACTCGAGCATCAGCGCGTCGACCTCACCGGAGGCGACGATCCACTCGACCGAGGTCGCCGCGGCCGTCATCGCCTCGGTGCGCGGGTGCAGCGGCTTCGACCAGTAGGTGGCCAAGCGCTTGCGCAGGGAGCGCGCTTTGCCGACGTACACCACCCGCCCGTCGGCGTCACGGAACAGGTACGCGCCCGGCGCGTCGGGGATCGTCGACGACGCAGGCCGGGGGATGCTCACCCGTTCATGCTAACGCGGGTGGCGGACGTGCCCGGGTGGGGTCGTTCAGGCTTCGGCCTCGGGGGCGTCGGTCGGAGCGCCTGCGTCGGTCGGGGTGCCGCTGCCGCCTGCCCCTGCGTCGCCACCACCTCCGCCGCCGTCACCGCCTCCCCCGCCGCCGATGACCGCCAGGGTGCCGGTCATGACCGTCGGGTGCACGTCGCACTGGAAGAAGTACGCGCCCGGCTCCTGCGCCGGCACCTCGTACTCGACCGTGTCGCTGCCGAACGCTGCGCCCGGCGGATACAGGGGGTCGCCACCTTGCTCGGTGTAGGCCGAGACGTTGTGCAGGTTCGGCGGCGGGTCGAGATTCTCGAACGTGATCACGAACGGCTCGCCCGCGGGACCTACGAGGCAGTTCGTGTCGAACGCCGTGTTCTGGGCCACGATGTCGAGCAGGATGGCGCCGTCGGCGCCGCACGTGTCGTCGACCCCTCCGCCGCCCCCTTCGGGGGGCGGTATCGGGCTCGGGTTCGCCAGCACGATGTCGCCGAGCTCTCCGAGCACACCCAGCAGCAGATCCTGGCGCTCGGGCTGGTACCACGACAGGTACACGGAAGCCGCGTCGGGCGTGACCGCGATCGAGGGTGTGACGCCACCATCGGTATCGCGCGTCTCGAGCGCCTCGAAGGTCGAGCCGTCGCCGCTGGCCATGTGCACACCCTCGGTGTCCTGCCAGGCGACGTAGACCGTGCCCTCCTCATCCAGGGCGAGGTCGGTGGTCGGAGCGAGCGCGCCGATCGTGTCGGCGGCCTGCCCCAGGTCGACGTCGGCGACGTCGGCGGACGTCCAGGTGGCGCCGTTGGAGCGGGCCACCCGCACGGCGCCGTCGGCGTAGTAGCTGAGATAGCCCGTCTCGCCATCGGCGACGAGCGAGAGTCCCTGCGCGTCGACGCCGGCGATGCCGGTCGTCGTGGTCCACCCCTGCGCGCCGAGCACTGATTGCTTGACGTCACCGGCCACCGGGTCGGCGAACGCCACCACGGGCGCGTCATCCAGCACGCCGATCGGGGCGGCGCCGGGCTGTGGGCAGCCGTTGCACAGCGGCGTGCGGGCCGTGACCTGCACGTCCCACCCGTCCTCGGCGGGGGTCGCGACCCGGACCTCGACGCCGCGCGGTGTGACGACCTGGAACGAGATCCACGGGTTGCCGGCCTGGTCGGCGGTGATCGAAGGCGGCCCGAGCGGACCGGCCTGGCTGAGCGAGCCCTCGAGGGCCTGCACCTGCTCGACGGAGAAGCTGTCGGTACCCGCGGCGTACCAGACGCCGTCGTGGCCGCTCCAGGCCACGTGCGCCGTGCCGTCGCCGGTGACCGCCAGAGCCGTGCCACTGGCGTTGTCACGGTCGAGACCGTCGAGGGTCTCGATCGCGTCCGGGCCGAACGGCACGACGTACTGGGGCGCCGGCGGGTCCTGCACCATGGCGACGGCGCCACGCACGAAGATGCCGTCTTTGACCGTGGTGAGCTGCACGGCGGGCAGGAACGCGGAGTTGATCGGCCGGGTCACCGCGACCGACGCGTTCTGGGCCGGGAACCCGAAGTACGACACGAGCGGTTGCCCGTCGGCGTCGACCCCCAACGAGGCACCGAGACCGACGTCGTCGAGCGCATCGGCGACGAGCGGCACGAACGCGCGGCCCTCACCGAACGACACCTCGGCCTCTGGGAGGTCGGTGCATGCGGCCGTGAGCACGGCCGATATGGCGGCGAGGAGCAGGAGGCGCCTGGTCACGTCGGGGCGGATACTAGCAAGCCACGTCAAGGGCGCCGCACCGCGGTGGCGGATACGGATCACGCGTCGCTCGAGGCAACCGGCAACGTGCCGAGCACCTCTCCGAGGAAGCGGCCCGTGTACGACGCCGGCTCGGCGGCCACCTGTTCGGGCGTGCCCGCCGTCACCACGGTGCCACCGCCGTCACCGCCCTCCGGACCGAGATCGATCACCCAGTCGGCTGTCTTGATCACGTCGAGGTTGTGTTCGATCACCAGGACCGTGTTGCCGGTGTCGACCAGCCGCTGCAGTACCTGGAGCAGCTTGCGCACGTCTTCGAAGTGCAGACCGGTCGTCGGCTCGTCGAGCACGTAGAGCGTGTTGCCCGTGGCCCGCTTGTGCAGCTCGGAGGACAGCTTGATCCGCTGGGCCTCACCGCCGGACAGGGTCGGGGCCGGCTGCCCGAGCTTGACGTAGCCGAGCCCGACGTCGGACAGCGTCTGCAGGTGGCGGTTGATCACGGGGATCGGCTCGAAGAACGCGAGAGCCTCCTCGATGCTCATCTCGAGCACGTCGCTGATCGACCGACCCTTGTACCTCACCTCGAGCGTCTCCCGGTTGTACCGGTGCCCCTTGCACACCTCACACGTGACGTAGACGTCGGGCAGGAAGTGCATCTCGATCTTGATCTGCCCGTCGCCGGCGCAGTTCTCACACCGGCCCCCTCGCACGTTGAACGAGAACCGTCCGGGCTGATAGCCGCGGACGCGTGCCTCGGGCACCTGCGCGAACAGCTTGCGGATGTGGTCGAACATGCCGGTGTAGGTGGCCGGGTTGGACCGAGGGGTGCGCCCGATCGGCGACTGGTCGATGTCGATCACCTTGTCGACCTGCTCCCACCCCAGAAGCTTCTTGTGTCTACCCGGCAGCACGCGGGACCGGTAGATCTTCTGCGCGAGCACCCGCAGCAGCACGTCTTGCACCAGGGTCGACTTGCCGGACCCGCTGACCCCGGTGACGGCCACGAACAGCCCGAGGGGGATGTCGGCGTCGAGGTTGCGAAGGTTGTGCTCGCTGACCCCGCGCAGCTTGAGCCAGCGTGACGACGGGCGGCGTCGGGTGGCCGGCAGCGGGATCGTGCGACGCCCCGACAGGAACGCCCCGGTCACCGATCGCTCACACTCCAGCAGGCCCTTGAGGTCGCCCGCGTACACGACCTCACCGCCGTGTTCGCCCGCGGCGGGACCGATGTCGACGATGTGGTCGGCCTCGAGGATCGTGGCCTCGTCGTGCTCGACGACGATCAGCGTGTTGCCGAGATCGCGAAGCCGCACCAGGGTGTCGATCAGCCTGCGGTTGTCGCGCTGGTGCAGCCCGATCGAGGGCTCGTCGAGGATGTAGAGCACCCCGACCAGCCCGCTGCCGATCTGGGTCGCGAGCCGGATGCGCTGCGCCTCGCCGCCGGCGAGCGTGCCGGCGGCCCGCCCGAGCGTGAGGTAGTCCAGGCCCACGTCGACGAGGAAGCCGAGCCGCGACCTGATCTCCTTCAGGAGGCGTTCGGCGATCATGTGCTCGCGCTCGGACAGGTCGATCGTCTCGACGAAGGCCAGCGTGTCGCGGATCGACCGGTCGGTGAGCTGGGCGATCGTGAGGTCGGCGACGGTCACCGCGAGCGACTCGGCCCGCAGCCGGGCGCCCTTGCAGGTGCGGCACGGGATCTCGCGCATGAACTGCTCGAGCCGCTCACGAGCGCTGTCGGAGTCGGTCTCGACGTGGCGCCGCTCGATGTTGGGCAGCACCCCCTCGTAGGTCGTCCAGTACGACCGCTGCCGCCCGTACCGGTTCTTGTAGCGAACGTGGATCTTCTCGTCGGACCCGAACAACAAGACGTCGCGTGCGGTCTTCGACAGCTTCTTCCACGGCACGTCGAGCGAGAACCCGTGCACGTCGGCCACCGCCTCGAGCACCCGGTACCAATACTCGAGCGAGTTGCTCGACCAGGGCGCGAGCGCGCCTTCGTTGACCGTCAGGTCGGGGTTGGGCACCACGAGCTCGACGTCGACCTCCAGACGGGTGCCGAGGCCGTCGCAGGTGGGACACGCCCCGTACGGGGAGTTGAAGGAGAAGTTGCGCGGCGCGAGCTCGTCGAAGGACAGCCCGCAGTTGGTGCACGCGAGCTTCTGCGAGAAGGTCTGGACCTCGTCGCCCTCGTGGGTGGCCACCGCGATCGAGGCGATGCCTTCGGCGAGCTCGAGCGCGGTCTCGATCGAGTCGGCGACGCGCCGCCGGATGCCCGGCTTGGCCACCAGCCGGTCGACCACGACCTCGATCGTGTGTTTGTAGGTCTTGGCCAGGCGTATCGGCTCGGACAGGTCGCGCACCTCGCCGTCGATGCGTGCACGCGGGAAGCCCTTGCGTGCGAGCTCGCCGAGCAACTGCCCGTATTCACCTTTGCGGCCGCGAACCACCGGGGCCAGCACCTGGAACCGGATGCCTTCGGGCAGCTCGAGCACCTGATCGACGATCTGGTCGGGTGTCTGCCGGCCGATCGGGCGCCCGCAGTTGGGGCAGTGCGGGCGACCGACGCGCGCGTACAACACGCGCAGGTAGTCGTAGATCTCGGTGATCGTGCCCACGGTCGACCGGGGGTTGCGCGACGTCGACTTCTGGTCGATCGAGATCGCCGGCGACAGGCCCTCGATGAAGTCGACGTCGGGCTTCTCCATCTGGCCGAGGAACTGCCGGGCGTAGGACGACAGCGACTCGACGTAGCGGCGCTGGCCCTCGGCGTAGATCGTGTCGAACGCCAGCGAGGACTTGCCGGAACCGGACAGACCCGTGAACACGATCAGGCGGTCACGAGGCAGCTCCAGCGTGACGTTCTTGAGGTTGTGCTCACGGGCGCCGTGGATGACGAGGGAGTCGGTGCCCACGGGCGATGAGTCTAGCGGGGGTCCCAGACAGGGCCGGTGTCGAGCCGCTCCGCCCCGGGTACGCTGCGAGGATGCCGACCCGCGACGAACTGGATCAGCTGCCCACCAAGGAGCTGCACGACCGGGCCCTGCAGGTCGCTCGGGATCGGCACGACGCAGGCTTCCTGTGGCAACTGCTCAAGGCGCTGCCCGTGGCGGAGGCCGCCTCAGGTGACGAGGAGCGCAGCAAGATCGACATCCTGCGACCACTGGCCCTGATCAACGCCTTCTTCGACGCCGACGAGGCCCAGCTCGGCGACGCGCTGCGCCCTCTCTACATCGACTACCTGCTCGAGCACGCCTAGGCTGGGTGTCGCGGGCGAGCACGACGAGGAACGACGCCCACACCCGGCGACTCTCCCGATCTCGTTAGGCCACGATGCGCCCCGCCCGAACCACGAGACGGACCCGCTCGAGCGCCGCCAGGTCGTCGAACGGATCACCGGAGACCGCGATCAGGTCCGCGGGGGCGCCGAGCTCGAGCGGGGCACGGATCAGCGCGCCGAGCGTCTTCTTGAGGGTGAGACCCACGTCTCGCAGCAGACGCAGCTCGCGCCCGTGGATGCCCGGCGGCACCGACCCGTTGCCGAGGTCCGTGCCGTAGACGATCGTGCCGCCCGCCAGGTGGAACCGTCGGAGGTTGTCGAGCGCGATCTCGAGCGCGGGAGTTGAACGCCCGCGCGCCAGGATGTCGAGGGTCGAGACGATGCGCAGTCGCCTCGCCATCATCCGGATCGTGTCGTCGGGCAGCCGCTCGGTGCTCGGGGCGTGGGCGAGCTCGTCGACGCCGGCGCCGAGCGCCCGATCGACCTGGCCGTGGCCCTGCAGATGGGCGGTCACCGGCAGGTCGACCTCGCGCGCGGCGTCGCAGATCGCCGTCAGCTCGGCATCGGTGGGGGTGGGTCCGGCCTCGGCGTGGAGGGAAACCTTGATCGCGGCCGCACCCATCGCGTGCAACTCGGTCACGGCCGACGCGGCGTCCTCGGGCCCCGCCAGCGCTCGCGCCGTGCCGTCGGGCGCCCACGACTCGCCGGACGGGTACCCACCGGCGGCCGTCAGCATCGGACCTACCGCCCGGATCAGCGGCCCGTCGAAGGTCGGCACCTCCGAGAGGTCGGCGAGCGGGAAGATGGCGTCGGCGGGCCATCCGAGATCGCGGACGGCGGTGACCCCGCCGCGCAGCACGGCCCCTGGGTCGGCCAAGCCGATGTGCACGTGGCGATCGGCCGCGGCCGGCATCAGGAACCCGTCGACCATCGTCGCGCCGCCGTGATCGGGACCGTGGTTCGCCGGCCCGGCGTAGGCGATCGTGCCGCCATCACACACGACGAGCATGTCGTCGATGCGGCCACGGACGCCCACCCACCCCGCCGACGCGCGGATGCTCAGTCGGGTCACGCGCAGGACCCTATACCCGAGGGGTGGGAGCTACGCCGTCACCCCGGCCTCGCGGAGCTGGCGGAGCTCCTTGCGCAGCTCGTGCACCTCGTCGCGCAGACGAGCCGCCACCTCGAACCGGAGTTGTTTCGCCGCCTCGTGCATCTCATCTTCGAGGCTCGCGATAAGCCGCTCGAGCTCGGAGGGGGGCATGTCGACCTCGACCCGCGTACGCAGGCGCTGCTTCTTGGGCGTCGTCGGCGCGTGCTCGTGTCGCAGGGTCAGCAGGATGTCGGTGACCGCCTTGCGGATCGTCTCGGGGTCGATGCCGTGCTCACGGTTGTGCTCCAGCTGGATCTTGCGGCGTCGCTGCGTTTCGGAGATCGCAGTCTTCATCGAGTCGGTGACCTGGTCGGCGTACATCAGTACCGTGCCGTCGACGTTTCGCGCCGCGCGCCCGATCGTCTGGATCAACGAGGTCTCGGACCGGAGGAACCCCTCCTTGTCGGCGTCGAGGATCGCGACGAGCGAGACCTCGGGCAGGTCGAGCCCCTCACGGAGCAGGTTGATGCCCACCAGCACGTCGAACTCGCCGAGCCGCAGATCACGGAGGATCTCGATGCGCTGGATCGTGTCGACCTCGGAATGCAGGTACCGGACCCGCACCCCCATCTCGACGAGGTAGTCCGTCAGGTCTTCGGCCATCTTCTTCGTCAGGGTGGTCACGAGCACGCGCTGGTCGCGTTCGGTGCGCACGCGGATCTGCTCGATCAGATCGTCGACCTGCCCCTTGGTAGGCCGGATCTCGACCTCGGGATCGACGAGACCGGTGGGCCGGACGATCTGCTCGACCATGCGGCCCGGCGGCGTGACACGCAGCTCGTAGGGCCCGGGCGTCGCGCTCATGAACACAACCTGGTCGACCCGCTCGACGAACTCGTCGAATCGCAGCGGACGGTTGTCGATCGCGCTCGGCAGCCGGAACCCGTGGTCCACGAGCGTGGTCTTGCGGGAGCGATCACCTTCGTACATGGCGTGCAGCTGCGGCACGGTCACGTGTGACTCGTCGATCACCACCAGATAGTCATCGGGGAAATAGTCGAGCAGGGTGTACGGCGCGCTGCCGGCCTCGCGCCCGTCGATGTGGCGTGAGTAGTTCTCGATGCCGCTGCAGAACCCGACCTCGCGCATCATCTCGAGGTCGTAACTGGTGCGCATGCGCAACCGCTCGGCCTCGAGCAGCTTGCCCTGCCGGTCGAGCTCGGCCAGGCGGTCGTGCAGCTCCTGCTCGATCGACACGACCGCCCGCTGCATGCGGTCGTCGCTCGCGACGTAGTGGGATGCCGGGAACACGGTCTGGTCGACGATCGTGTCGTCGACGACCTCGCCGGTCGTCGGATCGAACATCGAGATGCGCTCGACCGTGTCGCCCCACCACTCGATGCGGTA